>ERZ779633.49-NODE-49-length-60994-cov-7.666535_pt1 | contig 60994 bp, 57 predicted proteins | sample MGYA00514195_ERZ779633 | MGnify/ENA primary metagenome ERZ779633 (study PRJEB29562, sample SAMEA4376707) | mouse gut metagenome | isolation source: Cecum | study: EMG produced TPA metagenomics assembly of the A DSS colitis mouse model was used to assess the microbial...
ACTCGCCGGTGCCCACGTTCTTGGACGGGCCGGAGCCGGACTTGGTGTAGACCTCGATGTTCTTGTCCAGGTCGACCAGGTACTGGATGCCCTCGTCGTGGCCGTACTTCTGGATCATGGTGTTGATGACCAGCTTGGCGGTGCCGGCGGTATTGTAGTTGGACAGCCAGATGAGACCCTTGTACTCGGGCTTGAGCAGGTCGGGCCAATCCTGGGGAACGGCAATGTTCATGCGGTCCAGCTCCTCACGGTTGACCATGAAGCCCAGGATGCCGGTGTAGATGCCGTGCCACATATTGTCGGCGTGCTTGTAGACGGGCTTGGTGATGTGGGAGGCGTTGATGGCGGCATAGGGCTCCAGAAGGCCCTTGGCGGCCACGACGTTATAGGGATCGGTGGTGCCGCCGAACCAGGTGTCGGCGGAGGGGTTGCCGTTCTCTTCCTCGATCTTGGCCTGGACCTCACCGGTGGACAGGCGCTGATAGGTGGTCTTGATGCCGTACTTTTTCTCGAAGCCGGCGCAGGCGGCGGCCAGGTACTCCTCCTCGCAGGAGCCGTAAACCACCAGCTCACCCTCGGCCTGGGCCGCGGCGATCAGCTCGTCCATGGGATCGGCGGGAGCGGGATCGGCAGCCTTGCTCTCAACGGGAGCGGCGGCGGAGGGGGCGGGGGCCGGGTCGGCCTTCTTCTCGCCGCAGGCGGTCAGGGACATGCCCATGACGCCGGCCAGGAGCAGGGCCAGAAGCCTTTTCTTGTTCATAACTATGTATCCTCCTTACTTGTTTTCCCAGAGGGAGTAGGTTACGGAGAACGGACAACTGCTCCGCCCCAGTCTGGGTGATAGGCACATTATAGACCCCTCGGGAGGAAATGTCAATATATCCAAAAATTCTAATGAAAGTTTTATATCCGTTTTACACATTGAACAAGAAAATAAGAAAAAGCACTTTACAAATAGGAAAGAGGGGGCTATAATAGGAAAATCATTTTAAGGAGGTGGTACTCGTGGGCGGATGGATGGAAGGGACCTCGTCGGTGGCGCGGGTCATCATCTCGATTGCGCTGATGCTTTTCCTGGGATTTGCCATGACCCGGCTCACCAAGAAGCTCAAGCTGCCCAAGGTGACGGCCTACATACTGGCGGGTGTGCTGCTGGGGCCGTTCTGTCTGAACATGGTGCGGGGGGAGATCATCGAGGGGATGGATTTCATCGCCGATATTGCCCTGGCGTTCATTGCATTCAGCACCGGCGAGTTTTTCCGGCTGGAGACATTAAAGCGCAACGGGGCGAAGGTGGTCGTCGTGACCCTCTTTGAAAGCTGCATGGCCTCGCTGCTGATTTTCCTGATGACCTATTTCATTCTGGGAATAGACCTTACATTCTCACTGGTGCTGGCGGCTCTGGCCGCTGCCACGGCGCCCGCCTCGACGCTGATGACCATTCGGCAGACCGGAGCCAAGGGAGACTTTGTAGATACCTTATTACAAGTGGTGGCCCTGGACGACGTGGTGGGGCTGGTGGCTTACAGCATGGCCATCTCCATCGCTCTGGCCGTGAATTCCGGGGCCTTCCAGGCCAGCAGTATGCTCAAGCCCCTGCTGGTGAACGCGGGAGTTTTCCTGTTGGGCGGAGTTTTCGGTGTGGGAATGAAGCTGCTCATGCCCAAGAAGCGCTCCACCGACAACCGGCTCATTATTTCAGTTGCCACGCTGTTCGCGTTCTGCGGAGTGTGCGCGCTGCTGGATGTGTCTCCGCTGCTGGGGTGCATGTCTATGGGCACGGTTTATATCAACATCACCGACGATGATAAGATATTCAAGCAGCTCAACTATTTCAGTCCCCCTATCCTGTTGCTGTTCTTCGTTCGTTCGGGCCTGAATTTCCAGTTGGACGCTCTGGGCAACTCCTCCACCTTTATCGGCGGCGTGCCGCTGATGGTCATTGGAGGGCTTTACTTCATCGTCCGTATCGTGGGCAAGTACATTGGCGCCTTTTTGGGGTGTTTGCTGGCAGGGAAGAAGAAGGAGGTCAGCAACTATCTGGGCCTGGCTCTGATCCCACAGGCAGGGGTGGCAATTGGCCTGGCGGCCCTGGGAGCCCGCACCTTGGGCGGGGAGATGGGGGAGTCCCTGGAGACCATCATTCTGGCCTCCAGTGTGCTCTACGAGCTGATTGGCCCGGCCTGCGCCAAGCTGGCCCTTTACCTCTCCAAGTCTTACTCCAACGACCTGGATGACCTGGTGCCTGTCGATTCTATTTCCGGGCCGCCTAAGAACGCGGTGGAACTGCTGGTGGAACAAATTCAGGCCATCCAGCGGGAGCTGCCCGAGCACACCGATGAGATGACGCTCAACGAGCAGGCGTTTTTGGAGGCGGCCGAGGAGCAGTACGCCATGATGGGCCGGGGCCACGGCCAGAATCGAAGATAGGAGGCGGCGGATATGCCGGATATGCGGATATTCTTTTCTTTTTCCGATCCCATTGTAGACCTTCTGGGGGAATGGGCCGGAACTCTGACGGTAGGCTCTATTCTGCTGCGGCTTTCCATGGCCACGGTCTTTGCCGCCGTCATCGGCTGTGAACGGGCCAGCAAGCGGCACTCGGCGGGACTGCGGACCTTTATTCTGGTGTCCCTGGCTTCGGCTATCGCCATGCTGCTGGACCTTTACTTTTTTCAACTCCCGCTGCTGTCGGCGGCCACGGTCATCGGAGTTGCCATGCTCAGCGGCAACTCCATCCTCTTCAGCTCCCGGAACCAGATCAAGGGGCTGACTACCTCCGCGGGTCTTTGGACCTGCGGCATTATCGGTCTTTCCGCCGGCGCCGGGTTCTATACGGTGGCGGTGGTGTCCTTCCTCTTTTTGCTGTGTATCCTCTCCTGGCTGCCCGCCGTGGAGGGGTGGCTCACCAACCGTTCCAACCACTTTGAGGTCCATCTGGAACTGAAGAGCCGGAGCAACCTTCAGGATTTTGTCACCACCATTCGCCGCCTGGGTATGAGCATCGACGACATCGAGTCTAACGCCGCCTATCTCGGCTCGGGGCTGAGCGTTTATACGGTGATGATCTCCGTGAGCAGCCAGGAACTGAAGAAGTACAAGACTCACAGCGAGATCATTCAGGCGTTGAGCACGCTGGACTACATTTACCATATTGAAGAGATGCGGTAAGTTGTAAAAAGTGCGGAGATCACAAGAAGTGCTAAACAATAAGAATTGCCGACAAGGAATTTTGCTTGTCGGCAATTCTTTTATAACTATTGTGAAAGTCTGCATGAGGGGGGTTAGCCCCAGTTGAACCATCCGCCCTGGTCCCGGCTGTCTATCACATCCATGGCCCGGTCCAGCATAACGGCGGCCTGGGCGCGGGTCAACGGCTCAGAGAGGACGGCGGAGGCGGGCATGGCCCCGCAGCTGTCCAGATTGGCCACGGCCTGAACGCACCAGGTGGGCACATCTGCCATGGTCTCGGAAATGGAGGGGACGTCGGTCACGCCCAGAGCCCGGTTCAGGAGAACGGCGGCCTCGGCGGCGGTGACGGGGGTATCGGGAAGGAAGACCACCTGGCCCTGTTCATCAAAGCTGCCACGGACCACGCCGGAGCGCAGGGCGGCAGAGACATAGGGCTTGGCCCAGAGAGCCATGGTCTCATCATCAGCAAAGCCGGTAAGAGTGACTCCCTTCATGCCCTCCAGCTCGGCTACTTCCATAGCCAGGGCGGTAAATTGGGCACGGGACATGGTCTGCTCAGGATGGAAGAAATAATCCTTTCCCATCTTTTCACCCACCAGCATTCCGGCCTCAGCCAGACGAATGGCCTCCTTGTGACCCTCTACCCCGGTCATATCGGAGTAGGTGACCTTGGTCTTCTGCTTTTCGATCTTGATGGAGACGGTGGCGGGGGAGGAGGTGTTACCCAGGGCGTCCACCGCCACATAGGTGAAGGCGTCCTTGCCGGTCTTGTTCTCATAGGGAGTGTAGGTGAAGGCGGCGGATCCCTCCTCGGCTTGGGTCACGGCGCCCCTGGCGGGGTTGCTGATGAGCTGGAAGGTGAGAAGGTCGCCCTCAGGGTCCACTCCGGCGAAGGTGCCCTGCACTTCCACATTTTTATAGGTGGTGAGGGTCAGCGCCTCGGCCACCGGCGGGTGGTTGACGGCGGAGACGGTCTGGATGTCCTCGGCCAGGAACAGATTGGCCGAGGCGGGAAGGACGAAGCTGAGGGCGCCGGCACAGAAAAGGGCCAGCAAGCGGCGAGTGAGACGGTGTTTCATAAAATAACCTCCTTGTTGTGGTCAAAGCCAGATTGGGGTACTGGTATTTTTACCGCCGACAAGAAAGATATACCCCCCGGCCAAATTTTTGGCCGGGGGGTATAGTTTTTACAATGCAGAGCTTGCCGCTGAATTCAAAAATTGCTCCGATCCTTGAGCCAGCTTGGCAGGGAACGGGTCTTGATGGAGGAGACCACTCCCATGGCGGCAAACATGGTGATGATGGAGGAGCCGCCGGAGCTGAAAAAGGGCAAAGTCAGTCCCACGATGGGGAGGATATAGAGACACATCCCGATGTTGAGCGCGCTCTGGAAAAAAAGCATTCCCGCATAGCCCATAGCGACCAGCGCGGTCATAGGGGAGGGGGCGTGACGGGCCACCCACACGCACCGGGCGATAATGGCCCCCAGGAGCAAAATGACCACCATGCAGCCGAGTAACCCCAGTTCTTCGCCGCAGACAGCAAAAATCTCGTCGGTGGAGCGGGCATTGAGGGAACTCTCATAGGGGCTTTGCGTGCGGATACCCTTCAGATAGCCCTGGCCGGTCAACCCGCCGGAGCCGATAGCCAGAATGGACTGGGATTGCTGCCAGCCCACCCCCTGGGTCTGACTGTCCAGAGTGGCGGTGTTGCCTGTGATATGGTCGATAACAACGGTGATGCGCTTTGCAAAGTACATGTCGCTGATGTGAGGCCATATCACGATGATCCCAACGACGCAGAGGACGGCGGCCAGTATGAACCACCACAGCCTGACCCCGCCCGTCCAGGCAAGGACCACAAAGAGGAAGAGATAGACCAGGGCCATACCAAAGTCATGGGAGACTACGGCGATCAGTCCCGCCATCATCAGGGTGTGCCCCACCATGGAGAACACGGCGAAGGGGCGGCTGATACCTTTGGTCTGGAGCTTGGAGCACTGCCAGGCCAGCAGAAGGATGAAGGTGAGCTTCGCTACCTCGGCGGGCTGGATGTTAAGGGGCAAGCCGGGGAGAGGGATCCAGCTTTTGTTGCCGGTGGTGTTTTCTCCCACGCCAAAGGGGATAAGGGCAAGGATAAGGGCCACATTGAATATCAGCAGCAGCTTCCAGCTTTTCTCCACAAAGAACTCTATGTCTACCGAGGACAGGGCCACATAGGCCACCACGCCGATAGCGATGGCTACCATCTGGACGAGTACGCCCCGGCTGCTGCCGGTCCAGCGGGTGGCGGAATAGATGAGCACCAGGCCGTACCCGCTGGCAATGAGACACAGCGACAGCAGAAGCTTATCGCCCCGCTGCCAGAAGTCTATCAGAGAATCTCTCAGCCAGGACACCGCCCCGCCCCCTCTCATCCCAACTCCGCCTTTTTCAGACGGCGGGGAAATTTCTAAAATCAAGTATACCATTTTTCCATTCGGTATGCTATACTCTTAAGTTAGAAATTCAAAAAATATCCATGGCGGGGGGTGAAGGTTTGGAATACCGCACAAAGAGCGAGGCGGAGACCGAGGCAGTAGGAGAAGCGCTGGCCCGGACCCTGACGCGGGGAACAGTTATTGCCTTCACCGGCGACCTGGGCGCGGGAAAGACCGCCTTTACCCGAGGGCTGGCCCGCGGGTTGGGGATCACTGAGCGGGTGACAAGTCCCACCTTTACTATTGTCAATGAGTATCAGGGAGGACGCCTGCCTCTGTTCCATTTTGATATGTACCGCCTGGAGAGCGCCGAGGAGCTTTTTGACATCGGCTGGGAGGATTACCTCTGCCGGGGGGGCGTATGCGCGGTGGAGTGGAGCGAAAAGGTTTCTGACGCTTTATCCGGTTGTTTGCGGATCGACATTCGCCGGGGAGCGGGAGATAGTGACCGGATCGTTACGATAGAGCAAGAGGCGGATTTCGGAAACGATTTTTACTGTTCCATGGAGACAGAAGAACCGACTCTCTGTTCTCCCCGGGAGGAAGCGCCATGAAGATTTTAGCTTTGGAATCCTCCGCGGTAGCCTGCTCGGCCTGTCTGACCGAGGACGACTTCCTCATCGCACAGAGCTATGAGAACAGCGGCATGACCCACTCGGTCACTCTGCTGCCCATGGCGGAGGAGCTGTTGAAGCGGGCAGGGGTCTCGGAAAAGGAGATAGATGTCTTCGCCGTAGCGGCGGGACCGGGTTCCTTTACCGGCGTACGGATCGGCGTATCAGCCTGTAAGGGGCTTGCCTGGGCGCTGGACAAGCCCTGCGCCAAAGTGTCTACTTTAGAGGCCATGGCCTGGAGCGCGGCAGCCCTGCCGGGTATCCTCTGCCCGGTGATGGACGCCAGAAGGGAGCAAGTCTACAACGCCCTCTTTTCCTTTGACGGTGAGGTCCTTACCCGCCTGACCCCTGACCGGGCCATTGGCCTGGAGGAGTTGAAAGCCGAGCTGAGGGAACGGGAAGGGAAGTACATTTTGGTGGGCGACGGCGCCCGGCTTTGCTATGACCGGCTGAATGGCGACGGCTTGGAGCTGGTCCTGACCCCGCCCAACCTACGCTACCAGAGCGCGTGGGGGGTGGCCCGCTCAGCCTTGGAGCTGGCGAAACGGGGAGAACTGGTCTCCGCCGGGGAGCTGGTCCCTGAGTATCACCGTCTCTCCCAGGCTGAACGGGAACGGCTGGCAAGGGAAGCGTCACAAAAGTGAGATACCAATTTTAAGGATAAAGGGGAGTATGAACATGTACGAAAACGATCAGAAGGTCCACATCATGAACCACCCTCTGGTGGCCCACAAGCTGACCATTATGCGGGACAAGAACACCAGCGTCAAGGATTTCCGTGACCTGGTGGGAGAGATCGGGATGCTTATCACCTATGAGGCTACCCGTGACCTGCCTCTGACCACTAAGGAGATCGAGACCCCCATCTGCAAGACCCAGCAGCCTACTCTGGCGGGCAAGAAGATCGCCGTGGTGCCCATTCTCCGGGCTGGACTGGGCCTGGTAGACGGCGTACTGCGGATGATCCCCGCCGCCCGTGTGGGCCACATCGGTATGTACCGGGATGAGGAGACTCTGGAGCCTCACGTATACTTCTGCAAGATGCCTAAGGATATTGCAGAGCGGGAGATCATGATCGTAGACCCCATGCTGGCCACCGGCGGCTCTGCCAACGCCGCCATTGAGGAGATGAAGAAGCGGGGCTGTAAAAACATTAAGCTAATGGTGTTGGTGGCCGCTCCCCAGGGCATCGACGCAGTCCGAAAGGCCCATCCCGACGTGGATGTTTATGCTGGCGCGGTGGATGAAAAGCTCAATGAGGTAGGCTATATCGTCCCCGGTCTGGGCGACGCCGGAGACCGTATTTTCGGCACCAAATAAGTAAAAGCGAGGAACGAGCTGTGTCCATCAAGCTGATCGTTATGGATATGGATGGCACCCTGCTGGACGAGGACCACGCCACGATCCCGCAGCGGAACATCGACGCCCTCCGGGCCGCGTCGATGCGAGGCGTAAAGCTGGCACTGGCCAGCGGACGGACCTGGAGCCTGCTGGTAGGCGCCCAGGAGCAGTTGGGATGCTTGGATTATGCCCTTCTTGCCAACGGCGCCTCGGTTTGGGACGTGGCGGCGGGAAAGAGCATTTATGAAAACACGATCCCCAACGACCTGGCGCTGGCCATCGGCGAGGTGCTTCACCGGGAGGGGCTGGCCTTTGAGGTTTATTGCGACGGGCAGGGCTATGTCCGCGCTTCTGACCGGGAAGGGATATTGGAGGACTGTCTCAGTCCCGCCTTCACTCAGTTTTTTGACGCGCACACCGTCTACCCGGAGACCATCGCTCAGGCGCTTGCCGGGCGGCGGGTGGAGAAGTTTGACGTTCTCTATGTCCCTGATGAGAAACGACAGGCCGTGCAGGCCGAGGTGGAGGCTCTTGGCCCGGTGGTCTTGACCCAGGCGCTGCGGTATAATATGGAGTTCAATGCCGTGGGGATCAACAAGGGCGTCGCTCTCCAGGTCTTGGCGGAGCATCTGGGGCTTAAGGCCGATGAGGTCATGGCTTTTGGCGACGCCGCCAACGACTTGGAGATGCTCTCCTGGGCCGGGTGGTCCTTCGCCATGGCGAACGCTACGGATGAGGCCAAGGCGTCCGCCAAGTACCTGACCGGGCGCAACAGCGAGGCGGGGGTTGCTCAGGCGGTGGAGAAATATGTCTTGGGCAAGTGAGCCGGCGCTAACGAATATTCCTGGGCTGAAAAGGAATTTAACACATGAAAAAACGACTGACCATATGCCTGGCCGCCGTCCTTTTGACAGCGTTGCTTCCCGGCTGCGTACAGGAAGGAGGCCTCCCGCCGGAGAGTGAAGCGCCGGAGCGGAGCGAGAGCGTGGTGCTCTATGCCGCCATGCGGGAGAATGTCCTGGAGACCTTGAAGAAGGGGTTTGAGGAGCAGTATCCTGAGGTGGAGCTGATCTGCTACAACGCCGCTACCAATACGATGCTCAGCCGTATCCGCGCTGAGGCTCAAAGCGGCCAGGTGGCCGCCGATGTGCTCTGGTTGGGAGATGACCGGGACTGCGAGGAATTCAAGGAACTGGGCATATTGCGCCAGGATACCTCATCCAAGGTCAATGCCGCGGTGGATCAGCGCTTCCGGGACCCGGAGGGATACTACGTGGCGGGACGGCTTGCCGCGATGGGGATCGTGGTCAACAACGACCTGATACCGGCGTCCAGAAGGCCCAAGACCTGGATGGGGATGGTGGACCCGGAGTGGAATGGACAGATCGCCGTGGTAGACCCAGGGCTTTCCGCCGCGGCGAACTACTGGGCTTGCGCCATGCTTACCAGCGAGAATAAGGACTATGGAGTCTATTATGCCCGGCGGCTTCAGCGGGGCGGGTGCCATCTGGAGAGCAGTTTTTCCTCTCTGCTCCGCAAAGTGCAGTCAGGGGAGCGGGCCATGGGAGTTTGCCCGGACTACCTTGCGGAGGAACTGATAGGGGAGGGGGCTGCGATCACCTTCCTCTATCCTTCGGATATTGTGGCGGTGGGGACCCCGCTGGCCCTTGTTAAGGATAGCGCCAATATGGAAAATGGTCAACTGCTCTATGATTATCTTCTCTCCCAGGCCGGACAGCAGCTTTTGGCGGATTGCGGCCTGGTTTCGGTTCGCAACGACGTAAACCAACGCGCGGCCCCTGCCGCCATCGCCAGCATGGCGATGGACTGTGACGTCAAAAAATTGACTGAGGGCCGAAGCAAGGCCCTGGCGGAGTTCTCCGAAATATTAGGCGGGTAAGAGCATACAAAGGTACTGCTTTCCGGCGGACCGCCCTTGGATGGACTGTGGTACTTTTTCCCGGCGAGACCCTTGACATGACAAGGGGTGAACGGTATAATACGTGTTGGTATTTTATAGAAAAAACTGCCGAAAATTCAGGAAATTCTGATTTTGGAACCAAATTAAATAGGAAAGGATGGCACGAACATGATCTATTCCGCAGAAGTGCAGCATATGTGTCCGGTGGCCAAGGGCGCCTATCACGGCCCTGCCCCCATCCCCGAGGAGGGCAAGTGGGTACAGGCCAAGGAGATCAAGGATATTTCCGGCCTGACTCACGGTGTGGGCTGGTGCGCTCCCCAGCAGGGCGCGTGCAAGCTGACCCTGAACGTGAAGGACGGTATCATCGAGGAGGCATTGGTGGAGACGCTGGGCTGCTCCGGCATGACCCACTCCGCCGCCATGGCCAGTGAGATCCTCATCGGCAAGACTCTCCTGGAGGCGCTGAACACCGACCTGGTGTGCGACGCCATCAACACCGCCATGCGGGAGCTGTTTCTCCAGATCGTCTATGGCCGCACCCAGACTGCGTTCTCCGAGGGTGGCCTGCCCATCGGCGCCAGCCTGGAGGACCTGGGTAAGGGTCTGCGTAGCCAGATCGGCACCATGTTTGCCACCAAGGAGAAGGGCCCCCGCTACATGGAAATGGCCGAGGGCTATGTCACCCGCATTGCCCTTAATAAGGATGACGAGATCATCGGCTACGAGTTCGTCAACCTGGGCAAGATGATGGATTCCATCAAGAACGGTGTGGACGCTGGCGAGGCGCTGGAGAAGGCCAAGGGCCGCTATGGCCAGTTTGACGCCGCCGCCAAGTACATCGACCCGCGTCACGAATAAGAAAGGGAGGAATTGACAATGGCTCTGTTTGAAAGCTACGAGAGACGGATCGACAAGATCAATTCCGTCCTGTCCCAGTATGGGATCAAAAGCGTGGAGGAGTGCCGGGACATTTGCAAGGCTGCCGGCTTCGACCCCTACGAGATCGTCAAGGGCATCCAGCCCATCTGCTTTGAGAACGCCTGCTGGGCCTACTGCGCAGGCGCCGCCATCGCGCTGAAGAAGAACGTGGCCACCGCCGCCGAGGCCGCCGAGGCCATCGGCGAGGGCCTCCAGGCCTTCTGTATCGACGGCTCCGTGGCCGAGGACCGCAAGGTAGGCATCGGCCACGGCAATCTGGGCGCGATGCTCCTGCGGGACGAGACCGAGTGCTTTGCTTTCCTGGCCGGGCACGAGTCCTTTGCCGCCGCCGAGGGCGCCATCGGCATCGTCCGCAACGCCAACAAGTCCCGCAAGACCCCCCTGCGGGTCATCCTCAATGGCCTGGGCAAGGACGCCGCCCAGATCATCAGCCGAATCAACGGCTTCACCTACGTCCAGACCCAGTTCGACTACTACTCCGGCGAGCTGAAGGTAGTCAAGGAGACCCCCTACTCCGACGGCGAGCGCGCCAACGTGCGTTGCTTTGGCGCCGACGACGTGCGCGAGGGCGTGGCCATCATGTGGCACGAGGGCGTGGACGTTTCCATCACCGGCAACTCCACCAACCCCACCCGCTTCCAGCACCCCGTGGCGGGCACCTATAAGAAGGAGTGCGTGGAGAAGGGCAAGAAGTACTTCTCCGTGGCCTCCGGCGGCGGTACGGGCCGCACCCTGCACCCCGACAACATGGCCGCCGGCCCCGCCAGCTATGGCATGACCGACACCATGGGCCGCATGCACTCCGACGCCCAGTTCGCCGGGTCCTCCTCCGTCCCCGCTCACGTGGAGATGATGGGCTTCCTGGGCATGGGCAACAACCCCATGGTGGGTGCCACCGTGGCTGTGGCTGTTGCCGTGGCCGAAAGCCAGAAGTAAGCAATAAGGAAAAAGACCACTGGGGAGACCCAGTGGTCTTTTTTTGATACTGCCATACGTAAAGGGATAACCTTTTCGTGTACTCGGCAGTAAAAATTCAGGACTTATTTTCGTTGTTGTAGAGATCGCAATATGGACGGAGGGTGCACTTTTCGCAATAGGGGACCCTTGCTGTGCATACCGCTCTGCCATGGAGGACCAGCCGGTGGCAGAAGTCGTTGGACTCCTCGGGAGGTAGCACCTTGCGGAGCTGTACTTCCACCTTGCCGGGGTCCTTGGTGCCGTCGGTGAGGCCCAGCCGTCCGGCGATGCGGATACAGTGGGTATCGGCGATGACTACGCCGGGGGTGTTGTAAATATCCCCGAGAATGAGGTTGGCGGTCTTCCTCCCCACGCCGGGGAGCTTCAACAGCTCCTCCATGGTGTCGGGCACTTTGCCGCCGTAGTCCCGAAGAAGCATCTGGGCCGAGGCGACGATGTCGTGGGCCTTGGCCCGGAAGAAGCCGCAGGAGTGAATGTATTCCTCCACCTCATGCACATCGGCTTGGGCGAAGGCTTCCAGAGTGGGGAAGCGGGCGTAGAGCGTGGGGGTCACTTGATTGACCCGCTCATCGGTACACTGGGCGGAGAGCCGCACGGAAAAAAGCAGCTCATGGGGCTTGGGGTATTGGAGGGAACAGATGCCCTCCGGGTAGGCTTTTTTGAGTTCTTCCACAATGAGGGTGGCCCGGTCTTTCTTTTTCATGGCGGTTTCACCTCTTGACGAAATTGGTTTGAACATATAATATCATAGAGATAAAAAAAACGCGAGAAAAATCGCTTTGAGGAGGAAACTGATATGTTGAAGGAAGCCATGGGCCTTATCGCCAACCAGGACCCCGAGCTGGCCGACGCCATTCTGGCCGAGTACCAGCGTCAGCAGCGGAACATTGAATTGATCGCCTCGGAAAACTTTACCAGCCCCGTGGTCATGGCTGCCCAGGGCAGTGTGCTCACCAACAAATACGCCGAGGGCTACCCCGGCAAGCGCTACTACGGCGGGTGCCAGTGTGTGGACGTAGTGGAGGAGATGGCCCGGCAGCGGGCATGTAAGCTCTTCGGCGCCGATCACGCCAACGTTCAGCCCCATTCCGGCGCCCAGGCCAACTATGCCGTCTACGCCGCCCTTTGCACCCCCGGCGACACTGTGCTGGGTATGGATCTGAGTAATGGCGGCCACCTGACCCACGGCTCCCCGGTAAACTTCTCCGGCAAGAACTACCATATGGTGTTCTATGGCGTGGACGCCGATGGCCGCATCGACTACGACAAGGTCCGGGAGATCGCCCGGAAGGAGAAGCCCAGGATGATCATTGCCGGGGCCTCCGCCTATCCCCGGATCATTGATTTCGCTGCCTTTGCCGACATTGCCCACGAGGTGGGGGCCTATCTCTTTGTGGACATGGCCCACATCGCCGGACTGGTGGCGGCGGGGTGCCATCCCTCCCCGGTGCCCTATGCCGACGTGGTGAGCACCACCACCCACAAGACCCTCCGTGGCCCCCGGGGCGGCATGATCCTCTGCAAGGAGGAGTTTGCCAAGAAAATCGACTCCGCCATCTTCCCCGGTAGCCAGGGAGGCCCTCTGGAGCACGTCATCGCCGCCAAGGCCGCCGCCCTGGGGGAGGCCATGACGCCGGAATTCAAGGCATATCAGGAGCAGATCGTGAAGAACGCCGCCGTGCTGGCCCAGGCGTTGCTGGTCGAGGGGCTGGACCTGGTCTCCGGCGGCACTGATAACCACCTGATGCTCCTGGACCTGCGCCGACTGGGTCTCACCGGCAAGGAGTTGGAGCACCGGCTGGATGAGGTGAATATTACCGCCAACAAGAACGCCGTACCCAACGACCCGGAGAAGCCCTTTGTCACCAGCGGCGTTCGCATAGGGACTCCCGCCGTCACCACCCGGGGCTTCAAGGAGCCGGAGATGGAGAAGATCGCCCATTTCATCGCCCTTGCCGCCAAGGACTTTGACGCACAGGCCGAGAACATCCGGGCCGGAGTGGCGGAACTTACCAGCCGCTTCCCCCTCTACGAGGGCTGAGTTTGATTGCCTTTTCCCGGCAATCATGATATGATGGAGACAGCAAAAACGCTGTCTCCATCTTTTTTTGTCCCTCCGCCTACCGGGAAAGGAGCCGAAATGAAACACTTTACCGCTCTTGCCATAATGATGGCTATGGTTATAGGGCTGACGCCCGCCCGCGCCGCCGGGGAGGAGACCCGTTTGGAAGCCGTACAGATCCGGTGCTTGGAACTGGGGTTAAAGGTCAAGTGGTTCAGTGCGGAGACCCTGATCCGCCGCTATGGCACTGACCGAATGTTGCTGGTTTATGATGGCAAGAGCACCCTCTGTACGTTGGAGAACAACTGGGTGACCCTGGACGAGTTTGACGCCTTTGGCTATTTCAACGCCGACGGTCTGGCCCCTGCCTGCCTGAACGGCAAGTGGGGCGTGGTAGACATGGACGGCAAGAGTGTGGTGGACTTCCTCTACGACACCCAGGCCCAGGCCGAGGCGGCGGGGAACCTGGCTCCGGTCATCCCAGAGGCCGTGGACGAGGATGCCATTCACGAGGGCCTTCGCCGGGTGCAGAGCGAGGAAAGCGGCCTCTGGGGCTTTGTCAACGGGGCCGGAGAGCAGATGGTGCCCTGCCTCTTCGACGCGGTGGGCTACTTTGACCGTGGTTATGCCTCGATACTGGCAGACGGGGCCTTTGGTATTCTGGAGAACCCCATGGACAGCGAGAGCATCGCTGCTTTTCAGGAGGCCACCGGGGGAAAGTTCGATGTGACCTGGGTGCCCTGTGCTGAGGGATATTCCGTTTTTGGTCTCTCGACGGATCAACTCATTGGAGAGAGTAAGGTCATGGGCCGCTACGGCTTTCGGCCCACCGACCCTGTCTACTGCGACTATGGCCTACTGGATCTGGCGGGGCGGCGGTTGGTCCCCACCATTTACGGCACCACCAACCGTGATGGCGGGCCGATAGGCCAGAAGCGGTTTGGTTTTGATACCGGGAAGCGCGCCAACAACGGCAACGACGTGATATATGCCGACCTGTTGGGCAACGAGTTCACAGTCCGGGATGTGGATAGGAAGTTTGAATTTGATAAAGTTTTTGATTACGGCCTGGAACACCCCTACTGGTACGGCAACTACTGGTCAAAGGAGCGGCTCATCCCCGGCTATTTTGACAGGGTAGGATACTTTACAGACGGTGTGGGGGTGGTGTCCCTGGACGGCGTGGACTTCGTCATTGATAAAACAGGGGAGACTCTCTTCACCATTGACCCGGAGAAATACTCCGACCATGACGACGAGTTCCATGAGGGCTTTCTGAAGGTCAAGGACACCAACACCGGAAAGTGGGGGGCGGTGGACAAGACCGGGAAGCTGGTCATTCCCTGCCAGTGGGCGGCAATGAGCCGGTTCGGCGAGGGCCTGGCCTGCGTTCGGGAGACCAACAGCGGCAAGGAGGGGTACATCAACGCCGCCGGTGAGCTGGTCATGCCCTGTATTTTGAAGGGTAATAACGCCTCGAACAGCTATTATGAACCGGATATTCTCATCACAGTGAACTACCTGGGGTGGCAGGGGATCTGGCGCAACCCCACCCGGAAGGACAAGGTCTCCGACTGGGCCGCCGCCGAGGTCACCGCCGCCGCCCGGGCGGGGTATGTGACCGAGAGCTGTCGCCATTACCAGACCTATACTATCACCAGAGAGCAATTCGCCTCCCTGGCGGTGAACTACCTGGAAAAGAAGACCGGGCAGGCCATTGTTCCCGCCCCGCAGGATACCTTTACCGACACCGCTGACGAGGCGGTGCGGAAGGCCTACGCCGCGGGCATCGTCCAGGGCATGGGAGACGGCGTCTTCGGCCCCGGACGGCCTCTGAGCCGGGAACAGCTTGCCGCCATGCTGTGGCGGGCCATGAATAAGGCCGGGGTGACGGCAGTCCCCGCCGACCTCGGCAGCTATGCCGACAGTGACAAGGTCTCTGACTGGGCCAGAGAGAGCGTGGCCGCCCTGGCGGGGCTGAAGGTCATGGAGGGCACCGGCGGCGGGATGCTGTCACCCAAGAGCTCCTGCACTGTGGAACAGGCCATCCTGCTGGTCTACCGCGGGGCGAAATAGAAGGTAGAGAAACAGATCTGAAAAAGTCCCATGAAAGGAGCCGCTATGAAACGTCTTGTATCCATTGTCCTTACCCTCGCCGTCCTTTTAGGGACGCTTCCCGCCGTTTATGCCGCCGGGAGCTATGATGATGTGCAGGAGTACGAAAACGGCCTTGCCAGAGTGTGGAGGGACGGTAAGTGCGGGGCCATCGACGCTTCCGGCAGAGAGGTGGCGCCTCCCATTTACGACTGGGTGTGGCTCTACGAGGAAAACTACATCCATGTGGAGAAGAAGGTCTCGGAGGACGAGACCCTGCGCGGCCTCCTTGACCGGGAGGGCAATGTGCTGCTGCCTGTGGAGTATGAAGGGATCGGGGCACTGAACGATGGCCGCCGGCAGGTGGGGCTCAACGGGAAAGAGGGGTATATGGACGAAGACCAGCAATGGGTCATCCCGGCAATTTATGACCGGGCGTGGCCCTTTGTGGCCGGGCTTGCCTGGGTGGAGATGACCAAAGAGGACTGGGGCTACATCGGCGGCGTTATAGACCGGGAGGGCCGGGAGGTCTTGCCCTGCGTCTACGACGACGTCAATATCCATGATAACGGCGTGATCTCCGCGGGGCAGTACACCGGGGAGACGGGCCGTTTCGGTGGTAAGGTGAAGAAGTATGGCCTCTTCGACCAGGCGGGCAATATGCTCCTGCCCATGGAGTACGACTGGATCACTTGCTATAATGTGGCCTGGGGGGATGAGGATCACCGGCTCTACGACGACTATTTTGAGCTCCAGAAGGAGACCCCGGAGGGGGGCAGCCTCAGCGGCATCGCTGACCGAAAGGGAAACATCGTCCTGCCCGTGGAATACGGGTACATCCTGAGGCCGGACGCAGAGCGGTGGCTCGTGGAAAGAGACGACCTGTGGGGCGTGCTGGACAAGGCTTTCCAGGTGGTCATTCCCCTACAATACGAGTATATGTGGGACTATGAAGATTCCTATCTTGTGACCACCGGGGACGGCAAGTGGGGCGCCGTCGGCCTGGCCGGAGAGACGCTGATCCCCATGGAATATGATATGATCGAGTATTACGAAGGCAAGAGCCTCTGTGTCGTGGAAGAGAACGGCAAGCATGGTGTGCTTACCTATCCCCAGGGCGAGGTGGTCGTCCCCCTCATCTACGATGAGCTGACGCCGCAGTACAACAGCGATCTGGCCATCGTAATGAAGGACGGCCAATATGGAGTCATCGACTACACCACCGGGGCGGTGGTGGTGCCCATGGCCTTCGACGGGGTCGCCACCGACGTCTATAATCTGAATGACAGTATTCTGGTCATCAAAAACCAGCTATTCGGGGCCTATGACAAGCAGGGCAACGAGCTGTTTGTCTGCCAGTTCCCCACGGAAGAGCGGCTCCGGGGGGCCATCCTCTCCGGCTCTGCCGACCCCTCCATGGTGGAGGGCGGTTCCCAGAAGGCGGGAGTGGAGGTCACGTGGTATCCCGGCACGGCCTATATCATCCGCCGCTACGGTACTGACCGTATGCTGCTGGTGAAGGACAACAAAAGCGGGCTTTTCGGCCTGGACGGTACGCAGTACACCGACTACGTCTTCGATGCGGTGGAGGAGTTTGACGCAAACGGTCAGGCCATCGCCGCGCAAAATGGCAAGTGGGGCAAGATCGACCTTGACGGTAACACGGTGCTGGACTTCACCTGCGACAGCCAACAGGAGGCCGAGTTGGGGATCAAATTTGTGGGCCGCTGGGGGAAGAACGACCCGCCCTTCGCCCTCTTTACCAGCGCGGGGAAGCGGCTCACCGGGTATGATTTCTGGGCGGTAGGCGACTTTGTCAACGGCTTTGCCAGGGTCACTGACGGAAACGCTTATGCCTACCTGGATACCCAAGGCAGGCGCATCACCGACTTTGTTTATAGCTGGCTGAGCTGCGGCTTTGAGGAGGACGGTTACGCCAGTGTCCACACCTACGAGGATGGCTACAATGTCATCGACCGGGAGGGTAAGCCCTGCCTTCCGGTGTGGACGTCCCGGTTTGCCAGGAAGCCTTGGCGGGCGGGGTTTGGCATCTGGGGCTACGAAAGCAAAGACGGTCTTGGCTTTGTGGAGCTGTCCACCGGGCGAGTGGTGTCGGAGCCTCGGTTTGTGGACGCCTTTACCACCAAGGGCGGCACCACCGGCTACCGCTTCAACGCCAACGGCCTGATGTCGGTAGTCCTACGGGATGGGGACGAGCTGAAGTATTACCTGATGGATACCCAGGGCGAACTTACTGCCGTGGAGCGGGACGGAGAGGCCGGCCTGCCCATCGACCCCGCCACCGGGGAGACTTACCAGCCCTCCTCCGGGCCGAAGCCCTGGCTGGACGAGGAAACGAAAGAGCCGGTGCAGGTCTATTATGAGGGCCTGCGTAAAATGGGCCGCTGGGATGTGCTGCAGCCCTCCGGCGAAGGCCACTACGGCTTTGCCAGCGAGGCCGGGGAGGTAGTGGTGCCCCTGCTCTACGACGACGTGGGGGACTTCGACCACGGCTACGCCTCGGTGCGGCTGAACGGGGTTTACGGACTGCTGAAGAATCCCTTACTGAAGCACAAGACCTCTGAATGGGCAACGGAGGAGGTCAACGCCGCCACAGAGGCAGGGTATGTGACGGAGAGCTGTCAGGAGTACCAGACCTTTACCATCACCCGAAGTCAATTTGCCTCTCTGGCGGTGAACTACCTGGAGAAGCAGACCGGGGAAGCCATTGCCCCAGCCCCGGCGGATACCTTTACCGACACCGCCGATGAGGCGGTCTTGAAGGCCTATGCCGCAGGCATCGTTCAGGGCACCGGGGAGGGGAAATTCTCCCCCGGCGGGATTTTGACCCGTGAGCAGTTAGCGACTATGCTGTGGCGGGCCATGAGCAAGGCGGGGGTAAGGGCGTTTTCCACCGATCTCTCCGCCTATGCCGACGCCGACCAGGTCGACCACTGGGCTAGGGACAGCGTGACCGCCCTGGCGGGGCTGGGGGTCATGGAGGGCACCGGCGGCGGGCTGCTCTCACCCAAGGACTCCTGTACGGTGGAGCAGGCCATCCTCCTGGTCTACCGGGCGGCAAAATAGCCCCGGCGGCTGCCGCTGTTTGTATACAAAGTCCCTCTTTACAAACCAATCGAACATATGTTAGAATGGAGGGGAAATTTCCTCTCCATTCTTTTTTCTGGGGGCGGGTGTGTAATGACCGACCTGAAAACCATTCCCGGTGTGGGAGCCAATATGGCGAAGCACTTGAACGCTCTGGGCATCGCCTGGGTGGAGGACTTAAAAGGGAAGGACCCGGAGGAGCTGTACCGCAGGGAACAGGCCCTCTGTCCCGGTGAGAGCGTGGACCGCTGCTGTCTGTATGTTTACCGTTTGGCGGTGGCCTTTGCCGAGGGCCGGTGTGACAGCCCGGAAAAATTGAAATGGTGGAACTGGAGCGACGAAAAGGGAGGGAGCGCGCAATGACATACCGTCCCTTGGCCGACGAGATACGGCCCGAGAGCCTGGACGAAGTCGTAGGCCAAAAACATATTTTAGGGGAAAAGGGACTTCTCCGGCGAATCATCGAGACCGGGGAAATTCCCAACCTTATCTTTTATGGCCCTTCGGGCACCGGGAAGACCACCGTGGCCAATATTATCGCCAGGCGCACCAACCGTGCCCTGCGGCGGCTCAACGCCACCACCGCCTCCCTCAGTGATGTGAAGGAGGTCATTGCCCAGGCCGGGACCCTGTTGGCCCCGGAAGGGGTTTTGCTTTACCTTGATGAGATACAATACTTTAACAAGAAGCAGCAGCAATCCCTTCTGGAGGTCATCGAGAGCGGAGACGTGACTCTCATCGCCTCCACTACGGAGAACCCTTTCTTCTACGTCTACAACGCCATTCTCTCCCGCTCCAGTGTCTTTGAGTTCAAGCCCCTGGACGCAAAGGATCTGGAACCCGCCGTGGAGCGGGGCGTCGCTAAGATGGAGGCCCGGCTGGGAGCCAAGGCCAAGGTGGAGCCGGGAGTGGTAGAGCACATTGCCGCCACATGCGGCGGCGACTGCCGCAAAGCTATGAACGCGGTGGAGCTATTGATGAACGCCGCCCCCCGAAAAGGGAAAAGCCTTGTCATCATGTTGGAAGACGCCAAGGCGGTGGCCCAGCGCTCCGCCATGCGCTATGACCGGGAGGGGGACGACCACTACGACATTGCCTCGGCCCTGATGAAGTCCCTCCGGGGCAGCGACCCCGACGCCGCGCTCCACTATCTGGCGCGGCTATTGGAAGCGGGAGATATGATCACCGCTATCCGGCGCATCCTCTGCTCGGCCAGCGAAGATGTGGGCATGGCCTATCCCCAGGCCGCCCTCATTGTCCGCTCGTTGGTGGATAACGCTTTGCAGGTGGGACTTCCCGAGGCTCAGCTCATGCTGGGCCAGGCGGTCATCCTGTTGGCCACCGCCCCTAAGTCCAACTCGGTGGTGACAGCCATCAACGCAGCCTGGGCGGATGTGCGTGCTGGAAAGCTGGGGGACTATCCCCGGCATTTGCAGAATGTCCACGCTGATTCGGCGGGACAGGAGCGAGACCAGGGCTACCTGTATCCCCATAATTTTCCGGGGCATTGGGTCAAACAGCAGTATCTGCCTGACATTCTGGTTGGAACGCAGTATTACTTTTATGGGGACAATAAGAACGAGCAGGCGGCCAAGCAGTATTGGGACAAGCTCAAGGGGGAGGGGCGGGACTGATCGGCTCCTACCCGTGAAGAAACAAAACAAAAGCCGGTCAGAGGAAACGCCTCTGACCGGCTTGATATATCCGGCTTTATTGCACGTGCTCGTGGTCGTTGATATGCTCCATACAATAGCAATAATAGCCGTTGCATTTGGAGCAGTAGCGAAACTCCATATCGGGATAGTCGGTGTCGGTCTTGCCGCAGACGGCGCACTTGTGGATATAGCCTTTTTTCTCATAGGCGGTCTTGGTGGCCTTTTTAAAGTTTACCGTCTGGGCGGAATGCTGGTGCTCAAAGCGCCGCTTGCGGTAGCCCAGGGCCTCGGTGAAATCCCCCCAGAAGAAAAGCAGAAAGTTGAGGATGGCGACGATGGGTAACAGGGCGCCGATGAGGCTGCGGGCCAGTAGAGCCATGATGATGTCCCAGGCGAAAAGGGCGGCGTCCAGCCAAGCCAGCCATTTGACCTTGACGGGGAGAAGGAAGAACAGCAGTACCTGAAGATCGGGGAAGAGAACAGCAAAGGAAAAGAAGAGGGAAAGGTTTACATAATACATAGAGGCGTAGCCCGCCACAAAACCGAAGATGATGTTGAAGACCACGCCGCCGATGTAGAACAGGGTGAATCGGCCCGTGCCCCACTCTCGCTCCAGAAGAGAGCCGATCCAGTAGTAGAAGTAAGCGGTGATGACAGCGAAGAAACCGCCGCTCTCAGGGACGAGGACAAAGGTGAAGATGCGCCAGACCTGGCCTTTCAGAATGGCCTCCCGGCTGAAGAAGAGCAGGGAGGACAGGGAGGGGCCGTTGAGGGCAAACATATCCATCAGCGCGACGGCTACGTTGGCCAGGGCGATATAGAGCATCAGGTTGGGGACGCCAAACCGGGGGTGGTTCCGGCAGAACCGATCGATCCAGTTATCAAAGGCGTGCAAGGCCAGGACCTCCTTTTGCGTGGGATGGAATGAACTATATGGGAAATTGTACCCGCTTTTGGAAAAAAAGTAAAGGAAGAAAGTGTGAACATTTTCCAGCGGGGCTTGACAATTTTCGCCCGACGTGTATAATGACGTTACAATTCAATAGCGCCTTATCAAGAGTGGTGGAGGGAACGGCCCGATGAAGCCCGGCAACCTGCGCAAGCAAGGTGCCAAATCCGGCGAGATAATCGAAAGATGAGGACGGGTCTATCCTGTGCTCTGTCGGTTATGACAGGGCGCTTTTGTTTATAAAAACAAAAGGAGAAGAAAAATATGGCAAAGCGGCTCTTTACCTCCGAATCGGTCACTGAGGGGCACCCCGATAAGGTCTGTGACCAGATCTCCGACGCCATCCTGGACGACATTCTCTCCAGCGATCCCACGGCCCATGTGGCTTGTGAGACCTTTACCACTACCGGCATGGTGGTGGTGATGGGGGAGATCACCACCTCTCACTACACTGACATCCCCGCCATTGTCCGGCGGACCATCCAGCGCATTGGATACACTGACCCGGAGTATGGCTTCGATTACCGCTCCTGCGCGGTGATGAGTTCCATCGACGAGCAGTCCCCCGACATCGCCATGGGGGTGAACCAGTCTTATGAGCACCAGAACGGCGATACCGACGAAGCGGACCTCATCGGCGCGGGAGATCAGGGCATGATGTTTGGCTATGCCTGCGACGAGACCCCAGAGCTGATGCCCGCACCCATTGCCATGGCCCACCAGCTTTCCCGGCGGCTGGCCCAGCTTCGCAAGAGCGGGGAGCTATCTTGGCTGCGGCCCGACGGAAAGAGCCAGGTAACGGTGGAGTATGGCGAGGACGGCAAGGTCCTCCGCTGTCCCGCCATCGTCGTTTCCACCCAGCATGACCCCGACGTGGCGCTCAAGGAGCTGCGGGAGGCGGTGGTGGAAACCGTCATTAAGCCCATTATTCCTGTAAAGTATATTGATAAGGACACCAAATTCTACGTTAATCCCACGGGACGCTTTGTGGTGGGCGGCCCGGTGGGGGACACCGGACTTACCGGGCGGAAGATCATTGTGGATACCTATGGCGGCAGCGCCGCCCATGGCGGCGGCTGTTTCTCCGGCAAGGACCCCACCAAGGTGGACCGCAGCGCGGCCTATATGGCCCGGTACGTGGCCAAGAACATTGTGGCGGCGGGCCTGGCCCGGAAGTGCCAGATCGAGGTGGCCTACGCCATCGGTGTGGCCCATCCCGTCAGCGTGCTGGTGGACACCTACGGCACCGCCGCGGTGGACGAGGAAAAGCTCTCCGCGGCAGTACAGCGGGTCTTTGATCTGCGCCCGGCCAAGATCATCGAGACCCTGGACCTCCGCCGGCCCATTTACGAGCAGACGGCGGCTTACGGCCACTTTGGCCGCACCGACATCGACCTGCCCTGGGAAAAGACCGACAAGGCGGAGGCACTGAAGGCGGCGCTGGCATAAGAAAAGCGGGAGGGGTAGACTGTTGTGCCCCTCCCGTTTTCCTTGCGCCAAAGGTACAAGACGCTTTTTCTCTGGCGAGCGGCCCTTTTTGGGCATGCCAGAAAAGTAGGTTGATTTCCAACGGGATTTCCTGTAAAATGGAAACAGTATACAAAAAGGAGGCGCTCTGGGATGAAAGTGTTGTATCTGCTCAATTTTGCCGGAAAGGCGGGCACCGAGCGTTATGTGGAGACCTTGATCAAGTATCTCTCCGCCGATGGCCGGGTGGAGCCATATTTTGCCTACAACGAGGGCGGACTGCTGGTAGAGCGTCTGGAGGCTATGGCCGTGCCCTGCCGCCAGCTCACCATGGATAGCCGCTTTGACCTGAAGGCCGCCAAGGCTCTGGCGAAGCTTTGTGAGGAGTGGGACATTGACCTCATCCACTGCCATTACCTCCGGGAGAACTACATTGCCATGCTGGCAAAGCGGTATAATAAGAAAATACGAGTGGTCTACACCAACCACTTTGTCATCCCTAACGACGCCGTTACCCGGCTCAGTAACCGGCTGCTGGACAAGAAACAGGACCAGATGATCGCCGTGTGCAACCGGGGTAAGGAGCAGCTCATGACCAATGGCTGGAACGGAGAGCATATCCAGGTCATCTTCAACGCCGTGGATCTGGACGCCTGGGCGGGGGAGCGGAGCGAGTCCACCCTCCGCACGGAGCTGGGCATTCCTGAGGACCGCTTTGTGATGCTCTGCGCCTCCCGCTTTGCCGACGATAAGGGCCACAAGTACCTCATCGACTCCGTCAAGCGGCTCACAGAGCTTTCCGCCGTGCCCTTTACCCTGGTGCTGGCGGGGGATGGCCCGCTGCTGGAGCCGGCAAAGGAACAGGTCAAGGAGCTGGGGCTGAGCAAAGAGCAGGTAAAGTTCATCGGTTTCCGCAAGGACATCAAGAATCTCTATAAAGGCTCTGACCTTTATGTCAATTCCTCCCGGCACGAGGCCCTCAGCTTCCTCATCATCGAGGCCATGGCCGCCGGACTGCCCGTCATCGCCACCGACATGGGGGGCAACTCCGACATTGTCAATGACGACGCGGGCTGCGGGTTGCTGGTAGAGTATGACAATCCCGATTCCATGGCGGGAGCCATGAAGGTGATGATGGAGGAGCCGGACTTCCTGGCCCAGTGCCGGGAGGGGGCCAGAAGGACCATTGAGGAGAAGTTTGAGGTCAACAAGATGGCCGCCGCCACCTTCCGGGTCTACGAAAAAGCCGTCAACGGCTGAGTTTGGAGCGCGAAGCTATGACAATTGTGGAAAACAGTTTGATATGCCGGTTTTTCCTCTTCCTGTGGGCCGCTGTTTTGGGCGCCTGGGAGGAAAGCCGTGTCAGCCACGCGCTCCGGGCCTTTGGCCGGGGGATAGCGGATACCGTTCAAAACAGCGTGGTCTGCCAATGGCTCTGGCGGGAGGGCATTTTGCCCAGAAGCTGGCCCGACAGCCTGGTGTGCATACTGCTGAGCTTTCTTTTCAATCTGCCGGGAACGGTGTGTAAGTTTATTTATCGGATCGGGAAAAGCGTGTGGGACGGCAGCCTCTTCGCCCGGACCCTGGGCTGGGTCTGTGGACAGCCCTACTTTTTCCTGGGCGGTTTTGTGGCGCTGATGCTCATTGTGCCCCACGCCAGTTGGAATAACCTATACGGTCTTTTCGGCGCTGTGGCGGTGACCGGTATTTTCTACCTGGGCGCGGCCTCCCGGCCCAGCCGGGAGCTGGAGATCAAAGATCTGGGCCCCTATTATATCTTCTTCATGGCCTTTGTTGCCTATGCTTTTCTGGGATCTTTGGACTGGGGCATGTCCATCCGCTTTGTGGGCTTCCATTTGGCGGCCTTTCTGTTGTGTCTGCTGGCGGTAAGCTCGGTGCGGAAATATGGGCAGGTGGAGCTGGTGGTGGCTCTGGCGGTGGCGGGGCTGACCATTGCCTCCCTCTACGGCTGCTATCAGGGCGTTATCGGCGTGTCTGTGGTAGCTAATCAGCAGGACCTGCTGCTCAACAAGGGGATGCCGGGGCGGGTGTATTCTTTCTTCGATAATCCCAATAACTTTGCCGAGCTGCTGGTGATGCTGACGCCCTTTACCTATGCCCTCTTCCTCAACGCCAGGACCTGGCGGGGGAAGCTGGCGGCGCTCTTTTCTCTGGGCGTCTGCGGGGTGGCCCTTGGCCTTACTTTTTCCCGCTCGGGCTGGCTGGGTTTCGCTTTGGCCACGGTGGTCTTTGTGGCGTTCTGGAACTGGAAGGCCATTCCGCTGCTCCTGGCGCTGGGGGTCTGCGCCATTCCGCTGCTGCCCGAGACCATTTACAACCGCATATTGACCATCGGCAATACCGAGGACAGCTCCACGGCTTACCGCTTTGCCATCTATAAGGCCAGCGGGGTATTGATGGAGGACTATTGGCTCCGAGGCGTGGGCCTGGGCAGCGACATTCTCACCAAGACCTTTCGGGGCTACCCGCCCATGTTTGACGGCAATTTCCCCATCCACACCCACAACAACTATCTCCAGGTCTGGGCGGAGATGGGCCTGGGGGCCATTATCGCCTTCCTCACCGCCATAGTTTATCAGCTCAAACGGGGACTGCGGAGCTTTGTCCACTGCGAGGATAAACGACTAAAGAACCTGCTCGCCGCCGCCATCGCCGGCTTCTGCGGTATTCTGCTTATCTCGGTGGCGGAGTACACCTGGTTCTATGCCCGGAATATGTTCATCTACTTTTTCCTTTTTGGCGTCATTGCCGCCTGTGGAAAGCTGTGTAAGGACCGGGCAGGGGCCTGAATATAAAAGGCTTGACGAAAAATTTATATTCCAGTATACTAAGCTTCGACTGAATGGGGAGTTGGTCCCTGAAACCGTAGCTTAGCTGAAAGTGCCAGGGGCCGCAACGGTTGTTGCGGCCCCTTTTACACAAGAACAAGGAGGATATCCATGTCCGAGCAGATCAGAGAAAACAAGATGGGCGTTATGCCGGTAGGGAAGCTGTTGCTGACCATGTCGGTGCCGATGATGATATCTATGCTGGTCCAGGCCCTTTACAATGTGGTGGACAGCTTCTTCGTGGCCAAGCTGAGCCAGGACGCACTCAACGCCGTCAGTCTGGCCTTCCCGATACAGAACATCATTATCGGCGTGGCGGTGGGCACCGGCGTAGGCGTCAACGCCCTCCTTTCCCGGAATCTGGGGGAGAAGGATATTGAGGGGGCCAACCGGGCGGCGGGCAACGGCTTGCTGCTGGCTATCCTCAGCGGCCTGGTGGCTGTGGTGGTGGGGCGGTTCCTGCCCCGGCCCTTCTTTGAAGTGCAGACCGACATCCCCGGCATTGTGGAGCAGGGGACGCAGTACCTCACCATCTGCACCACCCTCTCCGGCGGCGTGATGTTGGGGATCATGTTTGAGCGGCTGCTTCAGTCCACCGGAAAGTCGGTCCACACCATGATCGCCCAGACTGTGGGCGCCGTCACCAACATCATTTTGGACCCGATACTCATCTTTGGACATGGGATCATTTGGGAGGGAGAGAACCCCATTGCCCGGTTCTGCTCTGAGTATGGGCTGGGGCTGGGGGTAGCCGGTGCCGCCTGGGCCACCGTGGTGGGACAGATCTTAGGCGCGGTGGCGGGGCTTATCTTTAATCTGGCGGTCAACAAGGAGCTGACCTTCCGGCTGCGGTATCTGAAGCCCAAGGCCAGGGCCATCAAGCAGATCTACGGCGTGGGCGTACCGAGCATGGTGATGAACTGCATCGGCTCGGTGATGGTCTTCGGCCTCAACCAGATCCTCATTGCCTTTACCGATACGGCCACCGCCGTTTTCGGCATCTACTTCAAACTCCAGTCCTTCATCTTTATGCCGGTGTTCGGACTCAATAACGGCATCGTACCCATCGTGGCCTACAACTATGGCGCCCGGAAGAGCCAGCGCATTTTGGACACCCGGCGGCTGGGGTGGATCATCGCAACGATCTTTATGCTGCTGGGCCTCAGCGTGGCGGAGCTGTTCCCCGCCCAGCTGCTGGGCATCTTTGAGGCGTCGGAGGAGATGCTGGAGATCGGCGTGCCCGCCCTGCGCATCATCTGTACCAGCTTCATTTTCGCCGGGTTCGGCATTGTCTCCGGCTCGGTATATCAGGCGTTGGGCCACGGCGTGCTGGGGATGATGGTGTCCATTATCCGGCAGCTGGTGGTGCTGCTGCCCGCCGCGTTCCTGTTGTCCCTCACCGGGCGGCTGGAGCTTGTGTGGCTGGCTTTCCCCATTGCCGAGATATTCTCCATGCTCACCTGTATCTATTTCAACCGTAAGATCACCAGAGAGGTCATCGCACCTCTGGCCCAGCCGGTGGAAGGATAAAAGCCCAAGGGAGGCGGCGGTATGAACGACTACTTTGATCTTCATGCGGACAAGACCATTCTGGACACGGTCAGTGCCTTAGGCCTTGCCCACCTGGGCGACGCCGTCTATGAGCTGATGGCCCGCTCCTATGTCTGCCTCCGCGGCAAGGCCACCGCAAAGGGCCTGCACAAGGCGGCGGTGGGTTATGTCGCCGCCCCGGCCCAGGCCAGGATGGCGGAGGCGATCAAGCCCCTGTTCACTGAGGCGGAGGCCGATGTGTTCCGCCGGGGCCGCAACGCCTCTCCCCACAGTATCCCCCAGCATGCCAGTCGGGAGGAGTACGCCGCGGCCACCGCCCTTGAGGCCCTCTTCGGCTGGCTGTGGCTCCGGGGGGAGAAGAGTAGGCTCAATGAGCTTTTTGAGAAGATGATGGAGGCCCACGATGGCACTTGACGCGCTCTGTCTTGCCGCCGCCCTCCGGGAGGTGCGGGAGGCGGTGCTGGGTGGGCGGATTGACAAGATCGCCCAGCCCGGCCCCCACGATGTGGTGCTTTCCGTGCGGGGAAACACCGGGAACGTAAAGGTGTTTCTCTCTGCCGATCCGGCCCACCCCAGGTTGCACCTGACTACGTTGGAGCGGGAAAATCCAGCCAGTCCGCCCCTGTTCTGTATCCTGCTGCGAAAGCACCTGTCTGGCGCCCGTATCTTGAGTATAGAGCAGCCTTATATGGAGCGGACAGTGACCATTGCTCTGGAGGCTACCAACGAGCTGGGGGATAAGGTTTCCCGGACGCTGGTGCTGGAGGCCATGGGCCGCCATGCCGACCTGCTCCTCCTGGACGGGGAGGGGCGGATCATCGACTGTACCCGTAAGGTGGAGGGGGACCTTGCCTCTGGGACCCGGCAGCTTTTACCGGGGCTTTTCTACCGCGCCCCGGAGCCGCGATTTGGAATTCCCCCTCTTTTGGAGCGAGAGCTGCGCTTTCGCGGCGAGGAAGGGGAGCTGTCCGGCGCCATCCAGACCATGTGGGACGCTGTAAAGGAGTATCCCTCCACACCTGTGATGCTGGTGCGGGACGGCAAGCCGGTAGACTTTTCCTTCCTGCCCATTCTCCAGTATGGTCCCCAGACCGAAAGCCGGGAGTACCCCTCCTTCGGCGCGCTGCTGGATGAGTTCTATGCAGCCAAAGAGCAGACGGAGCGGGTCCGCCGCCGGGGAGACGACCTGCTGCGGACGGTGCGGAGCGCCCGGGAGCGCACCGCCCGAAAGCTGGAGAATCAGCGTCTGGAGCTGATGGCGACCCAGGACCGGGAGCGGTTGCGGGAGTTGGGGGATATTTTGACCACCAACCTTCATCTGCTGGAGCGGGGCCGCTCCACAGTGAAGCTCCAGGACTATTATGATCCCGATATGTGCGAGGTGGAGATACGCCTGGACCCGTTGCTGTCTCCGCAGCAGAACGCGGCCAGGTATTATAAGGACTACAACAAGGCCAAGAACGCCGAGGCCGCCCTTACAGTGCAGATCGAAAAGGGGGAGGGGGACCTGGCCTATCTGGACAGCGTGCTGGAGGCCCTGACCCTGGCCGAGGGAGAGCGGGATATCCAGGAGATCCGCCAGGAGCTTACCGATAGCGGCTACCTGAAGAAAAAGGGCGGCAAGGGGAAGGAAAAGCGGGTCGCCGGCAAAACAATGGAGTTTCGCACCGACGGCGGGCTGCGGGTCAGCGTAGGGAAGAACAACACCCAGAACGACCAGCTTACCGCCAAAAGAGCGGGAAAGTGGGACTGGTGGTTCCACACCCAGAAGATACACGGCTCCCACGTGATCCTGTGGACTGAGGGGGGCGAACCGGACGAGGTAAGCGTAGCCCAGGCCGCCGTCCTGGCCGCCTGGTTCTCCCAGGGGCGGGAGGCGGGCAAGGTGCCGGTGGACTACACCCAGGTGCGGTATGTGAAAAAGCCCGCCGGGGCCAAACCGGGTATGGTGGTCTATACCACCTACCAGACCATGATGGCCGAACCGGACGAGGACCTGGTCAAGCGGCTGCGGGTCAAATAGGGTCCGAAAGAAAAAACTTTAGAGAAATTTAAGACCATCTCCCCCAATATGTGATATATTGGGGGAGAAGTTTTATGGAACGCTTTAGGGAGGATTTGCCATGGAAGCCATACACATCCTGGTAGTAGAGGACGACAGCGCCATCAACGCACTGCTGTGCCGTGTTGTCAGCGACGCGGGCTACGATTGCCGCGGCGCCTTTTCCGGCAGTGAGGCCGCTCTGCTGGCAGAGAAATATGACTATGACCTGATCCTCCTGGACCTGATGCTTCCCGGCCTCTCCGGGGAGGAGTTTATTCGCCAGGTCAGAAAGGGAAAGACCATGCCGGTCATCGTCCTGTCTGCCAAGGCGGGGCTGGAGGACCGGGTCAACGTGCTGCGACTGGGGGCGGACGACTTTATTCCAAAGCCCTTTGACAACGCCGAGGTGCTGGCCCGGATCGAGGCCCAGCTGCGACGGTATAAGAAATTCTCCGGCCTGAGCGGCGGCACCGTTCTCCGCTGGGGGGAGCTGACGCTGGACCGGGAGCGCATCATCGTATCGGTAGCGGGGCAAGAGCTTACTCTGACCGCCCGGGAGTTTGAGATATTGGCCCTGCTGATGGAGGACCCTAAGAAGGTCTACACCCGGGAGCAAATTTACGAGCGGGTCTGGGGAGAGGAGTACATGGGGGACGACAACACGGTGAACGTCCATATCTCCAACCTCCGCGCCAAGCTCTCCAAGGCCAGCGAGAGGGAATATATCAAAACGGTGTGGGGCATTGGCTTTAAGATGGCGGAGGAAGCGCGGGCGTGAGCCGGCGGACCCGGATGGACCGGAGCGGGACCAACTTTATTTTTTCTTCACTCTCTCTTTGAGCTTCCTTGTTGACTTTTCGATATCCTTAGGCCAAGCTCAAAGAAAGCGAGGTCATGCAAATGTCAGAAAATGTATTGGTCGCCCGTTCCCTCACCAAGCGCTACGGCGGGGTGACGGTGGTGGACCAGGTAGACCTGACCCTGCCGAAAGGCGAGATTTACGGTCTGGTGGGGAGAAACGGGGCGGGCAAGACCACCATTATCCGCATGGTCTGTGCCCAGACCCTCCCCTCCGGCGGTGAGATCGAGCTTTTCGGCGTCACCGGAGAGGGGGAACTGCAAAAGGCCCGCTCCCGGACGGGGGCCATGGTGGAGATCCCCAGCTTCTATCCCTATCTGACGGCCAGAGAAAATCTGGAGTACTACCGCCGCCAGCGGGGGATCGCCGGAAGGGACGTGGTGGAGGATGCCTTACAGCAGGTGGGACTTGCCAATACCGGGCGGAAGAAGTTCAAGACCTTCTCTCTGGGTATGAAGCAGCGGCTGGGACTGGCCCTGGCCCTGATGGACCGGCCCGAACTTCTGCTGCTGGACGAGCCTATCAACGGTCTCGACCCGGAGGGGATCGTAGAGTTTCGAAACCTGCTCCTGGAGCTGAACCGGCAGTACCACACCACCATCCTCATCTCCAGCCATATCCTTTCCGAGCTTCAGAATTTAGCCACCCGTTACGGCTTTCTCGACAAGGGAAAGATGCTGGAGGAGGTCTCGGCAGTCACTTTAGCGGAAAAGTGCCGGGATTGCCTGGAACTGAAGGTGGACGACGCGCCCCGGGCCGCCGCCCTCTTGGAGCGGCAGCTGGGCTACCGGGATTTTGAGGTAGTGGCCGGTGGAGCCATCTGGCTTTACGAGGGCCTGGGTGAGCCGGAGAAAGTCACCCGTCTGCTCATTGAGCAGGGCGTTTCCCTGGCGGGGATGGAGCACCGGGGGGCCAATCTGGAGGACTACTTCCTGAACCTGATCGGAGGTGTTCGCCATGGGTAAGTATTTGAGCGCGGAGCTTTATAAGATGACCCACCGCAGGAGCTATACCTTTGGAATGCTGGGCCTGGTTCTGGGCGGCGAGGCACTGATGCTGTTTCTGCTGAAGACCGCTCGCTTTTCCAACGCCACTACCTATGACGACGTCATTGGAGTGTTGCCGCTGACTCTGACTGTGGGGATATACCTGGTGCCGGCCATCTGCGACATCATTTTCTCCGACCAGTATAAGCTGAATACCCTGAAAAACGAGATGGCCTATGGTACACCCAGGCTGCGGGTCTATTTTGGTAAGCTACTGGCGTCGGTCATTACGGCTGTGGCCTTCTGCGCTATCTTCGCCCTCTTTTATATGGGCGCGGCGGCCCTGCTCTTTCCTGTGAAGGACGCTGCCTCCACCGCCGCGGCAGTGGAGAAGATCGGCAAGTCCCTGGCAGTGGCCCTGCCGGTGTGGCTGGGGGCCTTAAGCTTTGTTCATATGCTTTTGTTTGTGATGAAAGGCTCGGTATCGGCGGTGGTGCTCTACCTGCTTACCCTGTCTCTGGGGGATATCCTGGAGCTGATGAGCCTGTTTCTGCCCAAGCTTCAGGAGTTTTGCGGGCTGGTCCAGCGCTGCCTCATCGGCGCGCCCATGGACACGGTGATGAACGGCTCCTTCAATATTCCGTACGCATGGACGGTAGGGACAGTCTGGTTCGTTGTTTGCGCTATTGTGGGCGCTATCTGCTTTCAGAAACGGGAGATCAGTTAAATGCTCAACTACCTTTCCGCCGAGCTCTATAAGCTGCGGCGCAAGAAAAGTCTGTATATCGGCATTGCCGCGCTGCTGGTGTTAGAGAGCCTGCTTTTCACGCCCTCTCTGTGGATAGATGAAATGCCGCTGGCGGAGATACTGATGGGCTTTTTCACCACTGCGCTGCCCTGTGGCCTTTTTCTGGCCCCGGTATTCGCCGTTCTGGCCTTTGATAACCAGCACGGCTATGCCACCCTCAAAAATGAGGTGGTCTTCGGCATCCCCAGGAGCCGGGTCTACCTGGGCAAGCTGCTGGCCGGGATGACCGCAGGAACGGTGGCCGCGGCGGTGGTCATTGGTTGGTATCTGCTGCTGTGTATGCTGACGGCGGGACCCATTGCGGAGAGTCCATTCTGGACGGAGCTTCTGATCGACATCATCAGTGCTTGGCTCACGTGGCTTGCCGCCCTCTCCTTCGCCATGTTTCTCCTTTTCAGCATGGGGAGCAGCGCCGGAGCCATGGTCGTTACATACCTCATTGCCTTTATCGGCGTCCCCGTGGGCATGATCGGCGCGGGGGAGGGGGCGGCGCCCTGGATCAGACTGTTGGTGAATCTGTTCTACTCCGCGCCTTATAAGAGGTTCTGGTACGATTTGGGCGGAAACGTGAACGATACCTCGCCCCTGCACTGGGATGCGCTGTCCTATGCCGTGCTGGTGTGCGCTGTCTGGGTGGGTATTTTTACAGCCCTGGGCCTGCTCCGCCTTCGGAGGCGGGAGATCAAATAGGGAAAGGGAGGCGGGCCTATGCCGCTGGCCGTTGGGCTGCTGATCGTCCTCTGCGCTATCCTGCTTTTTCGGCTCGCTATGCTGGAAAAGGACCTGCGTTCCGGGGCGGGACAATTGAAAGATCGCCGGGAGACCGCCAGTGGCGCGCCCCTCCGGTTGGCTGCCCCCAATGCCTCGGCGGAGGCGCTGCTGGCCCAGGTCAACGCCCTGCTCCGTCAGGGGGAGGACGAGCGAGCCGCTTTTCGGGAGCGGGAGAAGGTGCTTCGGCAGCAGATCGCCAACGTCTCCCATGACCTGAGAACGCCCCTGACCTCCATCCGGGGCTATTTGCAGCTCATGGAGGATGAGTCCCTCAGCGAGGAAGAGCGAAAGCGGTGCCTTGCCGTAGTAGAGGAGCGCTCCAGGGTGCTCCAGGACCTGATCGCGGCTTTTTATGATCTGAGCCGGTTGGAGGCGGGGGAGTATGCCATCACCCGGGAGAAGGTAGACCTCCGGGAGGTCCTCTCCGAGCTGCTGGCCGCCTTTTACAGCGACCTGGAGGCGAAATTCCGGGTGGAGGTGGACCTGCCCGAGGGCCTGAGCCCGGTCTGGGGAGACCGGGCGGCGCTGACAAGGGTATACGCAAACCTTATCCGCAACGCTCTGGATCATGGCGAGGGGATCCTTACCGTCGCCGCGGGGGAGACGGCGGAGGGAGTGGAGACCCGCTTTGAAAATGGCGGGGAGGTGGGAGAGGAAGACCTGCCCCACGTTTTTGACCGCTTTTATACCTCAGACCAGACCCGCTCCGGCAGAAATACCGGCCTGGGGCTGGCTATCGTAAAGGCCCTTACAGAACAGATGGGAGGCCGGGTCCGGGCGGAGCGTTCCAGCGGCGGCTTTGCCGTGGTCATAATCTGGAAAAAGTGAGAAAAGAACTCCGACATGGGGAGAAGACCCTATGCCGGAGTTCTTTGTATCTTGACAAAAAGGGCGAAAACTGTTACATTTTCTTTTGGTTATAAAGCCTGAAATGAAAGAGGTTTTACATATGGTAAAAATCGTACGGAAAAAGGAATTGAATCCCACCGTTACCCTTATGGAGGTGGAGGCTCCCCTCGTGGCCGCCAAGGCTCAGGCGGGACAGTTCATTATCCTCCGGGTGGATGAGGAGGGGGAGCGGATCCCCCTGACCGTGGCTGGCTATGACCGGGAGAAGGGAACTGTCGCCATTATCTTCCAGATCGTGGGGGCTACCACTGAGAAGCTCAACCACTTGAAGGAAGGGGAGTACATCCACGACTTCGTAGGACCTTTGGGCGTGCCCACCCACACCGAGGGGCTGAAGAAGGTCTGCGTGGTAGGCGGCGGCGTGGGCTGTGCCATCGCACTCCCCGTTGCCCAGAAGCTCCATGAGCAGGGCTGCCAGGTGACTTCGGTCATCGGCTTCCGCTCCAAGGACCTGCTGATCCTGGAGGAGGAGTTCAAGGCGGTCTCCGATACGCTCTACGTCATGACCGACGACGGCTCCTATGGCCGCCACGGTAACGTGTGCGTTCCCCTCAACGAGATGTTTGCCGCTGGGGAGACCTTTGACGAGGTCATCACCATTGGCCCGCTCATTATGATGAAGTTTGTGGTAGAGGCCACCCGGCCTACCGGCATCCCCTGTATGGTGTCCATGAACCCCATTATGATCGACGGCACCGGCATGTGCGGCGGCTGCCGCCTCACCCTCCACCAGGATGGCAAGGCGGTGACTAAGTTCGCCTGTGTGGACGGCCCCGACTTCAACGGTTACGAGGTGGACTTTGACGAGGCCATGTCCCGGGGCGCCATGTACTTTGGCTTTGAGCGTCACGCCCACGAGGAGACCTGCAATCTCTTTAAGAAGGAGGCCGAAAATCATGGCTAATCTTCCCAATATGGACCCGAAAAAGAATCCTATGCCCACCCAGGAGCCCCAGGTCCGGGCCCACAACTTCAGCGAGGTAGCACTGGGCTACTCCGAGGAGATCGCGATTCAGGAGGCGCTTCGGTGCCTGAACTGCAAGAACTATCCCTGTGTGTCCGGCTGCCCGGTGAACATCCACATCCCCGAGTTTATTGCCAGGATCAAGGAGGGGGATTTTGAGGGAGCTTATCAGGTCATCCAGCAGTCCTCCTCGCTCCCCGCCGTCTGCGGACGGGTCTGCCCCCAGGAGACCCAGTGCGAGAGCAAGTGCGTCCGGGGTATCAAGGGCGAGAGCGTGGGTATCGGACGTCTGGAGCGGTTCGTGGCCGACTGGCACAACGCCCACGCTGACAAGCTGCCTGACAAGGTGCCCTTCAACGGCCACAAGGTGGCTGTGGTGGGGTCCGGTCCCAGCGGGCTGACCTGCGCCGGAGACCTGGCAAAGAAGGGCTATCAGGTTACAGTCTACGAGGCCCTCCATACCGCCGGCGGCGTGCTGGTCTACGGCATCCCCGAGTTCCGTCTGCCCAAAGCCATCGTCCAGAAGGAAGTGGATAACCTGACGGCCATGGGGGTGGATATGGAGACCAACGTGGTCATTGGCAAGACCCTCACCATCGACGAGCTTTTCGGCATGGGCTTTGAGGCGGTGTTCGTGGGTTCCGGCGCGGGTCTGCCCAACTTTATGGGCATCCCCGGCGAGAGCCTGAAGGGCGTATACTCCGCCAATGAATTCCTCACCCGCTCTAACCTGATGAAGGCTTACAAGGACGACCCCGTGACCCCCATTATGAAGGGGGGCAAGGTGGCCGTGGTGGGCGGCGGCAACGTGGCCATGGACGCCGCCCGTACCGCTCTCCGTCTGGGGGCCGAGAAGGTCTACATCGTCTATCGCCGCTCCCTGGAGGAGCTCCCGGCCCGGAAGGAGGAGGTGGAGCACGCCATGGAGGAGGGCATCGACTTCCGTGTGCTCAATAACCCTGTGGAGATCCTGGGCTATCAGAACCCCGATGACCGCCGGGACCCCAAGAACGGCTTTGTTACCGGGATACGGTGTATCAAGATGGAGCTGGGCGAGCCTGACGAGAAGGGCCGCCGCCGTCCCATCCCCGTCCCCGGCAGCGAGTTTGAGCTGGAGGTGGACACGGTGGTCATGTCCATCGGTACCTCTCCCAACCCCCTCATCAAGTCCACCACCGAGGGCCTGGAGGTCAACCGCCACGGCGGCATCATCGTGGAGGAACAGACCGGCGCCACCACCAAGCAGGGCGTCTACGCCGGCGGCGACGCTGTCACTGGGGCCGCCACCGTCATTTCGGCAATGGGGGCCGGCAAGGTGGCTGCCAAGGCCATCGACGAGTACCTGTCCCAGAAATAAAACGGCGCCCCGGCATCTTTAAGATGCCGGGGCGTTATTATCGGAGGTCCGCAGCGCCAGCAGGGCCAGATTGTCGCCCAGCACCGTAAAAAAAGCCGCCAGCAGTTCAAGTTGGGTATCCGTCAAGCCCTGGGACATCTGAATGGAGACCAGGGCGGCCAACAGTAAAAGTCCATCCAATTGTCCCCCGGACATGAGATCACCCCCATCAAGAGCATTTTATGGTCATTTGGGGAGAACGGTGAACTCAAAATGGCAAAAACTGTATAAATCGGCGGGAAATGAAGAAAATGCCGGGGGAAAATAGTTATATTTTCCCCTATCTTTTCTCTTAAATTTTGATAAAATACTATACGTTGATATTTGGCCTGATAGCTTTGGCCGTAATTAAAGGAGTGCATCATCATGGCGAAAACCACCCCCAAGAAGGCGGACACCGTGGCCGCCAAGGAAGTTAAGGAGAGCAAGCCCGTGGAGACCAAGGCCGTTGTGGCTAAGGCCGAAAAGCCCGCCGCTAAGCCTGTGGCCGCCAAGGCCCCCAAGGCGGAGAAGAAGCCCGCCGCCAAGAAGGCTGCCACCCCCAAGAAGGCCGCCGCGAAGAAGTCTGCCGCTGCCAAGAAGCCCGCTGCTGTGAAGGGTCCCAAGGCCGCCGCTGCTGTGAAGGTGGTCCTGGAGTACCGCGGCGTGCAGGTCGCCCAGGATGACATCGTCGCCGCCGTCAAGGCCGACTGGAAGGGCGCTGCTATCAAGACCCTGGAGATCTACGTGAAGCCCGAGGACGCCGCTGCCTACTACGTGGTCAACGGCAAAGAGGGCGGCAAGGTAACGCTGTAAGCAGACAGAGCAAAAAACCGCTCTGAGGGAGAATCCCTCAGAGCGGTTTTTATATCTTTTCCGGAAAGGCACCTTGGGAAGGCTCAGTCTGTAAAACCGGCAACCAGTTCCGCCAGGGCTTCCACAGCCTCCTTTTCGTCCTCGCCCTCAGCGGAGAGGACAGCTTGTTCCCCCTGCTCCAGGCCCAGGGACATGAGCATGATGATGGACTTGGCATTGTAGGCGTCATCCTCACCGGCGCGTCCGATCTCGATCTTGGACTGAAAGGTCTTGGCCAGTCCCACAAAGTCGGAGGCGGGGCGGGCATGGAGGCCGGACGGATTTACAACATGGATCTGCTTGGTATACATATCAATTCCTCCTGTCTGTTTCGTGCCGCTGAGAAAAATCGGTCAGGCACGCGCGGATCTCTTCATCGGTCTTCATGGTCTGCACCTGTGCGGCCAGGGCTTTTGCCTCGGCCATATCCAGGTTTCGGATCACACGCTTGGCGCCGGGAATGGAGGCAAGGCCCATGGAGAGCTTGTGGATGCCCAGTCCGGCCAGCACTGGAATGGCCAGGGGGTCGCCGCCCAGCTCACCGCATACGCTGACGCTCTTTCCGGCTGCTGAAAAGGCTTTTGCCAGATATCCCAGGGCGCGGAATACGGCGGGATGATACTCCTGGTAATAGCTCTTCACGGCCTGGTTCATCCGGTCAGCGGCGCAGAGGTATTGGGTCAGGTCATTAGTGCCCACACTGGCAAAATCCACCTCATCGACGACCAGATCGGCGATCAGGGCGATGGAGGGGACCTCGATCATAACTCCGACCTGAATGTCGCGGTCCCAGGGGATCCCCATTTCCTCAAGGGCCGCGCCCTCCTGGGCAAGCACCGCCTTGGCCTTGCGGATATCTTCCAGCCCCCCCACCATGGGAAACATGATCTGGAGTCTTCCGTGGACAGAGGCGCGCAGGGCGGCGCGCAGCTGGGTGCGAAAGAGTTCCATCCGGGCCAGAGAGAGGCGCAGTCCCCGAATGCCAAGGAAGGGGTTGCTCTCCTTTTCCAGCTCCAAAAGGGGGAGCTGCTTGTCTCCGCCAATGTCCATGGTGCGGAGGATGACCGGTTTATCGTCAAAAGCCTTCAGCACCTTGGTATAGGCCTGATACTGTTCCTCCTCGTTGGGAAGATGGTCGCCGTTAAGATAAAGGAATTCCGTACGGAACAGCCCGCAGCCGTCGGCATATCCGGCTCCGGCCAGCTCGGCGTCCGCAGCGGCGGCCACATTGAGACGTACCTCCAGGCGGCTGCCGTCCCGGGTGGTGGGTTCGGCGTCCAGAAACTGCCTGGTCTCGGCCCGCTGTTGGGCAAATCGATCCGCTTTGGAGGTATAGGCGGAGACCTCCGCCGGGGTGGGATCGGTGAGGAGCTTTCCCTCCACCGCGTCCAGAACGATCTCCTGGCCGTCCCGCAGAGCGTCCATGGCCCCGGGGACGCCTAATACGGCGGGGATCTCATAGCTGCGGGCAATGATGGCGGTATGGGATGTGGCGCCGCCTACCTGGGTGACGATGCCCAGCACGTTCTCCCGGTCCAGGGAGACGGTATCCGAGGGATAGAGATCGTCGGCCACAATGATGGACGGTCCGGGGAGGGAGGAGAGGGACCGCTCCGGCACCCCGGCCCAGCAGCGGAGGAAACGGCCCTTTACATCCTTGAGGTCGGAGGCACGCTCCCGCATCATGGCGTTTCTCGATTTTTCCAAAACGGCGGCATAGGTGTCGTAGACCTGGGCCGCCGCCGCGTCAGGGCTTATCAGCTCCTCCGAAATGAGCTGACGGATCTCCTCATCCATGGCGGGGTCTTCAAGAATGTCCCGGTGTGCGGCCATGATCTTGGCCTTATCCGGATCATCCTTCGCGACGCGGGCTTCCAGCGTGTCCAGCTCATCCCGGGTCCGGGCCAGGGCCGTTTCGTAAGCGGAGAGGGCGCCGGGCACGTCGTCGGGGGAGAGCGGAGCTGTATTCAGTTGTGGGACGAAGGGAGTATAGCGCAGGACCTTTCCGAGGACAATGCCCTGAGAGACCGCTTTTCCGGTCAATTCCATTCTGCTCACCTCAAATCACAGATTACCGGCCTCCAGAGTGCCGGAGGTCAGTATCATTTCCAGTTCCTGGGCGGAGTGGGCGACGGCGGCGGCCCCAGCCTGGGTAAGCTCATTTGGCTCGGCATAGCCGCAGAGCTCCAGCCCAATACAGGAAAGGCCGCAGGCTTTGGCGCCCAAAACATCTGCGCTTCGGTCTCCGATCATGACCGCCTCCTCCGGCGGGCAGGCCAGCAGCCGGAGGGCCTCACGGATCACGGCGGACTTTTCCTCGGGCACTCCGTTGTGGTAGCTGCCCGCCACCGCGTCAAAGCAGTCGGAAAACCCGCAGGTCTCCAGGGTGGGAGCGCAGAGCTCCCACGGCTTGCAGGTGGCGATGCCGAGGCGGAAGCCCCGTTCCCGCAGCCGGGCGGTCAGCGCTACCATGCCGGGGGCCGGGATGGTCTCGTAAAGTCCCTTTTCCCGGTAATGGCGCAGATAGACCTCATGTATCCTGGAGATGAGCGCAGGCTTAAAGCCGTAGCGCTGGGAGAGCACATCGTCCAGCGCGCTGCCCAGAAAGTGGCGGATCTCATCGCACCGGATGGGGGTGACGCCCACGCTCTCCATGGCGTGGCGGAGGGAGGTATATACCCCGGCGGCAGAGTCAATTAGGGTGCCGTCCATGTCAAACAGAAGCGTAGAGTACATGAAAAACCCTCCCTTACAGTGTGGCGTAGAGATACTCGTCGATCCAGTCTCCAATGTGGTCTATAAGCAGATCGGCGGCCCGGTCAGGCAGGGTGCCCGAACGCACCCGCTCATACTGCCGGGGGAGATACTGGCTTAACAGAGCCAGGGGGATATGCTCCCGGTCCAGATTGGAGAGCAGCTGTTTGAGAGCCTGGTCGACCTGAGGGACGGGGAGATAGTATCTGGCGCGGTCAGAGAAGCTAAAGGCCCTGGCGTAAGCTTTCTGAGCCGCACTGCCGGGGTAGTAGGCCGCCCAATACCGGTCATCGTTCAGCATGGCGCTGTCCAGGACGGAACGGAATTGGCTCAGAGGGAAGGGGCGGAGCAGACTAAGCTCTTTTTCGATGGCCTCCAGAGCGAAAAGTCCTTCCCGCAGGGCAAAGGTCAGGGCGGGGCCGACCTTGAGGATGGCGATGCCGTCGTCTACCATCGCCCGCAGACAGCCCTTGGGCTGATAGTCGGTGGAGTGCCCCTCAAAGACCAGCTCCGGCCAGTCCGCCAGAACATTGGTAAGGGACCTGGCCGCAAGAGAATTATACTCTATTACGCTCTCGTCTGCAAACTCGACTCCCGGTTGGACCACGAGAGCAATGACCCGGGCCCATGCCTCGGCTAGCTCCAGGGCGGCGAAAGCGGCGCGGAAGGCCTCCAGTGTAGCCTGACAGTCGGCGGGGGTAGTGATGGCTACGGTATCCTCATTTTCCATAGCTCCGCCGGGGATCGGGACCTCGCTGCCGATAACGTAGGCCGGAGCCGGAGCCTCCGGGTGGCGCTCACGGTAGGAGGCAAAGGCTCGCTCAGCGACGGCGCAGAGCCGCGCCCCACGCCGGGCGATGACCTGGTCGGGGAGGCGGGCGCCGGGATCGTCGTCGGCAAGGCGCATACTGGTGTCCAGGTGGATCTTGGAGAATCCGGCCAGCACATAGCTTTCTACCAGTTTTTCCGCGTTGGCCATAGCCTCGGCCTCGGGCAGATGACGCCAGGTCAGCGGACCCAGATGGTCGCCGCCGCAGAGGACCCGGTGGGGGGGCATGCCCTCCTCCGCGGCCAGCCGGTCCAGAAAGGCCCGGAAGTCCACAGGGGTCATGCCGGTATAGCCGCCGTCCTGGTTGACCTGATTGGCGGTGGCCTCCACCAGCACTACGGTGTCACGCTCCCTGGCCCGCCGCAGGGCGGCGCGGATGACATATTCATTGGCGCTGCAACAGGAGTAGACGCCCCGCTGCGTGTCTTTGCCGCGGTTTCGCAGCAGCGCGGCTACCGGGTTGGCGATCACAGCTTGATCCATGCGTCCAATCCCTCCGGTTTGTCGGGGTCCACGCCGCGGCTCAGGGCGTGGTGGTAGCAGAGAAGCTGGATGCAGTAAAGGGCGAAAATAGCTTTCACGTCGTCCTCACCGCAGTCGGGCAGGGCAATGCGGGTCCCGGGCAGCGCCTCTCCGGCGGGGGAGAGGTCCAGGACCAGCAGGTGGGAGGTCTTTTTGGCAATATCAGAGAGTAGGGCGGATTGCAGCTCGCGGTCTCCCGAGGAGACCCAGGCAATGACCAGGGTGTCGGGGCCGATCTGCACCATGGGACCGTGGCGCACGTCCAGTACATGGTAGTGGTTGGAGTCCCGGCGGCAGATCTCCTTGAAGGCCAGCGCACCCTCCTCCGCAAGGCCGGCATACCCGCCGTCGGCCAGCACCACCGCCCGGTCCCAGCCGGAGGTGGCAAGCTGGGAAAGAACGGCCTCTTGCTCGTTGCAGAACGTGGGGGCAAAGTGGCTCAGAGCCTCCAGCCGGGCAAGACCGTCTTCATTTCCGGCGGCGACGTATATAAGGGCCAGCGCCGCCGCGTAGAGGTTGGATACGGTGCGGGTCTGGCAGACAGCCTCGTCAAAGGCCCAGGGGATGAGGAGGCTCCAGTCGGCGACGGCCTCCATGGGTGAGCCTTCCCTGGCGCAGATGGAAAGCACCTTGCAGCCAAACTCCTCTTTGCAGCGCGAGGCCGCCCGGACCGCTTCACTGGTGGAGCCGGAGCGGGAGAGGACCAGCAGGGTAGAGCCGCGAAGAAGCTTTTCGTAGGTCGTAAAGTTCACCAGAAGGTCCCCGGCGGCCAGTGCCCAGGCGGGCTTCCCCGTGTGCTGGGAATACTGGGTCGCGGCGGACTTGGCCAGGCTGAAGCTGGAGCCGCAGCCAAGAACACAGAGAGTCTTCACATTGGCCAGCGCCGCGGCGGCTTCCGCCCGGTGGACCTTCACGGTCTTTATGGTGTGCGCAAGGGCGTCAAACTGCCCCCGCAGTTCTTTTTCGGTCAGAAACATCGATGTCAGTCCTTTCATACCTTGGATGAAAAGGCGGAGGGTGGACCCACCCTCCGCCTTTCGTTTGCTGTATTGGGAATCAGTGCGTAGCGGCGGCCTTCTTCTGGTAACTGACCTCCAGCACACAGGCCAGGACGAAGACGGCCACAATGATGATGATGCCGACGATGGGCTGCTTCATAACGGTCATCAGAGCCATGGCGTCGATGCAGTCATGGCCGGTGCCCTCGGCACCCACGGCGGCGAAGTGGCCAAACAGGTTATAGGTGAAAGCGGAGAAGAGGATCAGCTCCAGGCCATAGACGAAGCCGGCGACCATGGCGCCGATCCGGCCACCCTTGGCATTGCCGAAGATGCCGGCGACGCCGCCGGTGAAGAAGGCGCCGATGATGGAAACCAGGGGCACCACGCCGAAGATGGCGGAGGAGAGAAACATGGCGACGATCATGCCGATAGTGGCAAAGATGAAGCCCAGCATCAGGGAGTTAGGAGCAAAGCCGAACAGAGCGGGAACGTCCAGCGCGGGGACCGCATTGGGGACCAGCTTGTCGGAGATGCCCTTGAAGGCGGGGACCAGCTCGCCCAGCAGCAGACGGACGCCATAGAGCAGCACCAGCACACCGGCGGTGAAGCCCAGGGCCTTCAACAGACCGAAGATAATGAAGTTGGTGCCTCCGGCGTAAGCGGCGGTGCCCTCGGGACCGGCGATGATGACAAGGGCCATGTAGAACACGAGCATCACGATGGAGATGGACATGGAGGTATCCTTGAAGAACTTTAGGCCTTCAGGCAGCTTCATATCCTCGGCGCTCTTGCTGTTGCGGCCCACCAGGCCGCCGATGTACGCGGAGGACACGGTGCCCAGGCAGGTCAGGTGAGCCACGGCAAAGTCGTTGGAGCCGGTGAGCTTACGGACCATGGGCTGAGCAATGGCGGGCATCAGGGTCAGGAACAGGCCCTGAAGCAGAGAGCCGATGACGATGGTCATGATCTCATTGAAGCCGGCCTCATACATGCAGAAGGCGATGGTCACGGAGCTGATCCACATCATATGGCCGGTGAGGAAGATGTACTTGAGGGGAGTGAACCGGGCCAGCAGAATGTTGACCAGGAAGCCCACGCCCATAATAATGGCCGAGCTGGAGGCAATGGCCACCACGGAGTTCTGGATGGCGCCCACGATAGCCTCGGAGCCGGTGGCGAAACCGGCCAGACCGGTGACGTCGCCGAACAGACCCACGAAAGGCAGGATCTCGGTGACGATCAGGCTGGAGCCAGCGGACAGGACCAGATAGCCAAGGGCGGTCTTCACAGTGCCGGAGATAACGTCGGGGAATTTCTTACCCTGCGCGATCAGGCCGATGAGAGCCACCAGGGCCAGGACGATGGTGGGAGTTTTCAATAGCTCCAGGAAAAAGTTCAGTACCGACATGAATAATCAATCCTTTCTCTGTTGGGAATTCTCTGCGGAAAATACACCGGGGTCATAGCAGTCCGTTCGCTTCAAGGTAAGCCTTGAGCGTTTCTTTCACCTCCTCCGTATTGACTACGTTTTTCACAAAGACAACATTTTTCCGGCCAGCAAAGCGGCTTTCAAAATCTTGAGAAGTGACGATGAGATCGGCTTGCTTGCTGTCTACTGTTCCCGCGTCCCAGTGCTCGATGTTATGGCCGGTGGAGCCGAGCTGGGAAAGCGCTTTGTCCACCGTCATTTTCAGGATCAGGCTGGAGCCGAGTCCCATTCCGCACACACAGACGATATGCATATGTGACCTTCCTTTCTGCCGCCCTTTCGGCGGCGGACCAAATTTACGCGCTGTTTAAAGATTTGTGATGAGCTTGCTGTACTTTTTAATGTGCTCTTCGTTGATGGCGTCTCCCTTGTCCAGATTGGAGCTGACATAGATGGGGGGGATGTGCCCCGATTTGACGCAGTTTTCAATGGTCTGGGCGATAATGGATTCCATCATCGCCATGCCCAGAACAGTGGAGGTACCGCAGAACCGGGGTTCCAGCCCCTCTATCTCCAGAGCGGCGTCGCCGCTGACGCATTTGACGTCAATGACCACATCGGCTACATCGCTCAGGTGCTTGCCGCTGGAATGACGGGAGGTGGTGCTGGTGGAAAAGTCCCGGGAGGTGAGGGCAACGACCTTCATCCCGATCTTTTTGGCCTCCAGAGCCATATCCACGACCCCGGCATTGCGGCCCGAGATGGAAATGATGATCATGGTGTCCCGGGGATCGGTGTCCTCCAGGTCCAGATACTTGTCGGTAAAGCCCTCGACCCGTTCTTGCAGGGTGCTGAGCTTGGCCTTGGGGAAAAGGGCCATGTGGGGGATGAGCAGGGCGTTAACGGGCACCAGTCCACCGGCCCGGTAGAAGACTTCCATGGCAAACATTTGGGAATGGCCGCAGCCAAACACATGGATGACACGGCCACTGCTGACCGAGGCGGCGCAAAACTCGGCGGCCTTTTCAATGTTGGGGCCTTCCTCACTGAACTGGCGCTCCAACTGCTCGTTGATAACGCTGTGATACTCCTGATATTTCATATTAACTCCGCTCCTTTTTGAATACGATCCATGATCTCCGCTTTAGTTCCACCGTTGCGGAGCAGCTCCAAAAACGCGTCGTCCTGTAAGTATCCGCCCAGTTCACGCATCAGAGCCATGTGTCCGCTCTTGTCAACGGCGGCAAAGGTGAACGCCGCCTTGATGCGCTTGCTGTCCAAATATACCGGCTCTCGAAGGAGCACCAGGCTCATGGAGGTCTCCTTTACGCCGGCCTCGGGACGGCCATGGAGGAAAGCGATGTCGTCCACCAAAACCATGTACCCGCCGAACTCTGCGATGGTGTCCTTAATGGACTGGAGGAACCGGGGCTCTACCTTGCCCTGTTTGACCAGCAGTCCGCCGCCGATGTCCACCAGTTCGCTCCAGTCGGCGCATTTCACATCCTCTAAGTAGGTCTCGTCTGTGATCAGGTCTTTTAGCATGTTTTCACTTCCTCTCCGTTTTTTGTCACCTTCATTTTGTCAGCTTTGCATAAAAAACGCAAGAGATTTCCTGCATTTATGTCCAATCCGCCAGTGGTACACCACTGGTATGCATACCAATTCAAAAGTCGTCGGTTTTGTTTGACAGTTTGACCTAAGACATTTATACTGAGAAAAAAAGGGGTGAGAACGCTTCATGGATGGAACACCGTTATATCAGGAGATCTATGACGACCTGCGTAAGAGGATCGAGAGCGGCGAGTTTTCCGAAAATTCCGTTCTGCCCGCGGAGCGGGTGCTTTGCGAACTCTACCACGTCAGCCGCTCCACAATGCGGGCGGCATTGGAGCTTTTACGCCAGAACGACTACATTGTCAAGGCCCACGGCAACGGGAACTTTATCAAACCGAAAATGTTTGAGCAAAGGCTGACCAAGTTCCATTCCTTTGCCGAAAGCCTGAAGTCCCAGCATATCCTTATTAAAAACCAGATCTTGGACTATGAGCTGATCGAGTCGGACAAGTATCTGGCCTCCCTGAACCTGCCGGAGAAAAGCTTGCGTACCGCATATTGGCATAAGCTGACCCGGCTGCGCTCCGCCGAGACCTTCCCCCTGATGATCGAGACCTCCTATCTGCCCCAGAGCCGGTTTATGGCGCTGGAGCCGAACATTATTCAGGACGGCTCCCTCTATGCCTATTTGGAGAACTACTACAACATGGAGATCACCGACGCCGACGAGCTATTCTCTCCTATTCTTCCCACCAGCAAGGAGCGGATGCTTCTCCAGATCCCCACTCATATCGCCTGTATGCTCTGTGAGCGGTTTTGTCAGGAGCGGGATAATTTGATCGCCATTCACCGTACCGTGGTGCGGGGAGATAAATTCAAATTCCGTGCCGCCTATTTTCTGGACAGCTGATTTAGGGGGAAAGAGTATGAGGATCATCAACGGAGCTTTTTTCGGCGAGGACGGCGTTTTTCATAACGCCGATATCGAGCTGAAAGGGGACAGGATCGCCGCGATAGGCGGCGCGTTGGATACCGCCAGGGCGGAGCCGGTTTTGGACGCCGGGGACTGCTATGTGGTGCCCGGATTTGTGGACGTCCATATCCACGGGGCGGTGGGAGCCGATTTCAGTGACGGCGAGCCTGACGGGGTCCGTTCTATGGCCAGGTTTTTACTTTCTCAGGGCGTCACCAGTTTTTTGGGTACCTCTATGGCTTTGCCCGAGGAGCGGTTGGAACGTATTTTCCGGGAGGCAAGGCCCCTGTTCGGCCAGACGGTTTCCGATGGGGCTACTCTGAGGGGGATCAATATGGAAGGCCCTTTTTTCAGTCAGGAGAAGCGGGGGGCGCAGAATCCGGAGTATATCGTTCCGCCCGATTTTGAGATGTTCCGCCGTTTGAACGAGGCCAGCGGCGGAAATATCCGCACTGTGGCGGTGGCGCCGGAGACCGAGGGCGGCCTCGACTTTGTGGAAAGGGCCGGTAAGGTGTGCAGCGTGTCCATCGCGCATTCCTGTGCCAACTATGATACGGCCAGCCAGGCGTTTGCCCGGGGAGCCAACCATGTGACCCACGTATTCAACGGCATGTCGCCGTTTCATCATCGTGACCCCGGCATCGTGGGGGCGGCTGTGGGCAGCGGCGCCTACGTAGAGGTCATCTGTGACGGCATCCACGTCCACCCCGCCGTGATCCGCTCGGTATTCTGTCTCTATGGGGATGACCGGATGTGCCTGATCAGCGACGCCATGCGGGCCTGCGGTATGCCGGAGGGGAAGTACGACCTGGGCGGGCAACTGGTAACAGTAGCCAATGGCTGCGCCACTATTGACACCGGGTCCTTGGCGGGGAGCGTCTGTGTGCTGAGCGACTGCTTCCGCAATGCCGTCCGCTTTGGGATCCCTCTGGAAAGCGCCCTGAAAGCGGCGACCATCAACCCCGCCCGCTCGGTGGGGCTGGACGGCGAGGTGGGTTCCATCGCCGTAGGAAAACGGGCCGATCTGCTGGTACTGGATAAGGCTCTCGCGATCAGGGAGATCGTTATCGGCGGGCAGCTTTACCGGACCGCCTGAGGACGCCGTTCATGCAGACCAGTCCCTCATGACTATGACAAAGGGCAGAAAGCATATGCTTTCTGCCCTTTCGTATTATTCGTATGGGAAAGCTCAAAATCCGGAGGTCTGTGTCATGGAAGGATGGGTCAGAGAGAAGCGCGCCCCGTCGTAGCTCACCCGGCCAATAAGGTCCGCCGGATAGAGGCAGGTAGGGGGGATATCCCCGCCGTAGAGGTTTACCCCCAGACAGACGGTGATGGCGTCCTCCTCTACGGTGTATTCCACCCAATCGCCCACGGCGGCGGAGAGCTGGGCGTCGGCGGGCAGGGAGGGGGTAAAGTGGGAGAAGTCCAGGATTTCCGGCTGGGCGCCGTTGAAAGCCAGTGTGGCCTGTTTAGTTTTGTCATTGTAGGTGCAGGAGAAATGAGGGGTAAGGGCGTCTTCATAAGAGGAAGCGGAGAGTGCCCGGAGCGTGGGTATTTCACCCTCCAGCTCCACAAGGGCCAGCGTCCAATAGCTGACGCCGGTGCCCGAGCCTACATAGGTGAGCAGGGCCAGCTCTTCCGTACCGTCGCCGTCAAAGTCGCCGGAGCAGAGCCTGGGCAGATAGCACCGGGGGGTGGCCCAGGGGAGATCGTAGACCCAGGCATGGTCTCCGAGCTGAAGAAGACAGCGTTCCTCCGGGTACTCCTCGTCCCAGATACCATAGAGGAAAATATCTTTGTCAGAAAGCTGGGCCAGAAGGGTGGCGCCCGACGGTTCGGCCAGAAGGCAGGAAAGCTCCGCCTGTCCGTCCACCAACGCCTGGGGAAGGGAGGCGGCCTCGCCGTTCCACGCTGTACCCTCAAGGACCTCAGAGTTCAGGGAAAGAGAGAGCGGAGAAGCGGGCGGGAGTGAGTCTGGCTGAGGCTCGACAGGCAGGGCAACCCCGGCAGACACGGGGGAGGCCGCCGGAGTGGGGGCGGAGATAGCGGCGCCTTGGGCGCTGCAAGCGGCCAGGGGGATAAAACAGGCCAGACAGATGGGAAGAATACGATTCATGGCGGGCGCCTCCTGAAAGAGTGGGGTGGATAGCTTCACTTGCCCTTGTTGACCGAAGCTATCTTTATCATATCAGGAGGAATAAGAGGGAGACAACAACAAAGCGGAAACAAAAAATGTCAAAAGGGAAACAAAAATGGCGGAGCAAAGGCTCCGCCATTTGACGCACTCGAGATGGTTAGTTACCTGGAATCACAATGCGCGCACATATCGCAGATCGACGCATACCGTGTCGGGAGGAAAGGGGATATCCTGGTGGGTGCCGTCCCACTGGAAGCCGTGGGCGGCATAAAACCTTCGGGCCTTTTCGTTTTCCCGCAACACGAAGACAAAGACCTTTTGGAAGCCGTCCGCCTTCAGCCGCCGGAGGGCCTCGTCCATGAGCAGTCCTCCATAGCCCTTGCCCCGCTCGCCGGGGTGGGTGTAAAACGAGGCGATCTCGCCGAAGTCCTCATAGCCCTCGTTGTGAAATTGGCAGACCTCGCCGGGGTTATAGTTAGACTTTCGGGCGGGACAGTAGTTGATACAGGCCACCGGGGTTTCACCTTGATAAAGGAGCAAACCGTGACATCCGTTTTGGGAGAGGTAATTCTCCCGAAAAACCGCTGTCCAGCGGTCATCGGTGATCTGGGTATCCAGGAAATCCTGAGGGACGGCCCCCACATAGGTGTCCCGCCAACCCAAGGCGTGGATGAGGGACATAGCTATAAAGTGTTCTTCCTTTACAGCATCTACAAAGCGCAATCCGTCAGGCAATGGGTTCCGGCTGCTCATGCGTTGCCTCCTCACCGTGTTCCCGCTGCTCCTTGGCTAAGGCTCGGGCGTTGGCCAGCATGAGCTTGATGCGGTTTTCCTGATTGATCTTTGTAGCGCCGGGGTCATAGTCGATGGCCACGATATTGCTCCAAGGGTAGTCGTCTTTGATCTTGCGGATCATACCCTTGCCTACGATGTGGTTGGGCAGGCACCCGAAGGGCTGGGTGCAGACGATGTTGGGAATCCCCATATGAATGAGTTCCAGCATCTCGGCGGTGAGGAGCCAACCCTCGCCCATTTTATTGCCGTCGCCCAGATAGCCCTGAATGCCGCGGTGGAGATCGTGGAAGTCGCCGGGGGCGCGGAAGCGGCCTGATTCCTTGAGCGCGTCGATCATGGCGTGCTGGTACTTCATCAGGTACTTTTCCAGCCACAGACAGAACTTCTCCTTGATCCATTTACCGCCGTAGATGTTTACGTCCACCGAGCGGTTGTTGACCTTGAAAATGATGAAGTCCATCACCCCGGGAACCACCGGCTCGGCGCCCTCGGAGAGGAGGAAGTCGCAGAGGTTGTTGTTGCCCAGAGGAGCGTACTTCACGTAAATTTCGCCCACCACGCCCACCAGGACCTTCTTCTCCTGGCTCACGGGAATGGCCTTGAAGGCGTCGATGATGCGGCGGAAATTGGCCTTCATGCTCTTGAAGCTCATACCCTTGCCCTGGTGCATATCGCTCAGGAGGAAGTCCATGCAGCTTCGGACACAGGCGTCGGTATCGCCTTCCGTCAGTTCGTAGGGGCGTACCTGATTGGAGACGTTGAGAATGAGATCGCCGTAAATGATGGCAAAGACCACCTTACGGAGCATCCCCACCGTGAGCTGGAAGCCAGGGTTGGATTCCAGCCCGGACAGGTTCAGTGAGATGACCGGGACAAAGCTCAGCCCCGCTTTTTCCAAGGCTTTGCGGAGCAGGTGGATGTAGTTGGAGGCCCGGCAGCCGCCGCCGGTCTGGGTAATGACCAGGGCCACCTTGTGGGGGTCATACTTTCCCGACTGGATGGCGTTGATGAGTTGGCCGATGACCAGGATAGCGGGGTAGCAGGCATCGTTGTGGACGTATTTCTGTCCCGCGTCGATGACTGGGCGGCCAGTATTTTCCAGCATCTCCACCTTATAGCCATAGGAGCGCACGATCTCCACCACCATGGCAAAGTGGTCGGGGAGCATCTGGGGGGCCAGAAGGGTGTAATCCTTCTTCATCTCCTTGGTAAAAAGGAGCCGCCCGGTCTTATCATATACAAGTTCAGCCATAGCGTGACCTCACTTTCAAAATACTGTTTTATACCACAGCCGCATAGCGGCGTTGTGGCATATCAGTGCAATAGAGGATAATCGCCGCTTTGCGGCGATTATGCCTTGGCGGCGGCGGAAGCCTTTGCTTGTCGGGCCTCCATGGCCGCCATCAGAGAACGGACGCGAATTTTCACCGCCCCCAGGTTGTTGATATCGTCGATCTTGAGCTGAGTGTAGAGCTTGCCGCACTTTTCCAGAATGGCGCGGACCTCGTCGGCGGTGATGGCGTCGGTGCCGCAGCCGAAGGAGACCAGCTGCACCAGCTGCATATCCGGCTGAGTGCAGACGTACCGGGCGGCGTTGTACATCCGACTCTGAAAGGTCCACTGATTGAGGACTTTCCGGCTCTCATAGCCCTCCAGATGGCTAATGGCGTCCTCGGTGATGAGGACAAAGCCCTGCCCGGTGATGAGGTCGTTGATGCCGTGGTTGATCTCCGGGTCAATGTGATAGGGGCGACCCGCCTGCACCAGAATAGGAAGAGAGTGCTCCCGAGCGTAGGCGATACACCGCTGGCCCTCGTCCCACAGGTCCTTTTTATAGGCGTCATAAGCATCGTAGGCAGCCCTAGCGGCGGCGACAGATTCCTTTTTGGGGACGGAAAACTCCTCCCAGAGCAGGGAAGAGATACGTTTTTCAAAGTCGCGGCGCCGCCACAGGCCCACATAGGGCATAAGAAATCGGGTCTGCTTCAGGGCGGGGACATTGGCGGCCAAAAGCTCGGGGTAGTAGGCCACCACCGGGCAGTTATAGTGATTGTCGCCGATGCCCTCGTCGTAGTTGTAGGACATGCAGGGATACCAGATGGCGTCCACCCCCATCTCCACCAGTGCCTCCACATGGCCGTGAAGAAGCTTGGCGGGATAACACACCGTGTCCGAGGGGATGGTGCGCTGGCCCTTCAGGTAGAGCTTTCGGGAGGATTCGGGGGAGAGGACCACCTCAAAATTCAGCCGAGTGAACAGCTCAAACCAGAAGGGGAGATTTTCATACATATTGAGACCGAAGGGGATGCCGATACGCCCCCGGATACCGTTGCCCTGACCCTTTCCCTCCATGGAGCGGAGCTTTTTATACTTATAAAGGCCCAGGTCGGGAAGCTGCTGTTTCTCTTTACCCAGGGGCCGGGAGCAGCGGTTGCCGGAGATGAACCGCCGTCCGCCGTCAAACTGGTTGACGGTGAGGGAGCAGTGGTTGGTACACAGTCCGCAGGTGGTGGGCTTGGCGGAGTGGGTGAAGCTCTCCAGAGCAGCGGCGTCCAGGATGGAGGAACGCTCCAGCTCCAAATGTTTGGCCGCCAGGGCCGCGCCGAAGGCGCCCATCAGTCCGGCGATGGTGGGCCGGACCACATTCCGGCCCAGCTCCTGCTCGAAGGCCCGGAGGACGGCGTCGTTGAGGAAGGTGCCGCCCTGAACGACGATGTGCTGTCCCAGGTCGTCGGCGCTGGCAGCCCGGATGACCTTATAGACGGCGTTTTTCACGATAGAGATGCTCAGCCCCGCGCTGATGTCCTCCACGCTGGCTCCATCCTTCTGGGCCTGTTTGACGCTGGAATTCATGAACACAGTGCAGCGGGACCCTAGATTCACCGGTTGCTGGGAGAACAATCCCAGTCTGGAAAAGTCGGCTATGTTATACCCCAGGGCCTTGGCAAAGGTCTCGATAAAGGAGCCGCAGCCCGAGGAGCATGCCTCATTGAGCATAATGGAGTCCACCGCGCCGTTATGTATTTTGAAGCATTTCATGTCCTGGCCGCCGATATCGATAATGAAGTCCACATCGGGGTTGAAGTGGGCGGCGGCGTTGTAGTGGGCCATGGTCTCCACCAGTCCCATGTCGCAGTTGAAGGCGTTTTTAATCAGATCCTCACCGTAGCCGGTGACGGCGGCACCCCGAATGTCTACCCGGTCTCCGCAGCGGTGGTAGATCTCCTTCAGCTGTTCCAGCACAATGGCCACCGGGTTGCCCTGGTTGGAGTGATAATAGCTGTAAAGGATACCGCCTTCTGGGTCGATGAGCACCATCTTGGTGGTGGTGGAGCCGGCATCGATGCCCAGCCAGGCCGGGCCGGAGTAAGTATCCAGGTCGGCCTCGGGAGGGTGGCTGGCATTATGGCGGGCAAGGAAGGCGTCGTATTCCTCCTGGGCAGAGAAGAGGGGAGGCATCACGTCCAGGGCCACGGTGGCGTCCACGCTCTCCTCCAACAGCTTCAGGCACTCCTCAAAGGGGCGGGGGGCGTAGTCGGTGGCGCAGAGGGCCGCGCCCATGGCGGCAAAACAATCGCCATCCTCAGGGAAAACGGCGTGCTCGCCGTCCAGCTTCAGGGTGTCCACGAACCGCTCCCGGAGGCCCATGAGGAAGTGGAGGGGGCCGCCCAGAAAGACGATCTTACCCTTCAGCTCCCGGCCCTGGGTGAGGCCCGCTACAGTCTGGTCCACCACGGCCTGGAAGATGGAGGCGGCCACGTCCTCCTTCCGCCCGCCCTGGTTCAGAATGGGCTGGATATCGCTTTTGGCGAACACGCCGCAGCGGGAGGCAATGGGGTAAATTTTCTCGTGCTTGAGGGAGAGAGTATCCAATTCGTCGATACTCACATTGAGCAGGGAGGCCATCTGGTCGATGAAAGCCCCGGTGCCTCCGGCGCAGGAGCCGTTCATACGCTCCTCCAGCGCCCCGCCGAAGAAGATAATCTTGGCGTCCTCGCCGCCCAGTTCGATGACCGCGTCGGTACCGGGGATATAGCGGTTTACGGCGGCGGCGGTGGCGTAGACCTCCTGGACAAAGTCGATGCCGCAGACCTTGGAGACCCCCAGTCCAGCTGAGCCGGTGATGACCATGTGGACGTTTTTTCCCGAGAGCAGCTCATGGATGGAGCGCAAAGTTTCGGCGGCCCGCTCCCGGGTCTTGGAAAAGTGCCGCTCGTAGGAGCGGAAGAGAAGATTATCATTTTCGTCCAGCACCACTACCTTTACCGTAGTGGAGCCGATGTCGATGCCAACACGCAATTCCATAAGTACACCTCAAAACAGGATATGTCGAAATATAGGGCATGCCGATAATTTGTTAGCATATATTGTACCACATTGCGAATTGCATCTCAATTCGCAATTATGGAGTGGCACAAAGTTTTGCTAAGCTCGGCCTGCGGCCTTGCAAAGCAAAGCTATTGTAGCGCAAAATGGCTGATTTGACAACCTCTAAACCGGTTCTGGCACTTGCTAAAATTTTTAATTTTTTATGAATTCAGGAAATACTGCTTGACAAAATAATATTATACAGCATATAATATCGCAGAACCAATAAGGAAAGGCGGTGGAAGCGTGATCTTTCAACTGAATACCCCGCTGCTGGACGGCTGTGTGCTGGCGGTGCTGGAGCAGGGCGACGCTTATGGCTACAGTCTGACCCAGCACATCAAGCGGGAGATCGACATCTCAGAGTCCACCCTGTATCCCATTCTGCGGCGATTGCAGAAGGAGGGCTGTTTGGAGGTCTACGACAAGCAGTTCCAGGGAAGGAACCGGAGATATTACGCCATTACCCCCACGGGTCGGGAGCTGCTGGACGACTGCCGGAGAAGCTGGCTGGACTACACAGACCGGGTGGGGAAGATCCTGTCAGGAGGGACGAGAGATGAATAAAGAGACCTATCTGCGTGTTTTAAGAGGCCGTTTGGCCTACCGGCTCACCACCGAAGAGGTGGAGGATATTATCAACTACTATACCGAGTATTTTGAGGATGCCGGGCCGGATCGGGAGCAGAGCGTTATCGAGGAGCTGGGCTCCCCGGAGCGGCTGGCCCAACAGATCCTGGGGGAACGCCGCCAGGAGGGGCTGGCCCCGGTGCCTGGGGCGGCGGGGCAGATCCCGCCCAGGTATGCCCCTGAAGCGGCGGAAAAGCTGCCCGTCTGGGCCGGGGTGCTCATTCTGGTGCTGGCGGCCATCTTTGCCGGGCCGGTGGCGGGCTCTCTGGCCTTTGGCCTGGGCCTGGGCGGGGTGATCTGTGGGGCCGTAGGGGTGGCTGTAGCCATAGCTGCCGTCGCCAACCTCTCCCTGGCAGGGGCGCTGTTCCAGGTGGGCGGCGGGCTCATCGCCGCGGCGGTGGGTATCCTCCTGGTGCTGGGGGCTGTCGCTATTGTCTGGGGCGTGGTGAAGTTTGTCGGCTGGTTCTGGAAGTCCTGTGTGGAAGGGGGCGTGTGAGATGAAACGGTTTATGAAGTGGTGCCTCATCCTGACAGGGCTTCTGCTGGCGGTGGGCATTGGTCTGCACACCGCGGGGGCCGCTATGGGCGGACGCTATGAGAGCGACGCGTATTTTGCCCGGCGTTGGGGCGACTTTGCCGACCGCTGGGATGGTATTTCCGGCCATTGGCGGTACCTGGGCGGCCTCCTGGGCACCCCTCAGAGCAAGGACAGCGGGGCAATTGACGAAACCATCAACGCCATTGAGGTAGATGTGGACTGCGGAGATGTCAGGCTCTCCCAGGGGGAGAATTTTGCGGTCTACATGGAGTGGAACCTCCGGGGATTCACTATGGATTACAAGGTAGAGGACGGCGTTTTGAAGGTGGAAAGCGAGAGCAAGAGCGGCTTTCTCAACGGCGTTTCCGGGTGGAAGAATGAAGTGACCATTACCGTCCCCAGCTTGGCAGGGCTGAAAAAGGTGGATCTGAACACCAACCTGGGAGACATTGATGTGACCGCCTCCTGCGTTGTTGGCGACCTTCAGCTCACCACCAACCTGGGGGACATTGATGTGGACGCCCCCATCACCGCCACCGGGGCCGACCTGAACACCGATCTGGGCGATGTGGAGTGTAAAGGTGTTTTGGCGGGAGAGTTGAATGTCAAGACCAACCTGGGGGATGCGGACGTTGATCTGCCCTGGGAAAAGGACAGATACCTTTGGGAACTGGAGACCTCCCTGGGTGAGCTGAAGATGGACGGCGAGAAGCAAAGCGGCGATGTGGGGGGTGCCCATAAGCTCCGGGGCGGCACGGGCAGCAACCGGGTGACCGTCCGCAGCGACCTGGGGGATGTGGGGGTCAGCTTTGCCAGGGAGGACATGTCCCGCTATAACAACCACGCTTTCGACCATCTCTACGAGCGCGTAGACAACTGATTTTAGCTCCATTATGTATACGAACATTACCCAAGGCAGGACCCTCCGCTGACTGCGGAGGGTCTTGCCTGTCTCATAGCGAGTTCAGCCACCACTCGGTATCGGCCCACTCGGACATACCCGCCCCGCCGCTGTCATACACTCTCCCAGAGGGGGTGTTTGCCGTGGAGTGGAGCTTTGAATGCTCCGGCGGTACTGTGACGGTACGCCAGGAGGGAGAGCGGGTGGTCTGTCAGGCTTTAGGCCGACCCGAGAGCCAAGGACTATACAAGGCGTGGCTTCTGGGTGAGGAGGGCAAGGCCCTGCTGGGGACGCTCATCCCGGAGAATGGGGCATTGCGGCTGCGGCGAAATATGTCGGCCTTCACCCTAAAAGAAAAGGGGGCTTGGCCCCCGGTGGGGGCGGAGATCGTCATGGCCTATGCCTTTACACCGGAGGAGCCGCCCAGCTCCCAGTGGTGCTGGACGGAATGTCCCTGCCGCCTTTTTACAGACCGGGTCATTTCCCACGCCCTCCGAGGGGTGGACCGGGCGCTTATCAAACGAGACGCCGACGGCTTTTTCCTGGCCGTTCCCTATGTTCCCGGTTGCCCCTTTCCTATCCCGCCCCTTTTCTGTCTGGGGCGGATCGAAAAGATGGGGGGGCGGTGGTATACCCTCTTCCGATTTTCCCGGCAAGGCGCGCCGGAACTTTTGCATAATTTTCCTTCCAATGGAGACAATGACACTGTTACCTGAACCTTTGACCGGCAGAGCGTGTTTGCCCTTGTCGATCCAAGGTAAAACAAAGGAGGGAAACAAGCAATGCCAAAGCTCACCACAAAGGAACTGGCGGGGCTTAGCGACCAGCTGGACTTTGAAAAGGTCCTCTGCGCCAAGTACCAGGCCGCCGTCCAGGAGACCGAGGACGCCCAGCTGAAGACCAGCTTCCAGCAGTATGCCGACCAGCACCGCCAGAACTTCACCTGTCTTCTGAAGTATCTGCAGTAAAAAGGAGGGAACGCCATGAATGACCAGGAACGGATCACGGACATGATCCTCAGCGAAAAGAAGATGAGCGCCAACTACAACACCTTCGCCTCGGAGTGTGTGGACGACCAGCTGCGGGACGAATATATCGGTATCCTCACCAAGAGCCACCAGGCCCAGACGGCTCTGTTCAAGGCGGCCCAGTCCAAGGGCTGGTACACGGTGGAGGCCGCTCCCCAGAACAAGATCACCGAGGCCTATACAAAGTTTAACGCGGAAAAGCCCTGAGAGCCGGCGCGGAGGTCGAAGACCTCCGCGCTTCCTTTTTCGGCATCTGCCGATAAAATGGTTGCGTCCGGCCCAAAAAGAATGGTATACTATACCAAAACCCGGAGGGGAGGAGATGCGATGACCGCCATGACGAGTTCTTACAGTGTAAAGCTGACCCAGTTGGTGGAGGAATACCACCTGGAGGTGCTGCGAAAGGGCAGCGATTATGAGGAATGTCTGGTCTGCAGCGGCGATGTGAACCGTCCCGGCTTGCAGCTGGTGGGTTTTTTCGACTATTTTGACCACCAGCGGCTCCAACTGTTGGGCAAGGTGGAGGCTACCTACCTGGAAGGCTTCTCTTCCCAGCAGCGTCGAGAGTGCTTTGAGCGGTATATGGCTCAGGATTTTCCCGCGCTCATTATTGCCCGGGGAATGGAGCCTTTCCCCGAGTGCATGGAGATGGCGGAGAAATATGACCATACCGTCCTGCGGACGGAAGAGATCACCACGGCCTTTATGGGCTCGCTGGTGGCCAGTCTGCAAAACCATCTTGCCCCCCGCATTACCCGCCATGGCGTACTGGTGGAGATCTCCGGCGAGGGCGTACTCATATATGGCGAGTCCGGCGTAGGCAAGAGCGAGACCGCTATTGAGCTCATCAAGCGGGGCCACCGCCTCATTGCCGACGATGCGGTGGAGATCCGCCGTGTGGGCAACGATAAGCTGGCGGGTACCGCCCCCGAACTTATCCGCCACTATATGGAACTGCGGGGCATCGGCGTGGTGGATATCCGGCGGCTGTTCGGCGTGTCCGCCATCAAGGCGGAGGCCAGCATCGACCTGGTGGTCAACCTGGAGCCCTGGCGGGACGATGTGGTCTATGACAGGCTGGGGCTGGAGGAGCTGAAGACCACTATATTAGATGTAGAGGTGCCTACCATCACCATCCCGGTAAAGCCGGGGCGGAACCTGGCGGTCATTTTGGAGGTGGCGGCTATGAACAACCGCCACAAGCGCATGGGCTATAACGCTGCCCAGGCCTTTGCCGCCGAGATCGACAGGCACATCAGCGAGGTGGAGGCTGCCCAGGCCGCCGAAAAGAAGTCTTGAATCGATAGAGCCGCCGGGTAACCTTGGCGGCTCTATCTGATTTTTGTGAAAATCTTGGGCCGACAAGGGAAAAAATCCTTGCGTTCTGGGAATAACTGTGCTAAAATACCAGAGCATGTGATTACGCACACCTGCCGACGGAGGGCCAGGTGCCCTTGCGCGCAAGGGTTGGCCGGCTTCGGATGACGCGGGTGGAGGGAATCAACAATTAAAGGAGGAAATCATTATGGCAGTCGTATCTATGAAGCAGCTTCTCGAGGCGGGCGTCCACTTCGGACACCAGACCCGCAGGTGGAACCCCAAGATGGCAACCTACATTTACACCGAGCGCAACGGCATCTATATCATTGATCTGCAGAAGACGGTGAAGAAGCTGGAGGAGGCTTACTCTTTCGTGAAGGACGTGGCCGCTGAGAACGGCACGCTCCTGTTCGTGGGCACCAAGAAGCAGGCCCAGGACGCCATCAAGGAAGAGGCCCAGCGCTGCGGCATGTACTATGTCAACGCCCGTTGGCTGGGCGGCATGCTCACCAACTTCAAGACCATGCGGGGGCGCGTGGACCGTCTGAGCCAGCTCAAGAAGATGCAGGAGGACGGCACCTTCGACATGCTGCCCAAGAAGGAAGTTATGCACCACCTGGGCGAGATCGCCAAGCTGGAGAAGTACCTGGGCGGCGTGGTGGAAATGCGGAAGATCCCCTCCGCGCTCTTCGTTGTCGATCCCCGCAAGGAGCGCAACGCCATCAACGAGGCCCGCAAGCTCCATATCCCCATCGTGGCTATCGTGGACACCAACTGCGACCCTGATGAGATCGACTATGTGATCCCCGGCAACGACGACGCTATCCGGGCCATCAAGCTCATCGCCGGCGTTATGGCCAATGCCATTCAGGAGGGCCACCAGGGTGTGGATTCCGCCGCTCCCGCCGCTGAGGAGGCCCCTGCCGAGGCCTGATCTGAATCCAGGAAGGGCCCGCCCAATGCGGGCGGCCTTTCTTTTCTAACAATTATTTTATTGGAGGTATATTACTATGGCTATTTCCGCCAAAGACGTGCAGGCCCTGCGCGAGATGACCGGCGTGGGCATGATGGAGTGCAAGAAGGCTCTGGTGGCCAGCGACGGCGACATGGACAAGGCTGTCGAGTATCTGCGGGAGAAGGGTCTGGCTGCTTCTCAGAAGAAGGCTGGCCGTATTGCCGCTGAGGGCGCCGCTTACGCCACCGTCATCGACGGTATGGGCGTGGTTGTCGAGGTCAATGCCGAGACCGACTTCGTGGGCAAGAATGAGAAGTTTGTGGACTTCGTCCACGGTGTGGCCGCTGTGGTTGCCGCCAACAAGCCCGCCGACCTGGACGCCCTCATGGCCGCCCCCTATGGCAATGGCCGTACCGTTCTGGAGGAGCAGCAGGAGATGGTGCTGGTCATCGGCGAGAACATCAAGGTCCGCCGCTTCGCCATCTTTACCGACGGCGTCAGCGTCTCCTACGTCCACGCCGGCGGCAAGATCGGCGTTCTGGTGAACTTTGAGACCGACCTCTCCGCCGACAAGGTGGAGGCCATCGGCAAGGATGTGGCCATGCAGATCGCCGCCATGAACCCCCGCTTCTGGGACAAGAGTCAGGTGGACGACGCCACCCTGGACAACGAGAAAAAGATCATGCAGGTCCAGATGGCCAACGATCCCAAGATGCAGGGCAAGCCCGAGAAGGTCTTGGAGGGCATCGTTCAGGGGAAGATGGGCAAGTTCTTCAAGGAGAACTGTCTGCTCCAGCAGGAATTCGTCAAGGATGGCTCCATGAGTGTGGAGCAGTATATCGCTTCCGCTGCTAAGGCCGCCGGCGGCAGCGTGAAATTCGTCAATGCCGTTCGCTTTGAGAAGGGCGAGGGCATTGAGAAGAAGCAGGAGAACTTTGCCGAGGAGATCGCCAAGCAGCTCCAGAAGTAAGAAAAAAGCCGGAGGCGGCGGGCGATAGCCCGCCGCCTTTGTTTTTTCGGGAAAATGGAGAGGGAACGCTTGACAAAACTTTTCGGAGCCGCTATAATAGCCAAGTGCCCCAATCGGGGCGCAAACGCGGATGTGCTGGAATTGGTAGACTGGCCAGCTTGAGGTGCTGGTGTCCACTGGACGTGCGGGTTCAAGTCCCGCCATCCGCACCAAAAGAAAACCCCACCCCAAAGGGTGGGGTTTTCTCTATTTAATAACAGATTCACTGATGAGGCAGAGATTTTTCTACATTTTCCCGAACAGCACAGTAAATGTGGTGCCCAACTGCGGAGCGCTTGTGGCGGAAATTTTTCCACTGTGACCTTCCGCGATGCTCTGGGCGATGGCCAGCCCCAAGCCATAGCCACCGCTCTCCCGGTCCCGGGCGGCGTCGGAGCGGTAGAAGCGCTCGAAGAGATGAGGGAGATGCTCCGCTGGGATGGCAGGGCCGGTATTATGAACGGCGAGCTGGGCTTTGCCTTGCGTTTCGCTGAGAGTAACAGTTACCGAACCGTTTTGTCCGGCGTATTTTACCGCATTGTCCAATAAGATGACCACCAGTCGCCAGAGCTGGGCCTCATCGCCCTTGAGAACAATACCTGGAGCGATGTTCTCTGATAGACTGACTTCCGCCTCGAAGGCCACCGGCTCAAAGGAGAGGAGGGAAGCGGTGACAAGGTCGCTTAGACGCACCTGCTGAAGAGAGAAGGGAAGTTTTTGAGCGTCGCTCTTTGCCAGGAAGAGAAGGTCCTCCACCAAAGAGCGCATCCGCTGTGCCTCTTCCCGGATGTAGCCCAGCCATTTGCCTTGGGACAAAACGGTCTCCTCTGGGTGTGAGGCAACGATATCTGCGTTGGCCAGGATCACCGACAGGGGGGTCTTTAACTCGTGTGAGGCGTCCGCTACGAATTGCCGCTGTTGTTCCCAGGCTCTTTCCGCCGGTCGCAGAGAGACCTTTGCCAGGAACCGGGAGATGAGGTAGAAAGCAAGAAGTGCGGCGGCGGAGATGAGAAAGGAGATCAAAAGCTGGCTGCCTACGGCCTGCCGTACCGAGGAGTTGTCGGCAAAGGCAAGAAAGTGTTTTCCGTCCTCCTGGTGATGGAGATAGGTGAGGCTCTGACTGGGGAGGTCTCCCCGCTGGGTTGGCCGGGCCATAGCCTGGTCCACCAGCGCCTGGGCATTTTCCGTGGTGATGGTGCTGCCTGGTCCCGCTTGGAGCCAGAGAACCTGGCCGTTTTCGTCTACCTCAACGGCGAAAGCGGGGATAAAGTTAAAATACTTGCCGGATTTTTTGCCGCCGGGAACTTCCGGGAGCCTGGCCTCCGTTGGCGGCTCCTCGCGTTTCGGGACAAACTCGAAGTTGGGCAGTTCGGCTCTCTTGGCCCACTCCAGGGCCTGGAGGTTGGCCCGGTAGACCTGGTCGCTGGCGCGCTGATAGGTGGAGAAGGTCTGCACAGCGAAGACGGCAAAGA
>ERZ779633.50-NODE-50-length-60586-cov-7.690076_pt1 | contig 60586 bp, 62 predicted proteins | sample MGYA00514195_ERZ779633 | MGnify/ENA primary metagenome ERZ779633 (study PRJEB29562, sample SAMEA4376707) | mouse gut metagenome | isolation source: Cecum | study: EMG produced TPA metagenomics assembly of the A DSS colitis mouse model was used to assess the microbial...
AAACTCTGCGTCCCGGGAAAGTTTGACACTGCCCAAGGCGGAGTCACCCTCCACGATGTAAAGCTCCCGGCGTTCCGTGTCCTTGGTGCGGCAGTCCACAAATTTCTGGACCCGGTTGGCAATGTCCACCGTGCCCGAAAGTTTCTTTTTGATGTTGAGCCGGGCCTTTTCTGCAGATTCACGGCTGCGCTTGTTCACCAGCACCTGCTCGGCGATTTTCTCCGCATCAAAGGGGTTCTCAATAAAATAGACCTCCAACTGAGCACGCAAAAATTCCGCCATGGCATCCTGTACGAATTTGTTGTTGATGGCCTTTTTGGTCTGGTTCTCATAGCTTGTCTGGGTGGAAAAGTTGTTAGAGACCAGCACCAGAGCGTCTTGAATGTCGTTGAAGGTGATCTTGCTCTCGTTTTTCTGATATTTCCCCTGAGCGCGCAGATACCCGTCGATGGCGGAGACAAAGGCCGAGCGCATAGCCTTCTCCGGGGAACCCCCGTGCTCCAGCCAGGAGGAATTGTGGTAGTGCTCGATGATCTGCACCGTGTTGGAAAAACAGAAGGAAACCGACAGCTTCACCTTATATTCCGGCTTGTCCTCCCGGTCGCGACCCCGGCGTTCGGTCTGCCAAAACACCGGAGCGGTGAGGGACTTCTCCCCTGCCAACTCAGTTACATAGTCAATAATGCCGTTTTCATAGCGGAAGTCCTGGGTGGCAAATTTGCCGTCTACCTCGTCGCGAAAACGAAAGGTGACTCCGGCGTTGACCACCGCCTGCCGCTTCATCACGTCCGCATAATAGGCGGCGGGGATATTGATGTCGGTAAAAACCTCCAGGTCGGGCTTCCAGCGGAAGATGGACCCGGTCTTTTTGCGGTCTGTCGGCGTCTTTTGCAGACCGCCCACATTCTCGCCCTTTTCAAAGTGGAGCTTATACTCAAAGCCATCCCGATAGATGGTGGCGTCAAAATATTCGCTGGCGTACTGGGTGGCACAGGAGCCAAGGCCGTTAAGGCCCAGGGAGTACTCATAGTTCTCCCCCTCCGCATCATACTTGCCGCCGGCGTACAGCTCACAAAACACCAGCTCCCAGTTGTAGCGCCCTTCCTTCTCGTTCCAGTCCACCGGACAACCCCGTCCAAAGTCCTCCACTTGAATGGAGTGGTCGGCAAAGCGGGTGACAATGATCAACTCGCCGTGGCCTTCCCGGGCCTCGTCGATGGCGTTGGACATGATCTCAAATACCGCATGCTGACAGCCGTCCAGCCCGTCAGAGCCGAAGATGACCCCCGGACGCTTTCGGACACGGTCCGCCCCTTTTAGGGACGAGATGGATTCGTTGTCATACTGTTTGCCCTTCGTCGGCATAAAAGCAAACCCCTCTCTAGTGGACAAATTTCCACAAATACACTATATATGGTAGTATAACCGTTTTTCACCTGTTCGTCAACCCTCCCAGGCACTAAAAAAGCCGCCCACATGGCGGCTTCTTTAGACGTATGTGCTGTTGTATGGACGCGCCAACGCTCTCAAGGCTTACACCGCGCGGGTGACCTTGCCGGAGCGAAGGCAGCGGGTGCAGACATACACATGCTTGGGGGACCCCTCCACGATCGCCTTCACTCGCTTGAGATTGGGCTTCCAGGGGCGGTTGGAGCGGCGGTGGGAGTGGGACACCTGGTTCCCGAACACCAGCGCCTTCTCGCAATAAGCGCACTTAGCCATCAAATTTCCCTCCTTGCTGGTCAAAACTGCGGCCACATTTCCGTGGCGTTCAAAACATCACGAGATATCTTACCACACCTTTTTCCAAAATGCAAGACTTTTTTCTCTTGACTTTTCTCCCGTCTTACGCCCGGGGGTGGGCCTTGGCGTAGACGTCCTTCAGCCGCTGGCTCACCAGATGGGTATAGACCTGGGTAGAGGAAATGTCTGCGTGGCCCAGCATCTCTTGAATGGAGCGCAGATCCGCGCCGTTTTCCAGTAGATGGGTGGCAAAGGAATGGCGCAGGATCTGGGGCGTGATCTCCTTCTTGATCCCCGCCAGGTCCTGATAATGCTTGATGAGCTTCCAAAAGCCCTGGCGGCTCATGCGTTCCCCACTCATGTTGACAAAAAGAGCTGTCTCGCCGGGGTCCTCCACCAGTTGGGGTCGAACATTCTTGATATACTCCGACAGCGCCCGCACTGCGGTGGGATAGAGGGGAATAAAACGCTCCTTCCCCTTGCTCTCACAGCGAATGACCCCGGCGGCCAGGTTGACGTTGCCCACATCCAGGTCGATGAGCTCGGTGACCCGAATGCCGGTGGCGTACAACAGCTCCAGCATGGCCTTGTCCCGGTAGCCCTTGGCGTCCACGCACCGGGGCTGCTCCAGGAAAAGCTCCACCTCGCGGCTGGTAAGGATATTGGGCAGCTTGTGCTCCACCTTATCGGTGGTCACCTGGCGGGCCGGGTTGGCCTTCACACGCCCCTCCCGCTGCAGAAAACCGTAAAAAGACTTCAACGACGCCACGCAGCGGGTGATGGTGGCGGCAGACTTTCCCATGCCGCTCAAATGGCGGGTATAGCGCTCAATATCCTCCGTTTTCACCTTGGCAACGGGCAAGCGCTCCGCCTCCAGCCAGACTACGAATTGGTGGACGTCGCGGAGGTAGGAACTGATGGTATTCTGCGAGGCCCCCTTCTCTTCCCGAAGGTAGGTCTCAAACAACGATTCTTCTTCCACGATATCCACCACCTTTCTTGTTTCAGATTACCCCAACAAGGGCGTGATCCGCCGCAAAAGAACGGGAAGCAGCTGATATTCCACCATGGCGCACAGGAAAACACCGGCCAGGACGATCAGACTGCGAAGCCAATATTCCCTTGGGTAGTCGCTCAGCGTGGCAAACAGCTGCCCGCGGATCCGTCCCGCCATCTCCCAGCTCTGGCTCCCCAGCAGGAAAAACAGTGGCAAGGAAATGAGCGCACCCAGTCCAAACAGGCAGAAGGCCAGCAGAACGCCGCCTTGGGCCGCCATCGACAGACCTGCCACCGCGTAGCTGAGAAAGAAACCTCTCACAGCGAAAACCAGCGGTACCATCCAACGGCCCAGAGCTGTGGAGCCCAGCAACCATATCAAAAGGGGCCAGCGCCCCACGTCCCACAGGCTTTCCCAAAAACTAACAGTGCCCACCCTCGCGTCCAGCGCCAGCGGATAGCCCTTCAGCAAAAGCTCCGCCACCAGATAGCCACGGTTCAAAAGCCAGCCGCAGAGCAAAAAGCCGCCCAAGGCGCCTACCGCGAAAGCGGCGGTATTTACCGCCGGCGCCGCCACACCCTGGCCAAATCTCGTTTGTTCGCGCGTCGTGCGCTTTTTGATCACTTGTCTCACCTCATCAAACTATATGAGACAAGCCGTCCGTTTAGAAGCCCTACTTCCCCAGTTCCCGGGAGCGCCGAGCACAGCGCCGTGCCGCCTCGCAGATCATTTCTTCAAAGCGGTATTCATCAAAGGCAGTGAGCGCCGCCAGCGTTGTTCCGCCGGGAGAGCACACCTGTCTCGTCAGCTCCTGGGCGGTCAGTCCACTTTGGGTCAGCATGGCCGCGGAGCCGGCCATGGTCTGGGCCGTCATCTCCAAGGCCCGGGTCTCGTCGATGCCCGCTTCCTTGGCGGCGTCTACCATAGCGGCGGCCATGCGGAAGAAAAAGGCGGGGCTGGAGCCGCTGACCGCGATAAAGTCATCCATCTGTGCCTCCGGGATCACCGCCACCTTACCTGCCGCGGAGAAAAGCGAGCAAACGGTTTCAAACAGCGGGACCGGCACCTCAGGAGCCTCTGCCACCACCGTTGCGCCCAGACCGAGCTTCATCGGCGTGTTGGGGATCGCCCTTGTCACCAGAGCGCCGGGGAGGCGTTCTTTTAAATAGGCGGTCGAGATCCCCGCCGCGATGGAAAGCACGCACTTTCCTTTTGCGAAGGGCGCCACCTGAGGCAATACCTCATCAAACACCTGAGGCTTGACCCCCAGAACGATCAACCGGGCGTTTTCTGCCACAACGGCATTATCCGTTGTCACGTGGACGCCCTTTTCCGCCCAGGGGACCAGCTTCTCTTGTGAGCGGTTGGACAGCCAGATCTCCTCCGGCCGTGCCAACCCCTGTTTGAACACGCCGCATAATATGGCGGTTACCATATTACCGGCGCCGATAAAGCCAAGGGTCATCTGCATGGGTCACCTCGCTGTTATATTGTGGATACTATACCGCGAATTTCGTTGCGTTTCAAGCGTTTCAAGACAAGTTTTTTATTTTTGGTAATTATGTCAATGTTTTATGTAAATTCAGTTATGTAAACCTCGTAACGCAAAAAATGGGGGCTCGCACCCCTGTTTTGTCCCCTTCACAAGATGTGGTGTTCCCCTCTCGTTCTCCGTCCCCACATCTTGCGAAAAAGCCCCTCATTTCAAATAGAAATGAGGGGCTTTTCTATTTCAGATGGGCATATGTCAATTTGACATGCCCGCCTTGATGGCCTTTAAAGCGATGGCGCATTCCAGCCGTTTACGCTCCAAGGCGCACCCCACCTCATGGGGGATCTTGATGTCGCCGTTCACCGCCAAATTGGACGCGCTGCACCCGCCGCTGCAGTAAAAACGGGCCCAGCAGTCCTTACATTTTTCCCTGGTGTAGATGTTTAGTCCGGCAAATTTTTTGGACAGCTCCCGCCGGAAGGTTCCCTCGTAGAGGTTGCCCAATAGAAATTCGTCATTCCCCACAAACTGGTGGCAGGGATAGATATCTCCGTCCGGAGTGATGGCCACATACTCGCACCCTGCCCCACAACCCCGCAGCCGTTTGATGACGCAGGGGCCCTGGGCCAGGTCTACATTGAAGTGGAAGAAGTTCGCCTCAGGATGCGCCCGCAACGCCTCCGCCAGACGCTCGTACTCCGCCTCAATGGCGGGGACGTCCTCCTCCCGCAGGGCCCAGTCACAACCGGGATCGGACACCACCGGTTCCATGGACATGTGACGAAAACCCAGCTCCACATAGTGGAGCACATCCCGGGCAAAGTCCAGGTTATGGCGGGTAAAGGTGCCCCGGACGTAATAGTCCTTGGTCCCCCGCCCTGCCACCAGCTTTTGAAACTTGGGCACGATGACCTCATAGCTCCCCTTCCGGTTCACTGTGGGGCGCATATAGTCGTTCACCTCGGGCCGTCCGTCCAGAGAGAGGACCACGTTGGACATCTCCCGGTTGATGTAGTCGATGGTCTCGTCGTCCAGCAGTACGCCGTTGGTGGTAATGGTAAAGCGGAAGTTCTTGCTATGCTCCTTTTCAATAGAGCGGGCGTATTCCACCGTCTTCTTCACTGTGTCCATGGCCATCAGGGGTTCTCCGCCGAAGAAATCCACCTCCAGATTGCGCCGCTGGCCCGACTTCTCGATCACAAAGTCGATGGCCCGCTTGGCGGTCTCGAAGCTCATGGTCATGCGCTTGCCGGTGCCGAAGTCGCCGGTGGAGGCAAAGCAGTAGCGGCAGCGGAGGTTGCAGTCGTGGGACACATGGAGGCACAGGGCCTTGCTGGGCGCGTCCTGCTGCATCAGCGCGGCGGCCTCCGGATCGATGTAGTCATCCTTGGTAAACAGCAGTCCATTGTCATAAAGATCCTTCAGCTCGTCCCAGGCGGGGCCGGCGTCCGCGGGCTTGGCGGAAAAATCCGACTCCTGCCCTTGGGCGGCGATGAGGGCGTTCAACGTATCATAGCCCTCCTTGTCCAGCACATGGACCGCGCCGCTGTTCACATCGCAGGCAATATAGACACCAAGAACCTCAAAGGTATGTACCATAATCGTTCTCTCCCTTTTGTAGATAAGGAAATGGGGCGGGCACAGGCCCACCCCATCCTAAATGTGCCAGGTTTTAATCAGCGGTTGTCCTCGTTCTCGCACTTCTGGTTGGCGACAGTGCAAGAGGTCTTGCAGGCGGACTGGCAAGAGGTCTGGCACTCGCCACAGCCGCCGTGGGCCGCGCTCTTCTTCAGCGTAGCGCCGTTCAGGGTACGGATGTGCTCCATTGGTTTTCCCTCCTAAATTTTGATGCTGAAGGGATTATACCACACCACATTGGAAATTTCAATCATTTTCTCCGTTTTTTCTTGGGCCGTGCCCCAAACAGCCCAGCCAGTGCCCCGCCGCACAGGCAGGCACAGCCCAAAGGCAAACCGCCCTCCTCCAGCGCCACCGTCTGATAGAGCACCACGCCAAGGGTCAGCAAGATCAGAAACAGCGCCACGCCTGTGAGCACCCCTATGATCATGCTGCGGCCCTTACAGCGGCTCACCGCCACGACGCCGCCCACTAAGCTTCCCAGCAGGCAGGCCGCCACCGCCACCGTGTTGGTGTGCTCTTGGCCCAAAACGCCTTGAGAGATCAGCACCGCGCACACAAACAGGAACAGCAGGCCGCTCACCGTCGCGATGACGCCGCCCAACAGTATCTGAGTAATAGCCTTGACCGCCCACATCCCCTGTTCTTCCTCTTTTCGCATAAAAAGTCCCCCTCCACAGTCTTTGGTACAAGACTATGAAGGGGGACGAACATTCATGACATGCCGGGGAAATTTACTTGCTCTCCGCGGCAGCAGCAGCTTTGGAACCGATGGCATCCTTGGTAAACTCGATGCGCACCCGGTCCGCGCCGGTCTCAATGACCACGGTGGTCTCCTTCACCGCGCAGATGGTGCCCTTCACGCCGCCGATGGTGGTGATCTCATCCCCCACCGCCAGCTCACTGCGCATCTTGGCCTCTTCCTTCTTGCGCTTGTTCTCCGGGCGGATGAGCATGAAGTAAAACACCACGAGCATCACGACCAGCATAATTATGGTCATGTAGTCCATAATTTCATTCCTCCATATGTGTTGATTTGAAAATAGGTGCTTGGACTATTATACCCGCTTCTCCACCATTTGGCAAGCCCTTTTTATTCCGCCAGCTTCCCATCCAGCTTAGGGCTGAATTCGGCACGAAACGCCTCAAACCGCCCCTCGTCCAGCGCCTGACGGATCTTGACCATCAGTGTGTTGTAGAAATATAGGTTGTGGAGCACCGCCAGACGCATAGCCAGCATCTCCCCTGCCACAAACAGATGGCGTAGATAAGCCCGGGAGAAGTGTTGGCACACCGGACAAGAACACTCGGGATCAATGGGCCTCTCGTCGGTCTTGTAACGCTCGTTTTTGATATTCAGCGCCCCCTGCCAGGTATAGAGTTTTCCGTGGCGGGCGTTGCGGGCAGGCATGACGCAGTCGAAGAAGTCCACCCCCCGCCACACCGCTTCAATGATGTTGGAGGGCGTACCCACGCCCATAAGATACCGGGGCTTGTCCTTGGGCATATGGGGTTCTACCGCGTCGATGATGTCATACATGGTCTGGGTAGGCTCCCCCACTGCCAGCCCGCCGATGGCATAGCCGTCACAGTCTAGCTTGGCGATCTCCTGCATATGCCATACCCGCAGATGAGGGTAGATCCCTCCCTGATTGATGCCAAAGAGCATCTGGCCGGGATTGACACAGCCGGGGGCGGCATTCAGAGCATCGTGCTTGACCTTGCACCGCTCCAGCCAGCGCAGGGTACGCTCACAGGACGCCTTGACGTAGTCCTCCGTAGAGGGATTCTCCACGCACTCGTCAAAGGCCATGGCGATGTCGCTGCCCAGATTGGATTGAATGGCCATGCTTTCCTCGGGACCCATAAACACCTTATGGCCGTCGATATGACTGGCGAAGGTCACACCCTCTTCGGTAATATTCCGCAGTCCCGCCAGGGAGAACACCTGGAACCCGCCGGAGTCTGTGAGGATCGGCCCATCCCAGCGCATAAATTTATGGAGGCCGCCCATTTGCCGCACTACGTCGTCGCCGGGCCGCAGGTGGAGGTGGTAGGTGTTGGACAGCTCGATCTGGCAGCCGATATTTTTTAGGTCCAGCGCGGACACCGCGCCCTTGATGGCCCCTTGGGTACCTACATTCATAAACACCGGGGTCTGAGCCGTTCCGTGGGCGCAGGTAAACACTCCGCGCCGCGCCCGCCCTTCGGTCCTCAATACTTCAAACACAAGGCAGTCTCCTTTTTTAAGAAATAAACATGGCGTCGCCAAAGCTGAAGAAGCGGTAACGCTCCTTCACCGCCTCCTTGTAGGCCGCCAAAACGTGCTCCCGGCCCGCCAGGGCAGACACCAGCATGATGAGCGTAGATTGCGGGAGATGGAAGTTAGTCACCAGGGCATCCATCACCTTAAAACGGTAGCCGGGATAGATATAGATATTGGTCCAGCCGGAGGACTCCTTCATGGCCCCGTCCTCCCCCGCCCAGCTCTCCACCGTGCGGCAGGAGGTGGTGCCCACGCAGATGACCCGCCCGCCGTTTCGTTTGGTCTCATTAATGGTCTCTGCCGTTTCCCGGGAAATGGAACAATATTCGCTGTGCATATCATGCTCTTCCAAATTTTCCTCCGCCACAGGGCGGAAGGTGCCCAAGCCCACATGAAGGGTGACGTAACACACCTTTACTCCCATATTTTGGACCTCTCGGAGCAATTCCTTGGTGAAATGAAGACCTGCGGTGGGCGCGGCGGCGGAGCCAACTTCTTTAGAGTATACCGTCTGATACCGCTCCCGGTCCTGGAGTTCTTCCTTGATATAGGGCGGCAGAGGCATCTTCCCCAGCCGCTCCAGCACCTCCAGGAAGATGCCCTCGTATTCAAATTTCACCAGGCGGTTGCCGTCGGGCAAAACCTGGGTGATCCGGGCAGTCAGCGCACCGTCGCCGAAGCTCACCCGCGCGCCCTCCCGGAGCTTGCGCCCCGGACGCACCAGGCACTCCCAGGACTTATCCCCCTTGTCGGTCAAGAGCAGGATCTCCGCCGCGCCGCCGCTCTCCCGGTGGCCGATGAGGCGGGCGGGCAAAACACGGGAATCGTTGAGCACCAGGCAGTCCCCCGGACGCAAAAGGCTGGGTAGCTCATAAAAATGCCGGTGGCCCACCTCTCCTGTCGCCTCGTTCAATGTCATAAGCCGGGAGGCGTCCCGCCGCTCCAGCGGCGTCTGGGCAATCAGCTCCGGGGGTAATTCATAATCAAAATCCGAGGTCTTCAAATATCCCGTCTCCTTACTCCACGGTGACGCCCGTATAGTAGAATGTCAAAATGTCAATGTAGCTCATGTCCCGCTTGGCCATGGCGTAGGCACCCCACTGGCTCATGCCCACACTGTGGCCCCAGCCGGTCCCTGTCAGGGTATACACGATGTTTTTCCCTGTCCCTGTCGGCGCGCCGGGAGAGGGCTCCAGCTTAGAGACCCCATCCCCTGTAATGGCGTAGGCCCCCTCGGGGATGGCGGATACCGCGCCGTCGCCGCTGATGGCGTATTGGGTGGTCAGGTCGCCCACCGTGCCGGGCCTCTCCGCAATCGTATAGCCTGGTTCGTCAGCTGTTCCACCGGAGGTGGTCACGTCAAACCGGATGCTGTTTGTCCCCAGCACATTGCGCACGCTTTCCCGGGAGAGCGTATAGTTCTTTCCCGCCGTGTCCGTCAGAGTAATGGAGATCACATTGCCCGTGGGACTTTTCTTAGTGGTAAAATTCACAATATCCTGGCTCACGATTTTTTTCACGCTGTAGAGCCGTTCCCGCAAGCTCTCCGGCGTGTGGGTCTTAGTCCACTTATAATTCCCCGCAATCTCTGCCACATCCGCCTCATAAGGGTCGATCACACCCTTTAAGTAAGGGTGATCCGTCCCCCAAATGTTTTTGGCGTCCTCGGAGGCGCCGCCGTGGCTGGAGGAATACACTGTCTGGGTGGCCAGCTTGCCATTATAATAAATGTACTGTCCTGCCACCTCGTCCACCGCCCGGTTGCTGTTCTCATTTGCCCGGCTCACGCCCCGGTAAACCTGGCAGTGGGTAGTGGTGCAAAGGTCAAAGTGATAAGACGCGCTGTGCCCGGAACCCGCTTTTTTGCCCAATGCATAGCATTTCGCCGCCAGAGCCTGGGCTTTCAGCGCCTCAATGGGCCAGCTGGCGCTCATTTCATAGGGCAGCAGCCCTCGCACATAGTCGTCCGCTCCCACCATGTTCACCACAGTGGAGTCTCCTCCGTTGATGCGCTCAAACCGAAATCCTCCATGGTACTGCTGACCTTTGAAATCGGTAATGGCCCTTACGTTCTCCTCCAGCCCCGGCTGAACGCCGAAAGCCCCAGCCTCTCCCGCCACATTTGCGTCGAATTGAAACAGGATGCGGGTGGTCCCGGTGGCCACCGCCGAATAGCCATAGCCGCTGGTCTCTCCCACCGTCGCTCCCTCCACGCCCAAAGCATTCACCGCCTCCTGGGCGGCGTTGCGGCTGGTATAAGAGCCCATGCGGACGTAATATGCCCCCTCGATCCAAGCCACAAAGCCGTCCTGCACGGTAGCGGCAGCCGCCTGGGCACTCTCAAAATCAGGATGGGTCCAGGGCAGATGGACATGATAGCAGCCCACGACCCCCGCGGCTCCCTCTGGCTCGTAGACGTAGATCCCACCTGGGGTCAAATAGAGGTTCTGGGTCTTCATCACGCTGATCTTGCTCTCCTGGGTCTCCCCCAGCTTGATAAAATTCCGGTCCGCGTCATAATATCCGAAGGCATAGCCGGTCCCCTGAACGTTCGCCAGGTTGCTCACCACCACGGTGGTGGTATTGTAATAAAGCCCTACCCGCAAAGGCTTGTCATCCACGGCGGCATTCGCCGTCCCGACAGGAAGGCACGTCAGAAGCAGAGCCACGATCAACAATTTCGCCAGTTTTTTTCTCATAAGAAACTCCAATCTTTCGCACGAGCAAATTGACACCAAAAAAAGAGTGTGTTACTATACAACATAACAGTAATCCTATTATACTGGACCCATCGCCATTTTTCAACGCCTTTTTACAAAACGAAGGTGGAAACTATTTCCCCTGCGCTCCATAGGATAGCAGAGAATAAAAGGAGGACTTTTTATGGAAAAGTATCAAGTAGGCGTCGTGGGCGCCACCGGCATGGTGGGCCAGCGGTTCATCACCCTGCTGGCCGGGCACCCCTGGTTCAAGTTGAAGGTGGTTGCCGCCAGCGCCCGCAGCGCGGGCAAGCGCTATGAGGACGCCGTAGGCGCCAAGTGGGCCATGGATGGTCCTATCCCCGACTGTGCCAAGGACCTGGTTGTCATGGACGCCACCGCCGATGTGGATGCCATTGCCGCCAAGGTAGACTTTGTCTTCTGCGCCGTGGACATGAAAAAGGACGAGATCAAGGCCCTGGAGGAGCGCTACGCCAAGGCGGAGTGTCCGGTGGTGTCCAACAACTCTGCCAACCGCTGGACCCCCGACGTGCCTATGGTCATCCCCGAGGTCAACCCCGACCACATCAAGGTCATCGAGGCCCAGCGCAAGCGTCTGGGTACCAAGCGGGGCTTTATCGCCGTCAAGTCCAACTGCTCCATCCAGAGCTACGTCCCCGCCCTGTCTCCCCTGCGCCAGTTTGGCATCACAAAGGTGCTGGCCTGCACCTATCAGGCCATCTCCGGCGCGGGCAAGACCTTTGAGACCTGGCCCGAGATGGTGGATAACCTCATTCCCTACATCGGCGGCGAGGAAGAGAAGTCCGAACAGGAGCCGCTGAAGGTCTGGGGCACGGTGGAGGACGGAGTCATCAAGACCGCCGCCTCCCCCGCTATTACCGCCCAGTGCCTGCGGGTGCCCGTCTCCAACGGCCATACCGCCGCTGTGTTCGTCAGCTTTGAGAAAAAGCCCACCGAGGAGGAGATGAAGTCCATTTGGGCCTCCTTCCAGGGCCGGGCCCAGGAGCTGGAGCTTCCCACCGCCCCGAAGCAGTTCCTCCGCTATTTTGAAGAGCCCGACCGTCCCCAGGCCAGGCTGGACCGGGAGCTGGAGGGCGGCATGGCCGTCTCCGTGGGTCGTCTGCGTCCCGATACCCAGTATGACTACAAGTTCGTCTCCCTCTCCCACAACACCCTGCGCGGCGCGGCCGGCGGCGGCGTCTTGCTGGCCGAGCTTCTCTGCGCTGAGGGCTACATCGACCACCGTGTTTGATAGAAAGGAGCAAAATGATGCGTGAACCTGTCTTTACCGGCGCCTGTACCGCCATTGTCACCCCTTTTGACCAGAATGGCGCGGTGAATTTTGACGCCTTCGCCCGCCTGATCGACGAGCAGATCGCCGCCGGCATCGACGCCATCTGCGTCTGCGGCACCACCGGCGAGTCCGCCACTATGTCCATCCGGGAGCACATTGCCGTGGTGGAGTTCTGCGTTAAGCGGGTGGACCACCGGGTCAAGGTGGTGGCGGGCGCAGGTAGCAACGACACCTCCGCCGCCGTCTATCTCTCTCAGCACGCCCAGGATTCCGGCGCGGACGCCCTGCTCCACGTGACCCCCTACTACAACAAGGCCAGCCAGACCGGTCTCATCAAGCACTATGAGTACATCGCTGATCGGGTGGACCTCCCCATCCTTCTTTATAATGTCCCCAGCCGCACCGGTGTCTCCTTTACCGCCGAGACCTACAAGATCCTGGCACAAAACCCCAAGATCAACGGCGTCAAGGAGGCCAGCGGCAACTTCTCCCTCCTGGCCCACACCCGCTCCATCTGCCCCGAGGATTTTTACGTCTGGTCGGGCAACGACGACCAGGTGGTACCCATGATGTCTCTGGGCGCTAAGGGCGTGATCTCGGTGGCCTCCAACATTGTCCCTGATGTTATGATCAAAATGAGCCACCTCTGCCTGGAGGACCGCTTCCAGGAAGCCTCCAAACTCCAGCTGGATTATATGTCCCTCATCGACGCCCTCTTTGTGGAGGTCAACCCCATTCCCGTCAAGGCTGCTCTCGACCTGCTGGGCAAGGAGGCCGGACCTCTACGCCTTCCCTTATGCGACATCTCCCCTGCCAACCTGGACGTGCTCAAGGTGGCTATGTCCCGCTGCGGGCTGCTGTAAGCGGAGGGCACACCAATGACAAAGCTCATTCTCTCCGGCTGCAACGGTCGCATGGGCCAAACCATCACCCGGCTGTGTGCGGACCGGGAGGACCTAACTATCGTCGCGGGCATCGATCCACTGGGCAGCACCGCCGGATCTCCCTACCCCGTGTTTGCCACGCCCGCTGAGTGCGGCGTTCCTGCCCAGGCGCTGGTGGATTTCTCCGCCAGCGCCGCGTTGGGCTCCCTTCTGGCCTATGGCAAAGAGCGTCAGCTCCCCCTGGTCCTGGCCTCCACCGGCTATGACGCCGACCAAATGACCCAGATCGACACCGCCGCCAAGGTCATCCCCATCTTCCGCTCCGCCAACCTCTCGGTGGGGGTCAACCTCCTGTTGGAGCTGACCCGCCGGGCAGCCCAGGTGCTGGGAGAGGACTTTGACGTGGAGATCGTGGAGCGGCACCACAACAAGAAGCTGGACGCGCCCAGCGGCACCGCCCTCATGCTGGCGGACGCCTCCAAGGAGGGCCTGCCCTTTGAGCCGCAGTACATCTACGACCGCCACAGCGTCCGCCAGCAGCGTGAGCACACCGAGATCGGTATCTCTGCCATCCGGGGCGGCTCCATCGTGGGTGACCACGAGGTCATCTTTGCCGGAGAGCAGGAGGTAGTGGAGCTTCACCACCACGCCGCTTCCCGGGAGGTCTTTGCCCGTGGCGCGCTCCGCGCCGCCGCTTTCATGGCACAGGTGGACAAGCCCGGCCTCTACTCTATGAGTGATCTCCTTTCCGCCATCTCGTGATCCCCCGGTGGTAAAGTGCTTTTGTCAACGCGACACAGCAAAAAGCAGGCGGCGTGGTTTCCCACGCCGCCCTTCTTATGTTCAATTGGTTTGCGTTAGGTGGTTTTTAGCAGCCGCAGCCGTTGTTGCAGCCACAACCACAACCGCCCATATTGCCGCCCATGCTGCCGTTACCGCAGCAGCAGAACAGCACGATGAGGATGATGATGATCCAGAGGCAGCCGCCGCCGCCCCAACCACAACCGTTGTTGCAACCCATAATAAAGTACCTCCTACATAAGATGGAGACGGTTCAGAACTGTCTCACTTCATCTTATGCACATGAGCCCTATGAGTGACAAGGGACCGGCGACTGTTATTTCAGCGCGTCGAACCGCTGGAGGATGGTGGCCACCTCCGCGCGGGTCGCAGTGCCCTTGGGGTCTAAATATCCTGTGTTGCGGCCCTTGACCAGCTCCGCGCCGGTGGCCCACTCCATGGCCTTACCGGCCCAGGAGGCCACAGAATCGCCGTCAGGATAGTCCGCCAGTGAGCCCTTGGCGCTCACGTCTCCCTTCCGGTTGGTCTGGTAGCGGTAGAGCATAGTCACCAGCTGTTCTCTGGTCACCGCCAGGTCCGGGCAGTAGGTCCCGCCGCCCATACCGTTGACCACGCCGTTGGCGCTGGCCCAGGCGATGCCATCGGAGTACCACAGCCCAGCCGGAACATCCGTAAAGCTTTCGCCCTTTTCAGGTGCTTGAGCCCCAGAGACCCGGTACAGCACCGTCGCCAGCATGGCCCGGGTCATAGAGGTATTGGGTGCAAAAGCATTTTCTGTCACGCCGGAGAAGTAGTCCTTGTTGTAGACGAACCGCACCGCGTCATAGTACCACTCTCCGGTTTTCACATCGGTGAAAGGCAGCGGCTCATCCCCTGCCTCTATTTTGACCGTTCCCTGGGTGCCAAAGCGTCCGGCGGAGGAGGCACGCACCCCGGCGCCGCTCTTACCGGTGGCGATATAGCGGTGACCCGCTTCCACCGCATCCCCTGCGTTCACGGGGCGGCCCACGGTCACATCCATCAGCGCACCTTCATGCACGGCACCGCTTCCCTCATAGAGGACAAAGCTGGCTCCCTGCTCCAGCGTCAGGAGTTCTCCGGCATTCCAGGTCTTCGGCGTGTAGCCCTCTATGGAGCCCCGGACCTTTTCCGCAGCCTTCACATCCGCCTCCCCTGCCTTGTCCAGCTTGGCAATGCTCTGGCTGTATGTACCTTTGGTGCCTTCTGAGGCCCGTTTTTCCAAGGCCTGGACCAAAGCGGCGGGATATGTGTCCTCCATGTAGCTTTTCGCCACCAACGGGTCCTCTCCCGCGCCTCCAACAGCCACTGCCACACCCAAACCGATCAGCGCCACGGCGGCAATCACTGCCGCAATCTTGCGTTTCATAGGCTACTCCTTATTCTCCAGGATCATATATCCCAGCGTCAACAAGCTGTCCGCGAAGTGGACGTTTTCCACCACTGTCGTCTTCGGCACCGACAGCTCCATGTTTGTAAAATTCCATATTCCTCTTACCTTGCAAGCGGTCAGACGGTCTGTCACCGTCTGTGCCACCCGCCCAGGCACGGTGAGCACCGCCACATCGGCGCCCTGGCGCTTCAGATATGCCTCCAGCTCTCCCATGTCCCGCACAGTCACCCCCGCCAGCTCCCGGCCGATGATGGCCGGATCGACGTCAAAGGCGGCCATGAGGGCAAAGCCGGTGCGTTCAAAGTGGAAGTTCTCCATCAGAGCCCGGCCCAGATTGCCCGCGCCCAGCAAAATGGCACGGTGACCCTGCCCCACGCCCAGGATCTCGCCGATCTCCCGGCGAAGGTTCTCTACGTTATAGCCATAGCCCTGCAGGCCAAATTCCCCAAAGCAGGACAGGTCCTGCCGTATCTGGGAGGCGGTAATGCCCATGGCGGCGCTCAAAGCGCCGGAAGAAATGCGCACCACGCCGGCTCGGCTCAATTCCTCCAGGTTACGGTAATATCGAGGTAACCGCCGGATCACGGCAGTAGACACTTTTTCTTTCTTCATCAAGCGCCACGTCCTTTTGCTTTCTTTACGTTCTATTGTAGTGTAACGCATCAAGCAAAACTTGTCAAACTTTTTAACAAACTTCTTTTCAGCGAAACTCTTTTCCCGTCTCATCCAACGCCCGTGCCCGGTGATAGGTCACAAAAGATGGGGCCAAATCGAGACATTCTTCTGACAGGGCATTTACCATTACACTTGGGTTTAAACCAGGATTCTGCGCCGCCAGAATACACGTTAGCCTAAGCACGCCATCCCTCTCGTCTGTAAAGGCAGATCCCTTGATAAGCGGCGCCAGGTCTAACGTTGTCACACCGCTCTTTGCTTTTTTCGACTTCTTTTCAATGACCCAGCTTTCCCGGCTCATAGCCGCGCTCCAGGCGTCGATCAGCGACTTCTTGTCACCGTCAAGCTCCAGCGTCATGCGGTATTCCAGCGCCGCCAGCTCCTTTAGAGGCCGTTCACCCGAATAGCACTCCTTCACCCGCACTCCTTCGGGAAGCACGGCGTTCAGCCGTGCGGGTACGTCAGCGTGGCCCGTCCCCTCCAGCAGTCCGAACTCCAGGATCTCACATTCGCTGGAAAAGCCCAGAGAGAGCGGCAGCGCAATGGAGATAAAGGGGTGTGGATTAAAGCCCTCGGTGTGTTTGATGGGAATATCCGCCCGTAAAAAAGCCCGCTGGAAGGTGCGCATCAGGTCCAGATGGGAGATATAGCGCGCCCGCCCTGTTTTTTCAAACAACAGCCGGTCCTTAGGCATCGCACACACCTCCCTCACAGAAACGGTTCGCTCCGCACCCGGAGCACTGGTGGCGGCAATCAGGGGTGATCACCGCCGCGTAAGCCTGCTTGCACTCCCGCGCCAAAAAGGCTCTGGTCACACCCGTGGACGTGACCTCCCAGGGGAACACCTCGTTGTCCTCACGGACCCGGTTGGCGTAAAAATGGGGGTCGATCCCGCAGTCCTCAAAGGTCTTCAGCCAGCGTGACAGGTCGAAATACTCGCTCCAGGAGTCAAATTTGGCTCCCCGCCGCCAAGCCTCCTCAATGGCCCTGCCCAGCCGCCTGTCCCCCCGGGCAAACACAGCCTCCAAGAAGCTGGTGTCCGGGTCGTGCCAGTTGTAGGAGATACTGCGGTCGCGCATGTTTTCCCGCAGGAGAGTCACCCGGCGCATGTATTCGTCCATGTCAACCTGGGCTTCCCACTGAAAGGCTGTGTGGGGCTTGGGCACAAAGCAGGCGGTAGACACGGTAACGTGGACCCGGTGGGGGTTGGCGGAATGGGCCTTGCCGCACTGGACCACCTTTTTGGCCAGGTCTGCGATGCCCAGCACGTCCTCGTCGGTCTCGGTGGGCAGACCCAGCATGAAGTAGAGCTTTACGCTGGTCCAGCCACCGGAAAAGGCGGTGCGGCAGGACTGCATCAGGTCCTCCTCGGTGACGTTCTTGTTGATGGCGTCCCGAAGCCGCTGAGTCCCTGCCTCGGGAGCAAAGGTCAGCCCGCTTTTGCGCACCGCCTGCATCCGCTGCATCAGGCTCATGGAAAAGTTGTCCGCCCGCAACGAGGGCAGAGAAAGGCCAATGTCCCGGGGGCGGCAGTAGTCCAGCAGTCCGTCACATAACTCCACCAGGGGCTTGTAGTCGCTGGTAGACAGGCTGGACAGGGTCATCTCCTGATAGCCCGAGTCCTTACACGCCGCGATCCCCTGCTCCAGCGCCACCTTAGGGTCTTTGGCGCGCACCGGGCGGTAGGCGTAACCCGCCTGACAGAAGCGGCACCCCCGAATGCACCCCCGAAACAGCTCCAGGGTCACCCGGTCATGGACTACCTCGGTGGACGGAACGATGGTGTCCGTGGGGAAATAGGAGGCGTTCATGTCGCTGACCACTCGCTTCAGGACGGGAAGTTCCATCCCTTCAGACGGTGTCAGGGCCTCAATGGTGCCGTCCACACCGTAGGTAACTTCCACCAGGCTTGGGATATACAGCCCCGGTATCTTGGAAAGCTCCCGCAGCAGCCGGGGCTTGCTCCAGCCCTCCCGCTTCCCTCTGCGGCAAAGCTCGATCATCTCAACGGTAACGTCCTCTCCCTCGCCTAGGGAGAACACATCCACAAAATCCGCCAGCGGCTCGGGGTTATAGCAGCATGTCCCTCCGGCCACGATGAGAGGCCAGGTCTCTGTCCGATCCTCCCTGCGGACCTTTAGTCCCGCCAGATCCATCATGTTGAGCACGTTGGTGTACGCCATCTCATAGCCCAGAGAAAAGCCGATGATGTCAAACTCTCCCAGCGGGTCGCCGCTCTCCAAACCCCACAGAGGAATGCCATGGGCGCGCATCTGCTCCTCCATATCTCCCCAGGGGGCAAAGGCGCGTTCGCACCATACCCCCTCCATGCGGTTCATCACCCCATAGAGAATACGCACGCCCAGATTGGACATGCCGATCTCGTAGGTATCGGGAAAGCATAAGGCGAAGCGGAAGTCCACCGCGCTCTTATCCTTCACCACCGCCCGGTACTCCCCACCCGTGTACCGGGCAGGCTTTTGCACCAGAGGCAGGATGCGTTCCAATTCCTTTGTCATAGCGGCCTCCTGAACAAGCAAAGTTATTTGTCAGTGTATCACACTTCCCCGAAAAAGGCAAGAAAACGCCGAAGGCCATCAAAACCTTCGGCGTTCTGTTTTTTGTCATTGGAAAATCGTAGCCAGTTCCGGCGGGCTGGGAGGCTCCGGCGGGTCAGGAGGAGCGGGAATAGAGGACTCGTTGGTGAAGTCCACGGTCACATTGCCCACATCCGCCTCGGCCTTGAGAGAGAAGGAGTACGTCCCAGTGGTAACATAGGGGCTGCCCATCTTCTGCCCGTCCACCTTGAGCTTGCCTAGGTCCACCTCCAGCTCCAGGGAGTAGTCGCTGCGTGCGCCAACCGCGATGGCCTCCACATTGCCCAGGTCGGCCTCCAGCTCGGTCTCCCTGGCTACAAACTCCGTGGCGGTCACATTGCCGGTGTCGCAGTAGCATTTCAACGAATCAGCCGTCACCGAGAGGACAGACACGTCTCCAAGGTTACTGTCACAGTCCAGCGCGCCAAATTCCCCGCCGGACACGGTGATGTCGCCCAGGTCAGCGTCCAACTCAACATCCTCGGCGCTGACGTCCGCCATATAAATATTACCCAGGTCGGTGTCCACCTGCACTTGGTACAGGTTGATACCCCAGGGTACGGTGATGTTCACCTCTCCCCCCTTGTAGCCCAGGTTGACCATCCCGTCCATATCGCCGTGGATGTAGAGCGTGCCGTCCTGAACATTGCAGTCCATGATCTCTTTCTTGTCATGGTTGATATCCAACCAAAATTCCCCTCCCGCGGCGGTGATGGTCACGTTGTCGGACACACCCTCCACCACGATAGATTCAAATGGCTCCAGCTCTCCGGAGATACAGACCTGGTCGCCCTGCTCAGTGGTGACGAGCGTCTTGCCGCCCGTTCCTCCCACAATGGTCGCCTGCTGGATGGAGTCCTCCACCGTGTAGGCGGCGCGGTCCGATCTACCAAAGGCGTTTTCCCATACATTGCGGAAGAAGCTCTTCGTACCCCAGCCCACGAACGCCGTAACGGCGATTCCAACGCACAACACACCGATGACAGCGGGCTTGACCCAGACCTTCCTTGTTCCCTTGCGCAGATACTCCTCCCGCTCCCGGACGATCTGCTCCGCCACCGCCTCCGGCGCGGGCAGTTCCTCGGCGGCGTTCTCCCCCGCCTCGGAAAAATACTCCCGGTGGTAGTTCATGGCATCGTCTACGTCCTCCCGGGGCACACGGTCCCGCAGAGCTGTCTCCAAGCGATTCAGAAATTCCTCGTTACTCATCTAGCATCTCTCCTTCCGCTCCAAATAGCAGTGCCTCTATCTTCTTCCGGTAGCTGTGCCACTCGTCCCGGTAGGCCTTCAGCAGTACCTTCCCCACCGGCGTGATGGCGTAATACCGCCGGTTGCGGCCCTGAAAGGGCTTGTCATAGGTCTGCAAGGCACCTTGCTGTTGAAGCCTTCGCAAAATGGGATAAAGTGTAGACTCTGAAATTTCCAGCCACTGTTGGATCCCCTGGGTCAGCGCATAGCCATAGGTGTCCCCCTGGTCGATCAGCGCCAGAACACAGCCGTCCAACAACGGTGACGCCACAGAAAATACCACTATTTCTGCCTCCTTATTATCAGCATAGCGATATTATATTCTGTATAATATCGCACGTCAAGTAGTCGGGAGGATTTTTAATGCAGATTTAATAAAACACACCATGCCACGATATCGTGGCGTGGTGTGCCGCTGACAGAGCTTATTTCTTTACATACACCTTAATGGCCTCTGCGGCAAAGACGGCTGTGCCCTCCCCGCCTGCCTTGTCAATGTTTGACCTCATCCGCTCATCGGCCATGTACATTTCTCCAAGCCCCGCCAAGATCTCGTCGGTGCAGTGGTAGTAGTGCTCTGTGATAAAGCGCTGAAGCTCAGCTACAAGAGCTTGTGCCGTGGGATTCTCGGGATGTTTGCCTTTCAGTGCGCCCATGCGGGCAAAAATGTCCATCACCGCCGTTCCCATAGCGTCCATTTCCTCTTTGCTCTTTCCCTTCAGCTTTTCCCTGCTCTTGGCGTAGGCCGCCGTACCTCCCCATCGTTCCTTTACCTCTTGGGCGTATTGGTCTATTTCTGTGCGGTCAAATGCCTGAAAACTCATATTGTTTCCTCCTTTTTGCAATTCCTTTGCCAGTTGGATCAGGCGGGTCAAGTGCACTATACGTAACTCTAGCAGCTTGATCTGCTGGTCCAACGCCTCTTCCTGGTCAAAATTCGGATCGTTCAAAATCGTTTTGATCTCTTTCAGCGGAAATTCCAGTTCCCGAAAAAGCAGGATAGCCTGTAATTTTTCCAACGCCGCCTCGTCGTACAGCCGATAGCTGGCCTCAGTCACTGTTGTAGGCTTCAAAAGCCCGATGGCGTCATAATAATGGAGCGTCCTGGGAGTCAGCTTTGTCAATTCGCACACTTCATGAACGGTTTTCATTGGTTCACCTCCCTTCTGTATCATACCATACACTATAACGTAACGTCAAAGTCAAGAGGAATTTTTGAAGTTTGACCATTCTGTAAACAATCCTTCTCCCACCCATTTCCGGTGAATTTGTGGTTGTAAAACTTGTCGAAATCTTATATAATGTATGAGCATGTTTTTTTAGAGGTGAGACTATGAGCTACCGTATTGGAATCGACATCGGCTCCACTACCGTCAAGGTCGTGGTGCTGGACGAACAAAATAACCTTCTTTTTCGCTCCTATGAGCGGCACTACTCCAAGGCTCGCGAGCGGGCCTGCGAAACTTTGTCCGGCATCCGCGAGATGCTGGAGGGCAAGGATGTTCGGCTGGTCATCACCGGCTCGGCTGGTCTCGGCGTAGCCAAGGCCTGCGAGCTGGACTTTGTCCAGGAGGTCTACGCCACCGCCGCCGCGGTCAATTCCTTCATCCCCGACACTGACGCCGTCATTGAACTGGGCGGCGAGGACGCCAAGATCATCTTCTTTGGCGGTGCGCTGGAGGAACGGATGAACGGCTCCTGCGCCGGAGGCACCGGAGCCTTCATCGACCAGATGGCTACTTTGATGAACGTCACTGTGGGCGAGCTGGATGAGCTCTCCCTGAAGCACGAAAAGATCTACCCCATTGCCTCCCGGTGCGGTGTTTTTGCCAAGACCGACATTCAGCCCATTCTGAACCAGGGCGGACGCAAGGAGGACGTAGCCGCCTCTATCTTCCAGGCCGTGGTGGATCAGACGGTCGGCGGCCTGACCCAAGGCCGGGAGCTGAAGGGCAAGATCGTCTTTCTCGGCGGCCCTCTCCACTTTCTCATGGGCCTGCGGGAGCGCTTTGTAGAAACGCTCAAGCTGGACGCAGAGCACGCCGTCTTCCCCGAGGACGGCGACTGCTTTGCCGCCATCGGCGCGGCGCTGTGCGCCTCGGACTACCCCGAGCGTCCCTATGACCAGGTGTTCAAGCAGCTGGAGGAATCGGTAGAAAGCGCCAACGTGGTGGACACCATGCCTCCGCTCTTTGAAAGTAAGGCGGATTACGACGCTTTTGTCGCCCGTCACAACGCCTCTCATCCTCCCGAGGTGGACCCCGTCACTTATGAAGGTCCCGCTTACTTAGGCATTGACGCCGGCTCCACGACCACTAAAATGGTGCTCATTGCTCCCGACGGCGGGATGCTCTATACCTATTACCATTCCAATCTGGGCAACCCCGTAGCCATTGTCCTGGAGCAGCTTAAGGAGATCTACAAGCTCTGCGGCGACCGTATTCAAATCAAGGGCGCGGCGGTGACCGGCTACGGCGAGGACCTGATCAAGAACGCCTTCCACTGCGACCTGGGCCTGGTGGAAACGGTAGCCCACTACAACGCCGCCGCCCACTTCAACCCCGATGTGGACTTCATCATCGATATCGGCGGTCAGGACATGAAGTGCTTCAAGATCCGCGGCGGCGCGGTGGACTCCATCATGCTCAACGAGGCTTGTTCCTCCGGCTGCGGCTCCTTCATTGAAACCTTTGCCAAAGCTTTGGGCTACAACATCGCTGATTTCTCTAAGCTGGGCCTGCTGACCCAGCATCCTGTCAATCTGGGTTCCCGCTGCACCGTGTTTATGAACTCCAGTGTCAAGCAGGCGCAGAAGGACGGGGCCAGTGTAGAGGATATCTCGGCAGGTCTCTCTATTTCCATCGTAAAAAATGCCATTTACAAGGTCATTCGCGCCGTCTCCGCTGATGACCTGGGCAAGCACATCGTGGTCCAGGGCGGCACCTTCCTGAACGATGCTGTGCTCCGCGCGTTTGAACAGGAGCTGGGCCGCAATGTGACCCGACCCACCATCGCCGGACTGATGGGTGCGTTCGGCGCGGCTCTCGCCGCCCGTAACGCCAAGTTGGATTCCTCCACTCTGCTCAGCTCCTCCGCGCTTGAGCAATTTACCCACACAGCCAAGCCCGTCACCTGCGGTCTGTGCACCAACCACTGCTCCCTCACCGTCAATTCTTTTGATGGTGGGCGGAAATTCATCTCGGGTAACCGTTGCTCCCGGCCTCTGGGGCAGGAAAAGGTCAAGCGCCCCGATCTGATGAACTATAAGTACGAAAAACTCCGCGCCATGGAGGGCAAAGGCGTCGGGGACGGCAGCCGGGGCAAGATCGGCTTCCCCATGGGGCTTAATTTCTATGAAAATCTTCCCTTCTGGTTTACTTTCTTCACCCATCTGAACTTTGAGGTGGTCCTTTCCCCTGAGTCCTCCCGTAAGCTCTATCTGTTTGGACAGCACACCATTCCCTCAGACACCGTGTGCTATCCCGCCAAGCTCATGCATGGGCACGTAGAAAAGCTGGTGGAGCAAGGGGTCGATGCCATCTTCTATCCCTGCATGTCCTATAACTTTGACGAAAAGAGCAGTGATAACCACTATAACTGTCCGGTGGTGGCCTACTACCCCGAGCTTTTGTCCGCCAATGTCCCCTGCTTGAAAGACATCCGCTACTTAAACCCCTATGTGGGTCTCCATCGTCCTCACGACTTTGAAAAGCACATGGCCAAATACATGGAGGAGACCTTCTCCATCCCTCACCGGGAGACGGTGGCCGCCGCCAAAGCCGCCTACCGCGCCTATGACGTATACAAGGAGGAGCTGCGTGCCGAGGGTGCGCGGTATATTGCTGACGCTCGTGCCAGCAGTCAACCCATCCTGGTTGTGGCGGGCCGTCCCTATCACATCGACCCGGAGATCAACCACGGTATCAATGACCTTATTACCTCCTTTGGCTTTGTTCTGCTCACTGAGGACGCCGTGGCCTATCACGAGCCTTATGCCCCACGCACCGTCCTCAACCAGTGGACCTTTCAGGCCCGGATGTATAACGCCGCCCGCTATGTGTGCGGGCAGCCGGATATGCAGCTGGTCCAGTTGGTCTCCTTCGGCTGCGGCACCGACGCCATCACCGGCGATGAGATGCGCACCATTCTGGAAAGCAACGGCAAGCTCTACACCCAGCTCAAGATCGACGACATCAGCAACCTTGGCGCGGTAAAGATCCGCATCCGTTCTCTGATGGCCGCCATGGAGGCAAGAAACAACCATGGATAACCAAACCGCTTGGTCCGTTACCAAGGCTCAGCTGGCGCTGGATCTAGGCTGTGACCCCGCCTTATTCGACGTCCCCGGCAACCAGATCATTCTCTGGAAGGACTGCCCGGGACGGCGCAAATACAGCAATCAAACGCCTATTTTAGAAATCGCCGTTCACAACAGCAAGCTGGTGGCCGCCTGCAGCGCAGAGCTTTTGGAGCCTTGCCGCGCCCTTTTGGGGGATATTTCCGCCGAATGGCTGTTCTCCCCCAGATACCTTCGAGCCCTGGAGGACATTCTTTGCCCTGTCGGCTATGAGGTCGGTCCCCTGCGGCATTTCTACATTCCCCGCTTCCCTCTCACTCCCGCCGAACCGCTCACAGCCGTACGCTGGTATGAGGAAAAGGAGCTGGAATGCTTCCGAGACGATGACCGCTGGACGGATGCCGTGGCCTTCGGCGAATATTCTCCCGATATCCTGGGTGTTGCCGCACTGGATGAAAAAGGAGACCCCATTGGCATTGCCGCCTGCAGCCGGGACGGCGAAAAGCTCTGGCAGATCGGCATTAATGTTCTGCCCGCACACCGCGGTAAAGGCCTTGCCGCCAACCTCTCCGCCCTTCTGCGCGACGAGATCCTCCGCCGGGGCGCGGTTCCTCTATACAGCACCGCTGAAAGCCACATCAACTCCCAAAACGTAGCGTTCAACGCCGGATTTCGTCCTGCCTTTGCCTATCTTTTTGCTCAACAGAAAGGACATTGACTATGCTTCCCTGCCAAGCCGTTCTTGAACGCAATCCGCTTCTCTATGTAGATATTATTGAGGCCCTTCGCCGCGATATCTGTCAGGTCCTCTATACTGACGAGGCCGCCTGCCTCCTCGGCTTCCCCCACGGTGACAAGCCTATCACTGAGTTTACCACCCTGTGCGCAGACCCGGCCGCCGCCGAGCGGGTGTTTGCCAAACTCCCCTGGGACCGGGACATCCTTTTTGCCGTTCATGAGGACCACTGCCTCCCCGTGCTAAGAGATACCTACCACGTTCAGCCCTTTCTGGGCGAAGCATTTTATCAGATGGCCTATCTGCAAAAGGAGCCTGTTCCCGTTCCCGAGAGTCCCTTTTCAGTCCGACCCTTGGATGTTTCTTATCTTTCCCCGGTGGCTGAGATACACAAAGACGAGGATGAGGGATATCTGCGTGATCGTCTGGAATCCGGGGTCATGCTGGGTGCGTTTGACGGCGACATCCTAATTGGCTTTATCGGCGTCCACGGTGAAGGGGCAATGGGTCTGCTCCAGGTACATCCCGACTATCGCCGCCGGGGTGTCGGCAAGCTGCTGGAAGCTCATCAGATCAACCATCATCTGGCCTGGGGCGAGACCCCTTATGGCAGTGTCCTCACCGCCAATACGTCTTCTCTCGCCCTTCAACGCTCTCTTGGTATGACCGCTTCCGTTCCTACTTTCCACTGGTTTTTCAATGAGTAATTCTCCTGAAAGGAGCTTTTATCATGGCTGAACTGATCTACGACAAGACCGGACGTCTTCTCTTCACCGAAGAGATGAAAAAGGATTATACCCTTTTGGTCCCACAGATGCTTCCCATTCATTTTTCCATGATGGTAGAGCTGCTACGAAAAGAGGGCTTTCACGCCGTCATGCTCAACACCCACCACAGGGGCATCGTGGACGAAGGATTGAAATACGTCCACAATGACACATGCTTCCCCGCCCTGCTGGTCATTGGTCAACTCATCGACGCGGTGAAAAACGGCGGCTACAACCCCCACAAGGTGGCGCTGGTCATCACCCAAACCGGCGGCGGTTGCCGGGCGTCCAACTATATTCACCTTCTTCGTAAGGCCCTGGAAAAGGCGGATATGGCCTATATCCCCGTGATCTCGGTCAATCTCTCCGGGCTAGAAAAGAATCCGGGTTTTAAACTATCTTTGAATTTTCTACGCAAGGCCGTCTTCGCTATGATGTACGGCGATATCATTATGAACGTTGCCAATCAGGTGCGCCCCTATGAGATCACCCCCGGCGATACTGACCGGGCTGTGGACAACTGCATCGGCTGGCTTATCGCCGAAATGGACCACGGCAAGGGCCTTTCCTACAAGGGCATGTGCCAAAACTTCCGCCGCATCTGCGACCAGTTCAAGGCCATCTCCGTCACCGGGGAGCAAAAGGTCCGTGTGGGCGTGGTGGGCGAGATTTACGTCAAGTTCTCTCCCTTGGGAAACAACAACCTGGAGGCATTTCTTCTTTCGGAGGGCGCAGAACCGGTCGTTCCCGGCCTCACCGACTTTATTATCTTCAAGATCCATAACCGTATTGCGGATATTGACCTCTACGGCGGCAAATGGATCAAGAAAAAGGTCTGCATTCTCTTTAAACGCTATGTAGAACGGTGCCAAAAGGCAATGATCGGCGCGCTGGAGGACTCCCGCCGCTTCCGCGCCCCCGGCACCTTTGAGGACTTGCACCGTCTGATCCAAGGCTATCTGGGCGACGGCAACAAGATGGGCGAGGGCTGGCTGCTCACCGCCGAGATGCTGGAGCTGATCCATTCCGGCGTGCCTAACATCGTCTGCACCCAGCCCTTTGGCTGCCTCCCAAATCATATCGTAGGTAAGGGAATGATCCGCCGCCTCAAGGACGACTACCCCTACTCCAATATTGTTGCCATCGACTATGACCCCAGCGCCACCCAGATCAATCAGGAAAACCGCATCAAGCTTATGCTTGCCAATGCCAAGGCTCTTGCCAAGCAGGAGGCGGAGAAAGAGCTTGCGGGGGCGGCCACTGTATAGATCCACGCTATGCCAAAGCGTTGTCAATAGGACGCTTGCACCAAAGAGAAAAGGAGAAAGACACTTGAATACCAACGAGAACCTTTTACCGAAAGAAAACAAAATGGGCGTGATGCCCGTGAAAAAGCTGGTTGTCACTATGTCCTGGCCTATTATGCTCTCCATGCTGGTCCAGGCCCTCTACAACATGGTGGACGGCATCTTCGTTTCCTGGGCCAGCGACAAGGCATTCCTGGCCCTGGGCTACGCTTTTCCCGCCCAATCTCTGATGATCGCCATCTGTGCCGGCACCGGTGTGGGCGTCAACGCCTTACTGGCCCGCCGCCTGGGCGAGAAAAACACTGAGGAAGCCTCTCAGGTCGCCCTGCACAGCTATCTGATCTATTTTGCGATCTGGCTGGCTCTGGCAGCCTTCGGCCTCCTTGCCGCCAAACCCTTTATTGGGCTCTACACCACTGACCCGGAGGTCCTGCGCTACGGCACAGACTATCTTCGTATCGTCACCATCGGCTCCATAGGTATGTGTATGCAGTTTTCCGCGGAGCGCATTCTTCAGGCCAGCGGAAACTCCATCGGTCCCATGATCATCCAGGGAGCAGGCGCCCTCTTCAACATCATCTTTGATCCCATCCTGATCTTCGGTTACTTTGGCTTTCCTGCCATGGGAGTGGCGGGTGCCGCCATTGCCACCATTGCGGGACAGTGGCTGGGCATGGTCATCGGTTTTGTCATGGTCCTGCGCAACAAGATCGTCCCCATCCATCCTCGGGCCTTTCGCTTTCACGGCCACTTAATTGTGGACATCTACCGCATCGGACTGCCTGCCATCCTGATGCAGTCCCTTGCCACCGTAGCCGTTTCTATCATGAACAAATTCCTTGGCTCCATCAGCGACGCCCATATGTTTGTGATAACCGCCTATATTAAGATCGAATCCTTTGTCCTCATGCCTATTTTCGGCTTGAATAACGGCGTCATCCCCATCATCAGCTACAACTACGGCGCCAGAAAGCCGGACCGCATTCGGGAAGCCATCCGCTTTTCCCTGGCCCTCTCCATGGTCATCATGTGTTTGGGCACCCTGCTGTTCTGGCTTTTCCCGCAACTCTTTCTCTCCTTGTTCAACGCCCCGGCGGACGCGGTTCAAGTGGGGATCATCGCTCTTCGTACCATCAGCCTCTCCTTCCCCATGGCGGCCATCGCCATCGTGCTCAGCGGCGTGTTCCAAGCCTTGGACGCCCCAATCCTGAGTCTTATCAGTTCTCTCACCCGCACCATTCTCTCCCTTGTTCCAATCGCCGCCCTTTTTACCTATCTCTATCCCGACGGCGTTTGGTTCTCCTATCCCATCTCCCAGGCCCTGTGCGTCATTTTGAGCGTGATCTTCTATAAGAAGATCGCCAAGCAGCGTCTCCACGCCCTTTCGGCATAAAATTCCCTGCAATTTCGTTATAGTCTATCTTACAGAGAGGATGTGTCACCTATGCCAACCCCCTACCACATCAGCCTGGGCGAGGTCATCCAGGAATTTAAGCTGGAGGTCATTCGCAGCGCGCCGGGATATGAGGACACCCCCATTACCCTGGAAGACGTGAACCGCCCCGGTCTTCAGCTTACAGGTTTTTTTGACTACTTTGACCCCATGCGCATTGAGCTGATGGGGCTGGTAGAGAACACCTACCTAGCCGGGCTCACCTCGGAGCAGCGACGCAGCGCCTTCGACCAACTGTTCAGCTATCCTATTCCCACCCTCATCATCACCCGCTCTCTGGAGCCTTACCCGGAGTGTTTGGAGATGGCGGAAAAGTACAACCGCACCATTCTGCGCACTGCGGACGCCACTTGTACCTTCATGAGCGCCCTTATCAGCTTCCTGAAAAACTCCCTGGCCCCCCGCATCACCCGCCACGGCGTACTACTGGAGGTCTACGGCGAGGGCGTTCTCCTTCTGGGCGAGGCGGGCGTAGGTAAGAGCGAGACCGCCATCGAGTTGGTCAAGCGCGGACACCGCCTCATCGCCGACGACGCCGTGGAGATCAAGCGCACCGACACCAAGCGGCTGGTTGGTACCGCCCCCGCCCTCATCCGCCACTACATCGAGCTGCGGGGCATCGGCGTGGTGGATGTGCGCCAGCTCTTCGGTATGGGCGCGGTCAAGGACCAGCAGGAGATTGACATCATCGTCAATCTGGAGCAGTGGCGGGAAAACGCTTTCTATGACCGGCTGGGCATGGAAAACCTCTACACCAGCGTCTTAGATGTGGATATCCCCTCCCTCACCGTTCCTGTCAAGCCCGGCCGCAATCTCGCCGTCATCATTGAGGTGGCCGCCATGAACAACCGCCACAAGAAAATGGGCTACAACGCCGCGGTGGAGTTTACCAAACAGATCAACGAGCACTTTGACCAGGCCCTCAGCCAGCAGAACCAGTAAGACCACACGAAAGGCGGCAATCCTATGCGCCCCAATACGCTTTATATCGTCGTTCCCTGTTACAATGAGGAAGCTGTCCTGCCCGAGACCGCCAAACGGCTGCGCGCCAAGCTGGAGGCCTTGATCGCACTTGGGCAGGTCTCGTCTCGAAGCCGCGTAATGCTGGTCAACGACGGCTCGAAGGACGCCACCTGGGCCATCATTTCTGCCCTCCACCGGGACTGTCCTCTCTTTAGCGGCGTGGACCTCACCCGCAACCGAGGGCACCAAAACGCCCTGCTGGCGGGGCTGATGACCGCTAAGGCCCGGGGCGACCTGGTCATCTCCATGGACGCCGACCTTCAAGACGATATCGACGTAGTAGACGAGATGGTGGCCAAGTACCACGAGGGCTGTGATATCGTCTACGGTGTGCGTTCTTCTCGAAAAAAGGACACCTTTTTTAAGCGTTTTACCGCCGAAGGCTTTTACCGCTTTATGAACGTCTTAGGGGCCAATGTGGTCTTCAACCACGCCGACTACCGCCTCATGTCCAAGGCCGCGTTGGAGGGCTTGGCGGAGTTCAAGGAGGTCAACCTCTTCCTCCGGGGCCTTGTCCCCATGATTGGCTACACCACCGCCACGGTAGAATACGAGCGCGGTAAACGCTTCGCTGGGGAGAGCAAATATCCCTTCAAAAAGATGATCGCCTTCGCGTTGGAGGGGATCACTTCCCTTTCCACTAAGCCTATCCGCCTCATCACCGCCCTTGGCTTTCTGATTTTTCTCGTCAGCGTCGCCATGCTGGTCACCTTTATCGCCCAGTGGGCCATGGGCATGACCGTTGTAGGCTGGGCCAGCGTCATCTGCTCAGTGTGGGCCATCGGCGGCTTGATCCTGCTCTCCTTAGGCGTTATTGGCGAATATATCGGCAAGATCTATCTGGAAACAAAACAACGTCCCCGGTTCCTGATTCGAGAAGTTTTAGACACAGAAGAATGAACAAATGCCATAGTCATAAGAAAAGGACGACCAATCGGTCGTCCTTTTCTTATGCACTTTTCCGTTTCGGCGGGCAGGCAGTATCAATCGTTTTCTTGTTCCCTCAGCCTTAGTTTGACCTTTTTTGTGTGGCCCAAGCCGTATACTGAAAGCCTGACCGGGAAAGGAGGCTGTGTTATGACCGTCTACATAGATTCTCTTTTCCTGCTGGACCTTGTGGTGGATTATCTGCTATTACTGCTCACCGGAAAGGTCACCGGCTCTCCTCTGCGCCGCTGGCGGCTCACGGCGGCCGCCGCGTTGGGGGGAAGCTATTCTGTCCTGTGTGTCGTCACAAGGATTTCCATCCTGACACACCCTGCCTTCAAGATAGCCGCCGCCGTACTCCTGGTCCTGCTTGCCTATGGGCATTGTCGTTACCTTTTTCGCTGTATCCTCATCTTTCTGGCCCTTTCGGCCGCCCTTGGTGGCGGACTGTACGCGTGGGAGCTGATGAGCGGCGGGCCATTAAACCTGAGCGTTCCCTCGATCCTACTCTTTTCCGCGGCGGCTTACGGCCTGTTGTCTTTGGCGGGGCACAAGCTGGCCCGCCACGGCCCCGCCCAGCTGCGGAAGCTCACCGTCTCCCTGGACGGCCGATCCGCTACCTTGACCGCCTTAGTGGACACTGGAAATACCCTCACAGATCCAATGACCGGACAGGGTGTGCCCGTGGCGGAGGGAAACGCGCTAACCGCTCTGCTCCCGCCTCAGGTGGATTGCGGCTGCCCCGCTCAATGCTTCCCCGATCTGCCCGACCCCGCCCGGTTTCGCCTGCTTCCCTACCGCTCCGTGGGGGTAGACGGCGGCCTTCTTCTGGCCGTTCGAGCCGACGCCGTGGAGGTTGACGGCAGGCCCCTCCCCAACCGTCTGATCGCCCTATCCCCTACTCCGGTCAGCGACACCGGCACATACCAAGCTCTGCTCTTTGACGAATAAAGGAGAAATCACCATGAAACAAGCCATCCGTTCCCTTCCCCCAAAAGTCACCAAGCCCTCTTTGCGTCAACGGTTTTGCGGCTTCCTGCGCTGTCTCGGTCTTCTCTCTCCAGACAAGATTATGTATATCGGCGGCAGTGACACCCTCCCCGCCCCCTTTTCCCGGGAAGAAGAAGCCAAGTTGCTGGCCCGCTTAGACGAGGAAGCCGTCCAGAGCGCCCTCATTGAGCACAACCTGCGCCTGGTGGTCTATATCGCACGCCGGTTTGAAAACACCGGCGTGGGCATTGAGGACCTCATCTCCATCGGCACCATCGGCCTCATCAAGGCCGTGGGTACCTTTCGGCCCGACAAGAACATCAAGCTGGCAACCTACGCCAGCCGGTGCATTGAAAACGAAATTTTGATGCATTTGCGGAAGATATCCTCCCAAAAAAGCGAGATCTCTTTTGATGAGCCGTTGAATACCGACTACGACGGCAACGAGCTTCGCATCGAGGATATCCTGGGTACCGAGGGAGACACGGTGATGAAGCCTCTGGAGGACGATGTGGACCGCCAGCTGCTCTCCGCCGCCCTGAAAAAGCTGTCTCCACGGGAACAGACTATTATCACCCTCCGCTTCGGCCTGGACGGCAAACGGGAGCACACCCAGAAGGAGGTGGCCGACCTGCTGGGCATATCTCAGTCCTATATCTCCCGGCTGGAAAAGCGCATCATCGCCCGGCTCAAGCGGGAGATACTCAAATTGGCATAAAAAAGCGGCGTGGGAGGTCATCCCACGCCGCTTTGCTTAACATTATTCGTTTCTTCCAGTTCTCGTTCGAGCAGGGCCTTGGCAATCTCAAATGCCTTGATACGGCGTTTTGCCAACGTGATCTGAGATTTATATCGAGACGGCTCTTCCTTTTTCTCAAAGGTCTTGACCACCTCGCGGAGCTTGTGGAGGGTGGAGTCGATCTGCCGCTTTGCCTCCACAAGCTCCGTTTTGTCCCACTCCTGATTGGTCATCACATCTTCTCCGGGGCGGCGACGCCCAGCAGGGCCATGCCGTTGGCGATCACTCTGCGAGTGGCGTCCGCCAGCTTGAGTCGAGCCAGGGCCACGTCCTCTGCCTCACCCTTGATACGCTGGGCGTTGTAAAAGCGGTGAAAATCCCCTGCCAGGGCGATGAGATAATGGTTGAGCTGAGAGGGATCGTAATTCTTCGCCGCCACACGGATCTCATCCGGGAAACGGGCCAGGGTCTTGATCAGGGCCACCTCTTCCCCGCTTTGGAGCCTGGAGGCGTTCACCGTCTCCGCCCCGGGGACCTTCAGCCCTTCCTCAGAAGCCAGCTTGGCGATGAGGGAGCAGATGCGGGCGTGGGCGTACTGCACATAATAGACCGGATTCTCGCTGTCCTGCCGCACCGCCAGACCCAGATCGAAGTCCAACGGACTGGTGGGCTTGGTGTTGTTGAAGAAGAACCGCGCCGCGTCCACATTCACCTCGTCCAGCAGATCGTGAAGGGCGATGGCCTTCCCCGACCGCTTGGACATCCGCACAGGCTTGCCGTCCTGGAGCAGGTTCACCAGCTGCATGAGCACAATGACCAGACGATGGGACCCGTCCAGCCCCAGGCCGTCCAGAGCCGCCTGAAGACGGGCCACATGGCCGTGGTGATCCGCACCCCAGACGTTGATAGCAGTGTCAAAACCCCGGTCCAGGAGCTTGTTCTTGTGGTAGGCGATGTCGGCGGCAAAGTAGGTGTAAAACCCGTTGGCCCGACGGAGCACGTCATCCTTCAGTTCCAGCTTATCCACCTGCTCCCGGCTCTTGCCCTCCCGCAAATATTTTTCCTTCAACAACGCGGTGGTGTTAAGCCACAGCGCGCCATCCTTTTCATAGGTCCAGCCCTTGGCCTCCAGCTCTTCCACGGTTTTTCCCACCGCGCCGGAGTCGTGGAGAGCAGATTCCAGGAACCACTCGTTATACTCAATGTGATAGCGGCCCAGATCCTCCTTCATCTTGGGAAGATTGGCCCTTAGGCCATAGGCCGCCAGGGCATCCTGCCGCTCTTCCTCGGGCTTGTCCAGCCAGCCGTCACCCTCCTGAGCGCGAAACCCTTTGGCCAAGTCTATAATATCCTCGCCCTTGTAGCCGTCCTCGGGAAACTCTACGGCGTCCTCCCCTAGGATAAGCTGGCGGTACCGGGCGTCGATGGACACAGCAAACTTGTGGATCTGGTTGCCCGCGTCGTTGACATAGAACTCCCGCCAGACGTCATAGCCCAGCCGCTCCAGAATGGCGGCGAGGGCGTCGCCCAACACGCCGCCCCGGGCGTTGCCCATATGCATGGGACCGGTGGGGTTAGCAGAGACAAACTCCACCATCACCTTTTTCCCCTTGCCCTCATCGCTCTGACCGTAGGCGGCGCCCTCACGCTCAATAGCGCAAAGCACCTCGCCAAACCACTTTTCTCCCAGAGTAAAGTTCAAAAAGCCCGGTCCGGCCACCGCTACCTTGGAGAAGTAGCTGTCCGTCAGGTCCAATTCCTCCGCCAGGATCTGGGCCACCTGGCGGGGATTTTGCCCCAGTGGCTTGGCGGCGGCCAAAGCAAAGGAGGTAGACCAATCTCCGTTCTTCACGTCCTTGGGGACCTCTACCTTTGCCTCCACCGCGGCCCCGGCGGGCAGCACACCTTTCTCTACAGCGTGCGCGTAGGCCGCCTGGGTCAGGGCAGATACCTGCTTGCGGGCTTCTTCCATCATATTCATCGCGTTTTCTCCCTCTTTCGGCGTTACTCTTTGGTCATGATTTACCTGTTATGGCTGGGCCGCCTGGCGGACGTTGATGTGGAACACGCTCTGTCCCACCGCTCCGTGCTCGATCTCCAAGGCGTAAAGGACCTCTACCTCGCCCCCGTTATCATCCAGAGTGGAGCGCAGCTTACGGGTGTGGATGCCCACAGACAGCGCGCCGTAGGGGGTGTCGTACATGGAGAGATGACGCCTGCCCTCTTCGAACACCATCTGAGAATTTACCGCGCCTATTCTTTGCAGCGTCACCCGGCTGGGCTCTACCTGAATGGTGGTCAGCGTCCCGACAAAGCCGGTGACCTCGCTCTCCTGGTAAGATAACGTATAGCACTTTCCCCCCAGCGGCTCCAGTTTCCCCGCTGTCACCAGCTCGATGGGCTCCTCGTTCGCGCCCGCGCCGCTCTGCTGTCCCTTGATCGAAATGATCACATCTTTTTCCATACCCGGGTCACCTCTGCTTTTCCAAACACATATGAAAGGAATTATAGCGTGTCGCCCAGGAATTGTAAAGGGGAAACTGGCAACTTTTTAGTAGGTTTCAATGGCGATCTGCACCGCCTGATGGCGGATATCCTCTCCCAGGAAGATGGAGGCCAGCGCCTCAAAGCTTTCGGGGCTGTCGCTGGCGAAATACCGCCGTGTTCCTACCCCCGGCGCGTCAGTCTCCAAACCGTTGTCCGCCAGAACCCGGTGCACTGTTTCCACACAGGCCGCGCCTGAACTGACCAGGCTGACCTCCGGCCCCAGATATCCCCCAATCGCTTCCGCCAACAACGGATAGTGAGTACAGCCCAGCACCAACGTGTCCACTCCCGCTTCTTTAAATGGCTCCAAATATTCCGCCACTACCATGTCTACCAAGGCATCTCCCCGGCGGAAGCGTCCATTCTCCACCAGCGGTACAAACAGTGGACAGGCCCGGGCCGTCACCTCCGTGCCGGGCCGGATCTTTCGTAATATCCGTTCATAGGAGCCGCTGGCAATGGTGCTTTGGGTACCGATGAGACCCACCTTTTCGTTTTTTGTAGCCTCTGCCGCAGCCTTGACCGCCGGCTCCACTACGCCAATCACCGGCACAGGGCACTCCTTGGATATCTCATCCAAAGCAATCGAGGAAACTGTACCACAGGCGATGACGATAGCCTTCAGATCAAAGGTGCGCAAAAACGCCACGTCCTGCCGCGCATAGCGCAGGATGGTCTCTGGAGAGCGGCTGCCGTAGGGCACCCGACCCGTGTCTCCAAAGTAGATGATATCCTCATGGGGCAGCCGCCGCTCCAGCTCCCGCACGGTGGTCAAGCCGCCCATACCCGAGTCGAACACCCCAATAGCCCGTTTGTCCATTTGATCCCCTCCTTCGCTTCCATCCTATGCGCGATCCGTGCCTGTCACCAGGAAAAATTTCTTTCTCCCAAAGTAGAACACCAGTTTGACTTTTTTGTTTCTCTGTGCTATACTGTAAAAAACGCTCCGGGAGGTGAAAGCGGTGACACGCACTATTCTACATTGTGACCTTAACTGCTTTTTCGCCTCCGTGGAGCTGCGGGAGCGACCTGAGCTGAAGAACCTTCCTGTGGCTGTCTGCGGCGATCCTACCAGCCGCCACGGCATCATCCTAGCCAAGAACGAGGCGGCCAAGGTCTTTGGCATCCAGACCGCCGAGACCGTATGGCAGGCACGGAAGAAATGTCCGCAGCTGCTTCTCCTGCCCCCTCATCACAGAGCGTATCGGGACGTTTCCCGAGAAGTAAACGCTCTTTATCAGGAGTACACCGACCGGGTGGAGCCCTTTGGGGTGGATGAGAGCTGGCTGGACGTCACCGCCCAGCTTCCCTCCCTGGGCTGTACCACCGGGCAGGAGCTGGCGGACACTCTGCGCCGCCGGTTGAAGGCGGAGCTTGGCCTCACCATCTCCGTGGGCGTTTCCTTTAACAAGGTCTTTGCCAAGCTGGGCAGCGACTACAAAAAGCCGGACGCCACTACCGTCATCTCACCCGATGACGTGCCCTCTATCGTCTGGCCCCTGCCGGTGAGCGCCCTGCTCTTTGTGGGGCGGGCCACCCGACAAGCTTTAGAGCCCTACGGCGTGAAAACCATCGGTGACCTGGCACGCTTTGACCCCAATTCCTTGGAGGCACTGCTAGGCAAGCAGGGCCGACAGCTCTACGAATACGCCAACGGCCTAGACCGCGATCCGGTGGCCTTGGCCGGAACGGACACCGCCCCCAAGTCTGTGGGAAGCGGCACGACCTTTTCCCACAATCTGACCACCTGGGATGAGCTCAAGGCCGGGGCCGCCATCCTCTGCGACAATGTGGCTATGGAACTGCGGAAAAACGCCATGGTCTGCCGCACACTCCAAATCACAGTGCGAGATCCAAAATTTAAGGACATCTGTCGTCAGCGGCCTCTTCCCTCTCCCAGCCAATTCTCCCGGGAGCTGTCCGCTGCGGCGATGGATATTTTAAAGGACTGTTGGAAGCCTGGCTCCCCGGTCCGCGCCTTGACGGTCACTGCGCAAAACCTTCAGGATCAGGCCGACGCCTTTGAACAGGTCAGTCTTTTTCGATCTGTGGAGCCGGACCCCCACCACGTCAAACAGGCGCGGCTGGACGCGGCTATGGATAAGATCCGCGCGAAATACGGAAAAAAAGCCATTCACATCTCCGCCGGGGCCACCCTTTTGGACCACACGGACAAGGATGAGATTGAACCATAGGGAGAGAGCGAGAGCTATCCAGCTCTCGCTTTTTTGACTACCGGGCGTTGGGCAGAGCGACCAGCAGACCCTCCGCGTCCGCCTCGGTGCTGGCAAAGGAGGCAACAAAACGCACTGTCACCGTGCCATCCGGGTTTTTGCACCAGACCTCATAAGTACACACCTTGTCCAGCGTCTCCAAAAGCGACTCCGGGACAATGGGAAAGATCTGATTGGTGGTGGTCACGTTGGCCATGGCGTAGCCCTTGTCCATCAAGCCCTTTTGCAGCTGTCCCGCCACCGCGTTGGCTTGCTTGGCAAGCTCCCAATAAAGGCCATCCTCCAAAAGGGCCTGAAACTGTACGCCCAGCAGCCAGCCCTTGGCCAGCACAGCCCCCCGCTGCTTCTTGATGCGGAAAAATTCCGGCTGGAGGGCCGGATTTACGATCACCAGCGCCTCTCCCATCAGTGCTCCGTTCTTGGTCCCGCCGATGTAGAAGGCGTCGCAAAGCCGCGCCAGGTCAGGCAAGGACACATCGTTGTCCTCCGCCGTCAGTGCCGCCCCCAGACGGGCGCCGTCTAAAAACAGCAGCATACCGTTGGCTTTGCAGTATTGGCTCAACGTCTCCAGCTCCGCCAGGGTATATACCCCGCCGGTCTCGGTGGCGTCGGAGATGTATACCAGCCCCGGCTTAGCCACATGGGGGTCGCGGCACATTTCCAGCACCGGCTCCATGGCCGCCGCCGTCACCTTCCCGTCCGGCCCGGCAGGCACCTGGAACAGCTTGTGGCCCGTGGCCTCCACCGCGCCCCCCTCGTGACCGTTCACATGGCCACTCTGGGCGCAGATCACGCCCTCCCAAGGCCGCAAAAACGCGGCGATGGCGGTAAAGTTGGTCTGGGTCCCTCCAATCAAACATTCCACCTTTGCATTTGGCGCTTGGCAGAGCTCCCGGATCAGCGTGGCGCACTTCTCACAGTAGCCGTCCGCCCCATAGCCGATGTTCCCCTCCAGGTTGGTGGCGGCCAGCGCCTCTAAGACCCTGGGATGCGCCCCCATGGAATAGTCGTTGCGAAACTGAAACATAGCAAGGCTTTCCCCTTTACTATTATTGTATTGCCTAATCTCTTTCCATCTTTAACGCAGCACCCTGATGTGAGGTGATTTACCTTTACGCCTTAAAACTGTCCTTCAAACTCACCGCCCGGTTGAACACCAATGCGCCGGGCTTGGAATCCCGGCTGTCCAGGCAGAAATACCCCTGGCGCATGAACTGGAAGCGGTCGGAGACCGCCGCGTCGGCCAGCCCGGCCTCCACCTTGCAGCCGACGAGCACCTCTAGAGAGTTGGGATTGAGGCAGTCCAGGAAGTTCTTGTCCCCCGCATCCGGTTCCGGGTCGGAGAAAAGGTTATCATAGAGTCGCACCTCCGCGTCCAGGGCCGTGGCGGCGTCTACCCAGTGGAGGGTCGCCCCCTTGATTTTCCGGCCATCGGCGGGGTCTCCGCCCTTGGAGTCCGGGTCATACTCCGCCTTGATCTCGGTCACATTGCCGTTTTCGTCGGTCTCATAGCCCACACACTTGATCACATAGGCTCCCTTCAGGCGGCACTCGGGGCCGCCTGGATAGAGGCGCTTGTACTTGGGCACCGGTTCGGGCAAAAAGTCCTCCGCCTCTACCCACAGCTCCCGGGAAAAGGTCACCTCCCGGGTCCCGTCCCCGGGACGGTTGGGGTTGTTCTCCACCTGGAAGGTCTCGCTCTGCCCCACGGGGTAGTTGGTAATGACCATCTTGATGGGCCGCAGCACCGCCATCACCCGGCGGGCGTTCTCGTTCAGGTCCTCCCGCAGGCAGTGCTCCAGGAAGCCAAACTCCACGGTAGATGCCGCCTTGGAAACACCGTTGCGCTCAGAAAAGGCCCGGATGGCTGCCGGGGTATACCCCCGCCGCCGCAGGCCGCAGATAGTGGGCATACGGGGATCGTCCCAGCCGGACACCCGTCCCTCCTCCACCAGCTGGCGGAGCTTGCGCTTGGACATGACAGTGTAGTTGATGCCCAGGCGGGCAAACTCGATTTGGCGGGGCTTGTGATAGGGAATGGACACGTTTTCCGCTACCCAATCATAGAGGGGGCGGTGATCCTCAAATTCCAGAGTGCAGAGGGAGTGGGTGATCCCCTCCAGCGCGTCCTCAATCGGATGGGCGAAGTCGTACATGGGATAGATGCACCACTTGTCCCCGGTGTTGTGGTGGCGCATGTGGTTAATGCGGTAGATGACAGGGTCGCGCATGTTGAAGTTGCCGCTTGCCAGGTCGATCTTAGCCCGCAGGGTATACTTTCCGTTGGGGAACTCTCCTGCCCGCATTCGGGCAAAGAGGTCCAGGGACTCCGCGATGGGCCGGTCCCGCCAGGGAGAGCGGGCCGGAGTGACCACATCCCCCCGGTACTCCTTGAATTCCTCCGGGGTCAGTTCACAAACATAGGCCAGTCCCTTTTGGATCAGCTCCACCGCGTACTCATACATCTTCTCAAAGTAGTCCGAGGCGTAGAAGAAGCGGTCGCCCCAGTCGTACCCCAGCCAGTGGATGTCCTCCTGGATGGCGTCTACGAATTCCTCGTCCTCCTTGGTGGGGTTTGTGTCGTCCATGCGAAGATTACAGATACCGCCGTACTTCTCCGCCGTGCCGAAGTCCACAAAGATGGCCTTGGCGTGACCGATGTGCAGATAGCCGTTAGGCTCGGGCGGAAAACGGGTATGGACCTGCTTGCCGGCGTACTGCCCACCCTGGGCGATATCCTCATCAATAAAATCGTGGATGAAATTCTGGGCCATCCCGGCGTTCAGCTCTTCCGCCATCGTCTTCAGCTCCTTGCGAAAAAATATACAAGCTACCGAACTGGTAACTTGTATATTTTATCCTGTTACGCCGCAAATTGCAACAGTTTATTTCCTGAGATGCCCCTACTATGTCTTTCCTTTCATCCCACCCCTCTCATCGGACTGTCCTTTCTAAATATTGTGCCAGCAGCTCATCCGGGTCAATGGATGTGACCGGGCAGACCATATCCCGCAGCCAGTCGGTCTCAAAGCCCTTCTCAATGTGGGTCTCGGTGAGCGCGGCGTTTGGCTCTCCAAACACCTGCCCAGTCCGCTGCGTGGGGTCGCCGTTCCAGTCCCACAATGACACCACCTTCACGCACCAATCTCCGTCTTCGCTGGACGGGTCGACCACGAACCGGACCGGTTGGAAGTTGGGGTACAGCGGATTGCTGTGACTGGGCTCCATCTGGGCTCCGACGTGGGTATGGGGGGCGGAGACGGCTCCGCCGACGGGCTAGGCGGCGGGAGGATTGCCGGTTCCTTTTCCCCACAGGCGCACAGGCCCAAGAGCATTGCTGCCGCCAGTGCCACCATCCAGCACTTGTTTCTTTATCAAAGTCCCTCCTTTCTTCTGTTTTTACCTCTATTCTGCGTTTATCTCCCTGGAAAAGCAAGGAACATTCAGAAAACAATTTGGCTACAAAAAGACAACAAAGAGCCTCCCGCTGCCGGGAGGCTCTTGCAAATGGAGCTTATTCCGCTGGGATGACCTTAATCTGGCTGGCGGGCAGAGAGGTGCGCTCCATGGCAATCTCCATGATCTTGGCCGCGTCGGCCTCATTGAGGGTCCCTTCGGCCACGGACACTACCACCGAGGCGCTGTCTTCGCCCACAAAGGCTACGCAGTCGGCAAAGCCCTTGGCGGTCACCAGGTTTTCGATCTCCGCCTCCGCCATGGTACAGCTGGCCATGACCTGAATGGAGGCGTTGGCCTCGTCACGCATGACCTGGTCCGCTTCGTTGTTGGCGGCAGCCTCCTCCAGAAGGCTCAGTGCAGAGTCCCGGGCCTGCTGGCGGTTGATGCGGGCGTTGGAAAAATAGTCGCTGCCGCTCTTTTGCTGGCCGTCCCCCGCCTCTGGCGGCGTGGACGCGTCCGCCCCGGCGCTGGGCGTCACGACAGGGTCCATTCCCGGATCGGCGGACGCGCCCACCAGCGCAGCGCCGCCCAACAGCTTGCCCGTGGGCAGCGCCCCGGCGCTGACATCCGATTTTTCTTGTGAATAGGACCAGTTTAAGTACACCGCCGCGCACACAAAGAGCACGATGGCCGCCACTACGGCGTTTCTCTTCCATAGCTTCATGTTTACCTCAACCCTTTCCCTTACAAATCGCGATCTTATCCGTCCCCAATCCTGTCAGGGCGGACACCGCCTCCATTAGCTTCAGCCGGACTGAGGCGTCGCCGCCCCCCTCGCAGACCACCACCGCGCCTTGAAAGCGGGGATAGAGCTGCTGGAGCAGGACCGGCCCTTCGCCGCTGCCTGTTCCGGCTGAGACCACCACGGTCTCGCTTTGCCGCTCGTAGGCGCCGTCCGCCTCCCTGGACTCCTTGCTGTCCTGAGCCAACACCCGGCGGGAGCCTCCCTGCACCGTGAGCATCACCGATACGTCCCCCGCCCCGTGGATCTTGGACAGAGTCTCGGAGAGCTTTTCCTCCAGCGCCGCCACCGAAAAGTCCTCCTCTGCGGCTCCGGTCTGCACAGGCGGAGGCTCTTCCTGCGCTTTTACATCTTTCTTGCCGCTGGGCCAAAGCAGCAGAAGCAGTCCAGCCAACAGCACCAGCCCTACATACTTATAGCGGTCTATCAGCGGCAAGGCCATCTCTCTCCATACCGTCCAATTTGGTTTTCTCCAGCTCTCCGGCCATTTCCACTTCATGACGCGTCCACCCTTTCCAACGTCTGAGCCTCCGGCTCAATGGCAAAATCCGCCGTAATTGCCCTGCTCAGCGCCTGCCAAGCCTGATCGTCTCCACATCCCTCCACCCGTACCGTCTCCGGCGCCGGGAAGCCTTCCTCGGTCACGCGGCACCGCACCTCTACGCGGCACTGTGTTATGCCCAAGCCTGCCGCCTTGTCCGAAATATATGCGGCCGTCTCTTCCTCTATGATAGCTTTTGTTACCTCTGCATTTTGCGCCGCAAAGGTCTCTGTATAGCCGCTATAGCGCCCCTTCAGCCCCGCTATGGCATCCGCGATCACGTCGCTGTCCAGCTGTTTGACCGGCCCCAACACCGTCAGCAGGATCAGCAGTCCACCGGCATAGCGGGCCAGGCGTTTGGGAAATCCCTTGGGGCTGAGCGCCTCCGCGACTGCCGCCACCATTGCCGCGCAGACGACGGAGAAAAGCCAGCTTTTGATCCACTCCATATTACACCGCCCCCGCCGCGTTTAAGCACGAGATCACGCCAAACAGCAAAAGCATTCCACAGCTGGCCACCATCCCAAGCTCCATGGCAAAGGCGCCGCCGATGTTGTCGATCAGCTCTGGCACCTTTCCCTCGGAGATCGTACCTGCCAGAGCGGCGGCGAGCTTATACACCAGGTAATGCACCCCTATCTGCAAAAAGGGCGCCAGACAGATCCCCAATATCACCAGGGCGCCGAATACGCCGATGGTATTGCGCAGGATCGCCGCACTGGCCAGCACTGTCTCCGCCGCGTCAGACAGCACGCCCCCCACCACCGGCACAGCCCCCGAAATGGCCAGTTTGGCCGTTTTGACGCTCACCGCGTCCGCCGCTCCCGCGATCACGCCGCTGATGGACAGGTAGCCTACAAACACCAACAGCATGGCAGTCAGGCAGGCGGTTATGACACCCTTCAAGGTCTTGGCCACCCGCTTCAAGCCTCCGCTGCCAATGGCCGCGTGGGCGGCGACGGCGGCCACATAGAGATAGGTCAGGGGGATCAATATCCGGGAGATCAGCTGGATAAGCAGGTCGGAGAACAACAGCGTTGCCATCTGCCGCGCCGCGGCGGATGCCGGTGTCCCTCCCGCCGCCGCGGCGGCGGCCAGGGTGGGAAGGAGCAGATCCGCGAAGTTTGCCAAACGGCTGATAGCCTCCCGGCCCAGCCCCATGAGAGAGTGGACGTCGCTGACCGACGCGGCACACACCGCCATCATCCCTACCATGCTTACCGCCGAGATCCCCCCGCTGCTTCCCAAAGCCTGCGTCCCCTCCGCCAGGGTACACAGCAACACGATGACCAACAGCAGTACGCCGCTTTTCATTGCCCGTTTGAGTACGCCGAAGATCTGGCTTGTCCCCGTATCCAGCAGTGACTCCAGTCCCTTGTTCCAGTCGAGCCCCAGAGACCAATCCACCTCCGGCGCCAGCTCCCCCGCCGCCTCCTCCAGGTTAGAGAGGTCCGGCATCGCCTCTTGGGCGGCGGCGGTTTGGAAAACCAACGGAAACAACAGGCAGAGACATAGCCCTACCAACACGGATCGCTTCATATCCATTTCCTCATATCAACTCCATGATCAGCGCCAGCACCGCCTGAAACAGCGGCATACACACCAGCAGAGCGCACACTCCCCCGGCGATCTCCACCGCCGCCGCAATGCCGCCCTCGTTGGCGTCCCGGCACAGTTCGGCGCACACCCGAGTCAACAGGGCGATGCCCAACGTCTTAACTACCGGCGCCAGCACCGCGGCGGAAAGCCCCGCCCGCTCTCCCAAAACATCGATCAGCTCCCGCACCAGTGACAGCGCCGCCATGGCTGTACTCAAGATCAGCGCCACCGCGCACAGGGTCACGACCAGCGCCAGGTCCGGCGTCTGCTTCTTGACTACCGCCGCGCACACGGCCCCGATCACCGCCGCCGCCACCACTTGTCCGATCATGCTCATCCTACAGTCCAAACAGGGTCTTTACCAGCTCAAAGAGACTGCTGATCTCCCGCACCACCATCATCAACACCACCACCAAGCCAGCCAAGGTGGTCATGGTGGCCTGCTCGTCCCGTCCCGCCCGGCTGAGCACCTGGTTGAGAACGGACACCAGTATCCCTACCGCCGCGATCTTGAAGATCAAATCAACGTTCACAGCCCTTTTTCACTCCTTCGTTTTAGATCAGCGCCAGCACCGTCACCGCTCCCCCGGCAACGCCCAGCGCCAAGTACACCTTTCCCAGCCGCTGTCGGTCCTCCCTGGCCGCCAGATATGCTGCGGCCAGCCGTTCCCCCGCCACATGAAGGGCCTTGGCCTGGGTCTCGGCGTCATATTGCCCCAGCACCTCTCCCAGCTCCTCCAGCGTCTGCCGCTCCTCCTCCCGCAGCAGAGGCAGTTCCCTTTCCACCGCCTTTGACCAGCTTTCCCGCATGGTCGGGTGTTTCTCATCCTCCATGGCGGCAAACACGGCTCCAAAAAAGGTTCCTGCCCTTCCCCGTCTGCCGGAGAGATGTTCAAACAGCCTGGGCAGAGGGGTAAAGCGAAAGCTTATCTCTTCCTCCAGATAGGCCAGCGCCCCCTGCAATCCACGCAGCAGCTCGGCGCGCTCACCCAGCCGAGCCACCCCGCGCCAAGCCAAACCCACCGCCCCCGCCAGGACCATCACCGCACCCACTATGCTTCGCATTTTCTCTCCCCTTGCTTTACCACGTTGTACCGCCGTTCCTTTCCGGTCCCTTGGATCAAAATAAACCGCTCAAAGACCTGTTCCCGGGTCAGTCTCTGATAGACGTGTCTCCGCTCCAGATCGGCAATAGAGCCCCCGTGCGCCGTCGCCAGCAAAGAAACGCCGCACCCCAACGCTTGAAGCAGTGCCTCGGCGTCCGCCTCCCGGGTGATTTCATCTACCGCCAGCACCTGCGGGCTCATGCTCCGCAAAAGGGCAAGCATGCCTATACTTTTTGGGCAGCTGTCCATGATATCGGTGCGCGGCCCTACATCCAGCATTGGGCTTCCCTCCCAGACCGAGGCTACCTCGCCTCGCTCATCCGCCAGTCCTACCCGCCGCGGAATGCAGTTCTCTCCGCTTGAGATCGCCCGGATCAGGTCTCGAAGGAGCGTGGTCTTGCCCTGCCCCGGCGGCGCCAGGATCAGCGTATTTTTTATCTGTCCCTCTTCAAACAGCTGTGGGACCAGCTTCGCAGCGATCCCTTTGACCTCCCTAGCCTGACGCAGGGATAGAGACGAGACGGACCGCAGATTCACGAGCCGACCATCCTCCACCACCCCTGTGCCGCACAGGCCCAGACGGTGACCTCCTTGGACTGCCACAAAACCGTTGCGCAGCTGTTCCAGCACGGTATGTACAGAGAAAAAACTTGCCCGCTCCAGCACTCGTCTCAAGGCATCGCCGTCCACCGTGTCCCCGGCTAAAAAACACTCTCCCGTCGGCAAACTGACAGACATGGGCCTCCCCTGTCTCAGGCGGACCTCTTCTATGCGTTCCCGCTCTCCCTCTGGCAGCCCCTCGATCTGCCCTTGCAAGGCCTCCGGCAACAGCTCCCAAACCTTGTTCACGGCGTTCCCTCCACTCTTTGGTACTTGTGTGACTCCATCCTATGAACGCCTGTCCCTCTTTAGAAGGAAAACTTGTCCCTCTTTTTTCCACGGGCATAAAAAAAGCGCCCGGCTCTCGCCGGGCGTTTGAAGAGACGTTGTTTTTACTTTTATGGCTCAGGCCAGGAACTTCTCCAAACGGTCCAGACCCTCCTTGATGTTGGCCATGGAGGTGGCATAGGACCAGCGGACAAAGTTCGGCGCGCCAAAGCCGGAGCACGGGACCACCGCCACCAGGCCCTCCTTCAGGAACAGGTCGGCAAAGTCGTCACCGTTTTCGATGACCCTGCCGTGAATGGTCTTGCCCACCAGCTTTTCCAGGTTCATCATCACATAAAACGCGCCCTGAGGCTTGATACAGCTGACGCCGGGGATGGCGTTCATCCGCTCTACAATGTAGTTGCGCCGTTCCTCAAAGGCGGTGCGCATATCATCGATGTCGCTCTGCTCGCCGGCCAAGGCGTCCACCGCGGCCCACTGGGCAATGGAGCTGGGGTTACCGGTAGAGTGGCTCAGGTAGTTGGCCATGACCTTGGCCAAGCGCTCGTTGGTGGCGGCGTAGCCGATGCGCCACCCAGTCATGGCGTAGGATTTGGACACGCCGTTGACCAGAATTGTGCGCTCCTTCACGTCCTCGCCCAGAGAGGAAAAGCTGGTAAACTTCGCTCCGTCGTAGACCAGGCTGTAATAAATCTCGTCCGCAATGACGTAGATATCCCTCTTGATACACACCGCCGCAATGGCCTCCAGCTCCTCCTTGGTGTACATCATGCCGGTGGGGTTGGAGGGATTGTTGAGGATCAGCGCCTTGGTATTCGGGGTAATGGCCGCGTCCAGCTGCTCCGCCGTCATTTTGAAGCCGTGCTCCTCCGTGGCGGTGACCACCACGGGCTTACCGCCCACCATGCTTACCATCTCATAGTAGCTGACCCAATAGGGCGCGGGCAGGATCACCTCGTCTCCCGGATTCACCAAACAGCGCAGGGCAATGTAGATGTTGTGCTTGGCGCCGCTGGCCGCGACGATCTGGGTGGGCTTATAGTCCAGACCGCAGTCCTCCTTCAGCCGCTTGCAGGCCGCCTGCCGCAGCTCCACCAGCCCCGCCGCGGGGGTGTAGCGGGTCTTGTTGTCCAAAATGGCCTTGATTCCCGCCAGCTTGATGTGGTCGGGGGTGTCGAAGTCCGGTTCGCCCGCGCCAAAGCCAATAACGTCGATGCCGTCGGCGCGCATCTGCTTAAAAAGCGTATCAATGGCCAAGGTCGTCGAAGCGTGTACGCCCTCAGCAAGATGGGAGATCTCTTTCATGGTCCAGCCACTCCTTTCGAGACGTTATGACATATTATATGCGCCCTCTTGCAAAAAGGCAAGGAAAACTTTTGCAAAACCCGCTCAAAATGAATCTCAAAAGCTCTTGTCATTCATTTTCACCAGTTCTACCCTGTACTCTATCCAAAAAATTAGGCAAAAAACACCCGGGACACACGGAGTGTCCCGGGCAGTCAGATCAAGCTCGATGGTAGAGGTCGTTTCCCCGGCTGTCGATGGCTACGGTCAAGGGCAGGTCGCGTATCTCCATGCGCTTGACGCTCTCACAGCCCAAGTCTTCAAAGGCGATGACCTGCGCGTCCTCGACCCGCTGGGCGATCAGCGCACCCGCGCCGCCCACAGCGGCAAGGTAGACCGCGCCGTTTTTCCGGATAGCCTCCACTACCTCAGGAGACCGCTCGCCTTTGCCGATCATGGCCCGCAGACCCAGGTCCAGCAGCCGCGGCGCGAAGGGATCCATCCGCCCGGAGGTGGTGGGACCGCAGGAGCCTACCGCCAGCCCCTGCTGAGCGGGGGTGGGTCCGGCGTAATAGATGACCGCATCCTCCAAGAGAAACGGCAGTTCCTTTCCCTCGTCCAGCAGGGAGAAAATACGCTTGTGGGCCGCGTCCCGGGCGGTGTAGATCGTCCCGGAGAGAAGCACACGGTCACCGGCGCGCAGCTGGGATGCCCGCTCACGGGTCAGCTCCTCCACGCGGAGGGGAATGCCCTCGCTCACTTCTCGCTTCTGCGCCCGTCCCATCCAAAAGGGCGGCGGCGCTCCGTGGGACGGTCAATGGCGTACTCCACGGCGCGGGCGCCCTCGGGTGCGCTCTTTCCGCCCACCTGGCTCTCCGCCGCAACCGCGATATCCTCCAGCCGCCGGCCGTGTTCGTCCAGCTCGGCATATACCGCGTCCAGCGACTTGGCCGCGCGCTCCATCTCAGTGGTCGCGTGAGAGAGGGTGGCAGAGACGTCGCCGCACAGCCGGGCATAGCTGGACTGGGCCTGGCGCAGCCACTGGGCCACCTTGCGGCGGGTCTGGGCAGCTTCCTCTTCCCCGGCCTTGACGATGACTTGGGCACGCTTGTGGGCGTCCAGCTCGATCCCGGCGGCCTTATCCTTCAAGGTCTCATAGGCCCGGGCGGCCGGAGCCATGCGGTCCGCCGCCTCCTGGAGGACGGCCAGATCCTGCTGGGCGGCCTGAAGCTGCAGCTGAAGGCTATCCCGCTCTCTCTGCGCCTCCAACAGCGCCCGGCGTACCTCCTCCAGCTCTTCCTTGGAGCGCTGGGCAGCCTTTTCGGCGGCCTGTGCCTCCGAGCTGGCCAGGGAGCCCTGCTCCTCCAGACTGGAGCGCTGGTCACGCTCCTGCTCCAGCTCTCCCTTTACGCTTTTGATCCTGGCGGCATAATCCTTGTGAACAGCTTCGATATACTGCATCACGTCCTGGCGGTTGAAGCCAAACGCCGCCGTACGAAACCGATGCTCTGTCGCGCTCATAAGCGCCCTCCTATCTTCATTGCGGGTCATATTTCTTCAAACTTCGGTGCTATTCTACCACATTCCTTCCCTTCTGGCAAGCACATTCTTCCCTCTCGCTCCTATGATGCCTGTCCTGAGCCCTCTTTTCCCAGGCAACTTTTCCCTCCGGCATTGACGGCACGGATATTATAGTGGTATAATAGTTTGAGATTTTGTGGAAATGGAGGTGCTGGCCATGTGGGTAGCTGACGGTTGGAAGGATTACCACCTGTTGGACTGTGGCGACGGCGAGAAGCTGGAACGCTGGGGCGACTATACCCTGATACGTCCCGATCCGCAGGCCATCTGGCGAACGCCCCGCAAAAACCCCGTCTGGCGAACCCCTGACGCCCGGTATGCCCGTTCCTCCACCGGCGGCGGATGCTGGGACAAGGGCAGGCTCCCTGAGCGGTGGACCGTCTCCTACAGGGACCTTACCTTCAACATCAAGCCCATGAACTTTAAGCACACCGGCCTCTTCCCCGAGCAGGCCGCCAACTGGGACTTTGCCGGAGACCTGATCCGCCAAGCCGGGCGGCCCGTTTCGGTGCTCAATCTCTTTGCCTACACCGGAGGAGCTACGGCAGCCTGTGCCGCCGCCGGGGCAAGCGTCTGCCATGTAGATGCCGCCAAGGGCATGGTGAGCTGGGCACGGGAGAACGCCCGGTCCTCCGGACTGGAGGCCGCGCCCATCCGCTGGATCATTGACGACTGCGGCAAATTTGTAGAGCGGGAGATCCGGCGTGGGCGCAAATATGACGCGGTCATCATGGACCCCCCCAGCTATGGCCGGGGTCCCTCCGGGGAGATCTGGAAGCTGGAGGAAAACCTCTGGCCCTTCGTGGAACTGGTCTCCGGTGTGCTCAGCGACGACCCTCTCTTTTTCATCATCAACTCCTACACCACCGGACTGGCTCCGTCGGTACTCACCTACATTCTGGAGTCTATCGTCACTCCCCGTTTTGGTGGACACACTGTCAGCGATGAGCTGGGCCTGCCCGTGGAGGACACTGGTCTGGTCCTCCCCTGCGGCGCCACCGGCCGTTGGACCAAGGAGGGCACGCCATGACCGATGCTATCATCAACGTCCAGGACCTCTGTTTTTCCTATGACGCCCCGGAGGGTGAGGCTCCCATTGTGCTGGACAGTGTGACCCTGTCCATTGACCCCGGCTCCTTTGTGGCGGTGCTGGGTCACAACGGCTCGGGCAAATCCACTCTTGCCAAGCATCTCAACGCCATTCTGCTGCCCAGCGGCGGCAAGGTCTATATCCAGGGGATGGACACCGCCGACGAAAGCCTTCTGTTGGAGGTCCGCCGGGCGGTGGGCATGGTGTTTCAAAACCCTGACAACCAGATCGTAGCCAATGTGGTGGAGGAGGATGTGGCCTTTGCTCCGGAAAATCTGGGCGTTCCCTCCGCAGAGATCCGCCGCCGGGTGGATGAGGCCTTGGAAATGGTGGGAATGTCCGACTACGCCACTCACGCCCCTCACCTGCTCTCCGGCGGGCAGAAGCAACGCGTCGCCATTGCCGGAGTCATTGCCATGCGGCCCAACTGCATCGTCATGGACGAGCCCACCGCCATGCTGGACCCTATGGGCCGCCAGGAGGTACTGGAAACCATCAAGGGCCTCAATAAGAACTACGGCATGACCATCGTCCTCATTACCCACCATATGGACGAAGCCGCACAGGCTGACCGTCTTATTGTCATGCAAAAGGGCACGGTGGTTCAGGACGGCCCGCCCAAGGAGGTCTTTGCACAGGTCGAGGCGCTAAAGGCAGTAGGCCTCACGGTTCCCGACACCGTGGAGCTCTGCTGGCAGCTGCGTCAAACAGGCGTAGATCTCCCTCTGGATGCCCTCACCGACGACGAGTGCGCCGCCGCGCTCTATCAACTGCTGAAAAAGGATTGACTGCATTGGAACCCATCCTCCAGACCGAACAACTGAATCATCTTTACTCCGCCGGGACGCCCTTTCAGCACTCCGCCCTGGTGGATGTGGATTTTTGCGCCTATCGGGGGGAATATCTGGGCATTATCGGGCGCACCGGCTCAGGCAAATCCACCCTGGTCCAGCATTTCAACGGCCTTTTGAAGCCCACCTCCGGCCGGGTGCTGTTGGAGGGCAAGGATATCTGGTCGGACAAGGCTCTCACCCGCGCAGCCCGTTTCCAGGTCGGCTTGGTATTTCAGTACCCGGAGTATCAGTTGTTTGAGGAAACAGTCTACAAGGACATCTCCTTCGGACCTAAAAACATGGGGCTGGACACCCACGAGGTCGACCGCCGGGTCCGGGAGGCCGCTGAGTTTGTCGGTTTGAGTGAAGATGTATTGGAACAATCCCCCTTTGCCCTCTCCGGCGGGCAGAAGCGCCGGGTGGCCATTGCAGGGGTCATCGCCATGGAACCCTCCGTCCTCATTCTGGATGAGCCCACCGCCGGGTTGGACCCTCTGGGCGTGGAGCAGGTGCTGTCCAACATTCAGGCCTATCACAAGGCTAAAAATGCCACCATTATTATGGTCTCTCACTCTATGGAGGAAATGGCCCGTACCGCCGATCGGTTGGTCGTCATCCACGAGGGCAAGATCCCCTTCCAGGGTCCGCCCAAGGAGGTTTTTGCCCACGGAGTCGAGCTGGAAAACATGGGGCTGGGCGTGCCTCAAATGACCCGTGTATTCAGCCGCCTGCGCGCACTGGGTGCGGATATCGACCCCGCCGTCTACACCGTGGCCCAGGCCAAAGCTGCCCTGCTGGCCGCTCTGGGAAAGGGGGCGGAGTAAATGGCCATGCGAGACATTACCCTGGGCCAGTATTTCCCCGGCGATACTCCCGTCCACCGCCTAGATCCACGGACCAAGCTTCTGTTTACGGTGTTATACATCGTCGCTTTGTTCATGGCAAAGGGCGCGTTGACCTATGGCATTTTGCTGGTCGTTCTTCTGGGGTCCATCGCCGTTTCTAAGATCCGGCTGAAGATCATGCTCAAGGGGTTAAAGCCTATCACCTTCATTGCCGTGATCACCGGCCTTTTGAATCTTTTCTACACCCCCGGCGGGGAGGGAGAAGCTCCCCTGCTGTCCTTCTGGGTCCTCACCGTCTATCCCGCGGGCATCCGGGCCGCCGCCTTTATGATCCTGCGCATCGTTATGCTGGTGCTGTGCACCTTCCTTCTAACCTACACCACCTCTCCCATCCTCATCACGGACGGTTTGGAAATGCTTTTGAACCCCTTGAAAAAGCTCCACCTGCCCATCCATGAGCTGGCCATGATGATGTCCATTGCCCTGCGGTTCATCCCCACCCTTATCGAAGAGACCGACAAGATCATGTCCGCCCAAAAGGCCCGTGGCGCGGACTTTGAGACGGGCAGCCTGATCCAAAAGGCCAAAGCGCTCATTCCCCTGCTGGTGCCTCTGTTCATCTCCGCCTTCCGCCGGGCCGACGAGCTGGCGGTGGCCATGGAGTGCCGCTGTTATCACGGCGGCGAGGGCCGCACCCGGCTCAAGGTCCTTCGTTTTGGCCTTAATGACTACCTCGTCCTCGCCGCCACTCTCGCCCTGTGCGTCGGTATCGGCGTTCTGGGCCATTTCGGGTGGTGACAGTATGCGAAACATTGCCTTGAGCTTAATGTATGTGGGTACGGCCTATCATGGCTGGCAGGTGCAAAAGAACGGCGTTACCGTAGAGTCCACCTTGGAGAAGGCCCTGGCCTCAGTAGTAGGCCACCCGGTCAAGTGCGTGGGCGCGGGCCGCACCGACGCGGGGGTACACGCCCTTAAATACGTCGCCAACTTTCATACCAGCTCCTCCATCCCCTGTGACCGCCTGCCCCTGGCGGTGAACACCCGCCTGCCAGACGACATCGTGGTCACGCGGGCCACAGAGGTGCACGGGGACTTCAACGCCATTGGCTCGTGCCTGAAAAAGGAGTACACCTACCGCATCTACAACTCCCGCATCCGCAACGCCTTCTTCGTAGACCGTGCGTGGTTCTATCCCAAGCGGCTGGACGAGCACATCATGCACGCCTGCGCCCAGCAAATGGTGGGCACCCACGACTTTGCCGCCCTGCGCAGTGTGGGCACCGAGACCAAAACCACCGTGCGCACCGTCTACTACTTTGACATCACCCGCCAGGGCGACCTCATCGAATGCAAGGTCTGCGCCGACGGCTTCCTTTACAATATGGTGCGGGCTATGGTGGGCACCTGCGTCTACGCCTCCGAGGGTAAGCTCTCCCCCGCCGACCTCCCCCGCATCATGGAGGCCCGTGACCGCACTGCCGCTGGACCTACCGCGCCTCCGGGTGGACTTTATATGTCTGAGCTTTGGTATGAAGAGGATGTCTTATGATACGAGAAGTCAAAAAACAGGATAACGAGCCGCCCAAAAAGCGGCACCCCCATCTGCTGGTGCGCTTGACCGCTTTTATAGTGACCTTAGCGCTGGCCTGCGGTGCCGTCTTTTTGGTGGTCAACCGCGACAAGCTGAACTTTGACGCCCTGCGCCGCTGGTTCACCTACCGCACCTTGGCCAAATCGGACGCCGGCGTGGGCGAGAGCTTCCCCTACCAGGGCGGCCAGTCCCTCACCCTTACTGTCTGCGGCGGAGACCTGCTGGCGGTCTCCCAAACGGGCATTCGCCTTTACAGCCCCGGCGGCGTGGCCTATGTGGAGGATATCGTCACCATGACCCACCCGGTCTGTCAGGTAAGTAAGGACACCGCCGTGGTCTACGACGCCGGAGGCACCTTTTTGGCGGTCTACCGGGACCGCGCCCGTGTCTTTACGTTAGAGGACGACAATACCATTCTCAGCGCCCGGCTTGGGGCCAACGGGTCCCTGGCCGTAGTCACCCGCTCCAGCGGCTATAAGGGCGTGGTCACGGTTTACAACAGCAAGTTACGCCCTCTGCTGGACCTGAATCTTTCCTCCGCCTTTGCCTTGGACGCCGTTCCCTCTCCCGATGGCCGTGAACTTTTGGTGGTCACCGCCGGGCAGCAGGAGCACCTGTTCAACTGCACTCTGGCCCGGTACACCATCTCCGATCTGGACCTGAATGACCCCACCCCATCCGCCACCTGGTCTCTGGGCAACCGCCTCCCGCTGGACGTGGTGTGGGACGCTGGCGGGATCCGTGTCATGGCGGAATACGCCGCCATGGCCGCTGACGGCAACTTACAGGAAACCGGCGCGACAGACTGGTCGGACCGCTTTTTGAAGCGCTACTCCCTGGGCTGCTCAGATGCGTTCGTTATCCTCACCGGGAAATATCAGGCAGGCAGTCAAACCTCCCTGGAATTGCTTGACCGCTCCTGCGCCCCGCTCGGCTCTCTGGACAGTGGCCGTCCTATCCTTGACATCAGCGCCGCCGGAAAGTATATCGCCGTGCTCACCGCCCAGCAGCTGGACATTTACACCCGGGACCTGACCCTCTATTCCACTGCGGAGAATACCTCCAGCGCCTCCCACGTAGTTCTGTTAGAGGACGGCTCCGCGTTTTTGACTACCCAGGACACCGCCTGGCTCCAGCTTCCCAACTGAATTTTGATTTTAGGAGGTCCTTGCTATGCTTCCCATTGTCTACGATCTGATCATTCTGGCGGTCCTGGGCTTTTTCCTCTGGCGGGGCTGGCGCAAGGGATTGATCCTCTCCCTGTGCGGCCTGGTGGTGGTGATCCTCTCCCTGATTGGGGCGAACTTTATTGCCGACACTGCCGCTCCCCCTGTCGCCAAGGCCCTTCAGCCCAAGCTGGCCGCGGTCATTGAGGAAAACGTAAACGATTACATGACGACCCACTATGACGATCTTGACCCCGTCTCCCCTTTTGATGCTCTGCGTAAAATGGGTGGGATCTATGCCTGGTGCGCCGACTCCGTGGAGGATACGGTGAGCAAGATCGGCCGCGACCTCGATCTTTCCGAAATGTTCTCCATCGCCGCCAACCGGGTGGCCGAGCGGCTGGCCCACCGCATTCTCTTCGCCATAGCCTTTGTGGTGCTGTTCGTGCTGTTGACCCTGCTGCTCCACGCCCTGGACCTGGTGGCTAAGCTCCCCGGCCTCCATTTTTGCAACGGTCTGGGCGGCGGGCTCATCGGCCTTGTGAAGGGAATACTGGTGCTCTTCGTGGTGGTCACCGTTCTGGGTATCTCCTCGCGCAGTCTGTTCTCCCCCGAGGTGGTGGAAAAGACCTACCTCTGTAAGCTGCTGGTGGAGTTCAACCCGGTCCTTTCCCTGTTCCCTCCTGCCTGACGTAACCAAAACCCGCCATTTCTCCCGTTGAGGGAACAATTTGGCCGGCCACATAGTCTAAGCATTTAACAATGTGTTCACAAATATGTGCTACACTCGCCCCAAGTGATTTCAATCCCGCCAAGTAAGCGCGGTCACCGCAAGGAGAAAAGCCATGCAGCCTACTCTGTGTTCCCGATGCCACAAGAATCCCGCTGTGGTATTCATTACAAAAATCGAAAACGGTGAGACCAAAAACGAGGGTCTTTGCCTCAAGTGCGCCAAGGAGCTTCACATCGGTCCTGTGGAGGACATGATGAAGAAGATGGGCATTACCGAGGAGGATCTGGACGGCATCACCACCGAAATGCTTTCCGCCTTTGGTGGAGCTGAAGGCTTTGAGGGTCTTATGCCCCAAAGCGAGGATGAGGATGACGAGGACGAGGAAAGCGGGCGCACGGCCACCTTCCCCTTCCTCAACAAGCTTTTTGGCGGCGCCGCTCCCACCGACAGCGCTCCCAAGGGCGAGGACAAGGACGAGTCCGGCCCCGCCGAACAGCGCGGCGGCACCCGCGCCAAGAGCGAGCGCTCTCCCAAGCGGAAGTTTTTGGAGAATTACTGCATCTCCCTCACCCAAAAGGCCGCCGACGGCAAGCTGGACCGCCTGATCGGCCGGGAGTCGGAGTTGAGCCGCACCATCCAGATCCTCAACCGCCGCCAGAAGAACAACCCCTGCCTCATCGGTGAGCCGGGCGTGGGAAAGACCGCCATTGCCGAGGGGCTTGCCATGCGCATCCATAACAAGGAGGTCCCCTACAAGCTGTTGGACAAGGAGGTCTATCTCTTGGACCTCACCGCCCTGGTGGCGGGCACCCAGTTCCGGGGCCAGTTTGAGAGCCGCATGAAGGGCCTTATTGAAGAGATCCGCAAACTGGGCAACATCATTCTGGTCATCGACGAGGTCCACAACCTGGTGGGCGCGGGAGACGCCGAGGGCTCTATGAACGCCGCCAACATCCTCAAGCCCGCCTTGAGCCGTGGCGAGATCCAGGTCATCGGCGCGACCACGCTGACCGAATACCGCAAGTACATTGAAAAGGACTCCGCCTTGGAGCGCCGTTTCCAGCCTGTGATGGTGGATGAGCCCTCTGTGGAGGACACCGTGGAGATCATCAAGGGCATTGCCCCCTACTATGAGACCTTCCACAAAGTACGCATCTCCCCGGAAATGGCCCGTCTGGCCGTCACCATGTCCGAGCGTTACATCACCGACCGCTTCCTTCCCGACAAGGCCATCGACCTCATCGACGAGGCGTGCTCTGATGTGAACCTCCACAACAAGGCTCTGGCCCGTACCACCGCCATTGAAAAGGAGCTGGCCGACATCGCCAAGGAGCGGGAGGTCATTCTGGCCTCCGCCAACAAGGCCCGCACGGCCCCGCCCGCGCCGTCCGGCGACGCCGCGGCTTCCGCCACCGACCGCGCGGTAGGCACCGCCGTGGCTGTGGCGGAGCCTACCTCCGACGAAATGGACCAGCGGGCCTATCAGCGCATGGCGGAGCTTCGAAGCATCGAGGTGCGGCTGAACGAGGAAAAGGCCGCTCTGGAGCCCAGTCTTACCCCTCCCCTCACCGCCGAGCATCTGGCCCGGGTCATTGAGCTTTGGACCAAGATCCCCGCCAGCCAAATTCAAGAGCAGGAGTATCAGCGTCTGGCCCAGCTGGAGGACCGCCTGAAGGCCCATATTATCGGTCAAGATGAAGCGGTCCATGCGGTTGCCAACGCCGTCCGCCGGGGCCGGGTGGGCATTTCCCCCAAGAAAAAGCCGGTTTCCTTTATCTTCGTAGGCTCCACCGGCGTGGGAAAGACTGAGCTGGTCAAGCAGCTGGCCGCCGACCTCTTCAACACCCCCGACAGCCTCATCCGTCTGGATATGTCCGAGTTTATGGAGAAACACTCCGTCTCCCGCATTGTGGGCTCTCCCCCCGGCTATGTGGGCTATGACGACGCGGGCCAGCTCACAGAGAAGGTCCGCCGCAAGCCCTATTGCGTCATCCTCTTTGACGAGATCGAGAAGGCCCACCCCGACGTGATGAATATCCTCCTGCAGATCCTGGACGACGGCCGCATCACCGACGCTCACGGCAAGGTGGTCAACTTTGAAAACACCGTCATTGTGATGACCTCCAACGCGGGCAGCAGCAACAAGGCCTCCGGCTCGGTGGGCTTCGGCCACACCGCCAGCCAGCAGGGCAAGGACCGGGCCATGAAGGCGCTGGAGGACTTTCTCCGCCCCGAGTTTTTGAACCGCGTGGACGAGATCGTCTACTTCAACCAGCTCTCCAAGGAGAACTTCAAGGATATCTGCGAGCTGATGCTCAAGGAACTGCGGGAGGTCATGGTGAGCAAGGGCATCACCTTCACCTGCGGCGAGGACGTGACCGACTACCTGGTCAACAAGTCCTACTCCGCCGTCTACGGCGCGCGCAATCTCCGCCGCCTGATCCAAAAAGAGCTGGAGGACCCCATCGCCACCCGGCTCATCGACAGCTATGTCAAACCCATTACCTCCCTCACCGCCACCGCCGACGACAATGGCATCACCGTGGTGGGCGTGTGATCCAAGCAAGCCAAATGAAAAGAGACTGACGGAGCTTCCGTCAGTCTCTTTTTATGCTAGCCCTCCGGTTTGTAGCTGTCTCCGCGGGGCGGGCCTTCCAGGTTCATTTGGCGCTTGCGAGAGGCAGAGTGCTCCAGCTTAGCCGCCAGCGCCTCCCGGTCGCCGCACTCAATGGCCTCCCGGTAGGCGCGCAGGTTGTTCTCCAGGGTCTGGATGACCCTGCACAGGGCTGGGGCGTTGAGGGAGAAAAGCTCCGTCCACAAGGGCACGTCCAGGGCCGCCACCCGTGTGCAATCCCGAAAGGAGCCGCCCTCGAAGCCCTTGCAGTCAAAGAGGTCCGGGTCGTCGCACACCGCCGCCGCCATCACGTGCATCACCTGACTGGTGTAGGCGATGATGGCGTCGTGCTGCTCCGGCGTGGCAGTGACCACATCCCGGAAACCCATGTACTCCCCCATCCGCTTCATCAGCTCCAGGTGCTCGGTGGTATTCCCCGGCTGAGGCGTTATGATGAAGTGGGCGTTTCGGAAGAGGCTCCCCTCGGCGTGGGCAATGCCGGAAACCTCCTTCCCCGCCATGGGATGGCAGCCAATGAAATCCACCGAGGGCGGCAGACGCTTTGCGCCGTCCACAATGGCCGTCTTCACGCCACATACATCGGTGACCAAACTGCCCGGCTTAAAATCGCCCAGATAGGCCGCCAAAAAATCCAAGATCCCCTGAGGCGGCAGACAGAGCCAGGTCACGTCTGCCCTGCTCAGGACTTCCTTGACCTCTGTGGTGGCGGTATCACCCACCCCGTGGACGTTGGCGTAGTCCACCGTCTCCCGCCGCCGGGCCACGCCGACGATTTGATAGTCCTCAAAGCCCCGCAGGGCCATCGCCAGTGATCCACCGATCAGTCCCAGCCCTACGACCGCAATGGTTTTCCGCTCCATGGTCAGATTTCCCGCCCCACACAGGCCGCCACGGCGGCCAGCTTGGGCATCAGCGCTTCAAACTGCTGGGGCGTAATGGACTGGGCTCCGTCGCACAGTGCGTTCTTGGGGTCATTGTGTACCTCGATGATGAGACCGTCCGCTCCGGCGGTGACCGCCGCCATGGCCATGCGCTCCACCATCCAGGCCTTGCCGCAGGCATGAGAAGGGTCCACCACCACCGGCAGATGGGAAAGCTGCTTCACCGCAAGTACGGCGGACAGGTCTAAGGTATTGCGGGTGTAGGTCTCGAATGTGCGGATCCCCCGCTCACAGAGGATCACGTTCTTGTTGCCCTCCGCCATGATATATTCCGCGCTCATGAGCCATTCCTCAATGGTGGAGGAAAGCCCCCGCTTGAGCAAAATGGGCTTCTTGCTCCGACCAACCTTCTTCAAAAGGTCAAAGTTCTGCATATTGCGCGCGCCGATCTGGATCACATCCACGCACTCCTCAAAGAAGGGCAATTGGTCGGCGCTCATCAACTCGGTAACGATGGGCATCCCCGTCTTCTCCCGGGCCTCCATCAGCAGGCGGACACCCTCCACCCCCATCCCCTGGAAGGAATAGGGAGAGGTGCGGGGCTTATAGGCGCCGCCCCGCATAGCCACCGCGCCGCTCTCCTTCACGGCCTGTGCCACTGCTACGATCTGCGCCTCGCTCTCCACCGAGCATGGGCCCGCGATCACAGCCAGTTTTTTCCCTCCCACGGTAACGCCCCGTCCCATGTCGATGACGGAGTCGTCGGGGTGATACTTGCGGTTTGCGGCCTTGAAGGGTTCGCTGACCCGCATGACCCGTTCCACGCCGGGCAGCTGGCTGAGGTATTCCTCATCCAGCTTGGCGGAGTTGCCCTCCGCGCCTAAAATGGTGGTCTCGCTGCCCTTGGACACCATGACCTTGACCCCGCCCGTCTCCATGGCGGCGATGGCCTCCTGCAGCTGCTCCTGGGTAAACTTAGACTTCATGATCAAAACCATGCTTTTTCCCTTCCTTTCTAAAAATAGCAAAGAAAAAAGGAGCCGTCCCACTCAGGGCCGTCTCCTTGCCAGCGCGCTTGGCGTTTCGACAGTCACGAGCAGGACAAATTGCCGCTATCATAATAATAGCGGTAATACCCATACTCATAGCCACGTCGAGCTGCCATGTCAGCGCCTCCTTTTTCAAGGTTGGTTATACTTTAGCACTTTTTGTTGTTAAAGTCAACCCCTAATTTTCAAAACAGAGGCGGCCCCCTCCGGGGCCGCCCCATCCTCGCTCTGACCGCTTAAACACCCTTGCGGATCATGGTCTCCAGCAGCTCGGCAAACCGGTCTACCTCTTTGGGCGTGTTGAAGGCGGAAAAGCTGAGCCGCACCGTCCCTGTCTCCAGGGTGCCTTGCGTTCGGTGGGCCAGAGGGGAGCAATGCACCCCAGCGCGCACCGCCGCGCCGCGCTCTCCCAGCCACTGGGCCGCTGATTCACAGTCCATGCGCGCCAGCCGGATAGAGAGCACGCCGCCCTGACGCTTCCCCAGCGGGTCGCAAAACAGCTCCACGCCGGGCAGCTGGCCCAAGGCATCTCTGGCTCGAGCCAACAGCCTGCGCTCGTGCTCCAAGATATTCTGCGGCCCTTTGGCGAACACGAACCGCAAGCCTTCCAGCAAGCCGGCCACTCCGGCAATGTTGTGGGTCCCGGCCTCCAGCCGGTCGGGCAGAAAGTCGGGCATCTCCTGGTTGACGGAGTCGCTGCCTGTGCCACCTTGGATCAGCGGCGCGGCGGCGACATCCTTACCGCACAGCAGCAGCCCGGTCCCCTGGGGGCCGTAAAGCCCCTTGTGGCCGGGCATGGCCACGAAGGCCGCGCCCCAGCCGTCGGCGTCGATGCTCAGGCATCCGGCCCCTTGGGAGGCGTCCACGATCAGCGGGACCTCCCGCTCCCTACACAGCGCCGCGAGCTTATCGATGGGCTGGACCATGCCAAACACGTTGGAACACTGGGTGCTGATCACGCAGGAGACATCCCCGGTCAATTCCCGCTCAAAAGAGGCCAATACAGCCTCCTGGTCAAAGAGCGGCCCGGCGGCCACCTTGATGTTGGCGTTCAGCGCCTTCAGCGGCCGGGTGACAGCATTGTGCTCCCAGCCGGAGATCAACACCGTGTCCCCCGGCTTGACCAGGGAGCGGATGGCGGTGTTGAGAGCGTGGGTGGCGTTCATGGTGAACACCACCCGCTCCGGCTCCGCCACCCCCAGAAGCTCCCCCGCCAGCGCGCGGCAGTCATAAGCCGTCTGGGCCGCCGCCATTGCGGGCTTGTGCCCGCCCCGGCCGGGGCTCGCGCAGGTACGGATGGCCCTGGCACAGGCCAGCGCCACCTCGGTTGGCTTTTGCAGGGTGGTGGCGGCGGCGTCAAAGTAGATCACAGCCGCACCTCCTGATAGCTTCCGTCCGCCTCCATAATAAACACCCGCTGGGGTGACAGCTCCGCACGGTTCAGCGCCACCAGCGCGTCAGGCAGGCGCCGCTGGGCGATCTTGACCCCGTGACTGCACCCCTCGCTGGCAATGGTCCTGGGGGTGCGCATGATGTGCGCGGTGATCCCGACCTTGCTCAAAACGCTGGCCGTCCGCTGGGCATAGGTCAGCGACTTGCAGATGATAAGATAGTAAACCATGTCTTTCACTCCCCTGGTCCAAGGTATGCCGCCCAACCTTTTTCTGCCACCGCCTTCCACCGTCGCCAAACTCGCGCCCCTGGGTGCGGGGCGCCCGGGGGGAGGCGGCGGGGAGCGCCCGGGTGGGCTTGCCAGTAGGGCCGAAGTGGGGTT
>ERZ779633.52-NODE-52-length-59588-cov-10.444426_pt1 | contig 59588 bp, 53 predicted proteins | sample MGYA00514195_ERZ779633 | MGnify/ENA primary metagenome ERZ779633 (study PRJEB29562, sample SAMEA4376707) | mouse gut metagenome | isolation source: Cecum | study: EMG produced TPA metagenomics assembly of the A DSS colitis mouse model was used to assess the...
GACCTGACCCGGTTCCTCTCCTTTCTCCGCAAGCTGGATCTTCCCCGAGAGCTGTTCGATCGGGACATGTCTACCTACAGCGCGGGGCAAAAGAAAAAGGTCCTCCTGGCCCGCAGTCTCAGCGAATCCGCCCACCTCTATCTCTGGGACGAGCCTCTCAACTACGTGGACGTGTTTTCCCGGATGCAGCTGGAGGACCTGCTGCGGGATTTTCCCGCCACCTTGATCCTGGTGGAGCACGACAAGGCATTTCTGAACGCCGTCGCCGCCCGGCCGCTGGCGCTCATCTGACAGCACCGGCGGCGCCCGCTGTACGTTTGAATACCCTTTGGATAATAAAACAGGGACGTTTTCCTTCAATTTTGTGCAACAATGTTATTGCATTTTTCTCCATAATACCATATAATCATACTGTCGTTTTTTCTACTTGCAACATACCACAAAATAGATTGAACAGGAGGCGCCAGTTTATGGCCACAGAAAAGAAGACAACGACCGTTTCCCCCTCCTCCGTGAAGGAGCCGTCCGTCGCCGTGAAGGCCGAGCCCAAGAAGGCTGTCGCAGAGAAAGCCGAGCCCAAGAAGGTTGCCCCCAAGAAGGCCGCCGCCAAGAAGCCCGCTGCGAAAAAGGCCGCTCCCAAGAAGGCCACCGCCGTAAAGGCCACTGCCAAGAAGGTTGCGGAGACTCTGGTGATCCAGGCCGCCGGGAATGAGTGGGACGTGGACGCGGTCAAGGAGCAGGTCATCGCCGCCTATGTCGCCGCTGGACATCAGCGCAGCGGCATCAGCTCCCTGACGGTTTATATCAAGCCCGAGGAGCGGAAGGCCTACTACGTGATCAACGGCAAGACCAGCGGCAGCGCGGACATCTGATCTGCCACCTCGTTTCTCGATCAAAAGACCCCCTATGTAGGAAACCTACATAGGGGGTCTTTATCTTTGCTTTTTATTGGTTGGCGCAGTCCGGCCTACTCCTTGAGCCCGCGCTTAGAAGATAGGCTGGACGTTGCCCTCGTAGGTGCTGTTGATGTAGTCCTTCACCTTGTCACTCTGAAGGGCCTTCACCAGGGCCTTGACCGCCTCGTTGTTCTCGTTGCCCTCCTTCACCACGATGACGTTGGCAAAGGTCTGGGCGGCCTCGGACTGGGCGTCCTCCAGAGCCAGGGCGTCCTTGGCGGAGGAGAAGCCCGCCTGAAGGGCATAGTTTCCGTTGATGACCGCCAGGTCCATTTCGGTGGTCACGTTGGGCAGCATGGCGGCCTCCAGCTCCTTGAACTTCAGGTTCCGGGGATTGTCCACGATGTCATTGGGGGTGGCGTTGAGACCGGCCCCCTCCCTCACCTTAATGAGCCCCTGGGCCTCCAGCAGCTGGAGGGCGCGAGCCTCGTTGGTAGCATCGTTGGGCACACCGATGAGCGCCCCGTCGGGCAGGTCGGCCAGAGCGGCGGTCTTGCCCGGGTAAATGCCCAGCGGCTCATAGTGGATGGCGGCCACGCTCACCAGGTGGGTGTTGTTCTCCGCGTTGAACTGGTCCAGATAGGGCTGGTGCTGGAAGTAGTTCACGTCCTCGTCCCCGTCCTCCACGGCGGTGTTGGGGATCACGTAGTCGCCGTACTCGGTGACCACCAGGTCGATGCCCTGCTCCGCCAGCTCATCCTTCACCTGGGCCAAAATCTCGGCGTGGGGGGTGGCGGAGGCGGCGACCTTCAGCTTCACCGTCTCGGTCTTGGGGGTATTGGACGCGCCGGGCTGCTGGGTGGGCTCCGTGCCGCCCGTGCAGGCAGCCAGCGCAAGGACCAGCACAACAGCCAGGGACAGTGCAATCAGCTTCTTTTTCATAGATATCATCCTCTTTTTGATTGGTTTATTTATGTGGATTCACAAGCGTACCCGCTTGTCGATTTTCCGGGACACAAAGCTAAACACCGACTGGATGATCTGCACCAGGATGACCAGAATGATCACTGAGGCCCACATCATGGAGGCCACCTTGCGGTTGTAGCCATAGCGGATGGCCAAGTCCCCCAGGCCGCCCGCCCCGATGGTGCCGGCAATGGCGGTGTACGCCAGAATGGTCACCATGGAGATGGACCCGCCCAGCGTCAGCGAGGGCATCGCCTCCGGCAGCAGTACCTTAAACACGATCTGAGGCACCGTGGCTCCCATGGACTGGGCCGCCTCCTGCACACCGCTGTCCACCTCCGCCAGGGAGCTTTCCACCATCCGGGCCACAAAGGGAGTCGCGGAGATAATGAGCGGAACGATCGCCCCGCGCACACCGATCTTGGTGCCCACAATGAGCTTGGTGAAGTCCAGCAGAAGGATCATCAAAATCAGGAAGGGCAGCGATCGGCCCAGATTGGTGATCCAGCCCACCACACTGTTGAACCCCTTATGGGGCCAGATGCCGTCAGGCTTGGTGATGTTCAAAAGCACCCCCAGCGGAAGGCCCAGCAGATAGGCGAACACCGTGGTCACCGAAACCATGATCAGCGTGTCGATCGTACCCTCCCGGAGAAGGTTCCCATATTGCGCAAAGAACGCGCTCAACGCCTCAAGCATCCCAGCTCACCTCCCCCAGCAGCTTCTTCGTGATATCTTCTTTGGGGTGGGCCATGATCTCGGCCACCGAGTCCTGCTCTACAATGACAGAGCTGTCAATGACCGCCACCCGGTTGCAGATCTTTTCCACCACCGAAATCTCATGGGTGATGATGATAATGGTCACTCCCAGCTTGGCGTTGATGTCCCGCAGGAGCTTCAAAATGGAGTTGGTGGTGAGGGAATCCAAAGCCGAGGTCGGCTCATCGCAGAGAATGAGAGACGGATGGTTGGCCAGGGCCCGGGCAATGGACACCCGCTGCTGCTGTCCGCCGGAGAGCTGGGCAGGATATTTGCTTCCCTGGTCGCCCAGACCCACCAGCTCCAGCAGCTCCTTGGCCCGGGACATTCGCGCGGCCTTGTCCACCCCCGCGATCTCCAGGGGAAGGGCCACATTGTCCAGAATAGTCCTCTGCATGAGAAGGTTGAACTTCTGAAACACCATCCCGATCTTCCGCCGCAACTTCAGAAGCTCCTTGCCCCGGGCGGCGGTGACCTCCACCCCGTCAATGCGGATGCTCCCTTTTGTCGGCTGCTCCAGCAGATTGATACAGCGCACCAGGGTAGACTTCCCCGCCCCCGACATACCAATGATGCCGAAGATATCACCGTCCTGAATGGTCAGGTCGATGCCCTCAATGGCGGTAAAGGTGCCGCCGCCCTTGACGGGGTATGCCTTTGTCAGCCCCTGTATTTCTATCACGCTGCTTCCACCCACTTATCCAATATCTGTGCACAAGCTAAAATCCTCATGGATTTAACCGACATTGTACCCTTCTCCGCCGGATTTGTCAACCGGGAATGCGCCTAAAATTCCCTAGTGCTCAGATAGGTAATTCATCATTTTACCAAATTAAATCGTCACAGCGCGGCTCAGGGAGAAGAACCACAGCACCCGCCGGGCCACCGGACGGTCCAGCAGATGGCTGAGGGCGGCGGCATAGGCCTCCAGCTGGGGCCGGTAGCTCTCGGCGCGCGCCCAAACCGTTTCTTCACTGACCCGGTCGCTCTTAAAGTCCACAATGACCAACCCCTCCGGGGTATCGAACCAGCAGTCCACCACCCCCTGGAGGAGAACGGTCTCCTCCGCGTCCTCGCCCAGCTCGGCAAAATAGCGCCCGGCGGGCTCCAGAACGGAAAATTTGAACTCCCGGTGGAGCCCATCTCCCGCGGCCAGCACCTCCCGGCCCAGGTCGGAGCGGAAAAAGTTCAGGATGACCCGCCGGTCTACTGCGTTCCCCTGCCGCCGGGCCACGATGCCCTTGTCCACCAGCCGGCGGATCTCGGCGTCCACGGCCTCCAGGCTGTTCGTTTGAGAAAAGTCCAGAAACTGCATGACCACATGGTGGGCGGTGCCCCGCTCCCCGGGGGTCAGACCCTTCTCCTCGGCAAAATCCGGGCGGTCAAAGAGGACGGGACGGCGGCGCTGTGCGTCCTCCTCTGTCTCAAAGTCCACCTCCCGGCCCTTGAGCTGGGTGGCGGTGAGCTTGGAGGGCAGCGCCCCGGCGGCGGCGTGGGGATAGCGCCAGGTGTAATCGGGCAGCTCGCCCAGACGCAGTTCCTCCCTCTCGGTGACCACTCCCTCCGCCTTTGGGGGAAGCTGAAGGTCCTGGCCGTCGTGAAGCTCCATGCGCCACCGCATCCCGAACTCCGCCGCCGCGCTCAGGGTGGAACGAAGGGGCATCCCCTGGCGCAGAGGAGCCGCCTCCGGGCGGCAGAGGGCCGCCGTCAGCACCCATTTCCCGATGCTGTCCAGCCGCTGAAGGTCCTCCGGCGCGGGGGGCAGCTGGGCCAGCTCCAGCAGCGCGCTCACCTGCTTTTCCGGCTCCCGCATGGCGCAGGTCATGATGAGCTTCTCCCTGGCCCGGGTAAGGGCCACATATAAAAGCCGAAGCTCCTCCCCCCACATCTCCTCCTCCAGCTTCTCTCGCACCGCCCAGCGGGGCAGAGTGGCATAGCGGATCCTGCGCGCGTCGTCCAGCCCCTTGGGTCCCAGGCCCAGGGCGCGGTGAAAGAGGATATTGGCGCTCATGTCCTTCTGGTTAAACTTTTTGCCCAGACCCGCCACGGCCACCACCGGGTATTCCAAGCCCTTGGAGCCGTGGATGCTCAGGATCTGCACCCCGTCTCCTCCTCCGCCGCCTCCGGTGGTCAGCGTTTTATCCTTCCGTTCCCGGCGGCGGCGCAGATGATCCAGAAAGCCGAACAGGCCCTTGTGGCCGTTGCTCTCGAACCGCCGCGCCCAGCCGTAGAGGGCCATCAGACCCTCCCGGCGCTCCTCGGGGCACAGGGCCAGCAGACCCTTACGGCAATAGATATCCCACAAAAGCTCATAGCTCTTCTTGTCCCGGCTGAGCCCACGCAGCTCCTCCAGGTCTGCCAGAAAGGCGACGGTCTCCAGCGCGTCATCCCGGCACAGTGCGTCGTAAAAGCACCCGTCCCCCTTGCGCTCCTTCAGCCGGGCCAGACGGTCCGGGGCAAAGTCATACAGCGGGGAGCGGAGCACTCCGATGAGGGGCACGTCCTGGCGCGGGTTGTCGATGACCTCCAGATAGGAGAGGGCGGCCGCCACCTCGGGAAAGCTCCAGATATCCTCCCCCTTGTCCCCCGCCCAGGGCAGCCCCACCTCGTAGAGGGCACGTTTATAGCGGCCCAGAGCGTTTCCGGGTGCCCGCAGCAGGATGGCCATGTCGTTGGGCCGGACATTCCGGGTCCCGCCATGGCCGTCGTCTACCTGAAATCCCTCCCCCATCAGCTGAGCCAGCCGCCGGGCCACCAGCCGCGGCTCGGTCATGGAGTCGTCCGCGTCCTCCTCGCTGTCCTTCGGGTTGGCGATCAGGTGGAATTCGGCGGCGCAGTCGTCCCGGGGCGGCTTCTCCCCGCCGGGGCGCAGAGCCTCCTCGGGGCCATAGTCCAGCTCGCCTACCGTCTCGCTCATCAGATTTTCAAAGAGGAAGTTGACGCAGTCGATGACCTCCCGGCGGGAGCGGAAATTCTCCCCCAGAATCACCCGCCGCCCCCGGCCCTCCTCCGCCCGGTCCGCGTTGGGATAGGCCCGGTATTTCTCCAGAAAGATGGTAGGGTCCGCCTGGCGGAAGCGGTAGATGGACTGCTTCACATCCCCCACCATAAAGAGGTTCCCCCGCGCCCTTGTGAGCAGGGAGAAGATGGCGTTCTGCACCCCATTGGTGTCCTGATACTCGTCCACCATCACCTCCACCAGCCGGGCAGACGCCTCCTCCGCCACCTGGGGATGGTCCTCCAAAAGGCCCAGGGTCAGGTGCTCCAGGTCGTTGAAGTCCAGCAGGCTCCGGCGGCTCTTTGCCTTGGCATAGGCGGCGTCCAGCTCCTCTACCAAATCCAGCAGGCACACCACCGCCGGGGCGGTCTCCCGCAGGTCCCGCAGCAGCTCGTCACTGCGGTAGGCCAGTCCCTCTCCCGCGCCCTTGAGCTGTTTTTCACAGGCGGCCCGCAGGCTCTTTGCCCGCTCCGCCAGGTCCACGTCGTCCTCCTTGCCCCGCCGCTTGAAGCCAGGGAACTCCGGCAGACGGGCCTCGTCCCAGGTCTTGGCCTCGCTGAGGGCCTTCAGCCCCTCCACCGTCACCCGCAGGCTTTCACAGTATGGGGGCACCCCCGTTTCACACTCCTCCGCCAGCGCCTCCAGCCGGCGGCTCCAGTAGCGGGCCAGGGCGGTGATCCGCCCCAGCAGATACGCCCCCCAAGGGGTATCGGCGGCGTCGGCGATCCCCTCCGCCAGATAGGCCCGCCGCTGGTCGTCCAGCCATTGCTTCGGCTTGGCGTGACTGCGCAGTTTTTGATACAGCTCCAGAGTCGTGTCCACCAACGGCTTGTCGTCCCGCTCGGGGGCCAGGATCTCCAGCATCCGGTCAAAGCCGGGGTCCGGGTCCGCGTAGTGACGCTCCAGCACATCCTCCAGCGCCTCCCGCAGAAGAAGGTCCCCCTCCCCCTCGTCGCACAGGCGGAAGTCGGGGTCCAGGTCCAGCAGGTGGCCCCACTGGCGCAGGAAGTCCTGGCAGAAGGAATGGATGGTGGAGATGTGGGCCGCGTAGAGCAGGTTCATCTGGCGGCGGAGATGCCGGTCCGCCGGACGGAGGGCCAGAGCCTTGGAGAGCTCCTGCCCGATCCGCTCACGCAGCTCGGCGGCGGCCGCCTTGGTGAAGGTGATGATGAGGAACTCGTCCACGTCGGCGCCCTTCTCCACCCGGTCCAGAAGCCGCTCCACCAGCACCCGCGTCTTGCCCGCTCCGGCGGCGGCGGACACCAACAGAGGACCGCCGGTGTTGTCCACGGCCAGCCTCTGGTCAACGGTCAGTGGGAAGCCCATCCTCATCACCTCCCTTCCTGTTTTCCTCCTCCAGCGCGGCCCAAAATTCCTCCGGCTTCAGGGTCCGGCTCCAGCGGCGGCAGTCGCCCCCCCGGCCCTCTTCAAACTGGCAGGCAGCGGCGTATTCGCACCTGGCGCAGGCGTTTTCTTCCTCGCTCCGCCAGTAGGGATCCGCCGTGACCGTGCCCGCGGCCAGCTCCCGGCCCACCTCCTCCAGGACCCGCCGCACATGGGCGCTCAGTCTGCCCAGCCGCTCCAGGGACGCCAGCCCTTCCCCGACTATCGTCCCATCGCGTTTCATCTTCGCGGGCAGGAAGTGCTCCATGACCTCGGGGTCCGCCATGGCGGTGAGCACCGCCTCATCCTCCAGCACCAGGCCCTTGCGGCGCAGGATCTTGTCCTCCTCCTTGCGGCGCGCCGCCTCCGCCATGTCCCTGGTACCGGACACGGGCAGGTCCCGGGCGGGGACATAGAGCGCTCCCGCCCCCACCACCTCACGGCCAAACAGCTCTCTGCCCTTTCGCTCCAGAGTAAAGAGATACAGAAGCATCTGCAAGCCGATGCCGTGGTAGATATCCGTCAGGTTGAACACCTTTTTCCCCGTCTTATAGTCGATCACCCGTACATAGAGCTTGCCGTCGTGCTCCCAGCCGTCCACCCGGTCCACCGCGCCGGTGACGCTGAGCCGCACCCCGTCTACCTCCAGCTCCACCGCCGGCAGATCCTTCCCCGGGCCAAAGCTCAGCTCAAAGGCCAGGGGGCTAAATTCAGAGTGGCGCAGCTCCTCGGTGACGTTGTCCACCAGCCGCTCCACCGCCCGGTCCAGGCGGCGGAACAGATAGGCGAAGCGGGGACTCTTATCCTCCAGCCCCCCCAACTCTTCCTTCAGATACCGCTCCATGGCGGCCCGGGCCAGGGCGCGGGTGGCTGCGGGGTCCATGCTCTTGTCCCAATGCTTCAGCGTGTCCTCCAGCACCGCGTGGACAAAGGTGCCATACTCCCGCGAACCAAAGTCCGCCCGTCTGCGCGGTCTTGCCCGCAGACCGTATTTCATGAAGTAAGAAAAGTGGCAGGCGCGGTGCTCGTCCAGCCGGGAGGCGGACATGGGGATCCACCGGCCATAGAGAGCGGCAACCCCCTCGGGGGATAAGGGCTCCCGGCGGTGCGCTCCCGCCGCCGTCAGCCGCTCCAGCCGGAGCGCCAGCTCAGGCACCGTCCCCAGCGCGCGGCGGACCTCCTCCGACGCGGCCGCCAGCTCCAGGGCGGGCTCTGCCGCCGCCAACCGTGGGTCCTGCCCCACGCCGGTCCCGGCGCCGGGAAACAACGCCGCCAGGCGGTGGAACAAAAAGGAGGCACGCCGCTCCTCCCCCTCGACCGCGGCGGGATAGGTGACATACAGCCGCCGGGTGGGCAGGGTGCAGGCGTTGTAAGCAATGGTCATCTCCCGGCAGAGCTTGTCCTCCATCCGGGGGGCCAGGGTGAGGCCCAGCTGCTCCAGAGCGGATCGGTCGTCGTCAGTCAGAAGACCGGGGGACGGGGCATTCTGGGGCAGATGGGCGTCGTCACAGCCCAGGAAGAACACCGCCTTATAGCTTTCATAGCCCAGCCGGGGACACGGTCCCACCGTCACCCGGTCCAGGGCCACGGGGATGGTCCCCACCTGATACTGGGACAGGGTAAGGCCAAAGAGCTTGGCAAACTCCTCCATGTCCATCTCCACGTCCTTGAGCAGGAGGGCACAGGTCTCCAGGGCGCCCACCAGAATGTCCCAAAGCTGTTTATATTCCTCTGCCAGGTTCAGCTCGCCCCGCTCCGTCAGCTCCCCCACGCGGCGCTCCAGGGTCTCGGGGAGGCGGATCTCCTCCAAAAAAGCATACAGGGCCATGGCCCGGTCCCGTCCGGTGGCCCCGGGCGCGGTCCGCAACCGTTCCAGAGGAGCGATCACCGCCCGGCGCAGGGCGTCCAGCGCCGCCAGCTCTGCCTCCGCCCTGTCGTCCAGCGTAAGGCCGTAGCCCTCCGGGTGCAGCTGCCAAGGCTTGGCTGACGTCCATTTGCTCCCCTTAATGTCCCAGGTGACCACATAGTTCTCCAGCCGGTCCCGCGCGTCGTCCTCCACCCCCGCCAGCCCGGTCTTCAGATAGCGGAACATGTCCTCATAACGATAGCCCCCCGACACCGCCGCCAGCGCGGAGGTGATGAGGGCCAAGACCGGCTTTTCCAAAATGTCCTGGGTACGGGCCAGGAAGACAGGAATGCCGAAGCGGGCACAGCAGTCGTCGATGAGCGCCTCGTAGCCCTCCAGGCTCCGGACGGTCACAGCCATATCCCGGAACCGCCAGCCCTCCCGGCGCGCCAGCTCCAGGATCTGGGCGCAGACCCACTCCACCTCCCTGCAGGGATCCTCCGGCGACGCCAGAGTCACCCCCGCAGGCCCCTCCCAGGGGACGGGCTCCTCCGCGAAGAGATTGGCCTCCAGATGGACCAGGGAGGGGTCCTTATCCCCTCCGGTCCGTGACACGGTGTCCACCGAGACGGGGCAGCCCGCCTCCTTAGCCAGACGCTTCAGATAAGCCGCTGTTCTACGGGCGGGGGAAAAGATCCCCAGGCCGTCCTCATCCTCCAGCAGATGGTCGCAGGTGAGGGCCACGGTGACGCTGTTGGCCCGCTCCATAAGCGCGGACACTACCAGGGCCTGCTGGGGGGTAAAGTCGGTAAAGCCGTCCAGGTAAACGTCCATGCCGTCCGCCCAGCCGCTCTCCCTCAGGGCGGCGGCCAGACGGGTCAGCTTGTCCCGGGGGTCCGCCCCCAACCGGGCGCACAGTCTGTCATAGGCGGTGAAAATAAGGCCCAGGTCCCGGAGCTTGTCTCCGGTGGCGCCCCCCAGCTCGCCCCCCGCCCTGGCCAGTGCCTCAGGAGCCGCCTGATAGCTCTTGCACTCATCCAGGGTGGCCAGCAGGCCGGAGAGAAAGGCGCTCTTGCGGGAGGGACGGCGGTAGACGGAAAGCCCCTCGCCCACCTCCTTCACCGCCAGATACATCACCAGAAGCCGCCCGCCGTTGTCCAGGATGGGCGCGGCCAGCCCCCCCGCCTGGGCAAAGACACGGGTAGCCAGACGGGTAAAGGTGAGCACCTCCGCGCCCAAAGACAAAGAGTTCCCACCCAGAGCGCACACCCGGCGCTCCGCACGGTGGGAATACTGCTCCGGGACGATAAGGATCTGCCGCCGTTCCCGATGGGCGGCGGCCATGCGTTCCAGGATGGCCTGAGACTTCCCCGCCCCGGCCCGGCCGATGAGTATGGTCACCATGCCCCGGCCTCCTTATGAAAAGGCCGCGGGCGGCGTACGAAAGGAATTATCCCGTCCCGGCTGGCCGGGACGGATCACCGCCCTGCCGGGCAGGACGGTGGAATCGGGGGGCACGTCCTCAGAAAGGGCGCAACCCGCCGCCACCCGGCTCCCCGCGCCGATGGTAACGCCGCCGATGATCCGGGCCCCCGCCCCGACGAACACACGGTCCTCCAGCACCGGAGAGCCCTGGCGCTTGCTCCCCTCCAGGGTGTTGGAGCCGATGGTCACCTGCTGAAAGATCACGCAGTGCTCCCCAAGCTTCGCTCCCACGGAGATAAAAATACCGCTGATGCCGTGGGGAAAGGTAACACTGCGGGGAATGTACAGCGTAGGGGGGATAAAGGCGGCGTATTTGTTGTTCATCTTCATCAAATAGTGGCGGTGCCACAGCTTGGCCAGGGGAGTTTTCGCCTCCCGGAGCTTGCGCCGCTTTTCAAACCACTTGTCAAAGTTAAAGTCCCCGTTCCAGCGCTGCCACAGCTTGTGAAACAGTCTCTTCACCGTCCTCACCCCTCCTTCATTCTTTCCCGCAAAACCTCCAGCGCTTTGTCCAACTGGGCGTCCGCCCCCTCCACCACATCGTCGGGGGTCAGACCTACCCCGATGAGGGACACGCCGTTCCCCGTGGTATACATCCCGGTGGAGATGCTGAGCAGTCCGCCGTTGGGCAAGCCAAAGCCCTGCTGATAGTAGCCCTTGCCGCTGGTCCTCGCGCCGATGAGAGGGGCACCCACGCTCTCCCGCAGCTGGGCGGCAAACAGCTCGGCGGCAGAGTAGCTGTTTTCGTCGATGAGCACCGCCATGGGCAGGTCTACGCAGTCCTCGTCCGACTGGGTCACAATGGTAGGGCCGTTCTTGCTGTGCTCAGCAAAGATGGGCCCCTCGGGGAGCAGGTAGTCCAACAGCTCGGTGAGCTCGGAAACATACCCGCCGGGGTTGGCGCGCACGTCAAACATCAGGCCCTCCACCCCCTGGCCGATCAGATCCTCCACCGCGCTCCGGGTGGAGGAGGCGGCGTTTTGATAAAAGTTCTCCAGCCGCACATAGCCCACGCCGGACTCCAGAAGGGCGTATTCCACCGGGGTGGCGTCCACCTTGCGCACGGCGACCCGGACCGTGCGGCTCTTTCCGTCGGCGCCTTGGACGGTCAACTCGACCGTTCCGCCCTCCCGGTCACCGATGGAGGCCACCAGCGCGTCAAAGTTTTCCCCGGTCAGGGTCTCACCGTCCACGGCGGTGACATAGTCTCCCGCCGCCAGCCCCGCCTCCCGGGCAGGGCCTCCCTCGGCCACCTCTACCAGCTCCATGCCAAAGGGATCCTCGCTTCTCAGATAGGTGACGCCGATGCCCACATAGGCGTTCTGCCGCGCCTTGTCTAGTTCGGCGCGCTGGGCCGGGTCCAGGTAGTGGGACCAGCGGTCCCCCAGGGCGTTCACCATCCCCGTCATAGCCCCGTTCAGCGCCACGTCCGGGTCATAGTCGGCCACGAACCGGTCCTCGATCAGGGCCAGCCCCTCCAGGAGCGTCAGCGCCCGGGGGCCGAGAAGGCTCCGAACGACAAGGACCCCCACCCCTATGGTGACCATAAGGGTGAGGATCGCTGTGATAATAATCGCCCGGACAGAAAAGCGTTTCTTGCTCATTTGTAAGGGAACCCCGTGTTGTTTTTCCACTGGACATTGGGATAGTACTTCAGCGCGTCCTGCCGCTCGTTCTTCACCCGCACCTCAAAGTGGAGATGGGGGGCGGTGGAGGAGCCGGTGGAGCCCACATAGCCGATGACCTGGCCCTGGCTGACAACATCCCCCACCTTCACCGCCCGCTTGGACATGTGGGCATAGAGGGTGGTGATATCGTCGCCTCGGCTGAGGACCACGTAGTTGCCGTAGGAGTAGTGGTAGGCGGAGGTGAGGACGACGCCGCCGTGGGCAGCGTAGATCTCGGTGCCCGCGTAGGCGCCGATATCAGTGCCCGAGTGGTTGTGATATTCTCCGGTGATGGGGTGGTAACGGGGCCCGTAGAAGGAGGTGACGCTCACCCGCTCCTTGGGCAGAGGCCAATAGAACCCGGTGCCGGGGTCGAATTGATACTTGTTGCTGGAGCTTTTCCGGGCCGCCTCAATGGCCGCCTGCAGCTCCTTGTTCAGCTTGGCTATCTCCGCGTCCTGCTCCTTGGCGGCCTGCTCCAGCTTGTCGATCTCCGCCTTGGTGGCCTGCTCGTTGGCGGCGATCTCCTTGATGAGGGTCTGGACCTCCGCCTTCTGCCCCTCCAGCTCGGTCTGGGCCGCCTCCCGCTGAGTACGGGCGGCCTCGGTCTCCGCCTCGGCCTGCTCCAGCTCCGCCTTGGCCTGCTGAAGGGCGTCCCGGGCGGCCTGGAGCTGGTCGCAGACCCCCTGGTTATAGTCGGCAATGGCGTTGATGGTGTTCAGCCGGTCCAGCAGATCGGAAAAGCTGTCGGCGGCAAAGAGGATAGACCAGTAGGTCACCGTGCCCTCCTTCTCCATGGCCCGGCACTGCTTCTGGAAGAGGGCGAACTGGGCCGCCTCCCGGGCCTCGTTGTCCGCCACCTCCTGCTCCTTCTCCACGATAAGGGCGGCGTACTGCTCCAGCTGGGCGGATAGGTTGTCGATCTCCTCCTGGAGGTAGTTGATCTGCTGCTCTAGGTTCTTGCGCTTGTTCACCGCCGCGTTTTTGTCCGCCTGGATGCCCTTCAGCTCGTTTTTCAAATTGGACCTCTGGGATGCCAGGTCCTTGTTCTTGCTCTTCAGGGAGTTGATCTGACTTTGGATGGTGCCCACCGACGCGCCCTGGGCGGCAAAAACGTTGCCCAACACCATCATGACCATGGGCAGGACGAGCAACAGCGCCATCAAACAGGCGATCAGCGCGGTGAGCCGCTGGCGGCGGCTCTTCTTCGGGGTCTGTTTCACAAAACGCCGCCTCCTTTACACATGCAGGAATTTACGAATGGCCAGCAGGGAGCCTAAAATACCGATGACCAGTCCCGCCACGGCAAACACCGCCAGGACGTATTTCCAAAGGCTCTGGAAGGCCATGACCACCAAAAAGCCCAGCTGACCGCCGGAGGCCATGGCGTTGGAGATGAGGCTGTAGAGCCACCACTGCAGGCCGAAGGCCACCAGGGCCGCAAAGAGGCCCAGCAACGCCCCCTCCACAATGAAGGGCCAGCGGATAAAGCCGTTGGTGGCGCCGCACATTTTCATGATGGCGATCTCGTCCCGGCGGTAGAAGGTGGCCAGGCGCAGGGTGCTGGCGATGATAAAGAGGCTCACCACCACCAAAACGGCCATGAGGATCACCGCCACGCCGGCGGCCACGTTGCGCATGGTCACCATGCCCTCAGCGATCTCGATGCGGGCGGAGGTCTCCGCGATGCCGGCCACCTGGCCCACAGCGTTCACCGTCTCCTGGAGACGGGAGATGTCGTTGACGTGGATCTGATAGCGGTGCTGGAAGGTATCGCTTGGGAGCAGGTCAAACAGCTCGCTCTCCCCCTGCCGCTTGGCCTGAAAGTCCGCCAGCACCGTCTCCCGGTCTACGAACTCCACCTCACGAACATTGTCCAGCGCTGCAATGCCGCTCTGGAGGGCCTGGGCCTGCTCCAGGGTATAGCTGTCGTCCACATAGGCGGAAAACTCGTTCTGGGCCTGAAGGGCCTGGAGGTTTTGGTCCAGGTTCACCGCGACCAAAGAAAACGTGCCCATGATCAACAGGCACGCCACGATCATTCCCACCGCCGCGAAGGACATAAGACCATGGCGGAAGATGCCCACAAAGCCCTCCCGCAGAAAATAGCCTAAATTCCAGCCCCGGCTCTTCTTGGCCACCCGGCTGGGGCCCGCCATCCTCCGGCGGTCGATCTCACGCCTTGTCTGCGGCGTCGTCTGGCCCTGTTCCTTGTCCATCTGGTTGTCTATGTTGCTCATAATGATAATATCCGCCTTGTTCGTCGCTTAAAATGTGTCCGCCCTCAATGGAGATGACCCGCTTGCCCAGCCGGTCTACCAGCTCCTTCTCGTGGGTGACCACCAGCATGGTGGTGCCCAGCTCGTTGATCAGAGAGAGAAGCTCCATAATTTCGACGCTCCGGGCAGGGTCTAGGTTCCCTGTCGGCTCGTCGGCAATGATCATTTGTGGATTGTTCACCAACGCCCGGGCGATGGCCAGGCGCTGCTGCTCTCCGCCGGACATCTGGGTGGGAAACTCCCGTGCCTTGTCCTCCAGTCCCACCAGCTCCAGCACATAGGGAATGCGCTTGCGGATGGAGCGGGGAGAGGACCCCACCACCCGCATGGCAAAGGCCAGGTTCTCCCAGGCCGTCTTTTTCTTGATCAGGCGAAAATCCTGAAACACCACCCCCAGGGTACGCCGCAGGTAGGGCACCTTGGAGGGCTTGATGTTGTTAAGGTTGTGGCCGTTGACGATCACCCGGCCGTCGGTGGGAGCGATCTCTGCGGTGAGCAGGCGGGTCACAGTGGATTTCCCAGAGCCAGAGGGCCCCACCAGAAATACAAATTCCCCGTCGTCAATGCGGAAAGAGACATTGCGCAGGGCCTCGCTGCCGTTTTCATAGATCTTGGTCACGTCGATGAGCCGTACCATGGGCGCCTCCCCGCTTATCCGTCGATCCCTCTGGATACCAAGTATTTCTTGACCATCAGCGCCACCTTGAAGGTGATGGCGTCGTCAAACTCCCGCAGATCAAGGCCGGTGAGCTTCTTGATCTTCTCCAGCCGGTACACCAGGGTGTTGCGGTGGACGAAGAGCTTTCGGGCGGTTTCGGACACATTCAGATTGTTCTCGAAGAACTTGTTGATGGTGAACAAGGTCTCCTGGTCCAGGGAGTCGATGGGGTTCTTCTTGAAGACCTCCTGGAGGAACATTTCGCACAGGGTGGTGGGCAGCTGATAGATGAGCCGCCCAATGCCCAAATTCTCGTAGTTGATGATGGACATCTCGGTGTTGAACACCTTGCCCACCTCAATGGCCACCCCCGCCTCCTTATAGGCCCGGGCCAGGTCCCGCAGATGGGTGGCCAGGGTGCCGATGCCGATGACGCACTTTACGTGAAACTCCTCCTCCACGTGCTCCAGCATCTCGGTGGCCAGGGCGTACAGTGTCTTGGTGTCTGCCCCCGGCTCCAGCATCTTGACGATGGCGATGTCCGTCTCGGTGATGGAGAGGACAAAGTCGTTCTGGCGGTCAGGGAACAGCGCCTGGATGGCGTCCAGCACCGCGGGGTTGCTCTCCTCGGTGGGCCGCGCCAGGAAAACGCCCCAGACCGCCTCAGGCGGAAAGTGCAACTCCCGGGCGCGGAGGTACACGTCACCGAGCATGATATTGTCGGTAATGATGTTTTTCACAAAGGAGGCCCTGTCGTGCTTTTCCTCATAGAAGGACTTGGCTCCGTTAAGAGCCACCACCGCCAGGGCGCAGTAGCTCTGGGCCACGTCACCCTCCCCCACCACAAAGGCGGCGAAATCGTAGAGGTTGCTGCGGCCCGCCAGAGGACGGAACAGCTTGCCGTCCACCGCGACATACATCCCCTCATGGCGGTTGATGGCGTCCGCCACCTGGGGCCAATGCTGACCCACCAGGGAAGGCTCCGTGCAGGCCACCACCGTCCCCTCTGCATCTACCACGCCCAACGGCAGCTTGGTGCAGTCCTTCATCTGCGAGATCACGCTTTGGAAGATCCGGCTGGACATAAAAACACCTACCCTCTCCTATTTTTCCTGGGTCTCTCCCCCCGTCCGCGTCGGAGAGACGGGGCCATTTTAAGGTACTGTCACCATTATACTGGATTCGCCCCGCAAATACAAGGGGTCAAGCCAAAATTTTTGTGGAAAATGCCGAATTTCTTTTCTCAGGCATTTTTTGTTAGTTTTGCCACCTCTTCCTTGGTGAGGAGCCGCCACTCTCCCGGCTTCAGCCTCTCGTCCAGAGTCAGCGGTCCCATGGCAAGCCGCTTCAGGGCGGTCACCGGCTTGCCCAGGCATGCCATCATCCGCTTCACCTGATGATACTTCCCCTCCCGGAGGGTAAGTAGCGCCACGTTTCCCCGCCCGGTCCGCTCCAACCGGGCAGGCAGGCACCGCAGGCCGTCGCCCAGCACCAGCCCCGCCGTCAGCGCCGCCTCGTCCTCTTTGGTCAATACGCCGTCCACCGTCACCTGGTAGACCTTGTCCACATGATGCCGGGGAGAGGTGAGGCGGTGACCCAGGGGGCCGTCGTCGGTGAGCAGAACCAGACCGGTCACGTCCTTGTCCAGCCGCCCCACCGGAAACACCCCCCGGCGGCGCAGTTCCTCAGGCAGCAGGTCCAGTACCGTCCGCTCCCAGGGGTCCTCGGTGGAGGTGACCACCCCCGCACTTTTGTGGAGCATGATGTACAAAAAGCCCTCCCTGAGAGGGACGCCGTCCACCGTAAGGACCGCCGCGCCAGGTAGCTTGGTCTCTGGGACGGTGACCACCGCGCTGTCCGCCTTCACCCGCCCTGCCCGGATGAGGACGGCAGCCTCCTTGCGGGAATAGCCCGCCGCTGACAGACGCTTGTCCAGCCGTTCCATCCTCTCTCGACCCCCTTTGAGCGTTTTTTTCACGCATATAGTATACCATACCCTCATACACATTTTCCAGAGACTTTTCCCATCCGCCCCACAGAAAGGAGCCTACTTTGTTATGATGATCCGCGCCATCAAGCTTCCCCGCCGACGCTTGGCCGCCATGGGCGCCGTGGCTGTGTTCGTCTGCGCTCTGGTGCTGGTGACCACCGCCCTGGGGGGCGGCCCTACCGCTGCCGCCGGGGAGGTCATCTCCCCCAAGGGTGTCCGCACCGCCGAGGACCGCCTGGCCTATCTGGAGGACTACGGCTGGCTGGTAAATCAGGAGCCCCTGGCGGTGGAGGAGCTGCTCATCCCCAAGGAGATGGGCAGCGAGTACGACTACGACGACTACTTAGCCCTTCAGCGCAGCCAGGGCTTCGATCTGGCTAAATACGCCGGCAAAACGGTAAAGCGGTATACCTACCAGATCCTCAACTACCCCACCGGCGAACAGGGGGTGCAGGTCTCTCTGCTGATCTACAAAAACACCGTGGTGGCCGCCGATGTTTTGTCGCCCGCCTTAAACGGCTTTATGCACGGTCTTGGCAGACCGTCATTATAATGCTCGGACCGATGCGTCCCCGCTCTCGCGGGCGCCCTCCGGTGTCCTGCTATTCCGTCCAAAAAGGGACGGCTCAAACGAGCCGTCCCTTTGCTCATTTTATGACTTGCTTTTGGGCTTGCAGAGCAGCGCCACCAGCAGGGCGAAGAAGATAGCCGCGCCGATCCCTCCCGCCGTGGCGGTGAGGGGGCCGGTGAGCACCCCCAGCCAGCCCTCCTCCGCCACCGCCCGGGCCACCCCCTTGGCCAGGCAATAGCCGAAGCCGGTAAGGGGCACGGTGGCGCCGCAGCCGAACCACTCCACCAGCTTTGGGTATACTCCGATGGCAGTCAGAAACACCCCCGAGACCACATAGGCGGTCAAAATGCGGGCAGGGGTGAGCTTGGTCTTGTCGATCAAAAGCTGGCCGATGACGCACAGTACACCGCCGCACAAAAATGCCTTTAAATACTCCATATTCACACCTCCAACGCCACCGCGTGGGCAATGGACGGGATGGTCTCCCCCTGCTGGGAGGACGTGGGGGACAGCAGGGCTCCGGTGGGGCAGAACAGCACCCGCCGCAGGACCCCCTCCTCCATCTGCCGCAGAAGGTAGCCGTTCAAAACGCTGGCGGCGCAGCCACAGCCCGACGCGCCGCAGTGGACGTCCTGGGCTGTGCGGTCATAGAGCAGCAGGCCGCAGTCGTTGTGGACGCCGGAGAGGTCCACCCCGTCCTCCTTTGTCAGCTCCAGCAGGATCTCCCGTCCCAGCTGGCCCAGGTCGCCGGTGACCACCAGGTCATAATAGCTGGGCTCCCGCCCCGTCTCCTTGAAGTGGGCCACCAGCGTATCTGCCGCCGCAGGGGCCATGGCCGCCCCCATGTTGTTGGCGTCGGTGATCCCCTTGTCCACGATGCACCCCGTGGTCACGTGGGTGACCTTCACCCCTCTTCCGTCCTTGGCGAGGATGGAGCAGCCTGCCGCTGTGGCGGTCCACTGGGCGGTGGGAGTACGCTGTCCGCCATAGGCCAGGGGGGTGCGGTACTGCCGTTCGGCGGTGCAAAAGTGGGATGAGGTGACCGCCCCCACCGCGTCCGCCGCACCCGACTCCAACAGCAGCGCCGCCAGGGACAAGCTCTCTCCCATGGTGGAGCACGCCCCGTACAGCCCGAAAAAGGGCACGTCGGAGCCCCGGGCGGCAAAGGATGAGGAGATGCACTGGTTCAGAAGGTCTCCCGCCAGCAGGTAATCCAGCGCGCTCTGCTCTCTGCCCCACTTTTCCAGCGCCAGCTTGGTGGCCAGCTTCTGGCACCGCTGCTCCGCCTTTTCCCAGGTCTTCTCTCCAAAGGTGTCGTCGGCGGTGAGGTAGTCGAAGTGCCGCTTCAGCGGCCCCTCCCCCTCCTTCTTACCGCCCACACAGGCGTGGGCGGCGATGACCGCACCGCTCTCCAGGGCCACCGTGTGCCGCCCCAATCGTTTTGCCATTTTGTCTCAACTCCCATCTCGTAGCCATAGTTTCCCGCTAAATTTGGAAATTATGTGCTTGGACTTTTGTGCGCGTTGGCGGTATAATGTAGGAAACTGCAACAAGGGGGCGTTTGCGTGTCCTGCTCTTACCGCCACACCTACCACATCGACACCCGGGATCTGGACTGCTTTGACCTCTGCCGCCCCAGCGCGGTGCTGGGCTACCTTCAGGACGTGGCCGGACTGGCTGCCGAGAACTTTGGCGGGGCCACCCCCCGAATGATGGAGAAGTACCGCCACACCTGGCTGCTGGCCCGGGTGCAGTTCACCCTGGAGCGTCCTCTGCGCGTCCATGACGCGCTGGAGCTCCACACCTGGCACCGGAGCGGGGACAGCGCGGTGATGTACCGGGACACCGACCTTATTTTGAACGGAAGGCCGGTGGGACAGGCTCTGGCCGCCTGGGTGCTGGCGGACATGGAGACCCGCGCCCTGGCCCGGATGTCCGCCTTTCCCGAGCTCCAGGGTACCGACGGGGGCAGTCTGAACCGGACCACCCGGCTGCGGGCCCTGCGGCTTCCCTCCGATCTGCCCGAGGTGGAGCGCCGTGCCCTCCACTACAGCGACCTGGACGTGAACGGCCACGTGAACAACACCCGCTACGCCGATCTGCTCTGCGACACCCTGGCCCTCCACGCCGCCCCCGGCCGGGCCTTCGTCACCGAGCTGCAGCTCAACTACCTCAAGGAATGCCGCGCCGGGGAGGTCCTGACCCTCAGGGGCGGCTTGCAGGACGGCACGGGTCTGGTCAGCGGAGAGGACGCCGGGGGAGAGGCCCGCTTTACCGGACTGCTGCGGCTGGGCGGGTAAAAGTTCCCCTTGACATCCTTCCCCATTCAGATTAAAATAGATAAAATTTTCATATTTGACATAAAGGAGAGATCGCCATGGCAGATTTTGAAGAGAAGTTCGGCAAGCAGGGCCTCACCTTCGACGACGTGCTCTTGATCCCCGCGGAGAGTGACGTGCTTCCCGCGGACGTGGATCTGCGCACACGCCTCACCAAGCGCATCACCCTCAACATCCCCCTGATGTCCGCCGCCATGGACACGGTGACCGAATCCCGCATGGCCATCGCCGTGGCGCGGGAGGGCGGCATCGGCATCATCCACAAAAATATGTCCATCGGCGCCCAGGCCGAGCAGGTGGACATGGTCAAGCGCAGTGAAAACGGCGTGATCACCAACCCCTTCTGGCTGGCTCCCGGCCATACTCTGGCCGAGGCGGACGAGCTGATGGCCAAATACCGCATCTCCGGCGTGCCCATCTGCGACAACGGAAGGCTCATCGGCATCATCACCAATCGGGACATGAAGTTTGAGACGGACATGTCCCAGCTTATCGACAACGTGATGACCAAGGAGAACCTGGTCACCGCCCAGGAGGGCACCACCCTGGACGAGGCCCGTGAGATCCTCCGCCGCCACAAGATCGAAAAGCTCCCCATCGTAGATGGCGAGGGCCGCCTCAAAGGACTTATCACCATTAAGGACATCGAAAAGGCCCAGGTCTACCCCAACTCTGCCCGGGATGCCAAGGGCCGTCTGCTTGTGGGCGCGGCTATCGGCGTCACCGCCGACGTGATGGACCGGGTGAAGGCGCTGGTAGATGCGGGAGCAGACGTGCTTTGCCTGGACTCCGCCCACGGTCACTCCCACAACATCCTCGACTGCCTGCGCCGCATCAAGGCCATCTATCCCGACGTGCAGGTCATTGCAGGCAACGTAGCCACCGCCGAGGGCACCCGCGCTCTCATCGAGGCGGGGGCGGACTGCGTGAAGATCGGCATCGGCCCCGGCTCCATCTGTACCACCCGGGTGGTGGCAGGCATCGGCGTGCCTCAGATCACCGCCATTTTCGACGCCGCCAAGGTGGCCGCCGAGTATGATGTGCCCATCATTGCCGACGGAGGCGTGAAGTTCTCCGGCGACCTGGCCAAGGCCATTGCCGCCGGCGGCAATGTGGTCATGCTGGGTTCGCTGCTGGCGGGCTGTGAGGAGTCCCCCGGGGACACCGAGGTCTACCAGGGCCGCCAGTTCAAGGTTTACCGCGGCATGGGCTCCCTGGCCGCCATGAGCCAGGGCTCCAAGGATCGCTACTTCCAGCAGAACAACAAAAAGCTGGTGCCCGAGGGCGTGGAGGGCCGGGTGCCCTACAAGGGAACGGTCTCCGACACCATCTTCCAGCTCATGGGCGGCCTGCGGGCCGGCATGGGCTACTGCGGTTGCGCCACCATTGACGAGCTGCGCCAGAAGGCCCGCTTCACCCAGATCACCGCCGCCGGTCTGCGGGAATCCCATCCCCACGATGTGTATATCACCAAAGAAGCCCCCAACTACACCGTATCGCAATAAGCCAAGACCGAGGGACGGTTCTCCTGTCGGATAGGACCCGACAGGAGAACCGTCCCTTCTGTCTTGGCGGTACAAAGGAGTGACGCCTGTGAAACGCCTTCTCTGTCTTCTGCTCTCCATTTGTCTTCTTCTCACCCCTGCCCTGGCGGCGGGGGTGAACTCCTCCTTGCCCCTCAAGTCCAGCGGACTGGCCTCCCTGCCTAAGCTGTCCAAGGAGCAGATCGCCCAGCTGCTGGAGGAGCATCCCCTGGGCTTTGCCGGAGACGCCCTGGTGACCGCCCCATCCTCCAAGGCTCCCTACGCGGAGGGGAAGGTGTCCGAGGCCGCCCTTCAAGCCGCCCTGGGCCGTCTCACTCTCATCCGCCGTCTGGCAGGGCTGGAGCCTGTGACGCTGGACCAGGAGCTCACCCAGCGTGCCCAGTATGGCGCGGTGTTGCTGGCCGCCCACGGTGACCTGTCCCACCACCCGGACCGGCCCGAGGACATGGACGAGGACTTCTACCGCCGGGGCCTGAACGCCACCTCCAGCTCCAATCTCTATATGGGCGCCAACGCCACCCTGCCCCAGGCGGTAGACGCCTTCATGGACGACTCGGACCGGGGGAACCTCCCCATGCTGGGCCACCGCCGCTGGGTGCTGAGCCCCGACATGGGCAAGACCGGCCTCGGCTTCGCCCCCGGCGACAAGACCCCGGGCGGACGCTCCTATCACTTTGCCACCCTCTGGGCCCTTGATCACAGCGGCAAGACGGGGGATTACGACTTTATTGCCTGGCCCGCCTCCGGGGCCTTCCCCGCCACGCTGTTTCAAAAGGACCAGGCCTGGAGCGTTTCTCTGAACCCGGAGAAATACGCCGTGCCTGCCCTGTCGGAGCTGACCGTCACCCTCACCCGTGACGACGCCACAGCCTGGATCCTGGAGGGCAGCCGGAGCTATGCCGCCGCCGACGCCGGGGCCTATCTGGCCGTAGATACCGGAAACTACGGGGTCTCCAACTGCATCATCTTCCGCCCTCAGTTGGACACCTCCGCCTACCGCGGCAAGTACACCGTCACCATCAACGGTCTGCGGACCCCGGAGGGGCGGGACGCCGGGTTTTCCTATGAGGTAGACTTCTTCGTCCCCGGCGAATCCGCCGAGCCGGTCAAGCCCACCGACCCCACCCAGCCTGCTCAGCCCGCCACGGGGACAGGCTTTTCCGACGTCAGCGCCGACGCCTGGTATGCCGCTGACGTCGCTTACGCCGCGCAAAACCATCTGTTCAACGGCGTGGGCGGCGACCGCTTCGATCCCGACGGCTCCATGACCCGGGTGATGCTCATGACCGTTTTGGCCCGGCTTGACGGGGAGGACACCACCCCTTCCGGGAAAGAAACCTGGTTCATTAAGGGCCACCGCTGGGCGGTGACCAACCGGATCAGCGACGGCCTGGACCCCCACAAGGCCCTGACCCTGGAGGAGCTTTCCACCATGCTTTACAACTATGCCAAGCTCCGCTATGGCGCCTCCGCCGCCCACAATTTCCACCTGGCCGGAATGCCTGACGGAAATTCCGTCTCCTCCTGGGCCGCCGAGGGCACCAACTGGATGGTAGACCAGGGTCTGCTCCAGGGGGATCTGGAGCGCAAGCTCCATCCCCAGCGCATTGCCTCCCGTGCCCAGGTCGCCGCGCTGCTCCACCGATTCTTAGAAGCGCAAGCATAGACACATAGCCTCGGATGGACTGGAGCGACGGTCAAATTGGTAAGTTGCCATAAGGCCACGCGATTTGACCAGAGTCGGAGGGAAGCCGAGGCGTAATGTGTCCAATGGGAACGTGACACGCAGGAGAACGCACCCACATAAAAGAACCCCCGACGCATGACGCGTCGGGGGTTCTTTGTCCTTCAAGAAGCGGAGTTTATTCCTCCACGGGAGCGCCGGACTGCTCCTCGCGCATCTTGGCAAAGCACTCGCTGCAGTAGACGGGACGGTCAGTCTTGGGCTCAAAGGGGACCTTGGCCTCGCCGCCGCAGGAGGCACAGGTGGCGGTGAAGTACTCGCGGGGACCACGGGCAGCGGCCTTCCGGGCGTCGCGGCAAGCCTTGCAGCGCTGGGGCTCGTTCTGGAAACCGCGTTCAGCGTAGAACTCCTGCTCACCGGCGGTGAACACGAACTCCTGGCCACATTCTTTGCAAATGAGTGTCTTGTCTTCGTACATGCTGATAACCCTCTCTTTGATTGCCCAGGCCCGGAAAAACCGATCGTGCTGGGACATAGAATATGTGCGATCAGCTTGCGCTGATGTCGCCGTGTTTGGCGCCGCCCAGCTTTCGGCGGATCCGCTGGACCGCGTTGTCCACCGCCTTGGATGGCCTGCCGGTGGCCCGGGCAATCTCCGCATAGGACAGTCCTTCCAGATACTGCCCCAGCACCTCCCGCTCGAAGGGGGACAGCTCCCGGCCCAGCCTGGCCAGTTCTTCCCTTCTCGCCTCCCGGGCGATCACCAGATCCTCCGGGTTTTCGGGCCCCTGCCCGCCCTCGGCCGTCTCCTGCCCCTCCCAGGGCACGGCGGCATTGAGTACCATATGTTTTTCCCGCGCCGCGCTGCGCACCGCGGAGCGTAGGCGGTTTTGAACACACACCCGTGCGAAGGTGGGAAAGGCGGCGTCTCTGCGGCTGTCGAACTCCCGAACGGCATCCAGCAGACCCAGCAGTCCCTCCTGCAACAGATCCTCGCTGTCCCCTCCCGCCAAAAAGAGCGGCCGGGCACAGGCGCGGACCATGCGGGTATAGCGCAGAATCAGTGTTTCCTCCGCGGCCCTGTCCCCTTCCCGGGCTCCTTGCAGCAGGACCTCGTCGGAAATCTCCCGGGCCGCTTCCCGGGAGTAGAGTGGATATTTTTCGCTCATTCGTTCCGTTCCTCGCACATTATATTATACTTCCTGTCCGCTTGTCAAGAGATTTGGGCAAATTATTTTATTCTCCGCCAAAAATCAGAGGTTTTTTATGACATTCGCCAAAGCCTCTGCCATCTCCCTAGCCTCGGCGTCCTCAGCGGCCTCTACCATCACCCGCACCAGCGCCTCGGTGCCTGAGGGACGCACCAGCACCCGGCCCCTGTCTCCCAGGCTCTGCTCCGTCCCGGCCACCGCTTTTGCCAGAGCGTCGGAAGCCATGATCCGCTCTTTGGCGGCCTTGTCGGCCACCGGGACATTGATGAGCATCTGGGGATAGACCGCGCACATGGCCGCCAGCTCCGAGGCCCGTCTGCCCGACTTCTTCAGCACCTGTAGTAGCTGAAGGGCGGAGAGCTGCCCGTCGCCGGTGGTGGCGTGCTTCAAAAAGATGGTGTGGCCCGACTGCTCGCCACCCAGGGCATAGCCCTTCTCCAGCATCCGCTCCAGCACATTGCGGTCGCCCACATCGGTGATCTCCAGCTTCATGCCGTGCTCTTTCGTGAACAGCCGAAAGCCCAGATTGGACATGACGGTGGCCACCACGGCATTACCGGGCAGCTCCCCCCGGGCCATCAGATCGCTGCCGCAGATGGCCATAATCTGGTCGCCGTCGATAGGCTCTCCCAGCTCATCCACCGCCAAAAAGCGGTCCGCGTCCCCGTCAAAGGCCAGACCCAGGTCATACCGCCCGGTCTTCATCCGCTCCCGCAGGGCCTCCAGGTGGGTGGAGCCACAGCCGTTGTTGATGTTCACGCCGTCAGGCTCGGCATAGAAAATGTCGCAGTCCAGCTTGGGAAAGCGGGCAAACAGAGCAGGGGCGGTGGCGGAGGCCGCGCCGTTGGCGCAGTCCACCGCAATGCGAAGCCCCGCCAGGTCGCTGTCAATGGTAGAGACCAGATGATCCAGATACCGCTCCCGCTCCTTGGCGTCCAGATAGGTCACCCTGCCAATGTCCCCGTGGGTCACGACCGGGACCTCCACGCCGTTCAGGATAATGTCCTCGATCTCGTTCTCCAGAGCGTCGGAGAGCTTAACGCCCCTGCCGTTGAAGATCTTGATGCCGTTGTGCTCAAAGGGGTTGTGGGAGGCGGAGATGACCACCCCCGCGTCGGCCGCCTTGTCTACTGTGGCAAAGGCCACGGCGGGGGTGGGGAACACCCCCAGGTGGAGCACGTCCGCCCCGGCGGAGCAAAGCCCTGCCACCAGCGCGCCCTCCAGCACATCAGAGGAGATGCGGGTGTCCTTGCCGATGGTGACCACCGGTCTCTCGCCGCCCTTCTCCTTGCGGAGCACCGCCGCCGCAGCCAGGCCTACCTGATAGGCCAGCTGGGCGTCCAGTCCGGCGTTGACCACCCCACGAATGCCATCTGTTCCAAATAATTTACCCATCGCTTCCAACCCCTTTTGTCAGAATCACAGCGTTAGTTGCTCCATTCCCTCTCCAAACCCGCCAGGTACGTTCAGCCCCAAATGCTGATAGGCCTTGGCGGTGACGCACCGGCCCCGGGGGGTGCGGGTGAGAAAGCCCAGCTGCATCAGATAGGGCTCGTACACATCCTCCAGAGTCACCGATTCCTCGTTGATGGTAGCCGCCAGGGTATCCAGCCCCACGGGTCCACCCCGGTAGTTGTCGATAATACTGCGCAGCATCCGCCGGTCCACCGCGTCCAGCCCTAGGCAGTCCACCTCCAGAGCGGTGAGGGCCTCGTCGGCCACCTGGCGGGTGATGATCCCCCCCGCCTTCACCTGGGCAAAATCCCGCACCCGGCGGAGCATCCGGTTGGCAATGCGGGGGGTGCCCCGGGATCGCTTGGCGATCTCCATGGCGCCCGCGTCCTCGATAGGCACCTCCAAAATACCCGCCGAGCGCTTGACGATGAGCGCCAGCTCCTCGGGGGTATAGAGCTCCAACCGCAGGGTGACTCCAAAGCGGTCGCGCAGGGGGGCGGAGAGCTGCCCCGCCCGGGTGGTAGCCCCGATGAGGGTAAACCGGGGCAGGTCCAGGCGGATGGAGTTGGCGGAGGGTCCCTTACCAATGATGATGTCGATGGCATAGTCCTCCATAGCAGGGTACAAAATTTCCTCCACCTGCCGGTTGAGGCGGTGGATCTCGTCCACAAAGAGGATGTCGTTCTCCTGCAGATTGGTCAAAAGCGCCGCCAGGTCCCCCGGCTTTTCGATGGCGGGACCGGAGGTAATACGGATGTTCACCCCCATCTCGTTGGCGATGATGCCGCTGAGGGTGGTCTTGCCCAGGCCCGGGGGGCCATGGAGCAGGACATGGTCCAGCGGCTCGTTGCGCATTTTCGCCGCCTGGATGAACACCGTCAGATTCTCCTTGGCCTTCCTCTGGCCGATGTACTCCCCAAGGGTCTTGGGGCGCAGGGAGTACTCCCCCTCGTCCTCGCGGAGGAGGGAGGTGGCGACCAGAGGCTGCTCGGTCTCAAAGCCGCTCTCGGAAAAGTCGATGCTCAAGGGGTCTCACCTCTTTTATGTTTCTTCCCACCCAGTCATCAGGGTCAGTTCATAGGCCGCGCCGTCCTCCACGGGGGTGGAGTCGATGCCGGTGTTCACCGTGCCGCCACCCTTGGTAAGGCACCACCACTCCTGGGCGGCGTCGTCGGCGGTCTCCCCGTCCACCGTCTTCACGAACAGGCCGTAGGGACCGTCCTCGCCGTCGATGAGCTTCTCGTCGGTCAGAGCCTCACCCAGCATCTCCTTGTCAGTTTTGATGTTAAAATCTTTAGTGCTTCCGTCCCCGTGGACGACGGTGACGGTGACAGCGGCGCTCTTCCCTCCGCCGCTGCAGGCACACAGGGCAAATACCATCACAAGGGCCAGTACCAGAGCTAAAATGCGCTTTTTCATTTTGGTTTCCTCCAAACAAAAATTATTTGACCATCTTTTTCAGCGCCTGACGGACGATCTCCTCCAGAGGAAGCGCCTCCAGATCGATCCCCTTGAGGGCCAGGGCCACCTCCTGGGCGGAATAGCCCAGCACCGCCAACGCCGCCGCCGCCTCGCTTGCCTTGTTCTGGGGGATGACGGTAACGCCGCTGCCGCCGTAGCTCTCCCCTCCGGCGGTGGGCAGCTGGCCCTTGGCCAGCTTATCCTTCAGCTCCAGAATGACCCGCTGGGCGATCTTCTTCCCCACCCCCTGGGCGGCGGTCAAGGCCCGCTCATCCCCGGTGATGACGCTGGCCGCCAGCCCCTCGGGGGTGGTGGCGGACAGCATGGCAAGGGCCGCCTTAGGCCCCACCCCGGACACCCCAAGCAGCATCTGGAAGCAGCTCAGCTCGCTCTCCGAATAGAAGCCGTAGAGCTCCATGGCGTCCTCCCGGACGTTGAGATAGGTATAGAGCTTGGCCTGCTGGCCCTGCTTGAGATAGGACAGAGTGTTCTGGGTGGTTCGGCAGGCGTAGCCCACCCCGCCGCAGTCGATCACCGCCAGATAGGGCGCAATGTGGGCCACCTCACCCTTCACATAATAATACATTTCTTCACCTCCTTCTTATGACTGTTCCCGTCGGCTCACGTTTTGGGCGGGGCAAGCCCCTCCCCTACATTGCCTCCGGTCACGTATCCTTTCGTAGGGGCGGGGCTTGCCCCGCCCGCCGGTCATCCTCCCACGTCCTCCAGCGAACACCGCGCGCCCCTACTTCTGCAGCAGCGAAGTGCTGCTGCGCGCATGGCACAAGGCAATGGCCACCGCGTCCGCGGCGTCGTCCGGCTTAGGAACGGCATTCAAATGGAGCAGCCGCTTGGTCATGTCCATCACCTGCCGCTTCTCCGCCTTGCCGTAGCCCGTCACCGCCGACTTCACCTGAGAGGGATCGTACTCATAGATCGCCAGCCCCTCCCGCTCCGCCTCCGCCAGAATGACCCCCCGTGCCTGAGCCACGCCGATGCCGGTAGTGACGTTGTTGCCGAAGTAGAGCTTCTCAATGGCCATGGCGTCGGGGGAAAATTGGGCGATGAGTGCACGCATATCATTGCCGATCTGCAAAAGCCGCTTGGGAAGGGGCAGCCCCGCCGGGGTGTTGATAGCCCCACAGGCCAAGAGCCGGGCGTCCAAACCCCGGCTCTTCTCCAGCACACCGAAGCCCACGATGGCATAGCCAGGGTCGATACCCAGAATGACCATGCGCCCACACCTCCCCATTGCTTATCATTCAATTTATCATTATAATGGCTCCACCCACGATTTGCAACAAAAAAGAAGGGCGAAGCCGCCCCCCTTTACAAAAGGTTCTCCAAGTTGGGCCGTTCCACCTCGCCCAGAAGTTTGAGCTGCTCCATGAGCCTGGCGTTGGCCGCCGAATACTCCCCTGACTCCTGCCACTCCAAAAACTCCAGCGTTTCCGCAAAGCCCACCGCAATATCGTCCGCGGTCTTATGATCCAGGGTGACGTGGAGGTAAAAGGCCCTGCCGTCCCACTGCTCCGACGCAGCCCGGGTGAGCTCCGCCGCCTTGTCCCAATCCCCCTGCTCCGCCAGTTTCTCTGCCCGGCGAAGCTGCTCCCCCAGGTCGCCGGTCAGTCCGCCCAGGGCGGACACGTGCCACAAGGACAGCGCCACCATCGCCGCCAACAATCCCACCGCCAGCCATCCTTTTTTCACCGCTTCTTCTCCTTTTCCGCAAAGAATACTGTCCCCTGCTCATCCACCGACAGGATGAACACATCCTTCACCCGCCGCACGTGGTTGTGTTCCAGCTGCTTTTCCAGCCACTTGTCGTCCAATCCCCGCTTTTTCAGGTTGTCCTCCAGCAGCCGCCCGTCACTGATGATAATGGCGGGCAGACCGGGCTCCTTGGGCGTCAGACCCATCTGCGCCGCCGTCACCGGCTGTTCCTCCGCATTCAAAAGCACCGTCAACTGCCCGTTGGTCTCCAAGATCGCGTACTTGACCTTGGAAATGTCGCTGTACCCTTGCACCCGCAGTTCCTCAGAAAGCTCGTCCAAGGTAAAGCGGTTCTTGAGCATCTCCTGCTGGCACAGCTTCCCGTCTTTGATGACGATACTGGGTCTTCCGCAGATAAACGCCCGGAACCGAATGCTTTTCACCGTAAAAATGGACAGGAGCAGGGTCACGCACAGCAGCGCAATGATGGGGATGACCCCTCGGCTGAGCGGGATGCCGAAATCCTGCATGGGCACCGCCGCCAAGTCCGCGATCAGAAGGGTAAACACCAGCTCACTGGGCTCCAGCTCCCCCACCTGCCGCTTGCCCATCAACCGAATCCCCAAAATGATGAGAAGATAAAGCACTACGGTGCGAAACAGGGCAATAAACACACAAACCCCTCCAATCACGGGCAGTATACCCAAATTTTGGACTGGGTATGCGCAGCGTCAAACTGTGCCCGACGCCGCTCTTTTCATTTCATTTGGCATTTTTCCGAAAATAGTAGTTGTCAGACAGCACTCTTTGGTGTATAATGACTAATAGTTTTTGGCACTACCACTTGAACACGAAGGAGCGAGGCAACATGAGCTATTCCGTCCAGAACATTCGCAACGTCTGCCTGCTGGGCCACGCGGGCAACGGCAAGACCACCCTCGTAGAGAGCATGCTTTACATCACCGGCGGCACCGTCCGTCTGGGCAACACTGCCGACGGCAACACCTTGTGCGACTTTGACCCCGAGGAGATCCGCCGTCAGACCTCCATCTCCACCGCCATCGCCCCTGTGGAGTATAACGGCTGTAAGATCAACATTCTGGACACCCCTGGCGGCTTTGACTTCGCCGGCGAGGTGGTGGAGGCTCTTCAGGCCGCCGACGCCGCGATCATCGTCTGCTCCGCCAAGGCCGGGATGAGCGTTGGGGCGGAAAAGGCTTGGAAATACTGCGAACAGCGTAAGCTCCCCCGTCTGCTCTATATCTCCAAGACCGACGAGGACAACTCCGATTACAACGCCGCCTTTGAGACCCTGCGTGAGCGCTTCGGCAAGAATATCGCTCCCGTAGCCGCCCCCATCTGGGACGCCAACAAGAAGGTCATCGGCATCATCGACGTGCTCCATAAGCGCGCCTTTGAGATCGGCCCCAAGGCCGAGCGCATTGAGATCGAAGTCCCCGAAGACAAGAAGCCCGTCCTGGACGAGCTTTACGACGCTTTGAAGGAATCCGTCGCCGAGACCAGCGAGGAATTCATGGACAAGTATTTCTCCGGCGAGGATTTCACCTACGCCGAGATGCTCCAGGGCCTGCGCCAGGGCGTGAAGGACCTTTCCCTCTTCCCTGTGGTCTGCGGCTCCGCCGTAAGCGGCCTGGGCACCCGGATGCTGCTGGACACCATCGTGGAGATGCTCCCCACCCCTCTGGAGGGCCATGCGCTTATGGCCGAGAACGCCGAGGGTCAGGTAGACGCCTTTGTGGCCGCCCCCGGCGCGCTGCCTGCCGCCTATGTTTTCAAGACCGTCTCCGACCAGTACGGCAAATACTCCTACATCAAGGTCCTCTCCGGCTCCATCAAGCCGGACATGCCCATGGTCAACGCCCGCACCAACGAGGCCGAGAAGCTGGGCCGCCTCTACGTCATCAAGGGCAAGAAGGCCGAAGAGGTCAAGGAACTGGGCTGCGGCGATATCGGTGCGGTGTCCAAAATGGATAAGCTCAAAACCGGCGACACCCTCTGTGAGCCCCGCAAGGTGGTCAAGGTCGAGCCCATCCCCTTTGCCGAGCCGTGCTACACCGTGGCCATCTATCCAAAGACCAGGGGGCAGGAGGACAAGATCGCCCAGGGTCTCAACCGTATGTGCGAGGAGGACCCCTCCTTCTACTACGTCAACAACGCCGAGACCCACCAAATGGTCATCTACGCCGCCGGCGACATCCAGGTGGATGTGCTGGTGAGCAAGCTCAAGAGCCGCTTCAACGTGGAGGCTGAGCTGAAGACCCCCAAGGTCCCCTACCGTGAGAAGATCCGCAAAAAGGTGGAGAAGCAGGGCCGCCACAAGAAGCAGACTGGCGGCTCGGGCCAGTTCGGCGATGTATGGATCCGCTTTGAACCCAATCCCGAGCAGGAAGAGCTGGTCTTCGCCGAGGAAGTCTTTGGCGGGGCTGTACCCAAGAACTTCTTCCCCGCCGTGGAAAAGGGTCTCCGGGAGGCCGTCCTCCACGGTCCCCTGGCGGGCTACCCCGTGGTCAACCTGAAGGCCACCCTTTATGACGGAAGCTACCACCCGGTGGATTCCTCCGAGATTGCCTTCAAGACCGCCGCCCAGATTTCCTACCGCGCCGCCATGCCCGAGGCCAGCCCTGTCCTCCTGGAGCCCATCGGGGAGCTCCACGTCACCATCCCCGACAGCTACATGGGCGACGTGATGGGCGACATCACCAAGCGCCGCGGCCGCGTCATGGGCATGAACCCCGACGGCGAGGGCAACCAGGTGCTGGACGCGGAAGTCCCCATGGCCGAGATGGACACCTACGCCATCGACCTTCGCTCCATGACCCAGTCCCGCGGGTCATTCACCTTCTCCTTTGTCCGCTACGAGGACGCGCCTCAACCCGTCCAGGACAAGGTCACCGCCGAGGCCAAGGCCGAGGCGGAGGAATAAGCGCATAGAAAGAAAGAGCGGTTCGGATATTTCCGAACCGCTCTTCTTGTATGTACCTTTAAGCCCTCTGCCCCTGACTGCCCATGAGCAGGGCCATGACCGCCTTTTGGGCGTGGAGGCGGTTCTCCGCCTCTTCAAAAATTTCGTCGGCGTGGGCTTCAAAGACCTCGGCAGTGATCTCCTCTCCCCGGTGGGCGGGCAGACAGTGCTGCACCATACAGCCCTCGTGGGCCAGGTTCATCAGGCCGTCGTTGACCTGATACGCTCCGGCAAAGGACTTCTCCCGCTTGGCCTTTTCTTCTTCCTGACCCATGGAGGCCCAAACATCGGTGACGATCACGTCGGCGTCCGCGGCGGCCTCCTTGGGGTCGCGGCAAAGGGTAAAATCACTACCAAAACCCTTGGCAAAGTCCAGCACGGCGGGGTCGGGGTCGTAGCCCTCGGGGCAGGCCACAGCGGCCTTCATTCCGCACTTCAAAGCGCCCACAATGAGAGAATTTGCCATGTTGTTGCCGTCACCGATGAAGGTGAGCTTCAGCCCCTCCAGCCTCGTCAGCTTCTCCCGGACGGTCATCAGGTCAGCCAGCACCTGGCAGGGGTGGGCAAAGTCAGTAAGGCCGTTGATCACGGGGATGGAGGCGTACTGTGCCAAGGTCTCCACCTCGTCCTGGGCGTAGGTGCGGATCATGATGCCGTCGCAGTAGCGGGAGAGGACGCGGGCGGTGTCCTCAATAGGCTCCCCCCGGCCGATCTGGCTCTCCTTGCCCGAGAGAAAGAGGGCGTGGCCGCCCAATTGGTACATCCCCGTTTCGAAGGACACCCGGGTGCGGGTGGAGTTCTTCTCAAAGATCATAGCCAGCGTCTTGCCCTCCAGCGCCCGGTGGGGGATGTTGTGCTTAAGGCTGTACTTCATCTGGTCGGCGGTGTCCAGGATGTGCAAAATGTCTTCTCTGGACAGATCCAGCAGCTTCAAAAGGTCCTTCTTCATGCCTGTTCCTCCTTATTTTCCAGCGTCTTCTGCAAGATCGCCAGGCCCTTATCCATCTCTTCTTTGGTGATGGTCAGGGGCGGCAGCAGACGCAGGACGTTGCCTCCGGCGGTGAGGACCACCAGGCCGTTTTCCAACAGCTTGCGGGCCAGCGTCTTGTTCTCATAGCCCTCCGCCACCTCAATGCCGATCATCAGGCCCAGGCCCCGGCTCCCGCCCAGGCCGGGCAATTGCAGACCGTCAATGCGGGTGCGTAAATAGTCGCCTTTTTCCTTCACATGGGCCAAAAACGTCTCATCCAGGGCGTCCAGCACCGCCTTGGCTGCGGCGGCGCACACGGGGTTGCCGCCAAAGGTGGTGGCGTGGGTCCCCGCTGTGAGCACCTCCCGGCACTTCTCGTTTGCCATCATCCCGCCAAAGGGCAGGCCCCCGGCAATCCCCTTGGCAAAGGACACCGCGTCGGGGAGGACGCCGTATTGCTGGTAGGCAAACAGGGTCCCTGTCCGCCCGACTCCGGTCTGCACCTCGTCGATGAGCAGCAGCCAGTCCCGCTCGGCGCACAGCACCGCCAGATCGTGTACAAAGGCCCGGTCCATGGGACGGACGCCGCCCTCCCCCTGGACAAGTTCCAGCATCACCGCGCACACATCGTGGCCCGCCACCTCCGCAACCCCCTCCATGGTAGGTCCGGCGTACCGAAAGCCCTCGTTGAAGGGAAAGAAGTAATTGTGAAACACGTCCTGCCCCGTGGCGGACAGAGTGGTGATGGTGCGGCCGTGGAAGGACTGGCGCAGAGTGAGGATGGTCCCCCGGCCCTTGCCGTACTTATCAAAGGAGTACTTCCGGGCCAGCTTGATCATGCCCTCGTTGGCCTCCGCACCGGAGTTGGCAAAAAATGCGTTACTCATCCCCGCCCGCTCCACCAGCGTCCGAGCAAGCTCCACATAGGGCGCAGTGTAAAAGAGGTTGGACACGTGGCCCAGCTTTACGATCTGCTGGGCGATGGCGTTGACCCAATCCTCGCTGCCGTAGCCCAGAGAATTGACCCCGATGCCGGAGGAAAAGTCGATATACTCCTTCCCGTCCACGTCATAAAGGGTCGCGCCGCTTCCGTGGTCAAAGGCCACCGGGAAGCGGGCATAGGTCTGCATCACATATTGCTTGTCCAGAGCCTCCAACGTCTTGAAGTCCATCTGTGGTCCCTCCTTACTGGATCATGGTGCCGACGCCGGCGTTGGACAGCATTTCAATGAGAATGCTGTGGGGAATGCGCCCGTCCAGAATATGCGCCCCCCGCACCCCCGAGCGCACCGCCTCTACGCAGCAGTCCACCTTGGGGATCATCCCCCCCTGAATGACCCCGTCCTTAATGAGGCCGGGCACATCGGAGGGATGGAGGGTAGGAATCAAAGTATTCTCGTCCTTGGGGTCCCGGAGCAGGCCGCGCACGTCAGTGAGCAGGATCAGTTTCTCCGCTCCCAGGGCGATGGCCAGCTTGGCGGCGGCAGTGTCCGCATTAACGTTGTATGCCACCGCCTCGTCCGTCCCCTGGGCCACCGTGGACACCACTGGGACATACCCCGCGTTGAGGCAGTCGGCTACGGCGGCGGGCTCCACCTGAACGATGCTGCCCACCCGCCCGTACTTCTCGTCCAGCTTCACCGCCTGGAACAGGCCCCCGTCCATGCCGCAAAGGCCGATAGCCTTGCCGCCGGTGCGGTTGAGGGTCGCCACCAAGTCCTTGTTCACCTTGCCGCACAGCACCTGTTGAACAACGTCCATGGTCTCCGCGTCCGTGACCCGCAGGCCGTCCTCAAATTTGGACTCTTTCCCGATCTTCTTCAGCATGGCGGAGATCTCCGGCCCACCACCGTGGACCACCACAACGCGCACCCCGATAAGAGACAGCAAAACGATGTCCGAAATGACCGCTGCTCGCAGCTCGTCGGATACCATGGCGTTGCCGCCGTATTTCACCACGATGGTCTTGCCGTTGAAGCTCTGGATATAGGGCAGGGCCTCCACCAACACCTGCGCCCGATCCATATTAGAAAAGTCACTCATGTGCGGTAATCTCCATTAATCTTTACGTAATCGTAAGTGAGGTCGCAGCCCCAGCAGGTGGCCATTTCCTGACCCTCATTGAGGCACACGTCAATAATGACCTCCTCTTGGGTGAGCACCTTTTTGGCCAAGTCTTCGTCAAAGGCCAGCCCTGTACCCTTCTCGCACACCGCCACCGTCCCGGCGGCGGAGGTGAAGCGGATATCCACATACTCAGGACGGAAGGGAGCCTTGGAATAGCCCATGGCGCATAAAACCCGTCCCCAGTTGGCGTCGGCGCCAAACATGGCCGCCTTGACCAGAGCGGACCCCACCACCGCCTTAGCAAGGCGCTCGGCGCTCTCTTCGCTTCTCGCGTGGTGGACGATGCAGGTGACGAGCCGACTGGCCCCCTCCCCGTCGGCGGCAATGGCTCGGGCAAGCGTCTCACACACCGCCCGCAACGCCGCTGCAAAGGCGGTGTAGTCCTCATCCTTCCACTCGATCTGTTCGTTGCCTGCCAAACCGTTGGCCAGCACCACACACATATCGTTGGTGGAGGTGTCCCCGTCCACGGTGACCCGGTTGAAGGTGCGGGGGACGATCTCATGGAGCGCGTCCTGGAGCATCTCATGGGTGATGGCGCAGTCGGTGGTAATGAAGCAGAGCATGGTTCCCATGTTGGGGTGGATCATGCCGCTGCCCTTAGCAATGGCGCCGACGGTGACAGTCTTACCGTCGATCTCCACCTCCACCGCGACTTCCTTTTTCACCGTGTCAGTGGTCATGATGGCCTGCGCCGCCGCATCGGAGGCGTCCGCACTGCGAGCCAGTTCCTTTGCCAGCCCGGGTAGCCCTGCCTGGATAGGAGCCAGACGGATAGTCTGACCGATGACTCCGGTAGAGGCCACAAGGAAGTCCTGGGCCTTCAGCCCGGTAGCCGTAGCCGCCATGGTACACATCTCCAGAGCATTTTCATGGCTCTCTGGGGCGCAGGCGTTGGCGTTGCCCGAGTTGGCGATGATCCCCCGGCACACCCCGTCCTCCAGATGCTCCATGGTAACGTAGATGGGTGCGGCCTTCACCCGGTTTGTGGTGTACACTGCCGCCGCCTGACACTCCACCTCGGACAGGATCAGGGCCAGATCCTTCTTGGCGGGGTCCGAGCCCTCCTTCACACCGCAATGGACTCCCCCGGCGGAAAAGCCCTTGGCGGCACACACGCCGCCGACGATCTCCTTTATCATACCCTTGTTTTCCTCCTGTTCCCGGCGTGGCCGGTGGTCACGCCCTACATTCGTCCCATAGGGCCCGATGTCCCCATCGGGCCGTTGCCAATCACAAATTCAGGCCCTTGGTCTCTTCAAAGCCCAACATCAGGTTCATGTTCTGCACCGCCGCGCCGGAAGCTCCCTTGCCCAGGTTGTCGAACCGGGCCAGGGCCACCGCCTGTTCCTCGTTCCCCTGCAAAACGATCTCCAGGTCGTCCCGCCCTGCAAAGGTGTTACTGCCCAAAAAGCCGCTCTCAGGAACGGTCTCGGGGGCCAAGTCAACCAGCCTTTCCCCCTCATAATACCGCTGGTAGCACGAGCGCAGGAGCCTTTGGTCTACCCCGCCCATCCAGGACAAAAACAGGGGGACCGCCACCACCATCCCCTGGGGATGGTCACAGATGATGGGACAGAAGATGGGCTTGCGGTGAAGCCCCGTCTGGGCCATGATCTCGGGGATGTGCTTGTGGGAAAGGCCCAGGGCATAGTGCCGGGGGCTGGAAAGTTCCGCGGGCCGGTCCTCCGCCTCATATTGCCCGATGGCTTTGTTCCCGCCCCCGGTGTACCCCGACAGGGCGTGGATGGCGACAGGGTAGTCCGCCCCCAGAAAGCCTGCCCTTATCAGGGGCCGAAGCAGGACAATAGCTCCGGTGGCGTAGCAGCCCGGATTAGCCACCCGCTTGGCGGAGACGATTTTTTCCCGGTGCTTCCAAAGCTCTGGCAGGCCATACGTCCACCCCTCTGCGGTCCGGTGGGCGGTGGAGCAATCGATGACCCGGGTGCGGTCGTTTTGGATAAGGGCCACCGCCTCCCGGGCCGCCTCATCGGGGAGGCACAAGATGGTCAGATCCGCCTCGTTGAGGCATTCCCGCCGGGCGGCGGCGTCCTTGCGCTTGTCCGCGTCGATGACCAGCAGGTCGATGTCCTCCCGGACCTGCAAACGCTCATAAATTTGCAGTCCCGTGGTCCCCGCCTGCCCGTCGATATATACCTTGGGCTTGCTCACGCGCACTCCCCCCTGTCAGTCCCCAAAATCGTAGAGCGCCATGGTCTCCGGGGCACGGTATTCATGTTTTTCATAGTAGCCGATCAGCGTTCCGTCATCTGCCCGCAGGGCCACCATGTAAACGTCCTTGTTTTCCTTCTCGTTGCGGTAGGTGTAGATGATGTTGTGGCTCCGGTCCGCCGCGAACCATGCCGCCACCCGCTCGATCATGGCGTTGGAGGCCGGGCCGTGGCAGTCCAGCAGGCTCCTGCCCACCAGCGCCGCCCCGCCCCGGTTGGCATACCGGGCGGTGGCGGCTGGGTTCATATATACAATAGTGTGTTGCAGGTCACACAGCACAATAGCGGCGCGGTCCTGCTCCAACACACTTTTAAACAAAGCCGACAGCTCCATTCCTCAACCCTCCGTGCCCAGGTGGGCGGCGACAAATTCTTCCAAATTGGCGATCTGCCGCTCCACGCTCTCCCTGGACGGCCCGCCGTAGACCTTGCGCTGGTTGACGCAGGTCTTGAGCTGAAGGGCCTGATACACGTCAGCGTCAAACAACTTGGAGATGGCCCGGAAATCCCGCAGAGTGAGGGTGTCCAGCGTGTCTCCGCTCTTGGTGCAGAGATTGACCAACCGCCCCACGATCATATAGGCGTCTCGGAAGGGCAGGCCCTTTTTGACCAGATAGTCGGCGCAGTCGGTGGCGTTGATGAAGCCCACCTGGGCCGCCCGCTCCATGTTGCGGGGCAGGATGGTGAGGGTGTCCACCATGGCGGCAAACACCGGGAGGCAGAGCTTCACCGTGTCGATGGCGTCGAACACCGGCTCCTTGTCCTCCTGCATATCCTTGTTATAGGCCAGAGGAAGGCCCTTCATCACTGTCAACAGGGTGATGAGGGAGCCGTATACCCGCCCCGCCTTGCCCCGCACCAGCTCAGCCACGTCGGGGTTCTTCTTCTGGGGCATGATGGACGAACCGGTGGAGTATGCGTCATCCAACTCGGCAAACTTAAACTCCCACGAGCACCACAGAATAATTTCTTCTGCAAAACGGGAGAGGTGGGTCATCAAAATAGACAGGTCGGATAACAACTCCAAGGCGAAGTCCCGGTCGGACACCGCATCCATAGAGTTATCCATGGGCCTGGAAAAGCCCAGGAGCTTGGCGGTCTCAAACCGGTCCACCGGGTATGTAGAGGTCGCCAGCGCACCCGCCCCCAGAGGGCACTCGTCCAGACGCGCCAGACAATCCTCCAACCGGGTCACGTCCCGGCGGAACATGTTGGCGTAGGCCATGAGCACGTGGGCAAAGGTAGTGGGCTGGGCCCGCTGCATATGGGTATACCCGGGCATCACCGTCTCCACATGGGCTTTGGCCTTGTTTGCCAAGACGGTCTCCAGCGCCAGGATCTGCCCCTTGATCTCCGGGATCTCGGCACGGACGAACATGCGGAAATCCACCGCCACCTGATCGTTGCGTGACCGACCGGTGTGGAGCCTCTTGCCCGTGTCTCCGATGCGCTCGGTGAGCAGCCGCTCCACATTCATGTGGATGTCCTCGCTGTCCTCGGTCAGCTCGGCCTCCCCCGCCTCGATATCCCGGAGGATGGCCTTGAGTCCGTCGATGATCTTTTCTGCCTCATGCGCCTCAATAATGCCCTGCTTCCCTAGCATGGTGGCGTGGGCGATGGAACCCTCAATATCCTGCTTGTAAAGCCGCGCGTCAAAAGAAATGGACGAGTTAAAGTCGTTCACCAGCCCATCCGTTTCCTTTTGAAAACGGCCAGCCCATAATTTCATGGAAATCGCTCCTTGTTCCGGGCGGGGCAAGCCCCTCCCCTACATCGCTTATGGTAACGTACGTGTCCGTAGGGGCGGGGCTTGCCCCGCCCGCACGATTACAGCTTCCCTTGCTCTCTCAGCGCCTGCACCGTGTCGGGCAGGCCCCAGAGGTTGATAAAGCCCTGAGAGTCCTTCTGGTCGTAGTCGCTCTCCTCAAAGGTCACCAAGCTCTCGGAATACAAGGTCTCCGAGCTGGTCACTCCGGCGGTGATGATGTTGCCCTTGTAGAGCTTCAGCTTCACCTGCCCGGTAACGTGCTTCTGGGTATCCAGGGCAAAGGCGCTGAGCGCCTCCCGCAGGGGGGTAAACCACTTGCCGTTATAGACCAGATCGGCGAAATCCACCGCCAGCTTGGTCTTCATGTGCTTGGTGTCCTTGTCCAGGGTGATCATCTCCAGCACCTCGTGGGCGCGGTAGAGGATGGTGCCGCCGGGGGTCTCATACACCCCCCGGTCCTTCATACCCACCAGCCGGTTCTCTACGATGTCCAAAAGTCCAATGCCGTTCTTTCCGCCCAGCTCATTGAGCTTGCGGATGATATCGCTAGCCTTCATTTCCACCCCGTCCACAGCGGTGGGAACCCCCTTGACAAAGTCGATGGTCACATAGGTCGCTTTGTCCGGCGCCATGATGGGAGAGACCCCCATCTCCAAAAAACCGGGCTTGTCATACTGGGGCTCGTTGGCCGGGTCCTCCAGGTCCAATCCCTCATGGCTCAGGTGCCACAGGTTCTTGTCCTTGGAGTAGTTGGTCTCCCGGCTGATCTTCAGGGGCACATCGTGGGCCTCGGCGTAGTCGATCTCCTCATCCCGGCCCTTGATGTCCCATTCCCGCCAGGGGGCGATGATCTTCATCCCCGGCGCGTACCGCTTGATGGCCAACTCGAAACGCACCTGGTCGTTCCCCTTGCCCGTGCAGCCGTGGCAGATGGCGTCCGCCCCCTCCTTGAGGGCGATCTCCACCAGCCGCTTGGCGATCACCGGCCGGGCAAAGGCGGTGCCCAGCAGATAGTCCTCATACTTAGCCCCCATCATCATAGAGGGGATGATGACCTCATCCACCATCACGTCGGTGAGGTCCTCGATGTAGAGCTTGGACGCCCCTGTCTTGATGGCCTTCTCCTCCAGTCCGTCCAGCTCTGTACCCTGTCCTACGTCGCCGGAAACTGCAATGATCTCGGGATCGTTGTAGTTTTCCTTGAGCCACGGAATGATAATAGAGGTGTCCAGACCGCCCGAATAGGCCAGAACGACCTTCTTGATGTCCTTGTTTGCCATGGGTAAGACCTCCTATGTATCGAAGTTGACCTAAGTCTACCACTCCACGCAAAAAAATGCAAGAGGAAAATTTGCATAAACATTCCTCTTGCATTTCATTTTAGCGGTGATATTCACCAATGAAATGTATATTATTCATTATATTATGAATATTAATCCGTATATTCAAAGGGTGCGGCGCGGCGAATCATCGTGCCCTACGGCGAAAATATGAAACGCAATTCCAGAATGTAGGGGCGCACCTATGTGTGCGCCCGAAACGCGGGCGGACACGCAGGTCCGCCCTTACTTCTCCTTAAACAGCTTATTCAGCTCCTTGCGGAAGGAGTTGATGTCCTTGAACTGGCGGTAGACCGATGCAAAGCGGACGTAGGCCACCTCGTCCACCCCTTTGAGCTTTTCCATGACCATGTTGCCGATGTCGCTGGACTTGACCTCCTTGGCCATGTCGTTTTGCAGGGCCAGCTCGATCTCGTCGGCGATAGCCTCCAAAGTGCTCAGAGGCACGCTGCGCTTCTCGCAAGATTTCAGCATAGACCCAATGAGCTTGTTGCGGTCAAAGGACTGGCGGGAGCCGTCCTTCTTGATGACCACGATGGGTACCCGCTCGATGGTCTCGTAGGTGGTGAAGCGCTTGCGGCACACCAGACACTCCCGGCGGCGGCGGATGCTGTCCCCCTCGTCGGTGGGACGGGAATCGATGACCTTGCTCTCAGGGTTGCCGCAAAATGGACACTTCATATCTGTATCGCTCCTTCGTTCCGATCCTGTCGGAAGCGGAATTATGTAAATCAACACCCAGCAGTATACCATATCTTGTGGTCAAAAGGCAACCCTTTTGGTGGAAATTTTTTCACATGGGATAAAACCGCCGCGGCGCGGTGATACTAAAAACGCGGAAAGAGGTGAGAGACATGAAGGATCAGAATCAGAACAAGCAGAACTCTCAGAACAAGAACCAGCAGAATCCCACCAACCAGAGCAATCAGCAGAATCCCGAGAACAAGAAGAAGGACGCTCCCGAGAGCCACAAGACTCCCGAGAACAAGTTCTAAGAGAGAAGCCCTGCTAAAAAATACGGCCTCCGACAGTCGTCGGAGGCCATTTTCTTGTCTTAGTGGTGGTCGGAATGATGGTTGGATACAAACTGGTCATCCGCGATCCACCGTCCATCCGTCCAGTCGATCTCTGTGATCCCAACAATATGGTGGCTCGGCTCCGGGTGGTGGGTCGGTTCCACATAATAGTGCTCCGGTTCGGGGTGGTGCGTCACTTCCACGTTGTGCTCCGGCTCCGGATGGTGGGTCGGTTCTACATGATGGGTCGGCTCCACAGGATGCTCCGGCTCGGAATGGTGGGTGCCGTCGCCCCATACCCATACATTTACATTGCCGCCCTCTTTGGCGTCTACGATGTCTCCCTCCAACTGCGCCCGTTGGTCATCCAGCGGCGTATCGTAGATGATCTCCTCCCACTGGAACACCGCGCCGTCGGTGATCTTGGGCAGGCTGGTGCCGTAGCGCTCCGGCTCGGAGGACTGCGCTCCCACAAACCGCAGAGTGTTTTCGTCCACGATATCAAACACATAGTGGTGCTGTTTACAGTCCGTTGTCACCTGGCCGCCCACCACCTGATAGCGGCTCTGACACATATGAGACGAAACGTAGTCCACAAAAATCCCGCAGCTCCCGTCCTCCCGGAAGTTGACCACCGGCGTGTACAGCATACCCTCCACCGGCGGCTCCACATCTGTCTCCATGACATACCGCCCCGTGGTCTTCACCTGGGCCTCGGCCCGGTCCTGGATGAACAGCCCGTTTTGGGTGATATAGGAGACCATTTTGGTCACCAGCTCCTGGGCGTTGGCCTCGCCGTAGGAGACCACCGAATAGAACACGCCGTAGGTCTTGCCGCCGCTCTCCACATCAAAGGCTGCGGCGGCGTAGTAGTCGGTGTTCGCGTCCCGGGCGGCGGCCACCTGGTGTCCGTGGAAGGGGCGGGTCTCCAGCGCGGCCCAGTTTTCCTGCTCCAAATAGCTGTGCCCCTCCCATATCTCCAGCCACACGTCGTTGGCGGGGTAGAAACTGGACGCGGCCACCGCCATCTCCCAGGGAATGTCCGAGATCTCGTCCCAGTTGTCCGGCTTGACCCGGGGAGAGAGGTAGTCCCCCTTCATCAAAAAGCGGTAGCCGCTGTCTCCCTGGGGTACTACGTCCAAGGGATAGTGCGCCATGTCGATAGCGTAATACTCCATATCAAAGTTTTGAAGCCCCACCGTCTCCAAAAAGCCCACGAAGTCGTCGGGGGAGGAGCCGAAAATAGCCGCGGCCTCCGCCGGCTCCAGGGTGTGCAGTCCCATCCCCCCGGCGATGGCCTGGTCGGTAAAGGGGACGCTGTCCACCTCATGGAAATACAGCTCCTCCACGGGCCCGTCGGTGGCGGACAGCCCCGCGATTTGGCCCAGCCCCCGCATCACGGGCTTGGCCAGCAGTCCCACGGCCAAGACCAAGCACGCCGCCAGCCCCGCGTATTTCATCCACCCGGAGCGGCCTGTTCCTTGCTTTCCGGTCCTCTCGCCCCGCTGGGGGCGCTCGGTCTCCAGCCTCACCAGCCGGGCCATGCCCGTCTCGGACAGCCGCTGGCGGCTCATATAACGCTCATAATCCTTCATCGGTTTGCCCTCCCCTCACACAGCGTCTTCCAGCAGGGTGCGTAGCTTCCCCCTGGCCCGGGACATGCGGGAACGAACCGTTCCCTCCTTCTCCCCGGTCATGGCGGCGATCTCCGCGGTAGAATACCCCTCGTAGTAAAAGAGGTGGATCACCGCCCGGTCCTTGGGGGGCAGCTGCCAAAGCTCTTCCAGCTCCGCGCGCTCCGGCCCCGTGGCCGCCAGGTCCTCGGGCAGGGCCGTCACCTGCCGCCATTTGAGCCGCAGACGGCTCTTGCAGCCGTTGACCAGCACCCGCGTCAGCCACCCGCCGGGGTTGGCCACGTCCTTGGGCGCTTTCTCCAGATACTTCAAAAACGTGTCCTGGACTGCATCCTCCGCCTCGGCGTGGTCACCTAAAATGGCCAGAGCCGTGCGGAACAGGCCATTGGCATGGGTCCTGACAAAGATCTCCCAATCCATCTCTTCACCTCCTGACATTTATTTGACGTATGAGCTCCGCCAAATGCTGCATGGGGCGGAAAAATTTTATTGATAGCCCAGCACGCCCCGGACGGACACTTCCCCGGAGGACACGGTCTTCACACTCCCGTCTCCCCGGCACACCACCAGCCGAAAGTCCTCGGTCAGCCCCTGGGCGGTCACCTGTTCCTCCCCGTCCGGGCGGATAAGCTTGACCTCCCGGCCCAGGGTAATGCACCGCCTCTCATACTCCGCCAGATAGGCCTCTCGGCCATGGGGAAAGTCAGCGTTCAGCCGTTCCAGTTGGGCGATCAGGGCCAGGGCCAGCGCCCGCCGGGTGACCTCCGCCCCTAAGATCTTCAAAGAGGTAGCGATCCCCTCCAGCTCAGGCCCAAAGTCCTCCCGGGTCTGAGACACGTTGGTCCCCATACCCACCACCACATAGCCCAAGGCTCCGGTCTCCGCCTCCATCCCCATTTCGGTGAGGATGCCGCAGAGCTTTTTCCCCTCCGCCAAAACATCGTTGGGCCACTTGATCTGAGGCTTCACCGAGCAAACCGACTCAATGGCCCGGCAGACGGCCACCGCCGACCACGCCGTCAGCTGGCTGAGCTGCTCCAAAGGCGCGTCGGGCTTTAAGAACACGGAGAGGTACAGCCCCTTTCCCGCCAGGGACTGGAACCCCCGCCCCCGGCGGCCCTTCCCCGCCGTCTGCGCCTCGGCGGTGACCACCAGCCCCGGCGCCGCCCCGGCCATGGCCCGGCGCTTGACCTCATCGTTGGTGGAGTCCACCGTGTCCAGACACAAGACCTCCCGCCCCACCACACCGCTGTCCCGCCGCAGCTCGGCGGGATCCAGCCGGTCAGGCTCTGCTGTCAGACGATAGCCCACCGCGCTCTGGGCCTCGATCTCATAGCCCTCCTTGCGCAGGCTCTCCACCGCCTTCCAGACCGCCGCCCGGCTCACTCCCAGCGTCTTGCTCAGCTCCGCGCCGGACACGGAACGTTCTGCGCGCTTCAGCGCCGCCAACACATCGTTTTTCAGCATATGTCCTCCCACCTTTGCGCTCCCAGTTTACCCCATCCCGCCTCTACTTGTCAACCAAGGACCAAAAACAGGGTTTACAAGCTGTTCCGCCTGTGGTATACTCACTATTGTCAACCAATCTATAGAAAGAAGGTTTACAAGTTATGTCTACTAAACAGCGTTCTTACCTCCGTCCCCTGGTTTTGACCGGGGCTTTCGCCGCCCTCACCGCCGTGTGCGGCTTCTTCAAGGTCCCTCTGGGCTTTACCTTCATCACTCTCCAGACCATGATGGCCGCTCTGGCGGGCATTCTGCTGGGGGCAAAATGGGGAGCGGCGTCTCAGGCGGTGTACCTGGTCCTGGGGCTCGTTGGTCTGCCCATCTTCACCCAGGGCGGCGGACCGGGGTACATTTTCCAGCCCAGCTTCGGTTTTCTCCTGGGCTTCCCCCTCACGGCGGCGGTGAGCGCGTGGGTGCTGGGGGACTCCACCTCTCCCCTGCGCACCGCTCTGGCGGCAGGGGCGGGGATCTTAGCGGGGTATCTCATCGGTACCCCCTATATGGGTCTGATCCTGAACGTTTACATGGGCAAGGGCCTGGACGTCTGGACGGTGGTCAAGACCGGGTGCCTCATCTATCTCCCCGGCGAGGCGGTCAAGGTGATCTTCACCGCCGTCGTCGCCCCGCCCCTCAAGCGGGCCATGAAAAAAAGCGAGCTGATCTGATCCACGGCGGTGCAAGGTCTCTTCTCGCCCCTTGTCCTCTTGACATTCTCCACCCATGTGCTATACTTTCTCCCAGCAAGGCAAACGCCTGTGGAAAAGGAGTGTTTTATTATGGATAAGACCGTTTTTGAGCTGCTCAACGACCAGATCAACAAGGAGCTATATTCCGCCTATCTCTATTTGGATATGGCCAACTTCTACTCCAAGAAGGGGCTGGACGGCTTCGCCAACTGGTATGAGATCCAGGCCAAGGAGGAGCAGGACCACGCCATGCTCATGTACCGCTACCTCCACAACAACGACCAGGACGTAACTCTGGGCGCCATCGCCAAGCCGGACAAGACCTTCGCCACCCTGCTGGACCCCCTGAAGGCCGGACTGGAGCATGAGCGCTACGTCACCAGCCTCATCAACGCCATCTACGCCGCCGCCGTCAAGGCCAGCGACTTCCGCACCACCCAGTTCCTTGATTGGTTCATCAAGGAGCAGGGGGAGGAGGAGAAGAACTCCACCGACCTCATCACCAAGATGGAGCTCTTTGGCGACGATGCCCGGGGCCTCTACCTCCTCAACCAGGAGCTGGCCGGCCGGGTCTACTCCGCCCCCTCTCTGGTGCTGGACTGATCCGTCATCCCAAACATCCGAAGGACGCTCCCATGGGAGCGTCCTTTTTTGCCCTCCCCGCGTATTCACATTTAATTTACAACCGAAACTATTGACAATTCCCCCAACTGGTGGTAGCATGGCGTTAGCACTCAGGAAACGCGAGTGCTAACCGCTGGTATTCGCAGCGGAGGGCACCCACGAGAGCGAGGACGCGCCAGCAGGCGCGTAAATTTGAGGCCGTCAGGCCGAGAATTTGCAGAGGGCCGGGTTCGCCGGCCCAAACAGCATGAAGGAGGTGACCGTCATGGACTTATCCGACCGCAAAAAACGCATTCTCCGGGCGGTCATCGAGACGTATATCGACACCGCCGAGCCGGTGGGCTCCAAGCTCATCATGGAGCGTTCAGGGCTGAACGTCTCCTCGGCCACCATCCGCAACGAGATGGCCGACCTGGAGGCCCTGGGCCTCTTGGAGCAGCCCCACACCTCCGCCGGGCGCATCCCCGCCCCCCGGGGGTACCGCTTCTACGTCAACGACCTGATGGAGGAGCACCGGCTGAGCGTACAGGAGACCGAACGGCTCAACCAGGCCCTGCACCTGAAGATGCGGGAGCTGGACCGGGTGATCGACGAGGCCGGACGTATTGTCTCCCGCCTCACCCGTTACCCCGCCTTCGCCCTGACCAGCGGCGCGCGGCAGGTGACCATCCGCCGCTTCGATCTTTTGATGGTGGACCAAAACGCCTTCATCGCCGTGGTCATGACCGACCAAAACACCGTTTCCAACAAGCTCTTCCGCCTCTCCTATGAGCTCACCGAGAGTCAGCTCCAGATGCTCTCCACCCTCTTAAACGCCTCCTTCACCGGCCTTACCCTGGACCAGATGACCCCACAGCTGGCCCACATGGCCGCCCAAGCGGCACGGGAGGCCATGGAGCTCATCTCTCTGGTGGTCTCCTTCGCCATGGAGGTGCTGGAGGAACAGCAGAGCCGCTGCGTTCACACCGCGGGCATCGACAATCTCCTGTCCCACCCCGAGTATCAGGATCTCTCCCGGGCCCAGCCGCTGATGACCTATCTGGCCCAGGCGGAAAATCTGGGGGCCTTTCCACTCCCCCAGGCCCAAGGCACCAGCGTCCTCATCGGCCCGGAAAACGTCCACGAGGCACTGAAGGACTCCAGCGTGGTCCTGGCCACCTATGATATGGGCGGCGGCGCCCAGGGGGTCATCGGCGTGGTGGGTCCCACCCGCATGGATTACGCCTCCATCCTGGCCCGGCTCCAATATCTGGCCCGTGGCCTGACCCAGCTGTTTGAACGAAACCAGCTCCCCAGCGAGCGAAAGGAGGACTTCTAGTCCATGTCTAAGGAAGCCAAACAGAAAGAGACGTCCCCGGCGGAGACCCCGCCGACGACAGAAGAGACCAGCCCGGCGGAGACCCCCATCCCGGAGGTTGACCCACATCTCCAAGCCCTGGAGGATCAGCTGGCCCAACTCAATGACCAGCACCTACGGCTGCTGGCGGAGTATGACAACTACCGCAAGCGCACCGCCAGAGAGAAGGAATCCGCCTGGAGCGACGCCAAGGCCCACACCGTCAAGGCCCTCCTTCCCGTCTACGACGACCTGGAGCGGGCCCTGAAGCAGGACACTGCCGACGAGGCCTACCGCAAGGGCGTGGAGCTGACCATGGCGGAGCTCCAAAAGGCCCTGGCCGGTCTTGGGGTGGAGGAGATCCCCGCCCTGGGCCAGAGCTTTGACGCCAACCTCCACAACGCCGTGATGCACGTAGAGGATGAGGCGCTGGGCGAAAATATCGTCAAGGAAGTTTACCAAGCCGGCTTTAAGCTGGGCGAGACCGTCATAAGATACGCCATGGTGGTCGTGGCAAATTAGAAGCGCGACCCGTAGACACGCAGGCCACGATGGGCCGGCCCGCACGGCAAAAACAGGCTGGGCGCAGCCCAGCGGCATTTTGCCAAGGGCCGGGAAGCGGGGCCGCAGCGTGTCCAACGGAAGCGTGACAGCCCATTCCAAAATTCGTAATAAAAATTAGGAGGTAATATATTATGTCTAAAATTATTGGTATCGATTTGGGCACCACCAACTCCTGCGTGGCGGTGATGGAGGGCGGCGAGGCCGTCGTCATCGCCAACGCCGAGGGAAACCGCACCACCCCCTCCGTCGTGGCCTTTTCCAAGGACGGCGAGCGGATGGTAGGCCAGGTAGCCAAGCGTCAGGCCATTACCAACCCCGACCGCACCATCTCCTCCATCAAGCGGGAGATGGGCAGCGACTACAAGGTCGCCATCGATTCCAAGAAGTACACCCCCCAGGAGATCTCCGCCATGATCCTCCAGAAGCTCAAGGCGGATGCGGAGGCCTACCTGGGCCAGAGTGTCACCGAGGCGGTCATCACCGTCCCCGCCTACTTCACCGACGCCCAGCGGCAGGCCACCAAGGACGCCGGTAAGATCGCCGGGCTGGAGGTCAAACGCATCATCAACGAGCCCACCGCCGCCGCTCTGGCCTACGGTGTGGACAAGGAGACCGCCCAGAAGGTCATGGTCTACGACCTGGGCGGCGGCACCTTCGACGTGTCCATCCTGGACATCGACGAGGGGGTCATCGAGGTACTTGCCACCGCGGGTAACAACCGCCTGGGCGGCGATGACTTTGACCAGTGCGTCATGGACTACCTGGCCGAGGAGTTTAAAAAGGCCGAGGGCATCGACCTCAAGAGCGACAAGGTGGCCATGCAGCGGCTGAAGGAGGCCGCTGAGAAGGCCAAGATCGAGCTCTCCGGTGTCACCTCCACCAACATAAACCTCCCCTATATCACCGCCGACGCCACCGGGCCGAAGCACCTGGACCTGACCCTCACCAGAGCAAAATTCGACCAGCTCACCGCCCATCTGGTAGAGCAGACCGCCGGCCCCGTGCGGCAAGCCATGTCCGACGCCGGCCTTTCCGGCAGCGACATTTCCAAGGTCCTGATGGTGGGCGGCTCCAGCCGTATCCCCGCCGTCCAGGACATGGTGAAGAAGCTCACCGGCAAGGAGGGCTTTAAAGGGATCAACCCCGACGAATGCGTCGCCATGGGCGCGGCCCTTCAGGGTGGCGTGCTGGTGGGCGACGTGAAGGGCCTGCTGCTGCTGGACGTGACCCCCCTGTCCCTGGGCGTGGAGACCCTGGGTGGCGTAATGACCAAGCTCATTGAGCGCAACACCACCATCCCCGCCAAGAAGTCCCAGATCTTCACCACCCCCGCCGACAACCAGACCTCCGTGGAGGTCCACGTCCTCCAGGGTGAGCGCGAGATGGCCCGGGACAACAAGACGCTGGGCCTCTTCTCTCTGGACGGCATCGCCCCCGCCCGCCGGGGCGTCCCTCAGATCGAGGTGACCTTTGACATCGACGCCAACGGCATCGTCAACGTCTCCGCCAAGGACCTGGGCACCGGCAAGGAGCAGCACATCACCATCACTTCCTCCACCAACATGTCCAAGGAGGATGTGGAAAAGGCGGTGAAGGAGGCGGAGCAGTTCGCCGCCGAGGACGCCAAGCGCCGGGATGAGATCGACATCCGCAACAACGCCGACCAGCTGGTCTACCAGACCGAGAAGGCCCTGGACGAGCTGGGCGACAAGCTGGACGCCGCCGACAAGGCCAGCGTGGACGCCGCTCTCACCAAGACCAAGGAGGCCCTGAAGGGCACCGACACCGACGCCATCAAGGCCGCCGCTGAGGAACTCTCCAAGGTGTTCTATCCCATCACTGAAAAGCTCTACAACCAGCAGGCCCAGGCCGGCGCGGCCCCCGGCCCCGACATGGGCGGCGCCGCCCCCGGCGACGGCGTGGTGGACGCGGATTATGAAGTCGTTGATGGGGATGACAAATAACCGGACATGACCAGGCGGGCCGGTTTGGAACCGGCCCCTACACAGGCACTTTCTCTGTAGGGGCGGGTCCCAGACCCGCCCGCTTCCCCTGTTCGCAACACTCCCTCTAAAGAGGTGAAGCACATACATGGCAGACCAAAAACGTGACTTTTACGAGGTCTTAGGCGTGTCCAAAACCGCCTCGGACGACGAGATCAAAAAAGCCTACCGCAAAAAGGCCAAGGAATACCACCCCGACCTCCACCCCGGCGACAAGGACGCCGAGGCCAAGTTCAAGGAGGTCAACGAGGCCTACGAGGTCCTATCCGACACGGACAAAAAGGCCCGCTACGACCAGTTCGGCATGGCGGGAGTGGACCCCAACTTCAACCCCGGCGGCTTTGGCGGAGGGTTTGGCGGCGGGTTCGACGGCATGGACCTGGGCGACCTCTTCGGCGCCTTCTCCGGCTTTGGTGGGTTCGGCGGCTTTGGGGGTGGAGGTCCCCGCCGCCAGCAGGGCGGCCCCCAGAAGGGGGAATCCCTCCGGGTGGCCCTCACCCTCACCTTTGAGGAAGCCGCCTTTGGCTGTGAAAAGGAGATCAACCTCACCCGCTCCGACCCCTGCCCCGACTGCGGCGGCAGCGGCTGCGCCCACGGCACCAAACCCGAGACCTGCCCTGACTGCGGCGGCCAGGGGGTGGTCCGGGTCCAGCGGGGCGGCGGCTCCTTCTCCTTCGTCTCCACCGCCCCCTGTCCCAAGTGCCACGGCACGGGCCAGCTCATTAAGGACCCCTGCCCCGGCTGCCACGGAGAGGGCGCGGTGCGCAAGCAGAAGCGGCTCACCGTCACCATCCCCGCCGGCATCGACGACGGCCAGGCCGTCTCCCTCCGGGGCCAGGGCAACGCGGGCAAAAACGGCGGCCCGGCGGGAGACCTCATTGTGGGCGTCTCCGTGCGGCCCCACCCCAAATTCCAGCGGGACGGCTCCACCGTCTATCTTACCCAGGCCGTCTCCTTCCCCCAAGCCGCTTTGGGGGCGGAGCTGGAGATCGACACCATCGACGGCAAGGTGAAGTGGACCCTCCCCGCCGGGACCAAGACCGGCTCGGTGTTCCGCCTGCGGGGCAAGGGCATCCCCGGCCTTCACGGCCGCCCTCGCGGCGACCAGCTGGTCACCGTGGTCATCGACACCCCCCAGCGGCTCACCGACGCTCAGAAAGAGGCGCTGGAGGCCTACGCCAAGGCCATGGGGGAGGACGCTCCCCCCGGTGGAAAAGGTTTTTTTGACAAACGGAAGAAAAAGAAATAAAATAGAAGGCGGACCAAGTCCGCCTTCTATTTTTGCTTGACAGGATCCCAGAACAGGAGGACGTCACATGACCTTTGGAATTTTTCTCGCCGCGCTGGTGCTGGCGGGGGCGATCGGCTTTATCGCCTACTACTTCACCGCCCTGCGCCCCCGTCCGGGCACCCTGGACTGGATCGCTATGGCGGACCGCGCTCCCTTTACCCTGGCCCACAAGCGCCACGCTATGGCGCGCAAGGACGCCCTTCCCGTTCTCATTATCACCGTAGTCTACGCCGTCACCGCCTTCTTCTCCCTGGGCTCCACCAAGGCCCCTCAGGCGTACCACGACTTTGTGGACGGGGAGACCGTCACCATCCAAGTGGAAGGGGACAAGCCGCTACTGGTCTCCCGCGTCTGGGCCTATTCCTCTCTGGGCACGGGAGCCTATAACTTGGAGGTCTCGGCGGACGGCGAGGCCTGGTCCACCCTGTGGACCAAAACGGAACAGGACGAGTGGGGCCGGGACAAGACGGTCTACTACTGGGCGCTGGCCGACGGCTACGATCCCTCCTACGCTCTGAGCCAGGACTATGTCAAGCTCTTCAAGTGGCAGGATATTATCCCCCAGCAGGCCCAGTGGGTGCGCTATATCCGCATCACCGGCAAGGCGGACTACAATCAGCAGACCCTCCGCCTGGGCAAGCTCATTTTCTTTGACGACCAGAACCAGCCTCTCAGCTTCTCCTGGAGCCTGACAGACGGCGAGACCGCCCCCGACGGTCTTGCCCAGCTCTTTACCGTGGACAACAACGTCCCCGTCGCCATCTCCTGGCGCAACTCCTCCTATTTTGACGAGATCTACCACCCCCGCACCGCCTTGGAGCATCTGGAGGGGCTGAACCCCTACGAGACCACTCACCCGCCTCTGGGCAAGCTCATTCTGTCCATCGGCATTTGGCTCTTCGGCATGACTCCCTTTGGCTGGCGGTTCATGGGCACCCTGTTTGGGGTGCTGATGCTCCCCCTGCTGTATGTATTTCTCAAAAACATGTTTGGCAAGACGGTAGTGGCCACCTGCGGGACCGCCCTCTTCGCCGCGGAGTTCATGCACCTGGCTCAGACCCGCATCGCCACCATCGACACCTACGGAGTGTTCTTTATCCTCCTGTCCTACTGGTTCTTCTACCGCTGGCTCACCGCCTCCGCCACCCCCAACAAGAAGGGGAAGACAAGCGAGGGCTACGGCTCCCTGGCCCTCGCCGGGATCACCTGGGGGATCGGCTGCGCCTGCAAGTGGACGGTGATCTACGCCGGAGTGGGCCTGGCAGTGCTCTATGTCCTCCACCTGGTCCTGCGCGCCCTGGCCTGGAAAAGGGGGGAGGAAAACGCCCCCTCCCCCGCCGAGCCGGCGGCGGAGCCCTCCCCGGACGACGGCCTTCCCCTCCCGGCGGAGCTTTCCCGGGTCAAGACCCCCCGGAAGAGATCCCTAGCTGGGTGGCTTGTCAAGACCCTGCTCCTCTCCGTGCTGTGCTTCGTCCTCATTCCCCTGGCCATCTATACCGCCTCTTATATCCCCTACGCCCTGGCCCAGGGGAACGTAGGCCTGTCCCTTCCCAACACCCTCTCCGGCTTTGGCCGCAGCTTCCCTGTGTTCTGGGAAAACCTTTGGGGCTATCTGCGCCAGGGCAAGGATTTCCGCGGTCCCTCCATCCCCCGGGACAGCCTTTCGGGCATTATGCTCCACAACCAATACCACATGCTCACCTACCACAACGGCGTCACCACCCCCCACAGCTATGAGTCCCGCTGGTATCAATGGCTGGTGGACGGACGGCCCATCCTCTTTTACCTGGACGATATGGGCGGCAGCGGCATGACCGAGCGGTTTGCCTCCTTTAATAACCCCCTCATCTCCTGGGCGGGACTTTTGAGCCTCATTGCTGTGGCCATTCGCTTTGTCCAGCGCAAGTGCGGCAAGGCCCTGTTTTTGGTGGTGGCCTTCCTCTCCCAGCTGCTCCCCTGGGTGTTCATCGGCCGCACCACCTTCGCCTACCACTACTTCCCCTCCATCCTCTTCCTGGTCTTCTGTATCTGCTATCTCTTCAACGACCTGATGGAGTGTCAGTGGGCCAAATGGCGGCTGCCGGTCTACGGGGTGACCGGCGTCTCCATCGCCCTCTATGTTCTCTTTTACCCCGCCCTCATCGGCCTGACCATGCCCAATTGGTACTCAGGCGGTTTGTTGCGCTTCCTCCCCTCCTGGCCCTTCTGATTTTTGATAAAAGGAGACCTCTTCCATGTTTCTTGGCGACACCCACACCCACTCCCTCTGCTCCCCCGATGGCCACAACACCGTCACCGAAATGGCCCGCGCCGGGGCCACCGCGGGGCTGACTCATCTCTGCCTCACCGACCACTGCGACCTGGTCACCCTCCAGGGCGAGCCCGCCTATACCTACGACTGGGCCCCCTACCACGCCAACCTGGCGGAGGCGCGCTCCGCCCTGCCCGCCGGGCTGGAGCTTGCCCAGGGCCTGGAGCTGGGCGAGGCCTATGAAAATCCCGAGGCCGCCCGGGCCATCCTGACCGCCGCGCCGGAGTTGGACTTTATCATCGGCTCGGTGCACAACTACCGCGCCATCAAGGACAAGCACGACTTCTACTTTGCCGAGTACCCCGACCACGAAGCCTGTCAAAGCACCCTGGAGGACTATTTGGGCTCCCTCGAGGCGCTGGTGGAGCTCCCCGACTGCTACGACTCTCTGGGCCATGTGATTTATCCCCTGCGCTATATCAACGACCGCGGCCCCCATTCCTTCTCCCTGCTGGAGGGGGATTTCTATGACCGCACCGTCGCTATCCTCCGCCGCGCCGCTCAGGACGGCAAGGCCATGGAGGTAAACACCTGGCGGGGCCGCTCCATCGAGGAATGGATCCCCTACCTGCGCCTGTTCAAGTCCCTGGGGGGCGAGCTCATCACCGCGGGCTCAGACGCCCACACCGTCCAGGACGTTGGCCGGGGCATCCGCGACGTTTATCAAGTGATCGCCCACTGCGGCTTTGCCTACGTGGCGGTATATCATGGCCGCAAGGCCGGAATGGAGAGACTATAATGGAAGAGAAGAAACTCACCGTCGCCCTGGCCTGCGACCACGGCGGCTACGCCTTGAAGGAGGTCCTGAAGGCCCATCTGGAGGCCCAGGGCGTCTCCACCAAAGACTTTGGCTGCCACTCCACCGAGAGCTGCGACTACCCCGTCTTTGCCCAGCAGGCCGCCCAGGCTGTAGCGGAGGGCAAATGCCGCCTGGGGGTGGTGGTGTGTACCACCGGCATCGGCGTTTCTATCGTGGCCAACAAGGTCAAGGGGGTGCGCTGCGCCCTCTGTCACGAGCCCTGGTCCGCCCAGATGACCCGCCGCCACAACGACGCCAACATGCTGGCCATCGGCGCCGGGGTCACGGGGCCCAACTTAGCCAAGGAGATCCTGGACGCCTTCCTGTCCCATGAATTTGAGGGCGGCCGCCACCAGCGCCGGGTGGACCTCATCCGCGCGGTGGAAAACAGCTGACCGGCTTGCGGCGTCAAATAATGCCGCGTATAGGACACAGCAGCTCCCCCTGTCGGGCCCAGCCTGACGAGGGAGCTGTTTTTTCGTGGGACGCGCCCGGGGAACTTTCTCCTGAAATCAGCGTCTGAAAAAAATAATGGTATACATTTCCTAGGAACTGTGTTATACTAGGAATACCAATGCGGCCCCGCGGGGCCTTGAAATGGCTTTCCCGTCCCTTGGGACGTTTTTTCGAAGGGCTTTCGCTCCAGGAAACGCGGAGACGGCCCACACACTTACATAGGACACAGCCTGCAGCGTGACGGCGGTATTCAGACCGCACCGTCGCGGTGGTTTGATGTGCTGTGCCCGCGCAACAAAAAGGAGTTTATGTATGGCAGAAAAACTGAAGATCATTCCTCTTGGCGGTCTCAATGAGATCGGCAAGAACATGACCGTCTACGAGTATGGCAACGACATCATCATTGTAGATGTGGGCATGGGCTTCCCGGACACGGATATGTACGGAGTGGACGTGGTCATCCCCGACTTCACCTACCTCATCCAGAACCGGGAGCGCATCCGGGGCATTTTTCTCACCCACGGCCACGAGGACCACATCGGCGGCATCCCCTACCTGCTCCGGAGCCTCCAGGCCCCCATCTACGCCACCCGTATGACCGCGGGGCTGGTGAAGCTGAAGCTGGAGGAGCACCGCCTGCTGGACAAGACCAAGCTCATCACCTGCGAGGCGGGCGAGGTGGTCCGGGCGGGGGTGTTCCGGGTGGAATTCATCCACGTGAACCACTCCATCGCCGACGCGGTGGCCTTCGCCATCCGCACCCCTGTGGGCGTATGCGTCCACACCGGCGACTTCAAGATCGACGCCACCCCCATCCAGGGCGGCATGATCGACCTGGGCCGCCTGGGCCAGCTGGGCAAGGAGGGCGTTCTGGCCATGCTGTGCGACTCCACCAACGTGGAGAACCCCGGCTTTACCAAGTCGGAGCGCAGCGTGGGCGCCTCCTTCGACGCGCTGTTCCGTGGTTGTGAGCAGCGCATCATCGTCACCACCTTCGCCTCCAACGTAGACCGCATCCAGCAGATCATCTCTGTGGCGGCCAAGTACGGCCGCAAGGTGGCCGTGGTGGGCCGGAGCATGGAAAACGCTCTCAAGGTGTCCACCGAGCTGGGCTATATGAACATTCCCCAGAACACCCTGGTGGAGCTGGCCCACATCAAGTCCCTGCCCAAGGAGAAGGTCTGTATCATCACCACTGGGAGCCAGGGGGAGACTATGTCCGCCCTCACCCGCATGGCCTTCAACACCCACAAGCAGATCGAGATCCAGGCGGGCGACCGGGTCATCATCTCCGCCTCCGCCATCCCCGGCAACGAAAACGCCATCGGCAGCGTCATCAACGAGCTGTACCGCAAGGACGCGGAGGTGGTCAACGAACGGGCAATGGCCCTCCACGTGTCCGGCCACGCCTGCCAGGAGGAGCTGAAGATCATCCACGCCCTGGTCAAGCCCCGGTTCTTCATCCCCGTCCACGGGGAGCAGCGGATGCTGAAGAACCACTCCAAGCTGGCCCAGGAGGTGGGCATGAGCCCCCGCAACGTCATCATCGGTGACATCGGCAGGGTCATCGAGCTCACCCCCGGCTCCGCCCGCATCACCGGGACGGTGCCCTCCGGCCGGGTATTCGTGGACGGCTACGGCGTGGGCGACGTGGGCAGCGTGGTCCTCCGGGACCGCAAGCACCTGGCGGAGGACGGCATGATCATGGTGGTGTGCGCCATGTCCGCTGAGGACGGCGCCCTCATCTCCGGCCCCGACATCGTCACCCGCGGCTTTATCTACGTCAAGGAGTCCGAGGGACTGATGGAGGAGCTGCGCCGGGTGGCGGTGGACGCCATCGAGAAGTGCAACATCCGCTACGCCACCGATTGGGCGGCCATCAAGACCGAGGTGAAGGAAACGCTCTCCGACTACCTCTACAAAAAGACCAAGCGCAACCCCATGATCTTGCCCGTGATCATGGAGGTCTGAAACAAAGCAGAAAAGCGGACGGTTTCTTGCGAAACCGTCCGCTTTTTGTTGCCCCCGGTATTCGGTTTACTTTAGCAGTTCATAGAGCCGCAGGACGGTGAGGATGGACTGCTCCCGGCTGTAAGTCATCTGGGGGGAGAAGAAGTTGCCGCCCGTGCCCTGCATGATGCCTGCGGCGGACACCTGACCCACCGCATCTGCCGCCCAGGGGCCGATGGAGGCGTTGTCGGCGTAAGTGGGCGCGGTGGCGGACAGCTCCTTGCCCATGACCTTGGACAGCCGGGCGAGGATGGTGGCGGCCTGCTCCCGGGTGAGCTGGCCGTTGGGGTCAAACAAGTCGCCGCCAATGCCGTTGACCACGCCCAGCCCGGCCATCTTCTGCACGTTCACATCATTGGTGTCGGTAAAGGTGGCGCGCTGGGTGATTTTGGTCCGCTTGACCGTTTCATAGAGCTGGACCGCCAGCTCGCAGAACTCCGCCCGGGTGCAGGTTTGGGTGTACTTGCTCTGGAGGTTTTCAGGAACTAGGTTGGCGGAAATGGCTTGGTTGACCTCCTCCTCCGCCCAGATGCTGGGGGTCTCCACCGCCGCCGCGGAAGTTACGGTGAAGTTCAGCGTGACCTGCTGGGACAGCTTGCCGTCGGAGGTTTTGACCGTGATGACCTCGCCGTGATCCTTGCTTCCGCCGTTGGCGGCCGTCAGCCCCGCCTTGGGCCGGACCGTGAAGGTGGCGGTCTGGCCCGCACTCAGGGTGGTGCGGGACAGCCTGCCCACCTCATAGTTGGTAGCGGTGGGCTGAGCGAGGGTAATGCTCTCGTCCCCTGTGTTTTTGACCGTCACGGTTTTGGCGGACGGCTGGTCGTAGCCCTCGTTCACGCTGTCAAAGGTAAGCGTGGAAGGGCTGACGGAAAACTGCCTTTCCTCTCCCTTTACCACGTATTTCACGGTCAGATCAGCCGCAGAGTTGCCCGGCTCGAAGTGAAGCACCTCTGTGAAGTCCCCGGCGGTTTCGGTGCCGACCTTGGGGGTGATGCTCAGGCCCCCTTCCTGACCCGGCTTGATGACAATGGACGGTCTGTTGGTGCCAAACTTGACGTCGTAATACTGGGAAGAGGGCGCGGTCAGGGTGATGTCGTGGTCGCTGCCGTTGAAAATGTCGATACCCCTGTTGCCCGGACCCCACTCACCTACATTCTTCGTGCCGAAGTCCAGCACTGCGTTATCATCCTGGAAATACAGGCCGTCCGCGCCCTTTTCCACCTTCAGCTTGATGGTCGCCATGGCGGAAACATCCCGGTAGCAGATAACTTTCATGTCCCAGCGGTAGTCGCCCGCGCTCAGGTTTTGCGCCGCGCTTACCGTAATGCGGAAGCTCTCGCCGGGAGCCAAGCTCATGGGAATGCTGACTTTTTCGTTGTCGGGATTAAAGTAGGTAAAGCCCTGATCGCGGTGGGCGCTCCAGTCGAAGGTGATCCCATCCAGAGTCGCATTGCCGGTGTTTGTGACCGTAAAGGTTTCGGAGGGCAGGTCAAACCATGTGTAAGCCTTAATGGTTCCCAGATCCGCAGAGGTCTTGTCAATGCTCAGGCCCAGCGTTGGCTTCTCCTCCCCCACCACAAGGGCATAGGAGAGTATATTCTTCGCGCGTTCGGACAGTGTCTCCTTTGCGCCGGGCTGGAGGTAGATCGTAACATCCTTGGGGAAGTCAACTACGTTCAGCTTGCTCAGGTCGGAGCCCTCAAAGGTGATGGTCTTGATATTGTTGTTGTCTGCGCTGTAGCCATCGTATATCTTTCGAACATCGGTCACACTGGCGGGAATGCTCAGCTCTGTGATCGGGCTGCCATCAAAACAGGCATAGCCAATGGTGGTCAACCCCTTCGGCAGATCGATGCCGGTCAGTCCCGTATTGGAAAAGGCCTGCGCCCCGAACCCCGTCACGGTCTCCGGAATGTCGACCTGCCGCAGGCTGGTGCAGCCGTAAAAGCATTTCGCCGGAATGTCTGTCATTCCTGCGGGCAGCACTACCCTCTCCAGCGACGTACAGCCGCTGAAGCACTCGCCCAGTAGTTTATAATAGAAATCCCCCAACTCAGAAAGGTCTACGCTTCGCAGCGTGGTATTCCCTTGAAATGCCTTGTCGCTCAAGTCGGTCACCGGTTTGTCTGTCCATGTTTGGACGGCCCCGCCGCTTTCCGTTTCAAAGCTGATGGCCTTGTGAACTGTGACGTCAGTCGCGCCGGGAGCCACGCCGACCGCCGTCAAAGCATTGATGCTTGTGATAGTCCCGTCAGGAGCATCGCCCCAAAACGTCGCCTCGTAAATCACGCCGTCAATTTCGATTCGGGGCGTTTCTGCCTCCGCCGCCTTTGCGGGTATGCCCATCGCCGGGAACAGTCCCAGACAGAGGGTGAGGGTCAGAAAGACAGATAAGATACGCTTTTTCATGATGTTTCCTCCTCTACGGTTCGTATTTTACTTTTTGTAGTAGTTGATCAAACACCCCGCCAGGATGATGTCCCGCTCCTCTCTTGTCAGGCCGGGGAGGGAGAGAGTCACCACCTTGGCGGTGGGGCCGTCCGGCTCCCTTTGGAGAAGGATGGCGTCGATGGTCTCCCCGTCCCCTTCCAACAAGGCGCGGATGCCGGGGAGGTAGAGCCGGTCGCCGGGATTCAGCTCCAACTCTGCCACGCCGGGGCAGATGAAGGGGAGCATTCCCCAGTTGACCAGGTTGGAGCGGTAACGCTTGGTGGCGTAGTCCGCCGCCAGGTTGGCGCAGCCGCCCAGCACCCGCTGGCAGGAGGCGGCCTGCTCCCGGGCCGAGCCATCCCCGGGCTTCAGCGCCATGACAAAGGAGCCGAGGCCCGTTGTGGCGGGATCGTAGCTGCCCAGCGCTTCCCGCGCCTCGGGGGTGTCGGGACGCTCCCGGCGTAGCTTCTCTACCGCCTGCACGGCCTTGGCGTTGGCCACATAGTCAGGACACTTGCGGGAGAGAGCAAACTCCGCCAGCTTCAGGGGGTTGGAGCGGTAGGAGGAGGTCTCCCCGGAGGGGATGAGCTCGTCGGTG
>ERZ779633.53-NODE-53-length-59230-cov-8.290815_pt1 | contig 59230 bp, 60 predicted proteins | sample MGYA00514195_ERZ779633 | MGnify/ENA primary metagenome ERZ779633 (study PRJEB29562, sample SAMEA4376707) | mouse gut metagenome | isolation source: Cecum | study: EMG produced TPA metagenomics assembly of the A DSS colitis mouse model was used to assess the microbial...
GAGCAGAGGACTGAAAATCCTCGTGTCGTTGGTTCGATTCCGACCGGAGGCACCAAGCTCCGTGGGATGGGAAGTATCCCGTCCCACGGAGTTCCCCTAAAGGGGAGAAATTTCGGCAAGATATGCGGGTGTAGCTCATCTGGTAGAGCGCCACCTTGCCAAGGTGGAGGTAGCGAGTTCGAGCCTCGTCACCCGCTCCAAAATGCAGATTCTTCCCTGTTTGGCAGACAGGGGGAAGAACGGAAAAGTGGAACTCGCTACCTCCACCGTATGTATAATTGGAGGTTACCGGGTTCCCTACGAATGGCGAAAGCCATTCTTAGGGTGGTGGAAGCGAGTTCGAGCCTCGTCACCCGCTCCACTTGATATGACAGCGACACAGTCGCTGTCATATCAAGTGGAAACCGTGGGAGATCATACTGCTCAGGCTGGCAAAGCCAGCCTTCCGCAAATCCGCCTGCGGCGAATTTACGCCGCACTCGCGGCGCAGTCCAGAAGGACTGTAACGGGACTATTTTGAGACCTGACGCATAGAATGAGGATGTGGCGACATAGCCAAGTGGTAAGGCAGAGCTCTGCAAAAGCTCCACCCCCAGTTCGAGTCTGGGTGTCGCCTCCAAAAAAGAGGACGCGTGAGCGCCCTCTTTTTTCTTTTACACATGGAGATGTGGAATCTGGGCAAACCGGACGGTCGGCCTACTATGAGCGAGTGGCCGGTGCGGGTCTGGGAGGAAGCAGAGCTTCTGGAGCAGTATGCGGCGGAGGTCCGGAGATGGATCCGGGGCGAGTTTCCGAATACGAATACGTCTTTGCGCCGTACTACTTCAATTGGAGGCATTGGAATACGCTCTTGAGCAGTGGCTGACGGTGTCCATGGAGAGGGGAACCTTTGAAGCCCATCACTTTCGGTATCTGACAGAGTGCGTCTACCGTTTAGGAAGGACAGGAACAGAATGACAAGGATTTTGTTTATCTGCCACGGCAATATCTGCCGCAGTCCTATGGCGGAGTTTGTGATGAAGGACTTGATGGCGAAGGCGGGGCTGGCGGAGGATTTTGACATTGCCTCCGCCGCCACCAGCAGGGAAGAGATCGGCAACGATATCTACCCGCCCGCACGGCGGGAGCTGGCCCACCACGGCGTCCCTTGCGAGGGCCACCGGGCCAGACAGCTGACGAGGGAGGACTACCGCCGCTATGACTACCTGGTGGTCATGGACGATGCCAACCTCCGCAACGCCCGGCGTATCTGCGGCGGCGACCCGGAGGGGAAAATACGCCGCCTTCTGGACTTTACCGCCCGCCCCGGCGAGGTAGCCGACCCCTGGTACACCGGAGACTTCACCGCCACCTGGAGGGACGTTCTGGAGGGCTGCACCGCACTGCTGGCGAGGGTAAAAGCGGATGTGGGATAAAAAATGTGTACCAACCGTGTGTACCAAACGGGGGCGGCTCTGACATTTGCCCTCAAAAAGAGCAAAAGAAAGGCCGCCTAGCTGTTATTTTGCAACAGCTAGGCGGCCTTATCGTGGTGGAGCCGAGGGGAGTTGAACCCCTGTCCGAAAGCACTTTGACGGGAACTTCTCCGGGCGCAGACGGTTATTTACATTCCCTTACCCCGACGCGAACCGTCACGCTGCGGGGCTTGGTAGAGTCATTGTGCATGGCGCGGGCAACTCTTACCGCGCTCACGGACGCCACTAAGATGACACCCTTGCCGGCCCGTGGCCCCTCCGGCGCGGATGGCTGCGGCTAATTAAGCGGCAGCGAGAACTACGTTATCGTTGTTCTTTAATTTATAAGTTGCCCATTTTAAGGATGTTAGGCGCATCCGCCCGCTATTCCCGCCTCCATACCCCCGTCGAAACCGGTACGGCCCCTCGTCGGAGCAAGCTCCATATCGTTCGTTTCCGGCTAAAACCGAAAACTCACTCATTCCGCTGTTCCTCCTCTCCAAATCGAACCCGCTGCGCTGGGCTTCGATTTGGTAGAAGGTCAAGGGCAAGACCCTTGCCGCCGCGAACGATGGGATCAAGATCAGGTCAAGCAAACGTAGTTCTTCGTGCTGGGAGAATTACACCTTTTCGGGTGCGGGATAGGTCTCGCCGTGAGTGTCGATGGTGACGGTGGCGATGCGCTGGGCCTCCAGAGGTTTATCCTGGAAATCGGTGCGCACGGAGACGATGGCGTCGGCCACGTCCAGGCCCTCCAGCACCTTACCGAAGGCGGCGTACTGGCCGTCCAGATGGGGCGCCTTCTCCACCATGATGAAGAACTGGCTTCCGGCGGAGTTGGGGGCCATGGCCCGGGCCATGGAGAGGACGCCCCGGTCATGGACCAGGTCGTTTTGCCGGAAGCCGTTGCCGGAAAACTCCCCCTTGATGGAGTAGCCCGGACCGCCGGTGCCGGTGCCCTTGGGGCAGCCGCCCTGGATCATAAAGCCGGGGATGACCCGGTGGAAGGTGAGGCCGTTGTAGAAGCCGCTTTGGGCCAGGGCGATGAAGTTGTTCACTGAGTTGGGGGCCTTGTCGGGGTAGAGCTCCCCGGTCATGACGCCGCCGTTTTCCATGGTGATGGTAAAGGTGGGATTGGACATATGCAACACTCCTTTGTTTGTCAGACGCGTTTACCGCGTCCGTTGTTCCTTCATTCTGCGGTCGATCTCCCGCTTGGCGTCCCGCTGGGCGGCGGAATCCCGCTTGTCATAGAGCTTCTTGCCCTTCGCAAGCCCCAGCTCCACCTTCACCCGGGGGCCGGAGAAGTACACCGACAGGGGAATGAGGGCGTAGCCGCTCTGCTGCATCTTTGCCCCCAGACGATAAATCTCCCGCTTGTGCATCAGTAGCTGCCGGGGGCGCCGGGGCTCCTTGTTAAAGATGTTTCCCTTCTCGTAGGGGGAGATGTGAACGCCCAGAAGAGTGAGTTGCCCTTCCTTGATGACGCAGAAGGAATCCTTCAGGTTGACGTTGCCTAAGCGGATGGATTTGACCTCTGTACCCGCCAGGGCGACCCCCGCTTCATAGGTGTCTTCAATAAAGTAATCGTGGTAGGCCTTGGGATTTTTCGCCACCACCCTTTTTCCGCTCTGCTGCGCCATGGGCTCACCTCCTGACCAGAAAGGGAAGTATACACTATTATATCACATCTGTCAAGAAAAAAGCGGGAGGGCTTGTGCCCTCCCGCTTTCAATATATTTGAAGTTTACTCGACGACCACAAGACGGACCTTGCCGCCCTGGGCGGGGGAGCGGTCAAAGTAGACGGTGAGGGCGTTGGTGTAGGCCAGCGCCTCGTTGAGAGAAGAGAACCAGGTTTTGGACTTGGCGTTGTAGCAGCAGTCATCAATGTTGGCCGCCAGGGGATAGACTGTGCCGTTGACGGTGACCGAGTCGTCGGTGAAGGCGGTGCGGCGGACCCGTGCCTGGGAGCGGAGGGTGATCGTGCTGCCCAGGCGGCTGACGCCGTCGAGTTCAGAGGTGCCGGGAGCCACGCCCACAAAAGTGTTTTCGGCGCCCACGGCGGAGAGGGCGGAGATCAGGTGCAGGGAATCCTTATTGTTTTTCACGTAGACTGTGGGGTTGGAGGTAGAAAGGCCGGTGGAGCCGGAGGAATACATGCCCTCGCCCTTGGTGAGGATGCCGTAGGTGTAGCATTCGCCGGTGGCGTCGTTCAGCTGGAGGATATCCACGCTGCCGTTATTATCCACATGGTAATAGGTGATCTGGCCGGCGGGGATGGAGGCAGCGGTGACCTGGGAAAGGGTCACCCGGGTGAGGGGACTGTTGCCGGCCTTGTCATAGATCGCCGCCTGGGGAGCCACATTCAAGCTGCCCAGCTTGCCTTCAGAGGGCCGCCAAGTCCCGGAGGGGACGTTTTCGACCACAGTGGTCAAACGGAGATGGCCGCTCTCAAAGGAGGCCACGCTGGCCAGACGGCCGGGGGCGCGCTCCATGGCGGTGGCGGAGGAGGTGACCTCACCCTTCACAGTAAAGCCATACGCCAGCTCCACCGAGGCCTGATAGCCGGATTCGCTGTTGCCGGTGATGGTGGCAACGCCGATGGGCTCGCCGGTCACAGCGTCGGGAGAGACCACCCCGGCCACATTGTTATAGCTGTCCAGCAGGAGGGTCATGCGGTCGCCCAGTTTGAAGCTGGTCAGATCCTTCAGGGCGCAGTCCAGAACATTGAACTGGGCGCCCATGACGGTGATGGTGCTGGGGCTCACCGCGCTGGGGCTGGCGTTTTCATAGACGCCGGTGAGCTTGCGGTCGGAGAGGTTGAGCACGTCCGCGCCGCCGTCAAAGCTGCCCACGTCGTAGGGCTTGACGTCGCTCAGAGTGGCGGGAACACCGTTTTTATAGACGGTGGGAGTGACAGAGGAGAATAGGGGGCGGAAGGGGTCGGTGCCGGGCTTGGCCACGGCGGTGACGGAGTTGAGCCCCTCGGCCAGAAGGTAGATGGACTGGAGCGCGCCTGCCTTATTATAGCAGAACACGGCGTTGGTGCCGTAGGGCATCTGCTTGGCGTAGGTCTCGCCGTAGGAGGACTCCTTCTCGCCGCTCTGGTAGACGGGCGTGGTGGGGTCCACCAGGATCTGCTCCTGACCCTGGGCCACCACATAACGAGCCTCGGCCTCCAAAATGCGGACGGTGCGGGTGGCGTAGTCGGCGTCCTGCTGGAGGGCCAGCACGTCCCCCTCCTTGTCCAGCACCAGCTTGCACCGCTGGCCCTGATAGGAGGTGGAGAGGTTGCCCCGATGGGTGCGGTAGCTCTTTTCCGCGGTGCGCAGGGCCCAGCCGCCGTCAGAGGTGGTCTGGCCCTTTACCTCCAGCACCAGCTGGGACTCGGTAATGGAGCCACCCAGAGAGGCGACCAGAAACACGTCCTTGCCACCCCGGGGAGCGGTAAAGAGGGCGTTGGCGAAGAGGATGGCGGCGTCGCCACGGGTGATGGAGGCCAGGGGAGCGGCGGACACGCCGTTGGTGAGGCCAATCTGGGCAGCGGTGGAGAGATAGCCGTCATACCAGGCGGAGCCGAAGCCTACGGTGTCGTCGCTGTAGCTCAGCACCCGCATGAGGATAGTGACCGACTCAGCAAAGGAGATGGGAGCGTCCGGTTTAAAATAGCCCGCGCCGTCCCCACGGATGAGGGGGGCTTTGGTACCCCCCCCGGTCGAGACCTGGGCGGCCACATGGATGTAGCCACGGGCCCAGTGGGTAGAGGGGACGTCACGGAAGATGGTGCGGTTCATCTGGGACGCGGCCTTGCCGCCGTCCCCCACCAGCTCCACAGCCATCTTGGAAAACTCTGCCCGGGTCAAAGTCCCCTGGGGCCGGAAGGCGGTGCCGCCGGTGCCGTTGACGATACCCAGCAGCCGCAGCAGGTCCGCGCTCTCCGCCACGTTAGGGTCGGCGATGTCGGTAAAGGCGGGGGAGATGGGGGTGGTGGCGGCGGAGACGGCGGGAACAGTCCCCGCCAGCAGGCACACCGCCAGAAGCAAAGCGATCCATTTTGTTCTCTTCATTTGCGTATCCCTCCTAGATTTAGTCTGCCCGCAGGGCTTCCACGGGCTGGAGACGGCTGGCTTTGATGGCGGGCCAGAGGCCGAAGATGATGCCCAGAGCTACCGAGATACCGAAGGCGGCGACGGTGATGCCGCCGCTGGGCATGATGACCAGGCCGAATTGGGCTTTTGTCAGGACCATGGTTATGATGTAGCCCGCGGCGATGCCGAACAATCCGCCGATGCCGCAGATCATGGCGGCCTCGATGAGGAACTGGATGATGATGCTTCGCCGCTCCGCGCCGATGGCCTTGCGGATGCCGATCTCACGGGTGCGCTCGGTGACGGTGACCAGCATGATGTTCATGATGCCGATGCCGCCCACCAGCAGGGAGATGGCGGCGATGCCCGCGATGAACTGGTTGTCCATGTCTTCCTGCTTCTGCTGGTTTTCCTGATACTCGCCGGGGTTATAGACCTGGTAGCTTCCGGTATTTTGATTGATGATCCCGGAGAGGAAGCTGTTGAGGGAGGTGACTACTTTTTTGATATCCCCGGAGGACCTGGCCTTCACATAGTACTGGTCGATGGCTTCGTTGTTGTTGTAGTACCGGGTCATGGTATAGGGGAGCATGATCAGCTTGTCCTGGCGCTTGAGGGATTCCTTGATCCAATAGGTGTCGTCGTTTTGATCGTTCTTGGACTTGCCCAAAACCGCCTTGGCGGCCTTGCTCTCGTAAACGCCCACCACCCGGAAGGGCCGGCCGTTGATGTTGATGGTTTTGTCGATGGGGTCGGCAAAGGAGAAGAGGTATTCGGCAGTGTCCGAGCCAAGAACGCACACCTGGCTCATGTTCTGGATCTCCATATAGCTGATCTCCCGGCCCTTGGCAATGGTGTAGTTGTTGCACAGGCCGAACTGGTCGTTGCCCAGGTAGATAGTAGGGTAGTGGTCCTCCTGCTGGCCGCCCATGCCGCCTTCGACGTACACGCCGCCGCCAACGACGGCGATGGATCCCATGCCGTAGCGGTCATTGCGGGCCAGGGTCTTGGCGCCATAGGTGATGGTCATGTCCCGCCAGATCTGGCCGTTGGGAGTGATGCCCGCCACCTCGTCCAGGCCCTGGCAGTAGTCGTACAGCTCCTGGCCGATGTCCCGGGGGGAGTTCCAGGAGTAGGCGTATACCTCCAGGATATTCTTGCCCTGGCTCTCATAGAGGGCCTTGGTGGCAAGGTTCTTGCCCTGAGAATAGCTTACCAGGACGATGACCGCCGCCAGGCCGATGATGACGCCCAGCATGGTGAGCAGGGAACGGGCCTTGTTGGAGGAGATGGACTTGACGGCCATCTTCAACGCTTGACGGATATTCACAGTCCAACCTCCTCTCTGGGGCCGTCGGCCACGATCTTGCCGTCGGCCAGGCGGATGATACGCTCGGCGGTGGCGGCAATGCCGTTGTCGTGGGTGATCAGGATAACGGTGGTGCCGTCTTCATGGAGGGAATGAAGGATCTCCAGCACATGCTTGCCTGTCTTGGAGTCCAACGCGCCGGTTGGCTCGTCGGCCATGATGATAGAGGGGTGGGTGGCAATGGCCCGGGCGATGGCCACGCGCTGCTGCTGGCCACCGGACATCTCGCTGGGCTTGTGGTTGGCCCGGTCGAACATGGCCACCCGCTCCAAGGCCGCCTCGCTGCGCTCACGGCGCTTTTCTCCGGAGAAGCCCTGATAAATGAGAGGAAGCTCTACATTTTCCCGGGCATTGAGGGCGGGAATCAGGTTATAGCCCTGGAAAATGAACCCGATCTGCTTGTTGCGGATATGGGCCAGCTGGCGGTCGGACAGTTCGGTGATGTCCGTGCCGTCCAGATGATAGTCGCCGTAGGTGGGGATGTCCAGACAGCCCAGAATGTTCATGAGGGTGGACTTGCCTGAGCCGGACTGGCCGATGATGGAGACGAACTCGCCCCGGTCAATTTGGAGGGAGACGCCGTCTAGGGCCCGCACCTCGCTCTCCTTGCCCTCGTTGTAGATCTTATAGAGGTCTTTGATATCAATGAGCATGGCGTTCACCTTAACCCCAGCTGGAGGCCTGGGTCACGTAGTAGTTGACGAAAATGGTCTCTCCGCCAGTAAGACCCTCCTTGATCTCCACGTTGTAGTTGTCAGTCAGACCGGTGGTGACAGGCACGGCGTAGAAGCCGTCCTTCTGAGAGGGATACTGGGGTACCTGCCCGGGCATGACCTCAGGGATATCCACATCCACGGCGTTTTCCGGCTTGGAATCGGCCTGAATAAAGACCACGGAGGTGTCATCGCCGATGTACTTCACGCTCTGCATAGGTACCACGATGCAGTTGTCCGACTGGCTGGTGACAAAGGAGTAGCTCAGCCACATACCCTCCATCAGAGAGCCGTCGAAGTTGTCCACCTCCAGGGTGACGGGGTAGTTGGTCATGCCCGAACCCATGGAGTCACCGGAGAGGGACATATCGATCTTGGTGACTACGCCGGTGAACATTCCGCCGTCGCCCCACTGGCTCTGAAGGTTGACCATCAGGCCGGGCTTTACATAGGCGATGTTGCGGTCGTCCACGCTGATGGTGACCACCATAGTGGTGTTGTTGGAGATGGTAATAACGGTGTCGCCGCTCTTGACCTCCGCGCCCTCCACCAGAGTGCAGGAGGTGATGGTGCCGTCGATGGGGGCTACGGCGTTAAAATCGCCCAAGGCCTTTTCCGCGTCCTCCAGAGCCTTGGCGGCGTCGTCCACGCCTTTTTGCAGGTTCTCCAAACCCTTCTGGGCGGTTTCCAGGTCGCCCCGGCGGGTGCGGATCTGCTCGTCCAGAGCGTCGGAGCTGAGGGTGAGGAGCGCGTCCCCTGCGTTGACGTTGGCGTAACGCAGAAGGTTGGAGGAGACCACAGGACCCTCTACCTCAGTGACCACCTCGCGCACCTCAAAATACTCGGTCTGACCGCCAGAGTAGGGGTAGATGGGGGTGCCGTCGGCGGCGGTGAGGGCGGCGGTAGCGGTCATGCCCTCGGTGAGGGTGCCCTGATTCTCAAAGGAGACAATGACCTCAAAATGGTAGGCACCCTCGGGGGTGATGTAATGGACCTTGTTGACCTTCTCCACCTTGCCTACGAAGGACTGCATCACGGCGGGGATGGAAACGTCCACGCTCTGGCCCACGGAGATGGCGTGTTCATAGGCGTAGCTGAAGTAGAGGGAGAGCTTCAGCTTGCGGTCGTTGACCAGGGTGCAGACCTTGCTGCCCTCGCCCACGCGTTTGTTGATGGTGAAATCCTCTACCTCGGTGACCTTGCCCGAGAAGGGGGCGCGGACGGTGAGCTTGCCCTGCTTGGCCTGGAGGTCGGCGATGTCCTTTTGGATCTCGCCCATGGACTTCATGGCCTCGCTGATGCGCTCCTGGGCGGCGGCCAGATTGTCCCGGCGGGTGTTGACCTCGTCCTCAGCGGCCTGGGAGAAAATGGTGTAGAGGGGCTGACCCGCGGTCACCATATCGCCGGCGTTGACGAAGAGCTGCTGCACCGTGCCCGTCTGGGTCAGGGTGATGGCGGCGGATTCCTTGGCCCGCGCGCTGCCCTGTCCCTGAACTGTGGAGGAGATAGAGCCCCAGTCGGCGGTGGCAGTCTGCATCTCGCTGTTCACTTCCTCTTGCTTATTGAGGAATTTCCAAAGGAAAAAACCTCCGACAGCAAGGGCGGCGATGACCACAACGGCGATAACGGCGTTGCGGATCTTTCTTGCCGTCTTCTTTTTCTTGCCCACAGATTTTTTCGGCGGGGTGGCCGGGGTGGGAGCCTCTGAAACGGGGGCCTCCGGGGTGGCGACTACGGTGTTTTCTTCGCTCATGTTACATCCTCCTTTTTATCCTTGCGGCCGGGCCGGAGACCCGGCTGAAATGACCATCTAGTATTATACTCCTTGAAAGTGGCGGATGGTAGTTACAATGTGGTAAAATTCTTAAGGGTTTATTAAGATGTGGGAACAATGTATTTTCTAACCAAACATATGACGCATGACCGGGGTAAAATGTTCCCGCGAAAGACCCTCCCTTCCAACAAAATATCTCCAACGAACCGCCCGCGGGGTGGAGGGGGGTGGCATCCACCCCTTGGGCAGCTGTTGGAGACGCAAAAAGGCGGTGCTGAGCGCGTTTGTCTCAACACCGCCGGACAATTCCAAGCGAACGCACACTCAAAAACCGCGCCCACTCTTGAAAAAAGAAAGGTGAACGGGTATAATGAGCCTGTGGTGCAACGAAATGTTGCTGTGCTGAGTACGACCCTACTCTGTACAGGGCTGCGGGGTGTTGGCGCACCCCGCGGCCTGCCGCCTCTCGGCGTCTCCATGTCCTATTCTACTGTAACGCCCCGAGAAAATCAAGGCCCCCGGCAAAAAAATCCGCCCTTCGGGGCCGGGAGGAGACAGTCATGAAGCTGGTATCCTGGAACGTCAACGGCCTGCGGGCCTGTATGAATAAGGGCTTTTTGGAGAGCTTCGCGGCCCTGGACGCGGACGTGTTCTGCCTCCAGGAGACCAAGCTCCAGCCTGACCAGATCGAGCTGGAACTGCCTGGTTACCAGCTCTTTTGGAACTCCGCAGACAAGAAGGGCTATTCTGGCACGGCCATCTTCACCCGGCTGGAGCCTCTGAGCGTCACCTATGACATCGACGACGCCTACCACACCACCGAGGGCCGGGCCATCACCTTGGAGTTGCCGGACTGCTATGTGGTCACCGTCTACACTCCCAACGCCCAGGACGGCTTGAAACGGCTGGACTACCGCCTGTCCTGGGAGAACGCCCTGCGTCGGTACTTAACGAAGCTGGACAAAAAGAAGCCGGTGATCCTATGCGGGGACTTGAATGTGGCCCACCAGGAGATCGACCTAAAAAATCCCGGCCCCAACCGGGACAACCCCGGCTTTTCCGACGAGGAGCGGGAGAAGTTTTCCGACCTCTTGAGCTGTGGCTTTGTGGACACCTTCCGTGCCACCCACCCGGACCTGGCCGGGGCCTATTCTTGGTGGAGCTACCGTTTCCACGCCCGGGAGAACAACGCCGGGTGGCGCATCGACTATTTTTTGCTTTCCCAGCGTTGGCAGGATAAGATCAAGGAAGCCGCCATCCACCCGGAGGTCTACGGCAGCGACCACTGCCCTGTGTCTCTGACCCTGGAGGATTGACTGAAGTATGCGCAAGCGGGCCGCGTCATTGATGCGGCCCGCTTTTCCGCGCTGTCTGCACCCCCGACGCTCCTCACGAATAAGATGGCTTTGTGTAAGGGGGAAGCAAGCGATGAAACGAGAAGGAAACATCTGGGTGCTGGGCGGCGACCTGCGGCAGGAGAAGCTGGCTGCGCTCCTGAGCGAGGACGGCCACTGTGTCCACACCTATGCCCTGGACCAAGCCGCGCCCTGTGGCGGCATCATCACGGAAACGGCTCTGGAGGGTCTTCACCGGGCGGACTGCGTGATCCTGCCTCTGCCTGTAGCGGCCAAGCCGGGGGTACTTCACACCCCGTTGGGAGACGGGGAACGCCCGCTGGCAGATATTTTTTCCCGCCTGCGCCCGGGGCAGTTTCTCTGCGGCGGCATGGTGGGGGAAGAGACGGCGGAGCTGGCCGGGGAATACGGACTGACCGTCCACGACTACTTCCGCCGGGAGGAGCTGGCCGTGGCCAACGCGGTGCCCACCGCCGAGGGGGCGGTGCAGATCGCCCTGGAGGAGCTGGCGGTCACCCTTCACGGCGCCCGTGCCCTGGTGCTGGGGTATGGAAGAGTGGGCAAGCTCACCGCCCACCGTCTGGCCGCCCTGGGCGCACGGGTCACCGTGGCCGCCCGGAGCTATGAGGCTCTGGCCTGGGCAGAGGCCTACGGCCACGAGGCTCAGCAGCTCACCGACCTGGCAGGGTACCTCTGCGGCTACGATCTGGTGGTGAACACTATCCCCCGGCGGGTGCTGACCCGGGCGCTTTTGGAGGAGCTGAAGGAGAGCTGCCTGGTGATCGATCTGGCGTCCAAGCCCGGAGGGGTGGACTTCCAAGGAGCGGCGGAGCTGGGGGTACGGTGCGTATGGGCGCTATCCCTGCCTGGCAAGGTCGCGCCGGTCACCGCCGCTTCCGCCTTGCGCGACACCATTTACAATATGCTGCGTGAGTATAGTTAGGAGTGTTACCATGGAGCAAATCACGGTAGGCTTTGCCTTTTGCGGCTCCTTTTGCACCTTACATCAGGCCATGGCTGCCCTGGAGGCTACCAAGGCCAGGTTTGACCATGTGATCCCCATCGTCTCCCAGATCGTGGCGGACACCGATACCCGGTTTGGCCCCGCCCACGAGTTCATGCGGGAGATGGAGCGCATTTGCGACCACCGGGTCATCACCACGGTAAAGGAGGCCGAGCCCATCGGGCCCAAGGCTTTGCTGGACGCGCTGGTGGTCTGCCCCTGTACGGGGAATACCCTGGCGAAGCTGGCCAATGGGGTGACGGATACCTCAGTGACCATGGCGGCCAAGGCCCACCTGCGAAACGGACGGCCGCTGATCCTGGCCCCGTCCACCAACGATGGCTTGGCCGCGGCGGCGGGGAATATCGGGACCCTGCTTGCCCGGCGGAACGTGTACTTCGTTCCCTTCCGTCAGGACGATCCCGAGGGGAAGCCAACCAGTCTGGTGGCGGACTTTTCCCTGGTGGCCGAGACGGTGAAGCTGGCCCTGGAGGGCAGACAGCTCCAGCCCGTGCTGTTGGGGCCCAAATAACATAGACGCCGGAGCTTCCGTTTGGAGGCTCCGGCGTTTGCTTACGGCTGTGCGGTTGGAGGGGAGTCCTCCGAGGGCGCGCTATCTGCTGTTCTCAGGGACAAGCCCAGGGAGACTGTGACGGCGACCAGAGCGGCCAGCAGCAGCCAGGCGCCCCAGGCCATGGGGAAGGCGTAGCGGAGGGTGAGGTAGGCGTGATAGCCGCCGTAGGAGGCGACCTGGACGCACGCCGGTACCGGCGTGCGGTGGTATGCGCCTATAGCCCATACCACCGATAGGGCATCGGCAAGGAAAAAGTAGCGGTCGTGCATATAGGGGAGCAGGAAAGGGACGCCGATGGCAAGAATCAGGGCGGCGGTAAGAAGGTGGCTGCGCGTCAGGCGGCGGCGATAACAGAAAAGCCACGCCAGCAAGCCCAGGACCAGCAAAAAGGCGGCCAGAATGCCCAGCTTCGCCAGGAGGTCGGCGTTGACCTGCGCACCGTGAGGGATGAGCGCGAACACAGAGGGGGCGTTGAGGGTGAGGCGGTCATGGTATTGACCGGCCTGCTTGAAATAGACGCCCAGAATGCTGAGCAGAGGCCGCCCCAGAAGCAGGGCGGGGAAAATGGCGGCCAAATAGGACACGGGGAACAGGCACAAATGGCGGAATTTTAGCCGCTTAGAGTACCAGAGGACGCACCAGAGTGGAATCAGGAAGATGGTCTGGAGCTTAAAGGAAAAAGCAAGGCCCAGCCACACCACACCGCGTGCCGGATGCTCCTCCAAAGCGTCCGTCAAAGCAAGGAGGGTGAGGGCGGCATAAAGACTGTCGCACTGGCCCCAATAGGCGCCGTTGAGCACCACGGTAGGGAGCAGGAGTAAAAGGGAGAAGGCGAGGGGATAAGTCCATTTCTTCTGAAAGACCCTCTGGGCCAGCCGCGCGCCTGTAAAGGCCAGGAGCAGATCGAAGCCCAGGGAGAGGACCTTGATGAGGTAGAGGTCGAGAGCGGCGGGGAAATAGGAAAAGGCGGCAAGAAAATAAAGGTAAGGGACGTTGTAATCGCCCAGTGGTTCGCGCAGAGCGAGAAATCCTCCGTTTTCCCGGAAAAACCGCACCCAGGGGGAGAGAAAATCCCGATAATCAGAGGTTTCATGGGTCAGCAGGGGAAAACGCAGGGCAAGCGCGGCCACCAAAACTGCGAGACAGATATACAGGGCCTTGCGGTCCAGCTTTGCCCGGATCAGAAACAGCGCGCCCAGACAGAGCCAGGCGGCAAGCGTTGGCACCAAAAAGAGTCCGAGAGCCATATCCAGCCCTCCTTTCGGAGGTAGTATAACAAAAATCAGCCGGACTGTCCACCGCCATGCAATAATTTCTTCCATTGCTGCCATACTAACACCTGACTGGAGGGGTGAAAATGGAAACATTGGCGTTGGGCACCAGATTGATCTGGGGAGTGGACGCTCTGGAGGCTCTGGGAGAGCTGGAGGGGCTGCGGGTGCTGGTGGTGTCCGACAGCTTTTGGATGAAGAACGGAAAGGCGGAGGAGATCGCCCGACGGACCAAGGCGGCGAAAGCAGAGCTTTTTGGCGAGGTGAACGGGGAGCCGGACCTGAAGCTGGTGGCCCGGGGCGTGGTGGCCCTGGAACGGCTGGACGCTCAGGTGGTGGTAGCGCTGGGAGGCGGGTCAGCCATGGATTGCGCCAAGGCCCTGGGCTGGAGCGCGGGGCGGAGGGTGCGGCTGTGGTGCATCCCTACCACCGCCGGGACCGGGTCGGAAGTCACGGCTTTTTCGGTGCTCACAGACAGCGAACGGGGGGTGAAATATCCTCTGGTGGACCCGTCGCTGGTGCCGGAGACGGCGGTGCTGGACAGAAGCTTTCTGACGGGTGTACCGCGGGAGATCACCGTCTACACCGCCCTGGATGTGCTGACCCATGCGACAGAGGCCTATGTGGCCAAGGGGGCGAACCATTTTACCGACGCTCTGGCGGAGTACGCCGCCGCGGGGGTTTACCGCCGCATAGAGGCCGCGGCGGCGGGGGAGCTGGACGCCAGGGGGGACCTGCTCATGTACTCCACCCTGGCGGGTATCGCCTTCAACCGGGCGGGCTTAGGGGCATGCCACGCCCTGGCCCATGCGTTAGGCGCGCGGCTCCATACGCCTCACGGAAAGGTGAACGGCGTTCTTTTGCCTCAGATCATCGAGGCCAACGCCCAGGAGCCCTGCACCGCGCGAAAATACGCCCGCCTGGCAGGGCTGCTGGGGATCAGCCCCAGCGCCAGGTCCCTGGCGGGGGCAGTCAAGCGGCTTTGCCGCCGCCTGGGACTTCCGGAAACGCTGAAGGGGACGGTGGACGCGCGGGCGGTGGCGCAGGACGCTAAGGCCGACTTCTGCATGGCTGGCAACGAAAAAACCTTTACAGATATGGAGCTGGAAAAAATCATCCGGGAGGTGGTGGGTTGAAGGGTGTAAAGGGGGAACTCTTGTCGGTTGGAATTGACCTGGGCACCTCCACTACTCAGGTCATCCTCTCCAGACTTCGGCTGGAAAACAGCGCGGGGGCCTTCGCAGTGCCCCGGGTAGAGATCGTGGACAAGGAAGTGGTGTACCGCTCGCCGGTGCATTTTACCCCGCTGGTGTCCGACACCCGTCTGGACGGGGCAAAGATCCGGGAGATCGTGGAACAGGAGTACCGCGCTGCGGGGGTGACGCCGGACATGCTCCAGACCGGGGCGGTCATCATCACTGGAGAGACCGCCCGGAAGGAGAACGCCAGAGAGGTGCTGGAGGCCCTGGCAGGGTTGGCGGGGGACTTTGTGGTGGCCACGGCTGGCCCTGATCTGGAGTCGGTGCTGGCTGCCCGGGGCGCAGGGGCGGACAAGCTGTCAGAGCGGGAGCGGTGCTGCCTTTTACACTATGACATCGGCGGCGGCACCTCCAATCTGGCTCTGTTGGACCGTGGGAAGCTTTTGTCCACCGGATGTCTGGACGTGGGTGGTCGGCTGGTGAAGGTGAAGGACGGAAAGGTAGCCTATGTGTCCGAAAAGGTGCGCCGGGCGTTCCCGGAGTTGGCTGTAGGCGGTCAGGCCAGCCCTGAAGCTCTGCAAAAGGCAGCTGACGCTATGGCGGAGGCTTTGCTTGAGGCGGGCGGACTGAAGCCACCGGGGAGGTGGCTGGAGCATTTTATCACCCACAAGACCGCCGAGCTGACCGCCAAACCCACCTGCTTTTCCTTTTCCGGTGGGGTGGCGGACTGCGTCTGGTCGCCTCCTTCCAACGACTTTGCCTACGGCGACATGGGTCCCATTTTGGGAAAGACTATCCGCCGAAGGTTTGAAGAGGCGGGCGCGCGGCTGCTCCGGGGTGCGGAGACCATCCGGGCCACGGTGGTGGGGGCGGGGAGCCACGCCACCGAGCTTTCCGGCTCCACGATCTTCTATCGTGGGGTGGAGTTCCCGCTGAAAAATCTTCCGGTGGTGCGGTTGGAGGAGGGGGAAGCTCTGCCCAACGCCATGGCCCGGGGGCTGGAGCTGTTCTCCGACAACGGACGGACCGAAGCGGTGTGCTTTTCCCTGGGAGGGCTGGACGACCCGGACTATGAGGAATTGTGTGCTCTGGCGAGAGGGCTGGCCGCGGGGGCTAAGCCTCTTACAGACCGGGGCGAGCCGCTGGTGGTGGCGGTGGAGAAGGATATGGCCAAGGCGCTGGGTCAACGGTTGGCGGCGGAGATCCCCGGCGGGAAAATATTGTGCGTGGACGTCATCCACGCCGCTCAGGGAAGCTACATGGACGTGATGGCACCGGCATATGGCGGGACGGTACTGCCGGTAGTCATCAAGACCCTGGCGTTTGAAACAAAGGAGGGAGTACGTTGATACTCAAAACCAAGCTGTTTGGAAAGGTCTATCAGTTCCGGGACGTGAAGGACGTGTTGGCCAAGGCCAATGAGGAAAAATCAGGAGACACCTTGGCGGGGATCGCTGCCGGGAGCGCGGAGGAACGGGTAGCGGCCAAGGTGGTGCTGTCCGAGCTGCTGCTGTCCGATTTGCGGGAGAATCCGGCGGTTCCTTATGAGGAGGACGAGGTCACCCGTATCATTCAGGACGATGTGAACGAAAAGATCTATAGCGAGATCCGCAACTGGACGGTGGGGGAGCTGCGGGAGTGGCTGTTGGATGAACGCCATCAGAGCCGGGACATCCGCCGCGTTTCTCGGGGGTTGACCTCCGAGATGGTGGCGGCGGTGGCCAAACTCATGGGCAATCTGGACCTGATCTATGCGGCGCGCAAAATGCCGGTGACCGCTCACTGCAACACAACCATCGGCTTGCCGGGGACATTGTCCTGCCGTCTCCAGCCCAACCATCCCACCGACGACCCGGACGGAGTGCTGGCGTCCCTGCTGGAGGGGCTGACCTTCGGCGCGGGAGACGCGGTGCTGGGGCTGAACCCGGTAGATGACAGTGTGGAAAGTGTCAAACGGGTGCTGGAGCGGCTTTATGAGGTAAAGGAGAAGTGGAAGATCCCCACCCAGATCTGTGTGCTGGCCCACGTGACCACCCAGATGGAGGCGGTGCGCCGGGGAGCGCCCACCGACCTGATCTTCCAATCCATCGCCGGGAGCCAGAAGGGAAACGAGGCATTCGGCTTCACGGGGAAGACCCTGGAGGAGGCGCAGGACCTGGCCTTGCGGGAGGGCACCGCCGAGGGACCCAACGTCATGTATTTTGAGACCGGGCAGGGCAGTGAGCTGTCTTCAGAGGCCCACTATGGCGCGGACCAGGTGGTAATGGAGGCCCGGTGCTACGGCTTTGCCAAGCGGTATAAGCCCTTTTTAGTCAACACGGTGGTGGGCTTTATTGGCCCGGAGTATCTGTACGATTCCAAACAGGTCATCCGTGCGGGACTGGAGGACCACTTTATGGGCAAGCTGACGGGCATCCCCATGGGCTGTGACGCCTGCTACACCAACCACATGAAGGCGGACCAAAACGACATCGAGGACCTGGCGGTGCTGCTTACCGGGGCGGGGTGCAACTATTTTATGGGCATTCCCCATGGAGACGACGTAATGCTCAACTACCAGACCACTGGCTTCCGGGAGACGGCGGCTTTGAGGGAGATGTTTGGCCTGACTGCCATCCCGCCCTTCCAGGAGTGGCTGGAGCACATGGGCTTCGTGCGGGATGGGCGGCTGACCGAGCGGGCCGGAGATGGCTCCATCTTACTGGGAAGAGGTGACAGACATGAATGAGCAAGCGCTACGGGCCACGGTGGAAAAGCTGGTGCGGGAGCTGGCAGGGAGTGTTTCAGCATCGGCGGTAACGTCAACGGCGGCCGAGAAGACCGGGGCGGCTGCCAGATCCGCGGCGGTAGAGGAAGGCTGTCTGCCCGACATTACCGAGGTAGAGCTGCGCGGGCAGTATCTGGTAGAAAAACCTATGGACCGGGAAGGCTTTGCGGCCTTGAAGCTTCGTACGCCCGCCAGATTGGGGGTCGGACGGGCGGGGGCGCGGTATAAGACTGCCACGTGGCTTCGCTTTCGGGCCGACCACGCCGCGGCCCAGGACACGGTGTTTTCCATGGTGGGGGAGGACTATCCCGCCAAGCACGGCTATGTACCGGTGAAGACCCTCTGCAAGGACAAGGACGAGTACCTGACCCGACCGGACAAGGGACGGCGGTTTGACGAGGAAAACCAGACCATCCTCAAGAAAGCCTTAGGGGATAAGCCGCGGGTGGTGTTGGCGGTGGGAGACGGACTGTCCTCAGTGGCCATCGAGACCAACGCTGCTGACTGTATCAAGGCTATCCAGGCGGGGCTGAAAACCTACGGCATCGAGGCCGCGGCCGTGCCCTTTATCCAGTTTTGCCGGGTGGGAGCGGGCGACCACATCGGCGAGCTGACCGGCTGCGAGGTCATCTGCCTGCTGGTGGGGGAGCGTCCGGGGCTGGTGACGGCGGAATCCATGTCCGCCTATATCACCTACGAGCCGCGGCTGGGGGTGCCCGAGTCCAAGCGTACAGTGGTGTCCAACATCCACAAAGAGGGCACGGTTGCGGTGGAGGCGGGAGCTCACATTGCCGAGCTGATCCACACGATCTTGGAGAAAAAAGCCTCCGGCGTGGGGCTGGTAAGGAGCTGAGGGCATGACGGGAGATGTGATCAGGGTCAATATCTTGGCGACCAGGATGATTGCCAATGTGTCAGAGAGCCTGGCGGAGCAGTTGGGCCTGAGGGATGCCCACCGCTCCATTGGAATCATTACCACCGACTGTGACGACGCCACCTACTGCGCTCTGGACGAGGCCACCAAAAAGGCTCAGGTGGAGGTAGTGTACGGCAAGAGCATGTACGCCGGAGCCGCCAATGCCTCCACCAAGTATGCCGGGGAGGTCATCGGCATCCTGGCGGGGCCAAACCCGGCGGAGGTGACTTCGGGATTGCGGGCGGCGGTGGAATTTTTAGAGAGCGGCGTAGGGTTCCAAAGCGCCAATGAGGACGATTCGGTGGCGTACTTTGCACACACGGTGTCCCGGACAGGGAGCTATCTGTCTCAGGTGGCTGAGATCCATGAGGGGGAGGCGCTGGCCTATCTCATTGCGCCGCCCCTGGAGGCCATGGTGGCGCTGGACGAGGCCATGAAGGCGGCCGACGTGACTCTGGCCGCCCTCTACGAGCCACCCAGCGAGACCAACTACGGCGGCGGGCTGCTCACCGGGACTCAGTCCGCCTGCCGAGCGGCGGCGCTGGCCTTTGAGGCGGCGGTGCTGGATATCGCGCAAAAACCCAGGGAGGTGTAAAGAGACATGGATAAGGACTTGATCTCCATTCAGGAGGCGCGAGAGTGTGTCCGGCGGGCCAAGGCGGCGGGAGAGGCCTTGGCAAGGATGGAGCAGGGGGAGCTGGACAAGCTGGTGGCGGCGGTGGCCAGGGTGGGCAAAGACCACGCCCGGCTGTTGGCCCAGGAGGCGGTAGAGGAAACCGGGTTCGGCATCCTGGAGCATAAGGTCATCAAAAACCTGTTTGCCGCCGAGCGGGTATTTGACGCCATCAAGGACCAAAAGGTGGTGGGCCTTCTGGGAAAGAACGAGCAGGAGAAAACCTGGGATTTCGGCGTGCCTATGGGCGTGGTGGCGGCGCTGGTGCCCTCCACCAACCCTACCTCCACTGTGCTTTATAAGGCGATGATCGCTCTGAAGGCGGGAAATCCCGTGGTGTTTTCTCCCCATCCCAACGCCCTTTGCTGTATCGTTCACGCCGCCCAGCTGGTGGCGGAGGCTGTGGAGAGTGCGGGCGGGCCCAAGGACGCGGTCATGGTGCTGAAGGAGCCCACGCTGGAGGGCACAAAGGAACTGATGAGCCACCGGGACACCAAGCTCATCCTGGCCACCGGCGGCGGGGGAATGGTGCGGGCCGCCTATTCCTCGGGGACTCCGGCCATCGGCGTGGGGGCGGGGAACGGCCCGGCCTATTTCCACGGGAGCTGCGACCTGGAACGCTCTGTCAAGCAGGTGCTGGATTCCAAGACCTTTGACAACGGCACCATCTGCGCCAGCGAGCAATCGGTGGTGGTCACGGCGGACTTTGCGCCCAAGGTGAGGGCGGAATTTGAGCGGCAGGGCGGATATTTTCTCTCCAAGGACCAGCGGGACGCTCTGGCGGGCTTCGTCCTCCGGGGGAACGGAACGATGAATCCGGCCATTGTCGGGAAGAGCGTGGCGGAGCTGTGCCGGTTGTCCGGCCTGAAAGGTGTACCGGAGGGGACGCGGGTACTGCTGGTCCCTGAGGAAGGCGTAGGGAAGGGCTATCCCTTCTCCAATGAAAAACTGGGGCTGATGTTGGCATACTATGTGGAGCAGGACGAGCAAAAGGCGTTGGAGCGGTGCGTAGAAATCCTGCGCCATGAGGGGGCGGGCCATACCTTTGCCATCCACGCCAAGGACGACAGGGTGGTGGAGCGTTTCGCCCGGGCGGTGCCCGCCTCCCGGGTGCTGGTGAACACCCCCGCCGCTTTGGGTGGTATCGGCGCCACCACCAACCTGTTTCCTGCGCTGACGCTGGGGTGCGGCGCGGTGGGCGGCTCATCCACCTCCAACAACATTGGGCCTTTAGACCTGGTGAACATTAAACGGGTGGCCTGGGGCGTTAGAGAGCTGGAGGAATTGAAGGGGGGTGAAGGAAGTTGCGGCAGACAGAACATTTCCCAGAAGGAGCTGACCTGGATCATCGCGGAGGCCCTGCGGCAGCTGCGCTAGGGCCGACCCAGCCGGAGCTGACCAGCCTGGTGGCGCCGGGCAGCGGTGCGGAGGTGCCCACATTGCCGGAGAAGGAGAAAACGCCGGTAAAGGCGGGGCAGCGAAACGTGACGGGAAGGGCAAAAAAGAGCAAGACAGCCGAGACAGAGGCGGCGGACAAGATCAGCACCGACAAGGTGGGGCCCCATGAACGGCTGGATACCCACGAAAAGATCGGCAAGGCGCTGGAGCGCATCACAAAGCAGGAACAGGAAACGACAAACAGCCCCACAGGGGCGCCACAAGGAGGAACAAAGAAGATGGCAAACACAAACGCGTTGGGAATGGTAGAGACCAAGGGACTGGTGGGGGCCATTGAGGCAGCCGACGCCATGGTGAAGTCCGCCAATGTCCAGCTGGTGGGCAAGGAGCAGGTGGGCGGCGGTCTGGTGACCGTGATGGTCCGGGGCGATGTGGGCGCCGTTCAGGCGGCCACTGACGCGGGCGCAGCGGCGGCGGAGAAGGTGGGTGAGCTGATCTCCGTCCACGTGATTCCCCGGCCCCACGCCGAGGTGGACGCGATCCTGCCCCACAGAGACGAGAGTATGTAAGTGGAGGACGGTGAGGTCATGGCGAGCAGTAAAGAGATCGTTCAGGCGGTGGTGAACGCCCTGACCATCGAGATCGAGGCCTCCGGGCGGCACGTTCATCTCACCGTGGAGGCGACCCAGGCGTTGTTTGGACCGGGGCACCGCTTGACGGCGGTCCGGCCTCTGTCCCAGCCGGGACAGTTCGTGTGCGCCGAGCGGGTGGATGTAATCGGACCGAAGGGGAGCTTTCAAAACGTAGCGATCCTCGGCCCTGAGCGGAAGGAAAACCAGGTGGAGGTGAGCCGTACCGACGCGGTGACCCTGGGCTTAAAGCCGCCCGTACGCCAGAGCGGCGATCTGCACGGCAGCTGCCCCGTGATCCTGCGGGCCAATGGGCGGGAGCTGAAGCTGGAAAACGGCCTCATCATCGCCCAACGGCACGTCCACCTCACGCCGCGGGACGCGGAACGGTTTGGGGTGCGGGACGGCGAGGTGTTGGGCCTCAAGTGCCTCACTGACCGTCCGGCGGTGCTCATGGACACGGTGGCGCGGGTGTCGGACAAGTTCGCTACCTACGTCCACCTGGACTATGACGAGGCCAACGCCTGTGGCTGGGCCAAGGGGGACCGGGGACGTTTGGTATAAGCTGGAATATGCCCGCATATATATGGCGCAACTGAAGAAAAGGGAGCGTTGCGCCATGGTACAACAAGGACAAGACCTCAACCGGATCATATTACGGGGCTGTGTGGCAGGAAAGACCCAGCTTTCCCACCGGAGCCACGAGGAGGGCTTCTACCGGTTCCCACTGGCGGTAGAGCGGTTGTCGGGAAACGAGGACGTGCTTAACATTTTGTTTTCCGAACGGCTCCTTCCACCAAAAGAGCTTGTGGAGGGAACGCGGGTAGAGGTGCGGGGGAGCCTGCGCACCTTCAACAACAAAAGCGGCGTGGGTGCTAAGCTGGTCATTACCGTGCTGGCCCAGGAGATCGTCCCCACCACCGACGACCATATCAACGACCTGAAGCTGGCGGGCACCATCTGCAGGCTCGGAGGGTCCCGGCGCACGCCGCTGGGGCGGGAGATCTGCGACTTTACCCTGGCGGTGAACCGGCGGTACGGCCGCTCGGACTATCTGCCCTGCATTGCCTGGGGGTCCATGGCCCAGCGGTGCGCCGCTATGGAGGTGGGTCAGCGCCTGCACCTGGACGGGCGGCTGCAGAGCCGGGTGTACACCAAGCAGCTGGGCGACCACAGCGAGGAACGGGTGGCCTTTGAGTGCTCCGCCATGTCCTTGGAGGCGGAGGCGGACAGCCGGGAGCTGTGTTCGGCGTATCAATAAACCGCACGTGAGGACCAGAAATGAACGTCCGCCGAAAGGAGCTCTTTTCGGCGGACTTTTTTCGCGCGTTTTCTTGCCAAGAAGCGGCAGTTGAGGTATAATACTTCCTCAGTTAAAAAACGGGGAAGTGAGAAAATGGGCGCAACGGTCATCAATGTGGCGCTGATCCTGGTGGGAAGCGTGATCGGGTTGGTATTCCGGGGGAAAATATCGGAACGGCTGACGAGGGCCATTACTTGCGCTCTGGGGCTTTGCGTGCTGCTCATCGGCGTGGACGCGGCCTTGGAGACCCGCAATACCCTGTGCGTGATCGTGTGCATGGTGGTGGGCACGCTGCTGGGTGAGTGGATCGACATCGAGGGAAAAATGGACAAGGTGGGCAACGCCCTCAAGGCCAAGGTGGCCACCAAAGGAGACAACGCCCGCTTCAGCGAGGGCTTTGTCAGCGCTGCCGTGCTCTACTGCGTGGGGGCCATGGCCATCAACGGCTCCCTGGCGGCGGGGCTGAAAGGAGACTGGTCCATCATCGTCTCTAAAGGGGTCATCGACGGGGTGACCTCCATTACCTTCGCGGCCACCATGGGCGTCGGCGTGATGTTTTCTGTCATTCCTTTGTTTATTTACCAGGGTGGACTGACCCTGCTGGCCTCGGTGATTGGGCCATACCTCTCCGACGCGCTGGTGGCGGAGATGAGCGCGGTAGGCGGAGTTATTATCGTGGGGATAGCTGTCAACATGCTGGCCCTGGGGAAGGAGCGGGTGCGGGTGGGGAATATGCTGCCCGCTATCTTTCTCCCCGCGGTGTATTTGCCCCTGGCCCAGTGGCTGGGCGGACTGATGGGATAAGGAGGACATAGAAAATGGCGGGACTATTTGGCCTGATCCGGCGGATGGACACCAAGAAGATGCGCGCCACCGCCGCTAAGGTGGTTCAGGAGAGCGGAAAAAGCAAGCTGGGTGTGTTGGCGGACATGGTTTGGTGCGGGCTTCGCTACGAGGCGGGGTATTCCGACTACGCCCTCTTCCATATGTGGGAGATGAACCGTAAGCAGCGCGCCAGCGTGCTCACCCGGGGGAAGAACAACCGCTATGTACGCGCCCTGAACAAGCATGAGGATATGCACTACTTTGCGGAGAAAACGGAATTTTTGAAGGCATTTGCCTCCTATGTGGGGCGGCGGTGGCTGGACCTGCGGGAGGCGGGCGCGGACGAGCTCCGGGAGATGCTCACTACATTGGGCGTGGTGCTGGTCAAGCCCCAGGACGCCACCCACGGCGACGGAGTGGAGAAGATATACGATAAGGACGTGCAGGACTACCAGGCGCTTTTGGAGCGCCTGCGGGGGAGCGGGCAGACCCTGTGCGAGGAGGTCATCTGCCAGCACCCGGACCTCAACAAGCTGTGGCCCGGCTGTATCAACACCGTGCGGCTGGTGACCATCTGCAAGGATGGGGTGGGGCATATCGTGGCCTCCTTCCTGCGGGTGGGAAGCGGCGACAAGCCGGTGGATAACTTCAACAGCGGCGGTATGGTGGCGCCTCTTGACCAATCGACGGGGGTCGTGTTGTGCGGGGCGGTCAACAAAGCGGGAGCGCAGTTTGATGGGCACCCGGGCACCGGGACAGTGTTTGAGGGGTTCCAGGTGCCCCTTTGGGACCGGGTCACCGCTCTGGCCCAGGAAGCGGCGGGGGTCATTCCCGGCGTGCGCTATGTGGGCTGGGACGTGGCGGTGACTCCGGCGGGACCGGTGCTGGTGGAGGGAAACCAGTACCCCGGCCATGATATTTACGGCTTGCCCGGACAGTCGCCTGAGCAGATGGGTGTTTTGCCGAATTTTGAAAAAGTGATATCTTTAAAGGAATTGAAAAAGCTTTGAGTTGTCCGCTTTGAACAAATTTCGGAAAAAGGGCGAAAAGTATTTGACAATGGGGAAAAGAATGGTTATAATACTAGCCGTACCGTTGTGCGAGGTGTGCCATGCGACTTGATCTGAAAGACATCATCCATGTTCCCGGCGCGGTCCTTCCTTTTGATTTCACGCTGGATCTGTCTGAGCTTTCCTTTGGGGGAGAGCGGCCGATCCAAGAGCTGGTCAAGGTGACGGGGCAGGTGCGGAACATGGCGGGAGCGCTGGTGTTCACCGCGCGGGCGGAAACAACGCTTCATCTGCACTGCGACCGCTGTGCCAAGTCCTTCCAAAGGGACAAGGTCATCCAATTCGAGACTCTGCTCGCCACAGAGCTGGCGGGGGAGGAGGAGCAGGATGACATCATTTTGCTGGAGGGGAACGAGCTGGACGCGGGCGCGCTGATGAGCGAGACCTTCGTGCTGGAGATGGACAGCAAAAATCTCTGCGTGGAGGATTGTAAGGGCCTTTGTTCCGGCTGCGGCGTTGACTTGAATGTAGAACCGTGCCGGTGTAAGAAGGAAGGGGATCCGCGTCTCGCGGCTCTCGGTAAGTTTTTTGAGCAAGCGGAGGAATGACTGAAAAGCCGCCGCCCATTCACCTAAAGGAGGTGTCATTATGGCAGTCCCCAAGAGTAAAATCTCCAAACAGCGCCGTAACAAGCGCCGCAGCAGCGTGTGGAAGCTGGAGGCCCCCACCCTGGTGCTGTGCCCCAAGTGCGGTGAGTACAAGCTGCCCCATCGGCTGTGCAAGTCCTGCATGACTTACGACGGGCGGGAGTACGCCAAGGCCGAGGCGAAGAAGTAATTGCATACCGGCAGGAAAAGCAGGGCGGAACAAAATTTCCGCCCTTTTTTCTTACCATGAGGAGGACAGGCCATGAACAAGACGGTGATCGTCAGCGTGGACCCGAAAAGCCCTGCGGACAGGCGAGGCGTCAAGGCCGGAGAGACCCTGCAAAAGGTCAACGGTCACGACATCGTGGACGTGCTGGACTACAAATTCTATACCTACGACCCGGAGCTGACGCTGACCCTGGAACGGGACGGCGTGGTCCGGGAGGTCACCGTCCGCAAGGGGGAGGGGGATGAGCTGGGGCTCAATTTTGAGACCTATATGATGGATTCCCCCCGCTCCTGCGCCAACCACTGTATCTTCTGCTTCGTGGACCAGCTGCCCCGTGGCCTGCGGGAGACGCTCTACTTCAAGGACGACGACGCCCGGCTGTCCTTCCTCATGGGGAACTACATCACCCTGACCAACCTGAGCCCCCGAGAGGCCCAGCGGATCATCGACCTGCATATTTCACCTATCAACGTGTCCGTCCATACCACCGAGCCGGAGCTGCGCTGCAAGCTGCTGGGGAATCGAAATGCCGGGGCGGGGATCGACTTGATGAAGCGGTTCGCGGAGGCGGGCATTCAGATGAATTGCCAGATCGTGTCCTGTCCGGGGATCAACGACGGCAGACATCTGCAAAAAACCCTGGAAGACCTGGCGGCCATGTACCCTGGCGTGAACAGTATCTCGGTGGTGCCCGTGGGTCTGACCAAGCACCGCCAGGGGCTGTATCCTTTAGAGCCGTATACCGTGGAGACCGCCGGGGCGGTGGTGGATATGGTGGAGCGTTTTGGGGAAAGGTGTTTGCAGGAGCTTGGGACGCGGCTGGCTTGGTGTTCAGATGAGTTCTATTTGCAGGCGGAGCGGGCGATCCCGGCGGACGAATATTTTGAGGACTACACCCAGCTGGAAAACGGCGTGGGGATGCTGCGGCTGCTTCGCACCGAGTTTGATTCCGCCTTCGAGTTGGCCGAGGAAACGAACGCGACCTCGTTTTCGATTGCCACGGGCGTGGCTTGCGCCCCATTTTTGGAGGAAATTGTTGACAAAGCTGCTGGGAAGTGTCATACTAAAGGAAAGGTCTATCCCATCGAAAACCGTTTCTTTGGTACGACGATCACGGTGGCGGGGTTGGTCACTGGCGGCGACCTGATTGACCAGCTGCGGGGCAAGGATTTGGGGCAACGGCTCCTGATCCCGGTCAACATGCTTCGCCACGGGCAGGACGTGTTCTTAGACGACGTGACTGTCGCCCAGGTGGAGGAGGCGTTGGGCGTTCCCGTGACGCCGGTAAATCAAGACGGATTTGATCTGTGTGACGCGATTTTCGGAGGATAAAAGATATGAGACCTGTGGTAGCCATTGTGGGCCGTCCGAATGTGGGCAAGTCCATGCTGTTCAACAAGCTCACCGGGCAGCGCCTCTCCATCGTGGAGGACACCCCCGGCGTGACTCGTGACCGGCTCTATGCCCCCTGCGAGTGGCTGGGGCGGAGGTTTGACCTGGTGGACACGGGGGGCATCGAGCCCCGCACCGACGACGAAATTTTGCTTTTCATGCGCACCCAGGCGGAGATCGCCATCCAAAACGCCACGGTCATCATCTTTTTGTGCGACATTAAGACCGGGCTCACCGCCTCCGACCAGGAGGTGGCGAACATGCTTTTGAAGTCGGGCAAGCCGGTGGTGCTGGCGGTGAACAAAATGGACCAGACCGGGCCCACCAACCCGGACATCTACGAGTTTTACAACCTGGGTCTGGGCGACCCTGTGGCTGTCTCCGCCGTTCACGGCCACGGCACGGGCGACCTGCTGGACGAGTGCCTGAAATACTTTCCCCCCGAGGACGATGAGGAAGAGGACCCCGACCTTATCAAGGTGGCCATCATCGGCAAGCCCAACGTGGGCAAGTCCTCCCTGGTCAACCGCATCCTGGGGGAAGAACGGGTCATCGTCTCCAATATGGCGGGCACCACCCGGGACGCGGTGGACAGCTATTTTGAAAACGAGAAGGGGAAGTATCTTCTCATCGACACCGCCGGAATGCGCAAAAAATCCAAAGTGGACGACCGGGTGGAGAAGTTTTCTGTCCTCCGGGGCACCATGGCCATCGAGCGGTGCGACGTGTGCCTCATCCTCATCGACGCCAACGAGGGGGTCACCGAGCAGGACACCAAGGTGGCCGGGCTGGCCCACGATGCGGGGAAGGCCTGCATCATCGTGGTCAACAAGTGGGACGCGGTGGAAAAGGACGATAAGACCATGGACAGGATGCGCGAGGACGTCCGCCGTGACCTGAGCTATATGACCTACGCCCCTATTTTGTTCATCTCCGCCCTCACGGGCCAGCGGGTGGACCGGCTCTTTGACCTCATCAACTATGTCAATGAGCAGGCGGCCATGCGCATCACCACCGGGATGCTCAACAATGTCCTGGCAGACGCCACCGCCCGGGTCCAGCCCCCTACCGACCGGGGACGGCGGCTGAAGATCTATTATATGACCCAGGTTGGGGTGAAGCCGCCCCATTTTGTGTGTTTCTGCAATAATGCGGAGCTGTTTCACTTTTCTTATCAGCGGTATTTGGAGAACCAAATCAGGACTACCTTCGGCCTGGAGGGCACGCCTATTAAACTGACCGTCCGGGAGAAGGGAGAGAAGGAGGGGTAGAGAGATGGAATTGATCTATGACCAAACCCGTTGGATTGAAAAGCTCTATGGACTGGATGCCTTGTGGGGGATCCTCATTGTCACAGGAGTGCTGGTTGCAGTCATCAGCTATCTCCTGGGTTGCTTCAACGGCGCGGTCATCGTCTCAAAATATATTTTACGCGATGACGTTCGCACCCACGGTAGCGGCAATGCGGGGCTGACTAACTTTTACCGTACCTTCGGTGGACCGTTGACCGCAGTGGTCATTCTGTGCGACGTGCTCAAAATGGTGCTGGCGGTGCTGGTTGGGGTGGGCGCGTTTGCCCTGTTAAAGGCCACCGCTCCGCTGTCTATGGCCTACATCAAGTACTGGGCCGGAATGTTCTGTGTCCTGGGCCATATGTACCCTATTATGTTTGGCTTCAAGGGCGGCAAAGGAGTGCTCTCCGGTGGGACGCTGGTTTGGATAATCGACTGGCGTATCGGCCTGGTGGCCTGGGCGGGCTTCCTGCTGCTGGCGGTCATTACCAAGTGGGTGTCTCTTGGCTCTGTTTGGGCGGGTTTCAGCTATCCCTTTTCTACATGGTTCGTGTTCCACGATCCGATCCTGGTGTTGGTGGCAATTATCCCCGGCTGGCTGCTGGTGTGGAAGCACCGGGGGAACATACAGCGCATCTTGAAAGGCACGGAATCCAAATTCTCCTTTCATCACAAAAAAGACGCCGGTTGACCGGCGTCTTTTTTTAAAATTTTAATGTGCGTTGACCTTGCCATTTGCGGGGAGATAAAGTATAATGTATCTGTATATTTTTACCCAGGTGGACACGGGTACAGTTTGCGTAAAAAACAAGACGGGAGGGATCAGGAAATGGAATGGTTGGCACAGCTCATGCAGACCTGGGGCGCGTTTATCCAGACCATCCGTTTCACCGATATTCTGGATGTGGCGGTCATCGCCTATCTGGTGTATCGGTTGATGCTCTTTGCCTCCCGCAGCAGCACCGCCAACGTGGCCAAGGCGATCCTGGTCCTGGTGGTGGCCCTTTGGGTGTCTGATGTGTGCCAGCTCCACGTGGTCAATTTTATCCTGGGCCGGGCGCTGGAGCTGGGCTTTTTGGCGCTGGTGGTCATCTTCCAGCCCGAGCTGCGGCGGCTGCTGGAGCAGCTGGGCAGCAACAAGCTGAAGCACTTGTTTATGCGAGAGGAAGCGGCAACGGAGATCGAAACGGCCATCGACCAGACGGTAGCGGCCTATACCGCCCTTTCCAAGGATAAGGTGGGTGCGCTGATGGTCTTTGAGCGCAAGAACCTGCTGGACGATGCCATTGCCACAGGCACCGCGCTGGATTGCAGTGTCAACGCGGAGCTGCTCAAAAATCTCTTTTGGAACAAAGCGCCCCTTCACGACGGAGCGGTCATTGTCCGGGGCGGCCGGGTGGTTGGCGCGGGGTGCATGCTTCCCCTGTCGGGGAACGTGAACCTGAGCCGGGACCTGGGGATGCGCCACCGGGCGGGCATCGGCGTCAGCGAGCGTACCGACGCGGTGGTGGCTATCGTCTCCGAGGAGACCGGGGCGATCTCCGTGGCCGTGGGCGGGATGCTCAAGCGGCATTTGGCCCCGGAGACGCTGGAGCGTCTGCTTCGCAACGAGCTGATCGCCGTAGAGGAAACGGACAAGGCCAAGTCCTCCTTCCTTGGCGGGCTCTTTAAGACCAAGAAGGGAGGGGATGCGGATGGACAAGAGCGGCAAGACGGCGAATAAGGCCCTTTATATCGTGCTGTCCATTGTGGTGGCGTGCGCCCTGTGGCTCTATGTGCGCAACGTGGACAACCCGGACCGCAAGATCTCCATCTCCAACATTCCCGTTACGTTTACAGGGGAGGATGTGCTCAACAGCAACGGCCTGATGCTCTCCCGGGAGGCCAAGGCGTCCATCAGTCTGGAGGTGCAGGGGAAATGGAGCGTGCTCTCCCATCTGCGCAGGGACAACATCACGGTCACCGCTGACCTGAGCCGGATCGTGGCGGAGGGAAGCCATAATCTGGCCTATGATATCTCGTGGCCCGGGACGGTCTCCAACAGCAACCTTTCGGTGCTGGACCGGGACCCCTTTTATATCCAGGTGGAGGTCAGCCGCTGCACCACCAAGGCGGTGGACATCCGAGGGGTGTTTACCGGCAGTGTGGCGAAGGGGTATCAGGCGGGAGAATTTTCCTTCCAGCCCGCCGCCATTGAAATCAGCGGGGAAGAGGCGGCTGTGGGCCGTGTAGCCTTTGCACAAGTAACAGTGAACCGTAAAGAGCTGAGCGAGAGCGTGCGGGAGGACATGAGCTATGTTCTCATCGGACAGGACGGCGAGGTGATCGAGGACAAGAGTCTGACTGTGACCCCCGCGACGGTGAATGTCTCCCTGCCTGTGGTCATGGTGAAGGAAGTGCCGCTGACAGTGGACTTTACCCCCGGCGGCGGCGTGATCGGGGAGGAAGACAAGCATCTGGAGTGTGAGATCGAGCCCTCGTCCATCGTTTTGTCCGGCAGTGAGGATGATCTGGCCGCCTATACCGCCATCAATCTGGGCGCCATTGAGCTTTCCAAGGTGGTGGGGACGGGGACCTTTACCTTCCCCATTCCGCTGGGACAGGATGTGGAGAATGTGAGCGGGGTGGAGGAGGCCACCGTGAAGGTTACGGTCCGTGGACTGGAGACCATCACCCTGGAGACCTCCAATATTGAGATCGTCAACGTGCCCAAGGGCTATACCGCGACGCCTGTGACTCAGTCTATCAAGGTGCAGGTGCGGGGAACAGAAGAAGCCCTGGAGCGGGTGCTACCCCAGTATATCCAAGTGGTTGTGGATCTGAAGGACCTCTCCCTGCCAAAGGGGCAGAACATCCAGACCGCCAAGGTCAATTTGAACGGTGTGACCTACGCGGGGGTGATCGGGGAGTACAAGGTGTCCTTCCTGCTGACGGAGGGGAGCGGCGGATGACCCAGCGAGCTATGGTGCGCAAACGACTGTCCAATGGCCGGGTAGAGATCACCGTGAAGCGAGAGTCTGCCTGCAGTCACAATTGCGCCGACTGTGCCGGATGCGGTTCTATGATCCATGCGCCTGAGATCACCGCAGTGGCATTGGATGAGCTGGGCGCCCGAGCGGGACAGCGGGTGACGGTGGAGAGTGCTTCCAGCTCGGTCCTCCGGTATGCGTTTTTGCTCTATCTGCTGCCCTTTGTGGGGCTGTTTGCCGCGGCGGTAGGATTTCAACGCTTCGGTGAGGGCGTAGCCGCGGCAGGCGCGGTGACCGCGTTTGTCGCTGTGCTGGCAGGCGTCAGCCTTCCGCTGGAGCGGTATCTGCGCCGACACAAGGCCGTCACCTATCGGGTCGTGGCTGTGGAGGAATAGCGGTGTTTGGGTATGTCAGACCCCTTTGGGAGGAGCTGAAGGTTCGGGACTGGGAGGCCTATCAAGCGGCATACTGCGGTCTTTGCCACGCCTTGAAGGAGCAATGCGGAACAGCGGCCCGGTTCGTCCTCAACTATGATTTTGTGTTTCTGGCTCTGCTGCTGGACGATGGGACCGGACCGATCATCCCCTGTAAGCGGCGTTGTGGCGCGCATCCTTTCCGTCCGAGGCATGCGGTTTCAGAAAATGAACGCGCCGCGCTGTGCGCTCGGGAGAGCGTGATCCTGACCTCTTACAAGCTGGCGGACGACGCAGCGGACGAGGGCTTTGGCAAGGCGGTGAAAAGCAGGCTCGCCCGGTGCTGGTTAAGAAGAGGCTATCGTAAGGCCCGTGCCGCGCTGCCGGAGTTTGACGAGACGGTGAAAAGCTGTCTGGATGCGTTAAAGGAGTTGGAGAAGGAAAAAAACCCCAGCCTGGACCGCACCGCCGACGCCTTTGCGAGGCTGTTGGCCGCCGCCGCGCCGGGGACGGGGGACGAAACAGTAGACCGGCCCAGAGCACAGCTGCTCTACCAGCTGGGACGATGGATCTATCTGGCGGACGCCGCCGACGACCTGGCCGAGGACCGGGAAAAAGGTCGCTATAACCCCATTGACGCCCGTTTTGCGGGCAGGCCGGACCTGGACTATGTGGACGTGACCATGAGCCATTCCCTGGCGCTGGCGCAGAGCGCGTTTCAGCTGCTTCCTCCCAACCGCTGGCAGGCGGTGCTGGAGAATATCCTCTATCTGGGCTTGCCCCAGGTGCAAAAACGGGCTGTAGCCGGGACCTGGCACGGCGGCAGAGAAAGTAGGCAGATCCATGAAAGACCCTTATAGTATTCTGGGCGTCAGCCCAGGCGCCAGCGACAATGAGGTCAAGCGGGCATATCGGGAGCTGGCGCGAAAATACCACCCAGACAACTACCAGGATAATCCTCTGGCCGATCTGGCGGAGGAGAAGATGAAGGAGGTCAACGAGGCCTACGATGCCATTACCCGTCAGCGAAGCGGCGGGGAAGGCCATCAGAGCGGCGGCGGCGCGACCTACCAGGCCCAGAGCGGTTATCAGACCCAGAACTATCAGCGAGCGAGCGCCGACCCCTTCTTTGCCAAGGTGCGCCAGTGCATCCAGGCGGGAAATGTGGAGGCGGCGGAGCGGATGCTGACCCAGGAGGCCACCACCAAGAACGCGGAATGGTATTTCCTGATGGGGGCGGTATGCTACCGCCGGGGCTGGCTGGATGAGGCCCGGCAGAATTACCAGATGGCGGCGCAGATGGAGCCGGGCAACATGGAATACCGCCAGGCCTACGCCATGATGAGCCAGGGCGGCGTGTCCTACCGGCCCTCCGGCTACAGGTCCTCCGCCAGCAGTGGATGCGACGATTGCTGCAGCGCGTATCTGTGCTTCAGCTGTCTCACCCCCTGGGGCGGACCCTGCTGTTGACAGGACGGAACATAAAGGAGCTGAGGAAGCGTGATCAGAAGCATGACCGGCTATGGCCGGGGAGAGACCCAGCGGGATGGCTTGACACTGGTGGCGGAGCTTCGGGCGGTGAACAACCGCTATCTGGACTGCACGGTGAAGATGCCAAGATCGTATCTCTTTGCCGAGGACGCAATGAAAAAGCGGGTGCAGGAGAAGGTCGGCCGCGGCAAGGTGGATGTGTTTATTTCTGTGACCCAGACCGCCCAGGATGACCAAAAGGTGACGGTCAATGAGGGTCTGGCGAAGGAGTATATTGAAGCCCTCAAGACCATCTGGTCTCTGGGGGGCGGCTACCTGAAGGACGAGAGCTATCCCACCTCGGTGGCCCGTTTTCCCGACGTGCTCACCGTAGAGAAGAAGGAAGAGGACCCGGAGGCGGTGAAGGAGCAACTGCTGGAGACCCTGGAGCTGGCGCTGGATGACTTTAACGCTATGCGGGCGCGGGAGGGCCAGCGCCTCAAGGAGGATATCCTGAGCCGGGGCGAGACCATCAAGGCTCTGGTGGGCAAGGTGGAAGCGCAGTCGCCCCAGACGGTGACGGCCTACCGGGAGCGGCTGGAGGCCAAGCTGAAGGAGACGCTTCAAAACACCCAGATCGACGAGAGCCGGATCCTCACCGAGGCGGCCATTTTTGCCGACAAGGTGGCGGTGGACGAGGAGACGGTGCGGCTTCGCTCCCATTTGGAGCAGCTGGCCGAGCTGCTGGACGGTGACGGCGGCGTGGGCCGCAAGCTGGACTTCCTCATCCAGGAATTCAACCGGGAGGCCAACACCATCGGCTCCAAGTGTTCTGACATCTCCATCACGAAGGTGGTGGTGGATATGAAGGCGGAGATCGAGAAGATCCGGGAACAGGTGCAGAACATCGAGTAAGGGGGGGAACCCATGAAGCTTATCAATATCGGCTACGGAAACATGGTCTCTGCCCAGCGGGTGATCGCGGTGGTCAGCCCCGATTCCGCGCCGGTGAAGCGCATGATCCAGGAGGCTAGAGAAGCGGGACGCCTCATCGACGCGACCTTGGGCCGCAAGACCAAGGCCGTGCTGATCATGGACAGCGGCCATGTGGTCCTGGCGGCGGTCCAGAGCGCTAATCTGGCGGGGAGGCTCACCGGCAGGGAGGCTTTGGAAGACGAGGATGGAGGCGAGGAGACGCCATGAGCGCCATACGAAAGAAAACAAAGGGTACGTTGATCGTGTTGTCCGGACCTTCAGGGGCGGGGAAGTCCACCGTGATCGCTGAGCTTTTGAGCGAACGGCCCGATATCCATTTCTCCGTGTCCTACACCACCCGGCAGCCCCGGGTAGGCGAGGCGGACGGCGTGAGCTACTGCTTTGTGTCCAACGAGGAGTTTGAAGGGATGATCCAGCGGGGAGAGCTGTTGGAGTACGCCCAGTATGTGGAGCACTACTACGGTACATCCCTGAAGGTCATTGAGGAAAAACTGGACGCTGGGGTGGATGTGCTGCTGGAGATCGACGTTCAGGGCGCGGCGATGGTGCGGCAGAAGTGCCCGGAGGCTGTGCTGATCTTTGTGATGCCCCCCAGCTTTGAAGAACTGTCCCGCAGGCTCCACGGCCGGGCCACCGATGACGAGCAGGTCATTGAGGGACGGCTAAGCCGGGCGCTGGAGGAATTCCGCCAGATCCCCCAATATGACTATTTGGTCATCAACGATTCCGTCCAGGGCGCGACCCAGGAAATTTTGGCGATCCTCACCGCTGAGGGCTGTCGGGTGGAGCAGCGCATCCCACTGATCCCCATGCTGGCCAATCAGGAAACGGTAAGATCATAGATCCAATTTTATTGAAAGATAGGAGTGTTGCGTTATGATGCTGTATCCCGCGATGTCCAAGCTGTTGGACCATGTGCCCAGCCGTTATATGCTGGTGAATGTGGTGGCTCAGCGTGCCCGCCAGATCGCCCAGACCGCCGAGGACGAGGGATATCCTCTCTCGGAGAAGCCGGTAACGCTGGCCATCCGTGAGGTGGCGGACGGTCTTGTGAGCATGGTGGACTGAGTCTTCCATGAGCTTGACCGTGACGGCGAAGCTGGCCCTGGGCGCGGCCACCTTCGCCATCGACCGGCCCTATGACTATCTTGTGCCGCCCGCTCTGGAGGAGACGATCCTACCCGGAATGCGGGTGTTGGTCCCCTTTGGGCGGGGGAACAAGGTGGTAGAGGGTCTGGTCCTGGCGCTGGAGCGGTCGGAGGACAAGCCCCGGATCAGGTTGAAAACTGTTTTGGCGCTGCTGGATGAGACGCCGGTGCTGCGGGAGGGGGAGCTGAAGCTTTGCCTTTGGATGGCCCGGCGGTATTTTTGTACTGTTTACCAATCCGCCAAGGCCATGCTACCCACGGGACTTTGGTTTTCCGTGCGCGACAGCGTTTCGCTGGCGGAGGGAGTAGACCGGGAGCGCGCCCTGGCCGCGGCGGGTAAGTCCGCGGCCGCCGCACGGCTGGTGGAGCTGCTGCTGTCCCGCCCAGGAGGCATGGAGGTTAAGGAGCTTCGCCTGGCTTTTGGTGTGACAGATCCCATGGCTATCGCTAGGAAGCTGGCGGGGGAAGGGATATTGACCATCGAGGCCAGCATTAAACGGGGTGTGGGGGACAAAACTGAGGAGGTGGCGTCTCTAGCCCTGTCCCCGGAGGAGGCCCTGGCCCAGGCGGCACTGCGGCGCAAGACCGCACCGCTACAGTACAGCGTGGTAGAGCTTCTCACTGCCGTGGGGCATGGGGGCATGAAGGAGATCTGTTATCTGACCGGCGCCAGCTCGACTACGGTGCGGGCACTGGCGAAGCGGGGGATATTGACCCTGTCTAAGCGAGAGGTCCTGCGAAGTGCCATTCGGGATCTTCCGCCCCCCGGAAAGCCCTTTACCCTGAACGAGGAGCAGCAAAGGGCCTTTGAGGCACTGGACAGTTTGGCGAAGGAGGACAAGCCGGGCGTGGCGCTGTTGTATGGCGTTACCGGCTCGGGAAAGACCCAGGTCTATATCCGGCTGATCCAGTCGGCCCTGGAGCGGGGCAAGTCCGCCCTGGTGCTGGTGCCGGAGATCGCCTTGACGCCTCAGCTTTTACGGATCTTCACCGGCTATTTCGGAGAACAGGTAGCCGTGCTCCACAGCTCCCTACCCGACGCCCAACGCTACGACGAGTGGAAGCGGGCGCGTTCGGGGAAGGCCAGAGTGGTCATCGGCGCGCGCTCGGCGGTGTTCGCACCGCTGGAGGATCTGGGGGTCGTGGTGCTGGACGAAGAGCATGAGGGGTCCTATAAGTCGGAGAACGTGCCCCGGTACCATGCCAGAGAGGTGGCCCAGTACCGCTGTGCCCGGCAAGGGGCGTTGTTGGTCCTGGGTTCCGCGACGCCGGCGGTGGAGAGCATGTATCTGGCGCGGCAGGGCCGCTATCATCTGCTGACACTGCCCGGACGGTATAACCGGCAGGCACTGCCTGAGGTCATAGTCAGTGACATGAAGAAGGAACTGCGCCGGGGAAATGATACCGACGTGGGCACAGAGCTGGCGGAAGAGCTGGCCGCCAACATAGCCCGGGGAGAACAAAGCATCCTCCTGCTCAACCGCCGCGGCGCGCGGCAGCGGGTGGTGTGCGACCTCTGCGGCGAGGCGCCGACCTGTCCCAGATGCTCGGTGTATCTGACTTACCACTCCGCCAACCGTCGGCTTATGTGCCACCACTGCGGGCACTCCCAGCCGCTGCCCGAGGCCTGTCCGCAGTGCGGGGGACCCTTGCGGTTCGTCGGCTCTGGGACACAGCGTCTCCAAGAGACGCTGGAGGAACTGTTTCCGGGGCGGGAGATCCTGCGGCTGGACGCCGATGTGGTTAGTCCAAGCAAAGGCCACCAGACCATCCTGGACAAGTTTGCCAATGGGAAGGCCCCTATCCTCTTAGGGACGCAGATGGTGGCCAAGGGGCTGGATTTTGAAAACGTGACGCTGGTGGGGGTGATCTCCGCCGACAGCGGCCTCTATGTGCCTGATTTTCGTGCGGGAGAGCGGACCTTTTCCCTGATCACACAGGTGGTAGGCCGCGCGGGGCGGGGCGCCAAGGCAGGGCGGGCGGTCATTCAGACCTACACCCCGGACAACGATGTAATCACCTTTGCCGCGAGGCAGGACTATGACAGCTTTTATGCCCAGGAGCTGGAACTTCGGCGGGCTACAGGGATGCCGCCCTTCCGGGAGCTGTTTGTGCTTACGGCCTCTGGCCGCAACGAGGAAGGGGTGCTTCGCGCCTGCCAGCGGCTGCGGCAGGGACTGGACAAGGCCCTGCGTGACCCGCGGTACCGGAAGGGCGAGCCTGCTTTGCTGGGCCCGGCTCCCGCGCCTATCTACAAGCTCAACGAACGATACCGCTATCAATTGACCCTTTCCTGCCAGGAGGGGGCGGCGGGGCCGGTCCGTGCCCTGATCGCCCACTTTTTGCGGCAGGGCTCACAGGACAAGGAAAATCGGGAGATATCCCTGTTTGGTGACTCCAACCCTATGGATTAACAAGTTGTGCGGACACAACAGCAAGGAGGACATGTATGGCTATCAGAACGATCATTGAGCAAGGGGACGAGGTGTTGGCCAAACGCTGTCACCCGGTCACGAACTTCGACGAAAAGCTGTGGGAACTGCTGGACGATATGCACGACACTCTGGAGGAGGCCCACGGCTATGGCCTGGCGGCGCCCCAAGTGGGGATCCTGCGGCGTGTCTGCCTGGTCACCGCCTCGGACGGGCACGTCATCGAACTGGTAAACCCCGAGCTCCTGGAGACCGATGGAGAGCAGGAGGGCTATGAGGGGTGTCTGTCTGTACCCGGACTGTATGGCTGGGTCAAGCGGCCTGACTGGGCCAAGGTGCGGGCCCAGGACCGCACCGGAAAGGTTTTCGAGGTGGAGGACGTGGGGATGTCCGCGCGGTGCTTCTGCCATGAGATCGAGCATCTGGACGGGCACCTCTTTACCGAGCATGTGATGGGGCGGCTCTATACAGAGGAAGAGCTGGACGCCATCCAGGCCGCGGCGGAGAAAAAGGACCGCAAGCAGGGAAGAGCGACGGAAAAGAGGTGACCCATGAAGATCCTGTTTATGGGGACGCCGGACTTTGCCGTTGCGTCCTTGCGTGCGTTGGCAGAGGCGGGACATGAGCTGGTGGGAGTGTTTTGTCAGCCGGATAAGCCCCGCAGCCGCATGAAGGTAACGGCCTGTCCGGTGAAGGAATATGCGCTGGACCATGAGATTCCTGTGTTTCAGCCGGAAAAGCTCCGGGACGGAGAGGCCATGAAGACAGTGGAGGCCCTTGCACCCGAGCTGATCGTAGTGGCGGCCTATGGGCGCATTTTGCCCGACGAAATGCTGGCGTATCCGAAGCTGGGGTGTATCAACGTCCACTCGTCCTTGCTCCCCAAGCTCCGGGGAGCGGCCCCCATCAACTGGGCCATTCTCAATGGAGAGAGAGAGACGGGCGTTACCATTATGCACATGGCCCATGACCTGGACGCGGGGGATATTATTTTGCAGAGAGCCACGCCTATTGAGCCGGACGAGACGGCGCGGGCGCTCTATGACCGCTTGGCGGAGCTGGGCGGGCAGCTGGTGACAGAGGCGGTGGATGCCATCGAGCAGGGGACGGCCACGCGGACGCCACAGGACGAGAGCAAGGCCACCTTGGCGCCTATGCTGACCCGTGAGCTTTCCCCCATGGACTTTTCCCGTCCGGCCCAGGCGCTCCATGACCAGGTCCGTGGACTGTGCCCCTGGCCAGCGGCGGTGATGGAGCTGGACGGCCTGCGCTGTAAGGTACTCCAGACGGCGCTGACAGGGGAGACCACATCCAAGACACCGGGGTCGGTCGTGCAGGCGGATAATAAGAAAGGTTTGAAGATCGCTTGTGGAGACGGTAAAGTTTTGGAGCTTGTCACCATACAGCCCGACGGGAAAAAGGCAATGTTAGCGACGGCGTTTTTGATGGGGCATCCCATAAATCTGTAATTGCAGAACGCTTTACAGATTGAAAGCTGAGAGATGGGGAGGTGAGGAAAGATGGAGACGGCGAGAAGTGCGGCGCTCACGGTGCTGGAGCGGTGCGCGAAGCGGGGCGAGTGGGCCAACGAGGGCCTGCGGAAGGTGCTGAAGGGTATGGAGCCGCGGGAGGCAGCGCTGGCCACGCGGCTGGTATACGGCGTGCTACAAAACCGGCTGTGGCTGGATGAATATCTGAGAGAGCTTTCCTCGCTGTCTCTGGAAAAGCTGGAGCTGACAGTGCTGGAGATCCTGCGTCTGGGTGGGTATCAGATCCTCATGATGGACCAGATCCCTGTCCGGGCGGCAGTGGACGAGGCGGTGAAGCTCGCGAAAAAGCGGGGGAAGAACCCCCGGACAGCGGGCTTTGTTAACGCCATCCTGCGCAATCTGGACCGTCGCCGGGGGGAACTGTCCCAACGGCTGGAGGAAAAGTGGTCAGGCCCGGAAGAGGTCTGGCAGAGGTTATCGGTGCGATACAGCCATCCCCTTTGGCTGGTGGAGGAATTTGCGGGGCAGCTGGATGGTGACGCCACCCGGGTGGAGGCGCTTCTGAAGGAGAACAATGCCTTAGCGCCTATGACGGCGCAGGTGAATACCTGCAAGCTGTCTTCGGAGGAGCTGGTGAAGCGGCTGGAGCGCGAGGGGGTATTGGCGCGGGAGCACCCATGGATGGAAAACTGCCTGCTTTTGGAGGGGACCGGCAATTTGGAAGAGCTGCCCGCCTTTCAAAAGGGGTTCTTTTATATTCAGGACCCGGCGGCTAAGACCGCTGTGCTGGCGGCGGCTCCCAAGGCGGGAGAGAGGGTGCTGGACCTGTGTGCCGCGCCGGGCGGAAAGTCCTTTGCGGCGGCGGTGGCTATGGGGGACCGGGGGGAGATCGTCAGCAGAGATGTTTATCCGTGGAAGGTGCAAGAGCTGGAGAAAAGCGCGCAGCGCCTGGGGCTGTCCTGCGTCAAGGCTATGGTGGGAGACGCGACCAAGCCGGTGGAGGGCTCTTTTGACCTGGTGATTGCTGATGTGCCCTGTTCAGGATTGGGTATTATTGGGAAAAAACCGGATATTCGGTATAAGGACCCGGCTGATTTTGCCGCTCTGACGCCACTCCAGACCGCGATCCTGGAAAACGCAGGAGGAGTGGTGAAGCCTGGGGGGCGTCTGCTCTACGCCACCTGTACCCTGCGCAGGGAGGAGAACGAGGGCCGCGTGATGGCCTTTTTGGACAAGCGAAGGGAATTTTCCTTGCAATGTCAAGAGACCCTGTGGCCCCAGGAAAAGGGGACGGATGGGTTCTATTACGCGGTGCTGACCCGGGAGGTGGAGACATGATCGATTTAAAGTCTTATGACCTGCCCGAGCTGGAGGCGTTTTGCAAGGACCTGGGTCAGCCCGCCTTTCGGGCCAGACAGATCTTTTCCTGGATGCACAAGGGTGTGACTGATTTTGAGGAGATGACGAACCTTTCCAAGGAATTGCGCCAGACTCTGAGGGAAAAAGCCTATATCACCCGGCCCCAGGTGGAGCGCAAGCAGGTGTCCAAGGAGGACGGGACCATCAAATACCTGTGGCGTCTGAGAGACGGGAACTGCGTGGAGACAGTGCTGATGCGCTACCGTCACGGCAACACGGTCTGTGTTTCCTCTCAGGTAGGGTGCCGGATGGGCTGTGCTTTTTGCGCGTCTACCCTGGGCGGGAAGATACGGGACCTGGCGGCGTCGGAGATATTGGACCAAGTCTTGTTTACCCAACTGGACAGTGGTGCGGAAGTTTCCAACATTGTTTTGATGGGTATCGGTGAGCCTTTGGACAATTTTGAGAATGTTATGCGGTTTTTAGAGCTGGTGAACCACCCGGATGGTCTGAATATGGGGATGCGGCATATCAGCCTGTCCACCTGTGGGCTGACCGAAAAAATTGACAAACTGGCCTCTCGTCGGTTACAATTAACATTAAGCGTTTCGCTCCATGCCCCCGATGACGAGACCCGCAGTAAGATCATGCCGGTGAACCGGAGCGTGGGCGTAGAAAAGCTGATGGATACCTGCCGCCGGTATTTTGAGACCACCGGCCGGCGGATCTCCTTTGAGTACGCGATGATCGACGGAGTGAACGACTCGGATGCCCAGGCCGATCTGCTGGCGGGCTATCTGGCGGGAACGGGGAGCCATGTGAACCTCATTCCCCTGAATCATGTGGAGGAGAGCCCACTGAAGCCCAGCAGACGGGTGCGGGCCTTTCAAAAACGGTTGGAGGATCGAGGTGTAACGGTGACCGTCCGGCGAAAGCTGGGGGGAGACATCGACGCCTCCTGCGGACAGTTGCGGCGTAAGGCCATGGGCGGCGCGGAGGCGGCGGAAAGGATGTGAGGACAATGGAGCTTTGGGGCGTCAGCGATGTGGGCGCGGTACGGAAACAGAATCAGGACGCCTACTACGTTTCACCGGCGGACGCGCGCTATCCCTTTGCCGTGGTATGCGACGGCATGGGTGGCGCCAGAGCGGGCAATGTGGCCAGCTCCATGGCGGTGGAGAGCTTCGCGGCCACTGTGGGAGAAGGCTTGAACGGCGAGAAGCCGGATGTGGAGAGCCTTCTGCGCCGGGCGGTGGAGCAGGCCAATGAGCTGGTGTGTTACCGGGCGGCCATGGATGAGAGCTGCCGGGGCATGGGCACCACCTTGGTGGCGGCGGTCGTGGGACCGGAACGGGTATACCTGGTCAATGTGGGAGACAGCCGCGCGTACATGGTATCTCACCAAGGGATCCGCCAACTGACCCGAGACCACTCAGTGGTAGAGGACCTGGTGGAGCGGGGGGAGATCACCCACGAGGAGGCCCGCTTACATCCTCAAAAGAATCTGATCACCCGTGCCTTGGGCGCGGAGGCGCAGGTGGCGGTGGACAGCTACGTCACCCAGCGGCAGGAGGGAACGCTGATCCTGCTGTGCTCTGACGGGCTGTCCAACGTGGTCACCGACCAGGAGCTGCTTTTTGAGCTGATCCATGGCGGACCGGCATCGGAGGGGTGTGAGCGCCTACTCCACCTGGCCCTGTCCAGAGGGGCGCCGGATAATGTGACCGCCGTTCTCATTCAACTCTAAGGAGGGTTTGCCATGGATCGCTATATCGGTAAATTCTTAGATAACCGTTATGAACTACTGGAGGTCATCGGCACCGGCGGCATGGCGGTGGTGTATAAGGCCCGCTGTCATCGCCTGAACCGGCTGGTGGCGGTGAAGATCCTCAAGCAGGACCTGGCCCAGGACGCGGAGTTCCGCCGCCGCTTCCACGACGAGTCTCAGGCTGTCGCCATGCTCTCTCACCCCAACATCGTGGCGGTGTATGACGTGTCCCACTCCGACGATCTGGACTATATCGTCATGGAGCTCATCGACGGCATCACCCTCAAGCAGTATATGCAAAAGAAGGGCGCGCCCCTGAACTGGCGGGAGGCTCTGCATTTCATTACCCAGATCATGCGGGGACTCAGCCACGCCCACAGCCGGGGCATCATCCACCGGGATATCAAGCCTCACAACATCATGGTCCTGCGGGATGGGAGCGTGAAGGTGGCCGACTTTGGCATTGCTCGGCTTACCTCCGCCAACCAGTCCTCCCTGACCCAGGAGGCCCTGGGTTCGGTGCACTATATTTCCCCCGAGCAGGCCAGAGGAAGCCATATTGACGCCCGCAGTGACATATACTCAGCCGGGGTGGTGCTCTATGAGATGACCACCGGGCGGCTGCCCTTTGAAGGAGAATCCCCCGTGTCGGTGGCCATCCAGCATATCAACTCTATTCCGCTTTCCCCACGGGATATCAACCCGGACATTCCCGAGGCCCTTCAGGAGATCACCATGAAGGCCATGTGTCCCGATGCCAACGAGCGGTATTTGAGCGCCGACGATATGCTCACCGACCTGGAGGAGTTCCGCAAGAATCCCAACATCAACTTTGACTACACCAGCGAGGATCTGAAGCCCGGCGACGAGCCCACCCGTCCCGTGCCCGTAGGGCCCATCCATACAAAGGAGGAGCCCCACCGGGAGGAGCGGCGGCGGGAAGAGCAGCCGCCCAGACCGCGCCGGAGAGTGGAGGAGGACATGGACGATTACGACGACAGAAGGGGGCCTGTGTGGCCCATCCTGCTGGCGGTAGGCGCGATCATCGCCTTTATCGCGGGGGTCATCTGGTTCCTCTGGTCCAGCTTTTTCAGCGGCATCGTCAACCCGGAGACTTTGAGCTTCCAGGTGCCCGACCTGCAGGGAATGACCCTGACCGAGATCCGGCAGGACAGTGAGATTACAGACAAGTTTGAGGTCGTGGAGGGGACGTTTGTTCCCAGCGAAGAGTTTGAAGCCGGTGAGGTGGTGGACCAGATGCCGAAGAAGGGCGAGATGGTCAAGGCCAATGAGGGCGAAAAGGTGACCATCACGGTGGATATCAGCTCCGGCGGAAACGAAATGACCATTCCCAAGGTGGAAAACATGGAGCAGAGGGCCGCCATGGAGCTTCTGCGTGACAGCATGGGCCTGGTGGTGAGCCAGGAACTGGAGGCCAACGACGAGATCACAAAGAACTACGCCATCCGCACGGACCTTTTGGAGGGAACGCCGGTGAAGCGGGGGGACCGGGTGACGCTGGTCATCAGCAGCGGCCCCGACCTGAAGGAGATCATGGTGGTCCCCGTGACCCAGATGAAGCTGGAGGAGGCCCGCAAGACCCTGGAGGAGATGGAGCTGGAGGTAGGTAAGGTGGACGAAGAACCCTCTGAGACCGTAGAGGCCGGGATGGTGCTTTGGCAGAGCATTCCGGGTGGCACAAAGGTGCTGGCGGGGACGGCCATCGACCTGCGGGTCAGCTCCGGCCCGGCGACACCCAGCGACGATCCCGGACCCAGCAGCTCGCCGGATGTTTCTCCCAGCCCCGACGTCACCCCGCCTGTTGTAGTGACCGAGCCTCCTGAGCCTACCCAAAACCAGCCTGCCAGCGGCAGTAAAGCCATTCCGGTGAGCCTGCCCGCCAGCGCGGCGGATAAGAGCGCGGTGAACGTCCGCATCGAGGTGGACGGCGTGGTGAAGCACAACAACACCATCGAGACCGGCCTGTTTCCCATCTCCCCCCGCATCACCGGGCGGGGGAACCAGCAGGTGAGCGTCTATGTAGACGATGTGCTGGTGGATCAGTATATGGTAAACTTCAGCGAATGATGGAAGGAACCATCATGAAGGCCCTGTCAGGATTCTACTATGTAGACCTGGCGGGGGAAACGGTGACCTGCCGGGGGCGGGGCAAGCTCCGCCACCAAAGGGTCAGTCCTTTGGTGGGCGACCGGGTGGAGATCACCCTGAACAGTGACGGCACGGGAGCAGTGGAGGCTGTGCTACCCCGGCGCAACCAGCTGGCTCGTCCGGCGGTAGCCAACATCGACCAGCTGGTCATCCTCTGCGCCAACGTCAATCCCATCAGCGACCCCTACCTCATCGACCGGGTGAGCTCGGTGGCGGAGGGGAAGGGCTACGAGGTGGTCGTCGCCATCAACAAGTGTGACCTAGACCCCGGCGACACCTTGGCAAAAACCTATGCCGCCGCGGGCTTTCCCGTTCTCCGTATCAGCGCGGCGACAGGGGAGGGCGTGGGAGAGTTGCGTGCGCTCTTGCAGGGCAAGGTTTCTGCCTTTACGGGCAATTCCGGCGTGGGGAAGTCCAGCGTGCTCAACGCCCTGGAGCCTACCTTTGCCATTGAGACCGGCGAGGTCAGTGAGAAGCTGGGCCGCGGGCGGCATACCACCCGTCATGTGGAGCTGTTTCGGGTAGGAGATGCCTTGGTGGCCGATACCCCGGGGTTTTCCTCCTTTGAGGCGGAGCGCCTGGACCTTCTGGACAAGGAGGCATTAGGCGCCAGCTTTCGGGAGTTTCGTCCCTATCTGGACCGCTGCCGGTTCGTGGGCTGTTCCCATACCAAGGAGAAGGGCTGTGCCGTGTTGGAGGCGGTGGAGGCAGGGGCGATCCCTCAAAGCCGACACGACAGCTACATGCGGCTTTATCTGGAAGCGAAGGAACGGCGGCCCTGGGAGGAAAAACAAACCTTATAACGGACCATTTTGCCTCCTTTGGCGTATACTGGCATAGGTGTACGTCAAAGGAGGTGTTTTTGCAGTGAAGATCGTGGTGGTCGAGGCGCCCAAAGCCTTGAAGGGGATCCTGGCGGCGCTGTTCAAGGTAAAGTAAAAGGAAGACATAGAAGAACGGTCAGGCTCATATAGTTTTCCAGAGGTCATTCTGCCCGTGAGGGCAAGGTCAAAGGAGTGGACAACTATGGAGCTGTCGTTGAACAATGTGATGATGGAGGGATATGCCTGCCTTCTGGATACCACTGTGTTTCAGGAAGAGACCCAGGAGAGCATCGTGCCCGACGCCTGCCCGGATATCGGCAGAGTGCTCTGCACCCAGGCGAGAGCCCAGCTGCGCGCCAAGGAGAGCGTGGAGGGAAAGGTGGAGGGGGAGGGTAGCATCGCGGTGACGGTGGTGTACCTTCCTGAGGGTGAGGACGGACCGCGCAAGCTCAGCCTGAGCATTCCCTTCCGGGTCAGCGTAGCCGCCGCGGGGATCGTGCCGGGATGCCCGGTGGTGGTAAAGCCCTGGGTCACCGGCGTGGAGACCCGGGTACTCAACCCCCGCAAGGTGCTGTGCCGCGTAGAATTGGCAGCGGCCTGCCAGGGCTGGGGCCAAGAGGAAAACATCCTGACGGCGACATGGTCGGGAGAAGAGTGTACCCTGGAACAGCGCACGGAGGCGGTGGATCGCTACGCCGCTGTTTCGGTATCGGAAAAGGCGTTTGCCTTTACGGATGATGTGACCCTTTCCACCGGGCAGGGGGCGGTAGCGGAGCTGCTTGGACACCGCCTGGATCTGCGGTGCGACGAAGCTAAGGTCATTGGAAACAAGCTTATTTTCAAAGGGGAGGTCACCCTTCAGGCCAGATACCGGACTATGGAAAACACCTTGGCTCTGGGCCGGTGGGAGCTTCCGTTCTCCCAGATCATGGATGTGGGAGGCGTGGAAGAGGAGGGGGCCTGCGCCTTGGATATCGTGGAGCAGGACAGCCGCCTGGAGCTGGTGGATGACGGCGAGGGCCGCACCCTGGGCGTGCATTTGGAGCTGCTGGCCCAGGCGGTGGTGCGGCAGACCCAGACGGTAGAGGTGTTCTGCGACGCGTACAGCGTGTCCCAGGATGTGGAGGTGGAACGGCAGGAGCTGACCTTCTCACAGCTTTGGGAGGAAAACACCGTCAACCAGATCCACCGGGAGATCTTTGATCTGCCCAACGGCGCCAGAAGTGTAGAGGACTGCTGGGTGACGCTGGGACAGCCCACCGTGGAGCGGCGGGAGAGCGAGGCCGCGGCGTCGGTCCGGGGGACCGCTACGGTCCTCTACGTGTCGGAGGAGGGCGGCCTGGAGGCGTTGGTGCAGTCTGTTGCCATCCAGGTGGGCGTCACTTTGCCGGAGCAGGGGAATTGCCGGGTGCGGTGCGCTTTGAGCGGTGAGGCGGGCGCGGCGGTCACCGCGGGAGGGATCGAGCTACGCTGCCCGGTACGGTTCAGCTACCTGACTACGGTGCCCCGTAAGTGCTCGGCGGTGACTGCGATCCGTGTAGAGGAGCGTGGGGAGGAGGCGGAACGGCCATCGGTGATCCTGCGGCTGGCCCAGCCGGGGGAGAGCCTCTGGGATATTGCCAAGGCCTATTCCACTACCACTCAGGACATCCTGGCGGCAAACGAGCTGCCAGAGCCGGAGCGACCGGAAGGGACGCTTCTGCTCATTCCCAGAAGCCGATAAAAGGAAGACCGCCGGTTTGCCATAGAGGCAGGCCGGCGGTTTACCTTGACTTTTCTTTCCGGCTATCGTAGACTTAGAGTACGATAACACCAAAGAAAGGGTGGACAAGCTATGCAGACGCATGATCGGGAATTCCATTTGAACATGGTCAAGGGCGACGTGGGACGGTATTGTATTCTTCCCGGCGATCCGGGGCGGTGCGAAAGGATCGCGGCCTATTTTGACGAGCCTAAACAGGTGATGTTCAACCGGGAGTACATGACTTATACAGGGACCTTGTTGGGTGAGAAGGTGTCGGTGGTGTCCACGGGCATCGGCGGGCCGTCGGCGTCCATTGCCATGGAAGAGCTAATCCACTTGGGGGCGGACACCTTTGTCCGGGTGGGCACCTGCGGCGGGATGGCGCTAAAGGTGCAGAGCGACGATGTAGTTATCGCAACGGGAGCGATCCGCATGGAGGGCACCTCGAAGGAATACGCCCCCATTGAGTTCCCGGCAGTGGCGGATCTTCAGGTGACCACGGCCCTGGTCAACGCCGCGAAAAAGCTGGGGAAGCCCTGGCATGCCGGGGTGGTGGAGTGTAAAGATTCCTTTTACGGGCAACATAGTCCAGAGACCATGCCGGTAAGCTACGAGCTGCTGAACAAGTGGGAGGCTTGGCTCAAGCTGGGCACCCTGGCCAGCGAGATGGAGTCGGCTGCGCTGTTTACCGTGGCGGCGGCGCGGGGCGTTCGCTGCGGCTCCTGCTTCCATGTAGTCTGGAATCAGGAGCGGGAGAAGGCAGGCTTGGATCAAAAGGAGAGCCATGACCTCCATGCTGCCATTGAGGTGGGCGTGGAGGCGCTGAAGCTGCTCATTGAGGAGGATAAAAAGAGATGACAGGGCTTGTCCTGGAGGGGGGCGCGGTGCGCACCATCTACTCCAGCGGTGTGTGCGACGGCTTTCTGGAACAGAATTTTTTGGCGGACTTTGTGGTGGGCGTGTCCGCCGGGATCGCCTATGGTGTGAGCTATGCCTCCCGCCAGGAGGGGCGCAATCTTCGCATTTTGGAGCGGTTTGTCCGCGACAGCCGCTACATGGGGGCGGTCAACTTTCTCAAGCCGGGGAACCGCAGTTATTTTGGGCTGGACTTTGCCTACGATGAGATCCCCAATTACCTGGTGCCCTTTGATTACGGTGCCTTGGAGAGCTACCCGGGACGGGTGGAGGCGGGGGTGACCAACCTGCTTACCGGGAAAACGGACTATTACCCCATCTGCAGTGCGGACAAACGGTTCGTGCTGCTGCGGGCCACCTGTGCCATGCCGCTGCTCTTTCCTATCTTTGAGATCAACGGAAAGCCCTATCTGGACGGTGGCGTGGGGGACGGCGTGCCCTTCCGCCGTGCCCTGCGGGCGGGGTGCGACAAGCTCATCGTGGTTCTGACCCGGGAGCGGAGCTACTACCGCAGGCCGGAGAAAATGGAAAAAATGATCTGCCACAGGTATCGGGAATATCCCGCCTTCTGCGAGGCCATCCGCACCCGGGCGGCGCGGTATAACGCCGACCACGCGGAGCTTTTGGAGCTGGAGCGGCAGGGGAAGGCCCTCATTTTTTCACCCAAGTCCACCAAGGGCTTTTCCCGCACGGAGCGGGATCTGGGAAAGATCCGCGCCCTCTGGAAGGAGGGGCGGGACGAGGCGGTGGCCCGTATGGACGAGGTTTGGTCATTTATCGGACGTTGAGCGATTCTTATCTCTGTCTTCACAGGAAGGTGCGCAGATAGCCAGCAGAGCCAGATTGTCCCCGATGATCGTGAAAAAAGCAGCCAGGAGCCCCAAGTCCTCTGCGGTTGCCCCCTGAGCCAGCCGGGCGGAGGCCGCCGCGGCGAGAAGCAGAATATTTTCCGGCGTAAGACAGTCGCCCATAAACACATCACCCCTATAAACCAATATAGCTCCTTGCGAAGAAAAGGGTGCAAAAAAGGCATGGCGACCCAATTGGTTGCCATGCCTTTTTATGAAAAAGTGGGCTTAGAACAACCCGGTGATCTTGCCGTGCTCGTCCACGTCGATCTTTTCTGCGGCGGGGGCCTTGGGCAGGCCGGGCATGGTCATGATGTCGCCGGTGAGGGCGACGATGAAACCCGCCCCGGCACAGACCTTCAGGCTGCGTACGGTGACGGTGAAGTTCTCCGGCGCGCCCAAAAGGGCGGGGTCATCGGAGAAGGAATACTGGGTCTTGGCCATGCAGATGGGAAGGTTCCCAAAGCCCAGGGCCTCCAGCTCGGCGGCCTGCTTTTTAGCGGCGAGGGTGAGAGTCACGCCGCTGCCCCGGTAGACGTTTTTCACAATGTCGGTGAGCTTTTGCTCGATGGGGGAGGCGGCATCGTAGGAGAAGCGGAAATCGCCCTTGGTCTCGCAGAGCCGGACCACCTCCTCGGCCAGGGCCTTGCCGCCCTCGCCGCCCTTGGCCCATACCTCGCTGAGGGCCACATTGACGCCCAGCTCCCGGCACTTGGCCTCTACGAGGTCCAGCTCGGCCTTAGTATCGGTGGGGAAGGCGTTGATGGCCACCACGCAGGGGAGGCCGTAGACGTTCTTGATGTTGTCCACGTGGCGCAGGAGATTGGGAAGACCTTTCTCCAGAGCGGCCAGGTTTTCGTCGTTCAGCTCGGCCTTGGCCACGCCGCCGTGGTGCTTCAGGGCGCGAACGGTGGCGACCACCACCACCGCGTCGGGGGTGAAGCCCGCCATGCGGCATTTGATGTCTAAAAACTTCTCCGCGCCCAGATCCGCGCCAAAGCCCGCCTCGGTGACGCAGTAGTCGCCCAGCTTCAGGGCCATACGGGTGGCGGTGACAGAGTTACAGCCGTGGGCGATGTTGGCGAAGGGGCCGCCGTGGATGAAAGCGGGAGTACCCTCCAGCGTCTGTACCAGATTGGGCTTGAGCGCGTCCTTCAGCAGAGCGGCCATGGCACCCTCAGCCTTTAGGTCGTGGGCGGTGACGGGCTTGCCGTCAAAGGTGTAGGCCACGATGATGCGGCCCAGGCGGGCCTTGAGGTCAAGGATGTCGGTGCTCAGACAGAGAACGGCCATGACCTCGGAGGCTACGGTGATGTCAAAGCCGTCCTCCCGGGGCACGCCCTGCATTTTGCCCCCCAGACCGTCGATGATGTGGCGCAGCTGGCGGTCGTTCATGTCCACGCAGCGCTTCCAGGTGATTTGCTTTACGTCGATGTTCAGGGAGTTGCCCTGCTGAATGTGGTTGTCCAGCATAGCGGCCAGCAGGTTGTTGGCCGCGCCGATGGCATGAAAGTCACCGGTGAAGTGGAGGTTGATGTCCTCCATGGGGACGACTTGCGCGTAACCGCCGCCGGCTGCGCCGCCCTTGACCCCGAAAACCGGGCCGAGAGAAGGCTCGCGCAGGGCGAGGATGGCGTTCTTGCCCAATTTGCGAAGACCGTCCGCCAGACCTACCGAGGTGGTGGTCTTGCCCTCTCCGGCGGGAGTGGGGTTGATGGCTGTGACCAGGATCAGCTTGCCGTCAGGAAGGGCGTTTTCCCGCAGCAGGGAAAAGTCCACCTTGGCCTTGTAGTTGCCGTAAAGCTCCAGATATTTGCCGTCCACCCCGGCGGTAGCGGCAATGTCGGTAATGGGGCGCATAGTGCAGGACTGGGCGATCTCGATGTCTGTTTTCATGGGGCAAGCTCCTTTCAAGGTAACAAAAAAGCGCTACTATCCCAGCAGCGCGCCCAGACGGTCGGCAATTCAATGGTTGTACTCCATGTGGTGACCCCACTTCCGTCAGTCATACAACACTCTATTTGTACCATACCGGATGGGCCCTTGTCAAGGCGCAGGGAAAAATTTACGAAAGGGGCTTTACTTTCATGCTTTATTGCGTTAAAATAAAGAACAAGAGAGAAGGCCATCTGAATTAGAATCGAAGGAGGTAATCCCGTGACCAAAAACGAACGCAAGGAACATAGCGACATTCTTTACAAAACGGTCCTGGCGCTGGAAAGCGTGGAGGAATGCAAGCGCTTTTTCCAGGACCTGTGCACCGTGGCGGAGCTGAAGGCTATGGAGCAACGATTTGAGGTAGCGCTGCTACTGGATGAGGGAATGATATACAACGACATCCTGGAGCGCACCGGCGCTTCCTCGGCCACCATCAGCCGGGTGAACAGAGCTCTGCATTATGGCTCGGACGGATATCAGCAGGTCTTGCCCCGCATTCGGTCCATGTGGGAAGAGGAAAAGAAGGCGCAATGACCTATTCCTTTTTGGCGGGAAGCTACGACAGGCTCACTCGCGATGTGGACCATGGGGGCATGCTGGATTACTTAGAAGGCTGGTTTTCCAAGGCCCACCGCCCGGTGAAGACGGTGCTGGACCTGGCCTGTGGGACGGGGACGCTGACCTGGATGCTGGCGGAGCGGGGATATGACACCACCGGGGTGGACCTATCGGCGGAGATGCTGGCTGTGGCCAGAGAAAAGGCCCCGGAGGGCTTTGAAGGGATCATACCCCTGTTTCTCAACCAGTCCATGGACAAGCTGGACCTTTACGACACCGTGGACGCCTGCGTGTGCTGTTTAGACAGCGTGAACTATGTGACCAGGCCCGCCCAACTGCGGCGGGCCTTTCAGCGTATCCACACCTTCCTGGCACCGGGTGGGGTATTCCTCTTCGACGCCCGCACCCCGGAGGCACTGGCGGCCATGGATGCTCAGATGTTCTGCGACGAGGACGAGAACGTCTTCTGTGCCTGGCAGGGTGAATTTTCCCCGAAACGGCGGATCTGTACCTATTACATGGATATTTTTTGCCGGGAAGGGGAGACTTGGCGACGGGGCCAGGAGCTTCATGAGGAGTATGCCTACACGCCGGAGGAACTGGCTGAGATGCTGGACAGCGCGGGATTTCAAACGATCAAATGCTATGGAGCGGGGAAGAAGCGGCCCTTGAGGCCGGGAGACGACAGAATGTTCTTTTTTGCCCGCAAGGAGGGAAAATAAATGGATGAGTTGATCCGTGTTTTAGCCAAGGAAGCCCATGTAAAGGCGGTTGCCATTACCGCCAAGGGCATGGTGGAACGGGCCAGAAATATCCACCGGCTGATGCCTCTGGGTACGGCGGCACTGGGCCGGGCGTTGATGGCGGCGTCCATGATGGGCTGTCAGCTGAAGGAGGAGCACGGGGCGGTGACGCTGACCTTTAAGGGCGGCGGTCCGCTGGGCACCGTGATGGCGGTGGCGGATCATTTGGGCAACGCCCGGGGGTATCTCACCGACGGGAGCGTGGAGTTGCCGCTAAAGGCTCCGGGAAAGCTGGATGTAGGCTCTGGCGTGGGGGTGGACGGTACGCTTACCGTCATCAAGGACATTGGCCTGAAGGAGCCCTATGTGGGTACGGTACCCTTGGTATCCGGGGAGATCGCTGAGGACGTCACCTCCTATTTCGCCGTCAGCGAACAGATCCCGTCAGCCTGCGCACTGGGCGTTTTAGTGGGCACCGACTGCTCGGTGGTCCAAGCGGGGGGATATCTGATCCAGCTGCTGCCCGGCGCCACGGAGGGGGAGATCCAGGCCATTGAGGCCGGGGTCGCCCAGCTGGGGGCGCTTACCGCCGCCATGGACGCCGGGATGGACAGCGAGGGGATGCTGCGTACTGCGCTGGGCGCCTTTGAGCTGGAGGTGGTGGAGCGCGCCCCGGTGGAGTACCGCTGCTATTGCAGCAGGGAGCGCATGGAGCGCGCCCTGCGGAGTATGGGGGCCAAGGACCTGGGAGAGCTGATCGAGGAACAGGGTGAGGCGGAGTTGACCTGCCAGTTTTGCGACAAGGTATATCACTTTGCAAAGCCTGAATTGGAAGCGCTTTTGCTGGGGTAACAAGTTGTTTAGAAAATTGTAAGAAAACGTAACCGGTTTTTTATTGCCTTTTACGATCCTTCGAGGTATACTACCAAGGCACGGCAAGATGTGACGAAGACCCACAGAGAGACAGGGGGGACAGTATGACGGGAACACGGGAAAGTCGGTCGGCAAAGCGGCCGCCTTCTATGGCAGTGCGGATCGGCAAGGTACTATACTGGATCCTCTTTGTACTGTCCGCCATTGTTGTGGGGTGCTACATTGGCCTGAAATCTTGGGCCAAACCGCCTAAACCCAAGCCGCCGGAGCCGACACAGGTTATGGTGACCATTCAACCTACCGACAACCCGGACACGAAAGAGGACGAAAGCCAGGGTGAACCTACCACGGTGTCGGTGGTCGCAACTAAGACGCGGAAAAAGGACTGCTATACATTTTTGGTGATGGGAATGGATGATGGCAATGGCAACACCGACACCATTATGGCAGTGACCTTTGACGTGAAGGGGAAGCATGTCAGCGTGATCTCCATTCCTCGGGATACGCTGGTGGATGTGCCACGCACCATCAAGAAAATCAACGCCGCTTACAGCACTGGCGGCATCGAAGAGGTGCAAAAGGAGGTCTCCGGCATTTTGGGCTTCCCGGTGGACCACTATATCACGGTGAATCTGCGGGGTTTCAAGGCTTTGGTAGACGCTGGGGGGGGCGTGGACTTTGAAGTGCCCATCAACATGAACTACGACGATCCCACCCAAAACCTGCACATCCATCTCAGCAAGGGCATGCAGCATCTGGACGGAGAGAAGGCGCTGCAGCTGGTGCGGTTCAGGTCCGGCTACGCCAACGCGGACATCGGCCGCATCGAGACTCAGCAGAAGTTTTTAAAGGCGCTGGCGAAGAAGCTGATATCCTGGGACAGCGTCACCAAGATCAACCAATTTGTGGATATCTTTGCGAAAAATGTGAAGACAGACTTGGATGTGGGGAACTTGGCCTATTTCGGTCTGGCGGCACTGGATCTGGATATGTCTACAGGCATTTCCATGAACACCCTGCCGGGCAATGGATTGGTGACATATAAGGGGATCCCGTATTATTATGAGCTTTACCCCCGGCAGGTGCTTGATATCATCAATCAGAGCGGAGCAAATCCCTATACAGAGGATCTGACCCTGGAGGACACCAATATTTTTCAAGTGCCTTAAAAGAAATTGAGAAAAAAGAACGTCCGCCGGAGTTGAACTGCCCCAGATTGTGCGGACAGCACAAAAAAGACCCTAGGTAGGAAAATATTGAGTTTTAAGCAGAGCGGCGTCTTGTAGGCCACAATGCTGTTGTCATAGAGATCCCGGATCATAGATAAGTAGAGAATGCCCTCGCTGGTTATGGATATACGAAAGTCTGTGACCCACTTGGCATTGGGTTTGTCTGCATGGAAGTTCCGGTCAAGCAGATTTTCATAATAGTAGCCACTTCTGGAGACTCCGAAGAATGAACACATAACAGATACCGGATAGTCCCTCCGGTGTGAATAGATGATATGATATTTCAATCTTGGCCCGACCCCCTTTCTATGGAACGCAGAAAATCCCGCAACAGTTGGTTTTCCATTCGCAACCGTTTTAGCTCTGTTGTTTCGTCTTGATGCGGTGACTGTCCGTCTTTGCGTGGACGGCCTTTAGGACGCAATTCTTTTCCTGCCATCAATTGACGTTGTTTCCGATTATACCGGCTGATCCAATTATGTATTTGCTCTTTTTCCAATCCAAACTGTTCCCCTATTTCCCTGCTCGTTGCTCCTTCCGTGTGCATCCTTTCTATCTCTTGCTCTATTGCCTTCATTTGCGTGTACTTTCGCTTTTTCATATGATAACCCCCCATGTAGTCTTATTTTCCTACATGGGGGGCTTTTTGTCTATTGTCCGTTTTTGCTGGACCTGTTCAGAGTCGGCGGACGTTCTTTTGGCTTTAAGAGTCATTTGTTCGATCGAGTGAGATAGTGGGGATGGAAAGCGTCTACGGAAAGGGCGTCGGAGAGGACCACACGGACCGGAGAAAATTCATCGATGATATTAGGCCGCAGAGCAGGGGAAGCTAGGTAGCCTTCAGGAATGGCTGTAGGAAGGGACAAGGTGATCTGAGAGCCATCCTTGGTGTGGGAGGCCATGAGAGTGCCGCCGTGGAGCGCGGCGATGCGCTGGGTAATGGGCACCCCCAGGCCCAGTCCGCGCCCGGGAAGAAGGCGGGTAGGCTGATTCCACAAGGGGTCGGTCAAGACCTCGGGAGAGAAAGCGTCCGCGTTGCAGTGGATGGTAAGGACCGCCTGGTCCGCGTTCTTTTTCAGGCTCAGAACGATCTCCGCTTCTTGGCCGGAAGCGGCCTTAATGGCGTTGGAGACCAGATGGGTCACCAGATAGTCCAGCAGGGTGTAATTCGCCATAGCGGCCAGGGGAGCGGAGGGAAGCTCCGCGCGGAGCGTGACCTTGTCGCTTGCGGGACACCAATACCGCAGCTCCGTGGTCAAGCTGTCCAGCCACTGGGTAAGGTCCAGGCAGGACTTGTGGCGAGACAGCTCGTTTGCCGTAGAGTGCTCCAGCTCCGTAGCCATACGGAAGATACGAAAGAGGGCCTGCGTGAGGCCGGATATCCACCCCTGTATGGCGGGCGACGTATCGCTTGTCAGACTCTCCTTGAGAAGAGCGAGGCTGTTGAAGGCCTGAGACAAGGTCTGGCGCAGTTGGCTGGAGAGATTGTCGGTGGTGGAGGAGAGAAAGGAGTCAGCTACAAGCAACAAAAAAAGCCCGTCGGCCGTGCGGTGGCCCTGCACATAGAAAAACTGTCTGGACAGCCAGATGGGAGAACTGCCATCCCATTCGCTCAGCCGGTCCAGATCGGTCTGAGACAGACCAAGCGCGTCCGCCGCGGGGTTGGTGAGCCATGTGCCCTCTGGTGTCTGGAGCAATAGTGGATCCGGGAAAAGTTCATAGCAGGACTTGAATTGCGATCCATCCACAGCGGCCACCTCCATATCAACTGTATCTGTTAGTAATAGTATGCCACAAGCGTACTTTCTGTTACTATACCAAATTTTAGAGGTAGATTCAAGTCGAAAAGTCGAAAGGCATCGAAAAAGAAAAACGCCCAAGAAAAGTTGGACAATATTGACGGAATCAGCCAGTCAAATTTGTTAAAAACCGCACAAAGGAAAGTCTTTTCAAACGGCGGAAAATGTGCTATGATGATTGTGCAAAAGTCCCACCTATACCGATTTTGAAAAGGAGTAATGGAACAATGAGCATCAAAGTTGGCATCAATGGCTTTGGCCGCATCGGCCGGATGGTGTTCCGCGCCACCGTCAATCATCCCGACATCGAGATCGTGGGCATTAACGATCTTTGTCCCGCTGATTACTTGGCTTACATGCTGAAGTACGACACCATGCACGGCCAGTTCAAGGGTGAGGTCGCCTCCGACGAGAGCCACATCATCGTCAACGGCAAGAAGATCCCCATCTTTGCCGAGCGTGACCCGGCCAACATTCCCTGGGGCAAGTTGGACGCCGAGTACGTCATTGAGTCCACCGGCCTCTTCCTCACCAAGGAGAAGGCTCAGGCCCACATCACCGCCGGCGCCAAGAAGGTGGTCATGTCCGCTCCCTCCAAGGACGACACTCCTATGTTTGTCTGCGGCGTGAACCTGGACGCCTACACCCCCGACATGCAGTTTGTCTCCAACGCCTCCTGCACCACCAACTGCCTGGCGCCCATCGCCAAGGTGCTGAACGACAACTTCGGCATCACCGACGGTTTGATGACTACCGTCCACTCCACCACCGCCACCCAGAAGACCGTTGACGGTCCCTCCATGAAGGATTGGCGCGGTGGCCGTGCTGCCTCTGGCAACATCATTCCCTCCTCCACCGGCGCCGCCAAGGCCGTGGGCAAGGTCATTCCCGCTCTGAACGGCAAGCTGACCGGTATGTCCATGCGTGTTCCCACCCTGGACGTGTCCGTGGTAGACCTGACCGTCAACCTGGCCAAGCCCGCCACCTATGACGAGATCTGCGCCGCCATGAAGAAGGCTTCCGAGGGCGAGCTGAAGGGCATTCTGGGCTACACTGACGAGGCCGTTGTCTCCAGCGACTTTTTGGGTGACGCCCGCACCTCCATCTTCGACGCCAAGGCCGGCATCGCTTTGACGGACACCTTTGTGAAGGTCGTGTCCTGGTACGACAATGAGATGGGCTACTCCAACAAGGTTCTGGAGCTCATCGAGCATATGTACAAGGTGGACCACAAGTAATTCTCCTTCGTGGTTTTTCAAAGGGCGTCGTCCGAAGGGGCGGCGCCCTTTCTTTTGAGATAATACCACAAAACGTTTAGTTTTTCAGTCGAATCGTGTCGAATGAAATATATAAAATTCGATTTGTGTAGTTTTAACATATTGACACACAAATCGTTCATTATAGCTGGTGAGGTGATACGACATGATGCTTCACGAGCGAATGAAGGAGATCCAAACGGACAGCGACAAAAAGGTCCGGACGCTGGCCGAATATTTTGGAGTGAGCGAGAACTGCCTAGGGAATTATCTGAACGGAAAGCGTACCGTCCCTTATGAGCTTTTAATTGCGTTCGCTCAATACTTTCAGGTGACGACAGACTATCTTTTCGGCCTGGCAGAGGACCCCCATCAGCCCTACATGGTCTCCGTTGATGAACGTGCTTTGTTGGACCGATTTCGCAGCCTTTCCGAAAATCAAAAAGAACTGATCGAACAAATGGTAGACTTTATGCTCAAACAAAACCAGAAAAAATAGAAGAGGATACCAATGGACCGTGACTTGACAAAAGGGACGGTAATGGGCTCTATGCTGCGCTTTGCCCTGCCTATGATCGCGGGGGATCTGCTGCAGCAGTGCTACAACATTGCCGATACTTTGATTGTAGGGAAGTATCTGGGCAAAAACGCTTTGGCGGCGGTGGGGTCTTCCTTTACCCTGATGGCCTTCCTGACATCCATTTTGCTGGGGCTCTGTATGGGGAGCGGGGCGGTGTTTTCCATCCGTTATGGACAGAAGGACGGGGAGGCGCTGGGGGAGAGCGTGTGCGCCTCCTTTGCGCTGGTGGGCGCGTTGACCGTGACGCTGAACCTGGCGGCCTTTGCGGCCTTGGACGGCATTCGGGTGTTTTTACGGGTGCCGGAAGAGGTGTGGCCGCTGATGCGGGAATACCTGGCGGTGATCTTTTGGGGGATCGTGGCCACGTTCCTTTATAATTACTTTGCCTCTTTTTTGCGCTCGGTGGGTAACTCCGTCATCCCCCTGGTGTTTTTGGGGGTCTCCGCCGCGATGAATATCGCGCTGGACTTGTGGTTCGTGCTGGGATTAAAGCGGGGCGTCGCGGGGGCCGCGGAGGCGACGGTCATCGCCCAATACCTGTCCGGTCTGGGGATTGCCGCCTACACCATGCTGTGGGCCAAGCCTTGGCGGGGGCTGCGGGGGCGGCTGAAGCTCCACTGGCACAGAGTCAGGGAGATCGGCGGGTTTTCCGTGCTCACCTGCGTACAGCAGTCGGTGATGAACCTTGGCATTTTGATGGTGCAGGGGCTGGTGAACAGCTTTGGTCCTACGGTAATGGCGGCCTTCGCGGCGGCGGTGAAGATCGACGCCTTTGCCTACATGCCGGTGCAGGACTTTGGCAACGCCTTTTCCACCTTCATCGCTCAGAACTACGGCGCGCGGGAAAAGGAGCGCATTGAGAAGGGACTGAAAGGAGCGGTGGTGACTGCCATTGGGTTCAGTATGGCGGTGTCCGTTCTGGTCTGGGTCTTTGCCGGGCCGCTGATGGGCCTGTTCACTGAGCCGGGGGAGAGGGCCATCGTGGTGGAGGGTGTGCGGTACCTGCGTATTGAAGGGGGCTTTTATGCCGGGATCGGCTGTTTGTTCCTGCTCTATGGACTGTACCGTGCCCTGGGCAAGCCAGGCATGTCGGTGGTGCTGACGGTGGCCTCTCTGGGCACGCGGGTGCTGCTGGCGTATCTCCTGTCCGCAGTTCCCACCATCGGCGTGGTGGGAATCTGGTGGTCGGTGCCCATTGGATGGCTGCTAGCCGACGGGATCGGCGCGGCCTACTATTTTCTGCGGCGGGACCGCTTGTTTACATGGAAGCTGTAACGGACCGGGCATTTTGTCCGGTCCGTTCTTTTTGGACACTATCTTGCAAAATGGGGTCTTGTATGATACAATGCTGATGACTGGTTTCCACACCCAGTCCAAGAGGCGGAGTGAGAGCCGCCGGAGGGGGACGCGCCTTGCCCTCCGGGAAGGGACCTTTGCCTTTGTGCCCGGCGCGGGTACTCTAAACAAAAAATGGAGGTTTTTATTATGCGCAAATTCTCTGTCCGAGACCTGACCCTGGCGGCGATGGTGGCCGCGCTCTACGCTGTAATGGGATACTTTGGCAACATCTTTGGCCTGACCTTTGGCCCCATCCAGTTTCGCTTTGCAGAGGCATTGACGGTACTGCCGTTTCTGTTTCCGGCGACAGTCCCCGGACTGTTTGTGGGATGTCTCATTGTCAATCTGCTTTCCCCCTACGGTCCACTGGATATTGTGGTGGGCTCGGCGGCGACCCTGATTGCCGCGATCTGGACCAGCAAGGTCAAGACTAAGTGGCTCGCGCCCTTGCCCCCGGTGGTTTGCAATACCGTCTTGGTGGGCTTTAC
>ERZ779633.54-NODE-54-length-59046-cov-9.376108_pt1 | contig 59046 bp, 48 predicted proteins | sample MGYA00514195_ERZ779633 | MGnify/ENA primary metagenome ERZ779633 (study PRJEB29562, sample SAMEA4376707) | mouse gut metagenome | isolation source: Cecum | study: EMG produced TPA metagenomics assembly of the A DSS colitis mouse model was used to assess the microbial...
GCGAGCAGTGCGTCTGTACTCCCACAGGTCGTACAAACGCCTCGTTAGGACTCTGTCCTAAAACCTGAAAGGAGAAATGATTATGAGAAAAGGAATCAAAAAGCAGTTCTGGCTGTCCGAAAAGGACGCCGCAGATCTGAAACAAAAAGCCCAAAGGTGCGGCATCACCGAGACCGCAATGATCCGGATGTTGCTTCACAGCTATGAGCCGAGGGAGAAGCCGGACGAGCGTTTCTATGAAGCCATGCGAGAGATGTATGCCATCGGGAACAACCTCAATCAGCTTACCGCTAAGGCACATAAGCTGGGCTTTATCGACACGCCCATGCTTAGGGAATTGAGTAGGGCCTTTGCCCGGTTTCAGTTAAAAATCGAGCAGAACTTCCTGCTGCCCGTTAAAACCCAAACCAAAAAGGAGACCAATCAATGATAAACGAACAACCGAAAAAGAAATCAGCGCTGCTGCCCGTCAGTCAGCTCCACACCTTCGAGGGACACCCCTACAAGGTGCTGGACAATGAGGAGATGGACAGCCTGGTGGAGAGTATCAAAGAGCAGGGTAAATTACATAGTCGCTGCCGATGAAAATGCCGGGGTGCAGACTTTCGTACTGATAGCCAAGTGCATCCAAGTCAACGAAGGGAAGCACATCATTCGGGAGATTTAATGGACTTTCATACTTCAGGAAAAATTCGCCTAATGCGGCATAAGAATTGGCCCCTGCGCAGACATCAAGATATCTTTCCTCCATTTCTACCGATTGTGATGATTTAGTTGGCGCCCTTTTTGAACTTAGGGTAAAATGAAAAAGGGCGTCGGTCTGTTTCAGGTCATATAGACCCACAAACCGGTGCCCTGATTCGGAATATAAAATCAGCGCCCTTTTTGAAATCCAAAAAGGGCGCTGACTGTTTTTCCTTCAAATTGGTTCGTGTACGGGTTCGAGTCCACCCAGCCACTCCGAAACCGTGCCAGATATCTTTTGTTTCAGTGATGAATTTTGGGACTCAAAAATCCCCTAAAACGGTATAGATGTCACTGGCTTTTCGCCAGTGACATCTATACCGTTTCGCTTTTATGGTGCCGGTGGCCGGACTCGAACCGGCACGCTGTCGCCAGCGGTGGATTTTGAGTCCACTACGTCTACCAATTCCATCACACCGGCAGGTGGTGGCCACTGGCAAGTATTATAACGCACTTTCTCCCAATACGCAAGAGGGAATTTCTTGTTTTACACCGTTTTACAGCAGAACGACTCCCGCCCCGCCGCAGACGCTCCGGGTGGACTCATCCCAGACGCTGGCCTGGACCTCGCCGATGTGGGCCTTACCCAGCAGGAGCATAGAAAGCCGGGATTGGCCAATGCCACCGCCCATGGTGAGGGGCAGCTCCCCGGCCAGCAGAGCCTTATGGAAGGGCAGCGCCCGGCGGTCGTCGCACCCGGCCAGGGTGAGCTGCTTGTCCAGGGACTCGGGGCTGACCCGAATGCCCATGGAGGAGAGCTCAAAGGCGCAGTGGAGCACGTCGTTCCACAGCAAAATGTCGCCGTTTAGAGACCAGTCGTCATAGTCGGGAGCGCGGCCATCGTGGGGCTTGCCCGACTTCAGCGCGCCGCCGATGCCCATGAGGAAGGTGACAGGGTGGTCCTTTACCCAGGCGTTTTCCCGCTCCTTTGGGGTGAGTTCAGGCCACTTGTCCTCCAGCTCCTGGGCGGTGACAAAGGACACCTCTCCCTGGATGGTGGGCAAAACGGTGAGCTGGGGGAACACCGAGCGCAGGGTGGTCTGGGTGTCCGCCACTACCTTTACGATCTCCCGCACGGTCTGGCGCAGATGCTCCTCATCCCGGTCCCGGGGGGCGATGATCTTCTCCCAGTCCCATTGGTCCACATAGATGGAGTGAAGGTTATCGGGCTGCTCATCCCGGCGGATGGCGTTCATGTCGGTATACAGCCCCTCGCCCACCGAAAACTGATACCGCTTCAGGGCCAGGCGCTTCCACTTGGCCAGAGAGTGGACCACCTGGGCATCCCGCCCGGCGGCGGGGATATCAAAGGACACAGGCCGCTCCACCCCGTTGAGGTCATCGTTGAGGCCGGTGGCGGCCTCTACGAACAGGGGAGCGGACACCCGGCGCAGGCGCAGGGCACCCGCCAGACCGTCCTCAAACAGCCGCTTCAGCAGAGAAATGGCCTTTTGGGTGTCGTACAGGTTGAGCAGCGGGGCGTACCCCTCGGGAATGGCGGACCGGTTTGTGACGGCTGTTTTGCTCATAGCGAACGCTTCCTCTCTGATGTGCGGGTCTGCTCTTATTGATCTCCGCGGCGGCCCTGACGGACCGCGGCAGCTTGAGCCACGCGATATCTTGAGCCATGCTTGACGGGGGTCGTTTTTTATTTCCCTATTCTGTGCGCTTTCGGCCAAAATGTCAAGGATTTTTTTTCGCCGTGCAGGACGCTCCACCCCAACCAAAGGCCCATTGCCAAGAGACCGGGGCCGTAGCCCTGCCGCAGGCATATCCCGCCCAGAGCCAGAATTCCGCCCAGAGCTACGGCGGCCACAGCCCCTTCCATCCGCTCCGCCGCAGGGGGAGAGAGGAATATCCCACCCAGACAGCCCACCACCCGGCCGCCGTCCAGGGGAGCGATGGGCATGAGGTTGAACAGTCCCAGGGCCAGGGAAATACCCGCCAGCAGAAAATCCCCTGTCCTCCCCGCGCCCACGGCCAAAACAAGACTGCACACCGGCCCCGCCAAAGCCACGGGCAGCTCCCGGGCATAGGACAGTCCGGCGGACAGGCGGAGCTGCGCGCCTAACGCGGCCAGAGTAAAGCCCTCCACCCTGCCCCCCACCGCTAGAAGCGCGGCCACGTGCCCCGCCTCATGGACGGCGGCGGCAAAAAAGGTGGGCGCCAGCAGGTCCGGTTCGATCAGCCAAACCGCCGCCGCCATCAGCCAAAAGCCGGGGGATATCCGCACTCCTTTCACGGCAGCTCTAAATAATAGGTCGGGTCGTGCCACAGGCCGTTGGCCTTCACCTCAAAGTGCAGGTGGGGGCCGGTGACGTTGCCGGTGGAGCCCACCAGGGCGATCGTGTCTCCCATTTTTACCTCGTCCCCCTCCGCCTTTAAGAGCTTGCTGCAGTGGGCGTAGAGGGTCTTCACTGTGTCCGAGTGCTTGATTTGGATATAGTTGCCGTAGGACTCCCCCTTTCCCACCACCTCTACCACCCCGTCGGCAAAGGCGTGGATTTCGGTGCCCTCGGGGGAGGAGATATCCACCCCGTGGTGGAAGTTGTCCCCGCCGTCCACCGGGTGCTCCCGCCAGCCGTAGCCGGAGGTGTACCCCCCGCTCACTGGGGCGTCCAGGGTGGCGGGCAACTCCAGAGGGTCATAGGCCATGGTGGCGTTGTAGGGGGGCGGCGGGCCATCGTAAGGGTAGGAGGTAGGTTCCGGCGTGGGAGTGGGGGTAGGCTCCGGCGTCGGGACCGGCGTGGGGGTCGGAGTTGGAGGCGGCATCGCAGTGGGTGTGGAAGTTGGCGTAGGTGTGGGGGACGGGGGAGGAGTGGGTACGGGCGTGGGAGTGGGCGTGGGCTCCGCCGACGCGCCCCAGAAGGCGGCAAAGGTCTCCGCCACGCCGCCCTCCTGGTCCAGGGCGCGGCCCAGGTCGGCAAACACCGCCTTAAAATCCCGCTCCCCCAGCACCCTGGTCCGCAGAGCCGCCGCCTCCGCCGGGAAATAGTTCCGGGCCAGCAGACCCAGATCCAGCAACGCCAGAAACACCAGCAGCCGCTTTAGCCAGCGGCCCTCCCGTACGTTCTTCCCGCGCCGCGCCGTCTGTCCCCCGGGCCGGACCCGGTATCTGTCCGCGCCCCTCCGCACGCCCCGCCTGTCCACGAGCAAACCCCTCCCTTGCTTGATCAGCAAAGCTTATGCAGGGGCAGGACGGGCTTAGAACATTCCTTTAGAACATTCCTGCTATTTTTGGCGCGACGAGTCGTCGCGCCCTTTTCCTCCTTCCCCTTGCTTTTGTATGCGCGGTCCGGTATAATAAAACAATGGAAAAAGCATAGCTTGGAGGCGGTTTTATGACTACATTAGAGTTCCTGCGCGACAACGGCCTGACGCCTGGGGTGGCGGACTTCAAGCACTGGGCAGCCGAGTTTCAGCGGGAGATGGCAGCGGGACTGGCGGGGGAGAAAAGCTCCCTGCGGATGATCCCTACCTTCCTTTCCGCCCAGGCTCTGCCCCACAGCGGCGAGCCGGTGATCGTCCTGGACGCGGGGGGGACCAATCTGCGCATTGCCCTGATGGAGTTTACCGACCAGGGTCCCAAGGCGGAGTATTTCAACACCGTGCCTATGCTGGGGACCCAGGGCCGCCTGACCATTGAGGAATTTTATGACCGTCTGGCGGAGCTGATGGCCCCCATCGCGGACAGGTCGGGGCGCATCGGGTTCTGCTTCTCCTTCCCCTGCCAGATCCTGCCCGACCTGGACGGCAAGGTCCTCCACTTTGACAAGGAGGTGTCCGTCAGTGGGGCGGAGGGCAGCGTCCTTGGCGTGGGCCTGCGGGCCGCGCTGAAGAAGCTGGGCAAGCGGCACGACCACAGGGTGGCGGTCATCAACGACACGGTGGCCGCCATGCTGGGGGCCATGAGTCAGGGGTTGGGGGACAGCCGCTCCATGGGCTTTATCCTGGGCACGGGGACCAACATCTGCGCCTCCTTTCCCACGGACGCCATCGGCAAGCTCCCCGCTTCTCTGCGGCAGAGGGGCGGCTCTATGGTGGTCAATTTGGAGTCTGGCGGCTTCGACGCTCTGGAGCGGTCCGCCGTGGACCTGGCCTTTGACGCGACCCAGGCCGATCCGGGCACGCAGGTGCTGGAAAAGCTCATCTCGGGGGCCTACCAGGGACCGATGGCCCTGGCCTATCTCCGCGCCGCCGCCATCGAGGGGCTGCTCACTCCCGCGGGCACGGCGGGCTTCGAGGCTCTCCCCTCCCTCACCGCCAAGGACATCTCCGACTTTCTCAACGGTGGCAGCGAGACCCCTCTCGCCTTCCTGAATGAGGCGGACAAGGCCGTGACCCTGGACATTCTGGACGGCTTTTTCCGCCGGGCGGCGCGGCTGACAGCGGCCACCCTGGCGGCGGTGCTGGAGGCCTGCGGCGACGCCAAGGACCCTGCCAAACCCGTGTCCATCGCCGCAGAGGGTACCACCTTCTACAAGTGCCCTCTGCTCCATAAATATCTGCTGGAGGACATGGAGACCCTGGTGGCACAGGGCATGGGTCTTTACAGCAAATTTGTGCAGGGAGAGAACCCCAACCTCACCGGCGCGGCGTTGGCGGCGCTGGGATAACATCTGTTCACAATGAGAAAGAGGCTCGCCGCACTGCGGCGAGCCTCTTTTGGCGTGTGCTTTCTTACTTGTTGCTCCTTCTCCAGATGCCCAGGGCCTCGGCTTCGCGGATCAGCTCGTCCCGGAAGTCGGGGTGGGCAATGGAGATGATGCGCTCCGCCCGCTGCCAGGTGGAGGTCCCCTTCAAATTCACCATGCCGTACTCGGTGACCAGGTACTGGACATTGGCCCGGGTGTCGGTAACGATGCCGCCGGGGCTCATCAGGGGGCGGATGCGGGAGCGGAGTACGCCGTCCTTCCCCTTCATGGCGGAGGAGCAGCACAAAAAGCTCTTGCCTCCCTTGGAGAGATACGCGCCCATGACGAAGTCCAGCTGACCGCCCGCGCCGGAGATCTGCCTCGTTCCGGCGGTCTCCGCGCCCACCTGGCCGAAGAGGTCCAGCTCGATGACGTTGTTGATAGAGATGAAGTTGTCCAACTGGGCTACCACCCGAACGTCGTTGGTATAGTCCACGGGGGCGGACATACACTGGGGGTTGTCGTTCAGATAGTCATAGAGCTTCTGGGTGCCCGCGCCGAAGGCGTACACCTGCCGCCCGGCGTCCAGCGCTTTGTTGCGGCCGGTGATCTTCCCCGCCGCGGCAATGTCCACAAAGGCGTCCACATACATCTCCGTATGTACCCCCAGGTCCTTCAGGTCGGACTGGGCGATCATAGCTCCCACGGCGTTGGGCATCCCGCCGATGCCCAGCTGGAGGCACGCGCCGTTGGGGATCTGAGGTACGATCAGGTTGGCCACCGCCTTGTCCACCTCGGTTGGCTCTCCGCCGCCTCCCAGCTCCCACATATCCGCCTCGTTCTCCACAATGCCGCTGATTTGCGAGATGTGGATGGCGTTGTCCACGCCGCCGAGACACCGGGGCATCTTCGGGTTGACCTCCACGAAGATGTACTGGCACCGCTTGCACATTGCCGCCAGGTGGGACGCGCTGGGACCAAAGGTAAAGTACCCGTGGGCGTCCATGGGGGAGACCTGGAAGAACGCCGCCTTGATAGGGTCCACATTCTCCCGGTAAAACCGGGGCAGCTCGGAATAGCGCATGGGGCCAAAAAAGGTGGTCCCGTCGGCAATCATTTTCCGCTCCACCCCCGACATATGCCAGGAATTCCAGATGAAGTGCCGCGCCGTGTCCGGCACTTGCATGACGGCGGGCTTCTCAAAGAGGATGCCGCCCCGGACCTTCACGTCCTCCAGCTCCTCATAGCGCTTGGCCAGGGCCGCGTCCAGAACCCGGGGGGTGTTGACGCACCAGCCGTAGTCGATCCAGTCGCCGCTCTCCACCACGCTGACGGCCTGCTCCGGGGTGGTGAGCTTACTGCGGTAGAGGTCTATCCAATTCGCCATAAGAGATCGTCCCCTTTTTCACAAAGTTACCTTTATTGTACGGCCTGTAGGGGAAAATGTCAATGAAAACAGAGGGGCACGCGAAAGAAATGAAAAATCCATGCAGACAGGAGAAAAGTATGCTATTGTTATTGATAATATACTCGGAAAAAAGGGGAGGACGACAATGAAAAAGTGTTTGATATGTTTTCTGGCGGCGCTGGGGCTGTGCTGTGCCCTGACCGCCGAGCCCCAGCGGGCGGTCCAGGGGAAATGAGCTAACACAGACATAGCAAAAGAGACACGGCTAAGCCGTGTCTCTTTTATTTGCGTGTTTCAGATCCCCTGGGAGACGTCCACATAAGCTTTGCAGAAGCGGGTGAGGATAGCGGCGACCTGAGCGCGGGTGGCTTGGCCCTGGGGGTTTACGGTGCCGTCGCCCATGCCGGAGAGCAGGCCCACGCCCACTGCCCAGGACATGGGCTCGGCGGCGTAGGAGGAGATGCTGCCGCTGTCGGTAAAGCCGGCGAGGCTTCCTCGGGCGGTGGTTTGATAGCCCATAGCCCGGGCGTAGCGGTAGAGGATCGCCGCCAGCTGTTCCCGGGTGAGCAGACCGTCGGGGAGGAAGCGCCCGTCCTCATAGCCGTTGACGATGCTCTGCTGGGCGGCCCAGCCCACAGGGTAGGCATAATACTGGCCGGGGGCCACATCGGGGAAGGCGGGGGTTTGGGCGGCGGGAGAACCGGCCAGACGGTAGAGGATGGTGACCAGCATTCCCCGGGAGGTGGGGGCGTTGGGAGCAAAGGCAGCGGCGGCGGTGCCGTTCATCATGCCCTTGTCGTAGACATACTTGACCTCGTTGTAAAACCAAGCGTCTTCCGCCACGTCGTCAAAAGGCAAAGCGTGGGCTGGGCTGGGCGAGGGGGACGGCGTAGGCGTGGGCGTCGGCGTAGGAGTGGGGCGGGAGCTTCCGCCGCTGCTTCCGCCGGAGCTGCTTCCGCCGGTGGACTGGCGGGAGACGGCCACGGTCTGGGGGCCCTCGGTCAGAGGCTTCAGGTCCCGGTCCAGCAGGGTGAGGGTGGCCTTGTCCGGCATGGAGAAGGAGCCGGACAGAGTGAGGGAACCCATGTCCAGGACGCCGCTTTTATTGAGGGGGGAGCGGTCAGTCAGGTAGATGGTCACCTGGGTAGAGAGATCCCCGGCGACGCAGGTACAGCGGGGGGCATAGGCCGTGGAGGACATGGGGGAAAAGGTCGCACTGTCGCACTTCCCGGCCAGGGTGAGCTCCAGCTGGACGCCGTAAATGCTCTCCTGCCCCAGACCTTGGAGCTTGAGGCGGGCGACGGAGCCGCTCTGGGTGTAGGTCAGCTTGGGCTCGGCGGTGGCCGCCGATACGGGGAGGACCAGGGCGCACGCCAGGGCGAGGGCCAGAGCCAGGGCGGCAAAGCGGCGATGCTTGGTCATGTCGGCTGCCTCCTTATCACTTGACGAGATCCACCCGGGGCAGGTCGTCGCCGCCGGGGGAGTAGATCCAAAGGGTCTGGGCGGTGAGCCGCTTGGAGGATGCGTCATTGGGGTCGTCGGTGCGGTAGAGCTCCAGGCGGATCTGGCTGGGCAGCAGATGAGAGGCGTTGCAGTGGGAGGTTTCCTGTAGCTCGGCCTCGGCCTGAACGTCGGGGATGAAGAGGAAGAGGCCGTCGGAGAGATCGCTGACGGGGGTGCCGTCCTCGGGGAGGGCGGCGAACAGGAGGGCATAGCCCGCCAGGGGACGCTCCACCACGTCCAGCTCGGTGATGTCGCCGTCCTCGGTGGTGGCGGTGCCGGTGAAGCGACCCACCACGTTCACGGTGTTATACAGCGGGTCGCCCCGGTAGTTGCCCACGATGACCAGGGTGCCGGCGGGGATGGTCTCGCTCCCGTCCAGAGTGTCGTAGGTGTAGTCGGCTCCCAGCAGACCCATGGTGGCCCCGTCCAGGAAGGACACGTCGTCGCCGGGGTAGCTGATGAAGCGGAGACTGTCGGCGTCAGAAACGCCCTCTACGGTGACGGTCTTGGCGTCATAGGTGCCGATGCGGGTGTCGTCCGCCAATGCGCCGGGAAGCTTGAAGTAAGACACAAAGGCGGTGGGGTCATCTACAGCTTGGTTGTGGGCGGCATCCAGAGTGACAGACAGGGCGGAGGTGGTCTTGCCCTCGACGTCGGCGACAGAGACGGTCACTGCCCCACCGGAGGGGGCAAAGTCCAGAAGCTTGAGGCCGGAGACGGCGGTCTCCTCGGCAAAGGTGACCACCAGCGCGCCGTTTTCACTCTTGACGGTGTAGGCGCTGGGGTCCACCGTCTTGTCGTAGGCCACGCGGATCTCGCCCGCGTCGGCGGAGGCGGCGCGGTTGCCCAGAATGTCATAGGCCACCACATCATAGGAGAAGGCGAGGTGGTTGGCGGAGCCGATCACGTCTACATACTCGGTCTCGGCGGCGTCTACAAAGGCAATAGACTTTCCGCCCCGGCGAATCTCGAAGCCCTGGAGTTCACCCTGAATGGCGGAGGCGTCGATGGCGATAGTGACGGCGTTGTCACCTGTCTTTTGCGCCCGGGCGGTGAGGGCTCCGGTGGCGGGAGCGGTCCCGGCGAGCCGGGTCCGGCGGCTCTGGTCGCTCAAGTACCACACCGCCCGGCTCTCCGTGGGATAGGTGGCCAGCGTTTCCTTGGTGGAGGCGCTGAGCGTCATGCCCCAGCGGGTGAAGAACTCGGTGAGGTCGGCGCCTGCCACGCCGGAGGCGGTGAGGGCCACCTTGTCGTCATAGGAGGCCGCGCCCTGGGTGTAGGTCCCCGCCTTCCAAGCCTTGAAGAAGCGGTTGTAGAAGTCCAGGGGATCGGCGTTGTCATAGGCCAGGTGGAGCTGGTAATACATGCCCAGCTGGACGAACACGTCGTTGGACGCGCCGGGGTAGCTTTGGGCCACCTTGGTGAAGATCTTGTCATACTTGCCGCTTTTTTCCAGGCGAGAGAGGAAGGTGCCCTGAGCGCCGTCGCAGGTCTGGACCAGGATGGAGTAGATGTTGTTGGTGATCTCCGCCTTACCCAGCTTGTCCATATTGTGGCCGATCTCGTGGGCAATGCCCCAGCCGAACAGGCGGTTGGCGGAAGCGTTCTCGCCCAGGGTGGAGATGGGCTTGCCGGTGACCATGCCCGCGCAGGAGGAATAGCCGATGCCGATGTGGTTTCCGGCGGCGTACATAAACGCCCCGGCAAACATGGTCATGCAGCGGATGTTCTGGCGGGTCTGCATATCGTTTTCCGCGTACACCTTGTCGATGCCCTGGGTGCGCTTGCAGATGGCCATGATGTCCTCCCAGGCCTCGATGGAGGCGTAGAGGGTGTCGATCTTATCCTCCCGGGTCCCGCTGCCCAGCGCGCCGTTCACCGACAGGGCGGGGAGGGAGAGCAGGACCACGGGGGTGGAGAGCTCGGTGACGTTGCGGTAGTCCAGCAGGGGGCTGGCGATCTTGGCGCTGTTCACATAGGCGGTGAGGCTGTCCACATAGGCGCCGATAGCGTCCCGGCGCTCGGTCTCGGTGCGGTCATACCAATCAGCCAGCCCCAGGGTGGGGATGACCACCGCCTGACGGACGTGGAGACGGATGTTTTCGGCGTTGGGGCCGCTGTAGGTGACATAGAGACTGCCGCCGTTGTTGCCCACCCGGGAGCCAATGGCGGGAATAGTGAGAAGGTTGCGGCCATTTTCCAGCGTCCCCACCGGGGCCTGCCAGGCGGAGACCTCGGCGTTGAACTGGGTGGCGATCACGTTGACGCTCTGCCCCTCGGGGATGCCTTCGGCGTAGATGGTGATCTCACTGCGGGCGTTGGCGGCCACGCCCAGGGGCTGGAAGACGCTGCCACCCTGGGAGTACTTAGCGCTGTCCGCAGCGCCGCCGCGGCTCTCCAGACCGTTCTTCAGCAGGCCGGAGGAGACGCCGCCGTTCAGCAACTCGTCAGCCAGCTTCAGCTCGTCAGCCATAGTGTTCCAGTCCACATAGTAGTTCTTCTCGTCGCTGTTCAGCCGGGCGGTGAGAGCGTCGATCTGCGCCTGGGTCACGTCCTCCTTGAGGGAGGTGTGGAGGTCATTGGCGAACAGGGCCTCGATCTCGGCGGGGAGGCAGTGGGCGGGGTCATACTCCATAAAGAGCAGCTGGGCGCAGGACACGGTGAGATAGGCCCGCTGCTCCACGGCCACGCTGAGCTTCACCACCTTTTGGGCTGGGGTAAAGGGCAGGAGGGCGAAGTGGGTCGCGGCGGGGTTGCTCCGCACGCTGGGCCAGGTGTCTACGTCCCGGCCGGTGCCGCCGTTGTCCACGCCGCCCCGGTTTTCGTCGGGGGTGAGCAGGTGGCCCTTGGAGGCGAGGTCCTCCCCCTCGTACCACACCCGGACGCTGTAGGACCGGAGGTTGGAGGCGTAGGTGCTGTCCAGACGGGGCACCCAGAAGATGGCCTGGAGGTCCACAGGCTCCTTGAAGGTGACGTTGACGTGCTCGTTGCGCCACCAGTTGGCGGCGGTCCAGTGAGTACGGTAGTCTCCGTCAATGAGGTTGTTAGGGGAGAAGGGGGCGCCGGCGGTGTACTGATTGCGGTCGTAGTTGCCGCTGTCTGCCAGGGTGATGGAGGCGATCTTGCTGTTGTCCAGGAGCCCGGCGGTGGGGATGCCTTCGGGCCGCTCGTACTTTACCGCCTTGGGGATGGCCACCGACTCGGCGGAGAAGGGGCCCACGCCCACGTCATTGCCGCCGCGGACACGGACATAGTAGGTCACGTCGTTGGTCAGGCCGGTGATAGAGGCGGAGGTGGCGGTAAGGTCGCCGCCAAACTGGGTCCAGGCGGTCTCACCCTCGGCATGGTAGAACAGCTGGTAATAGGTAGCGCTCTTGCCCTGCTTCCAGGCGGCGGTGATGGAGCCGTCCATGGGCTTGAGGCTGAGTCCGTCGATCTTGTCAGGCGCAGAGGCGGGAAGGGGGGTGGCGGAGATGACGGCGGAGGGCTGGCCCTCCCAGGTGCCGTCGGTGGGGGTGACGGTGAAGTCATAGGCCTTGAGGTTTTCCAGCCCGTCGATGACGGCGGAGGGCTTGTCCGTATGCTTTTCCTTTACGGCGGTCACGTTATCCTGGGGCCAGTAGAGGACCTTATAGCCCGAGACGTTGGGCAGCTCGCCCCAGCGCAGGGAGATTTGTTCGCTGCCCGCCTCTGCCTTCAGAGTGCTGGCCTTGACCACGCTGTTGGGGGCGACAGGGACCTCGGGGACGATGTCCTGAAGGAACTGGATGCCCTCCACGGCAGCAAACTGGCCGCCAACGGTCTTGGTGACGGTGACGGTGATCTTCTTCACCGCCACCCGCTTGCCCAGGGAGATGGTGATGACCTTAGCGCCGTCCGTTCCCTCGCCGATGGCGTGGACGTTTTCCGGCGCGGTGTAGTCAAAGGGATGCTCGGTGGTGCGCCCCTGGTCGTCCTCTACCAGGACGACGCCGGTGAGGATCTCGCCGCCGGTGCCGTGGGGGGTGGTGAGGCGCACCTCGGCGGCGTTCACCGCCTCCTCTAAAGGCAGGGGGAGGACGATGTCCTTGCCTTTGCTGGCGGTCAGCTCCACGGCAGGGGCGTCGCTGTCAAACAGATCGGAAAGGGTCCCGTTTTGAATAGAGGTGCCCGCGGCCGCCATCTCGCTGTCGGCGGTGGACAGGATGGCGGGGGGCGCCAGCAGGGTGGTGCTGCGCACCGTCTCGGCGCCTTCGGCGGCGGTGAGGCGGTTGACATAAGCGATATCCACAATGTTGACAGCGCCGTCGCCGTTAAGGTCGTAGACCGCTAGCTTGGCGCTCTCAGAGGAACCCAGAACGCCGTCAAAGGCGGCGCGGTCGGCGGTGGTAATGGCGCCGTCGCCGTTGACGTCGCCCAGAGTAAAGGTGGCGTCGCCGGTGCCCAGGGTGACATGCTGGGCGTAGTCGCCCAGGGTGACGGCGCAGGAGAAGGGACGGTAGCCCTGGCCGGTGAGCTTCAGCTGATAGCTGTCCTGGGGAAGGCCGTTTACCGTGACCTCCAGCGCGGCGGGCCACTGGCCGCCGCCCAGGTCGCCGCCGTCGGCGTTGCGGGCGGAAACCACGGCGGTGCAGCCGTTGGTCAGAGGCTGCTCCCCGGGGACGGCCAGGTGGAGCTGGCCCAGGGAGGCGTTGCCCTTAAAGAGCTCCAGCCGCACATCCCGGCGCTTCAGCTCGCTCAAGCGCTGGGCGTAGTCCACTCGGAGGGTGGCGGTGATAGAGCCGGTGATCACCCGGTCGGACTGGGCCGCCAGGGTGGCGGGTCCAGCGCTCAGCGCGGCGGCGTTCACAGGAAAAAGCATCGTGAGAGTGAGCAGGAGAGCCAAAAGGCGAGAGGTGGTTTTCATGGTGCAGCGTCCTTTCTATCTTTGACTGTACGCCCGGTTTGGACGGTTCCTTTGGGTTACATAACACATTATAGCAGGACGGGCAGGATTTGGCAAGTTACAAAACGGTAAAAATTTTTCGCAATATTTATTTTTTTGTAACCACCCTGTCAAAGCGCGGGTCACACAAAGGCCCGGACGCAAAAAAACGGAGAGACGCGCCGCACGTCTCTCCGTTCTTGTTGATGGCTTCAGTCTCCCGTCTCCGGAGCCGGAACCGGGGCTGGAGCAAACGCCCGGCGTTCCCAGCGGGTGCCCCGCCAGCGCAGGGTGCAGAGGATGCCCCGGAGGATCAGGTCGGCGGCCATGGCGATCCAAACACCGGCCAGGCCCAGCTTGAAGACGAACACCAGCAGAGGGGCCAGGGGGATGCGTACCCCCCACATGGCGATGAGGCCCACGACCATGGGGAAGCGCACGTCCCGCGCTCCTCGGAGGGCACCGGTGTAGATGATGGACAGGGCAAAGAAGGGCTCGCTCACCGAGACGATCCTCAGCATCCGCGCCGCCTCCGCTACCACCTCCAAATCGGTATTGAAGAGGGAGGCCAGGGGGTAGGCAAAGAGGAAGAGGCAGATGGAGGTGCCGATGCACAGGAGGAAGCCCAGCTTGGCGGATAGGGCGCCGTAGGCTCGGGCGTCCTCTTTGTTTTCCGCCCCCACCGACTGGCCCACCATGGCGGTGGAGGCGGCGGCAATGCCATAGGCAGGGAGGTAACACAGCCCCTCGGCGGTGGTGGCAATGGTATTGGCGGCCAGACTCATGCCGTCGTCGATGGCGGCCACCACCCCGGTCATGGCCACCTGGCCCACGTTCACCATGGCCCGCTCCGCGGCGGAGGGAAGCCCCAGCTTGACGGCGGTGGTGATGATGGCCTTGTCCGGCTTAAAGGACTCTCCCTTTTGGATGGAATAGCGGTCCCCCTGCCGCAGAGCGGCCAGCAGGGTGACGATCCCTGCAAAGGCCCAGGCGAACACCGTGCCCAGAGCTGCGCCGGTGACCCCCATCCCCGCGCCGGGAATGACAATAGTGTGGCCAAAGAAGGTAGCTGTCCGGGTGGGGTAGATGAAGAAAAAGTTCAGGATGATGTTGATGACGTTGGAGGCGGTGTTCAAAATGAGGGGGGTCTTGGTGTTGCCCATGCACCGGAGAATGGCGGAGAAGATGGCGCTGCCCCCCTCGAAGATGAGGCAGTAGGTGTACACCTTCAGGTAGCTCCGGGCTTCTCCCAGCACCGGCTCCACCGCTCCGAGCCACATGGGAAGGAAGTGTGCCAGAGAGCGGTAGAGGGCGAAGGCGGCCAAGCCGCAGAACACCGAGGCCAGTACCCCCTGGCGGATGACCGCCTTGGCCTGCTCGTCGTCACCTGCCCCCACGGCGTGGGACACCTGGACGGCGTAGCCGGTGGCCACCCCCGCCAGCACGCCGTTGATGAGCCACATGGGCGCGGCGTTGACGGACACGGCGGCGGAGGCAGTCTTGCCCAGGGCGCCCACCATGGCGGTGTCCACATAGCTGACCATGGTGGCCAATATCTGCTCGATGATGGCGGGCCACGCCAACCGCCACATAATAGAAAGGCGGCTCTGGCCCAGTTGTCTTGACATATGCTACACTCCAGTCAGATCAAAGGAAGGGATATAGGACCCGTCGGCGGAGGCAAGGTCCTGGGTAAAACCGGGCAGGCCCAGGTTTTCCATGTATTCCACCGCGTGGCGCAGCTCGCTGGGCCGCACCGCGCGTTGAAGCTCGGGAAAAGCGGTCAGGTCTCCAAAGGGGGTGTACTGCCCCATCAGGGAGAACAGGACCGCTCCCTTTGGGAAGGTCTCCGCCACCCAGTCCATCACCGCCTTGGCATCAAAGAGACCGCCTGGGAGCAGAAGGTGGCGGATGAGCGTCCCCCGCTTCAGCAGGCCGTTTTCAATCGCCACCGGCCCCGAGCGGGCGAACATCTCCCGGATGGCCGCCTTGGCGGCTTCTGGATAGTCCGCCGCGGCGGAGTATTTGGCGGCCCGGTCCGGCGAGAGATACTTCAGGTCGGGGAGCCAAACATGGATATAAGGGGACAGGGCACGGACGGTCTCCACCGTGTCATAGCCCCCGGAGTTCCACACGAAGGGGATGGACACGCTGCTTTTCCGAATGGCTTCTGGGAGAACGTGAGCAAAGTGGGTGGGGTTGACCAGGTCGATGCATTCCGCGCCCTGCTGCTCCAGCTCCCGAAAGATCGACCCCAGCCGTTGCGCGGTGATGGGCTTGCCAAAGTCCTGGTGGCTGATGGCGCCATTCTGGCAGAAGACGCAGCCTAGAGAACAGCCGGAGAAAAATACAGTTCCCGCGCCCCGCTTCCCGGAAATGACCGGTTCCTCCCACATATGTAAGGCAGCGCGCGCCACTACGGGGAGGGTGGGCTGGCGGCAATAGCCCTCGCCGTGGGTCTCGTCTCGCAGGGCCCCGCACCGCCGGGGGCAAAGGGTGCAGACCACGGCGTCATTTCGCCTGGAAGTCGGGGCCCAGGTTGCCCTCCTTCCAGTGGCGGCGGCACAGGCCGATGTACTTGTCGTTGGCCCCCAGCACCACCTGAGCACCCTCCTTGAGCACCTTGCCCGTCTCATCGAACCGGGCGTTGCAGGTGGCCTTGCGGCCGCACCAGCAGATGGTCTTGACCTCCTCCAGGATGTCGGCGGTGGCTAGCAGGGCCTGGGAACCTGGGAAGAGGTCGCCCCGGAAGTCGGCACGCAGGCCGTAGCAGATCACGGGAACGTTGAGGTCGTCTACGATATAGGTGAGGAAGTCCACCTCTTCCCGGGAGAGAAATTGAGCCTCGTCCACGATGATGCACTGGCAGGACTTGATCTCGCCCTCGGGCATGGCGCGCAGCTCGTCGAACCAGATACAAGGATAGCTCAGGCCGATGCGGGAGTTGACGATGGCCTTTCTCTCCCGCTGGTCGATGTCCGGCTTGACCATGAGGGCCTTCTGGCCCCGCTCCTCATAGTTATAGCGCACCATCAGAGCGTTGGCGGACTTGCTGGAGCCCATAACTCCGTAGCGAAAATACAGCTTTGCCATAAATCAAACCACCTTTATTTTTGTAGGTGTTGTCTTACAATATGCTCAAAGGCCTGAAACGCGCTGGGGACGGAGTATTTCTCCGCCAGCTCCCGTTCGTCCGCCCACACCCAGCCGTCAGGCAGCTCGGCGGTTTCCGCCGCCACAGTGCAGGCCCTCATGTGCCACTCGATGTGGGTGAAGATGTGCTTGGCGGCGAGGGCAAAGGCGACCTGGCCGGGCACGGGGGGCGCGCCGGGGGACAGCTCGTTGGGGTATTCCCACAGCCCCGCCAGCAGACCCTTTGGCGGCCGTTGGCGCAGAGCGGCCTTTCCCTCGAAAAAAATAAGGTATACGTCCCGTTCCTCCACCCTGCGTTCCTTTTTGGGGGCTTTGACAGGAATGGAAGAGGTGAGGTCCCGGTGGTGGGCCTCGCAGCGCTCTTTGACGGGACATTTGTCACATAAAGGTGCGCCGTTGGGGAGACATACTGTGGCTCCCAGCTCCATGAGCGCCTGGTTGAAGTCCCCGGGGGCCTTGGTGGGGAGGATGACCTCCAGGGCCTCGGTGACCGCCCGCTTGGTGGCGGGGTCGGTGATGTCCCGGTGGTCGGCGGTGAGGCGAGTCACCACCCGCAGAACATTGCCGTCCACCGCCGCCCTGGGCAGGCCAAAGGCGATGGAGGCGATGGCCCCTGCGGTGTAGTCCCCCACGCCGGGAAGGGCGCGGATGGCGGCGTAGTGGTTGGGGAAGGCTCCTCCGTGCTCCTCCGTGATGATCCGGGCGGCCTTTTGGAGGTTGCGGGCCCGGGAGTAGTAGCCCAGACCCTGCCACAGCTTCATCAGCGCGTCCCCGTCGCAGACGGCCAGGTCGGCCACGGTGGGCAGAGCGTCCAAAAACCGGCGGTAGTAGTCCATCACAGCGGCGACTCGCGTCTGCTGGAGCATGATCTCGGACAGCCAAACGTGATAGGGGGTGGGATCCTGCCGCCAGGGCAGGTCCCGCTTTTCCTCATTGTACCACGCCAAAAGGGGAATGACCAGAGCCTCTGACAGTTTTTTCGGCGCTTGTTCCACGGCCATCCCCCCTTTTTTAATAGAAGCCAGTGAGGGAAGTATAGCACGAACGCAGGGGGCTTGCAACTATATTTTGTGGCTTGTGAAATTTCAGACACAAGATATAGAAAGCCTTGCGGGGCCTGAAAAAACCGGAGAAAAACTTGAAAAAAAGGACTTGCTTTTTTGTGGGGGAGGAAGTATACTAGGGATACAAGGTGGGACAAAGTGGAGGATAAGTGCACCCTAATGGAGGAAAGTGGAGAGGAAGTGAGGACCTTGGGCAGTATCACCGGCACCTACGCGCGCGCCTTGGACGCCAAGGACCGTCTCATGCTCCCCGCCAAGCTCCAGGACGACCTGGGGGCGGAGTGCTACCTCACCATGGGCATCGACCGCTGTCTCGCCCTTTACCCGGAGAGCAGCTGGCAGGTGTTCACCGAAAAGTTTGCCTCTCTGCCCATCAGCCAGAGCCGGAAAATGCGGCCCCTGTTTGCCAACGCGGTGAAGTGCCGTCCCGATTCCCAGGGGCGCATCACTGTGCCCGCCCGGCTGAAGACCTACGCGGGCATCGCCAAGGACGTGGCCATCATTGGGGTCCACAACCGGGCCGAGATCTGGGACGCCGAGACCTGGAACCAGAGCGACGAGGAGATGACCCCCGAGCGCATGGCCCAGCTCATGGAGGACATGGATTACTGATGGAGGAGTTCACCCACGTCAGCGTCCTGCTTCATGAGGCGGTGGATGCGCTGAATATTCGCCCCGAGGGCGTGTATGTAGACGGCACCCTGGGCCGGGCCGGACACAGCCGGGAGATCGCCCGGCGGCTCACCACCGGACGGCTCATCGCCATCGACCGGGACGCCGCCGCCTTAGAGGCCGCGCCGGAGCGTTTGGGCGCGCTGATGGACAAGGTGACGCTGGTCCACGGCAACTTTACCGATCTTTCCCGTCTGCTGGACGAGGCGGGGGTGGACAAGGCGGACGGGATGCTCTTTGACCTGGGGGTGTCCTCCCCCCAATTAGATGACGAGACCCGGGGCTTTTCTTATTTAAAAGACGCCCCTCTCGATATGCGGATGGACGCCTCCGCCCCCTTGACTGCCCAAAATGTGGTCAACACCTGGAGCCAGGAGGAGCTGAAGCGGATCCTGCGGGACTACGGCGAGGAGCGTTACGCCGCCCAAATCGCCGCCAAGATCGTAAGGCGGCGGGAGGAGCGGCCCATCGAGACCACGCTGGAGCTGGCGGAGCTGATCCGCTCGGCCATGCCCGCGGCGGCCCTGCGGGAAAAGCAGCACCCCGCCAAGCGGAGCTTCCAGGCCATCCGCATCGCCGTGAACGACGAGCTTGCCGCCATCCCCGCCATGCTGGACCAGGCGGTGGAGCGGCTCAGCCCCGGCGGACGGCTGGCGGTGATCAGCTTTCACTCCCTGGAGGACCGCCCGGTGAAGGCGGCTATGCAGAGCTGGGCCAGGGGCTGCACCTGTCCGCCGGACTTCCCGGTGTGCGTGTGCGGCAACAAGCCCAAGACTAGGGTGGTGACCCGCAAGCCCATCCTGCCCGGCGAGGAAGAGTTGGAGCAAAATCCCCGCGCCCGCAGCGCCAAGCTGCGCGTGGCGGAACGGCGATAAGACAACAAGAGAGCTACGGAAGATAAAAGGAGAGATGGATGATGGCGACAGAGGCGATCAAGCGGCACAGTTACCGCAGCTACGGCAGCGTGGCCTATGACCCGGCCTATGCTCCCGAGCGGGAGGGCGAGGGCCGCGTTGAACCGCTTATCCGCCCCCGGGAACGGGTGGTGGGCCGGGAGCGTGTCCGGGTGCGCGCGGCGGGCTATGTGGCCCCCACGGCGGTGCTGGGTTTTCTGGCCGTGGCGGCGCTGGCGGTGATGATCCTGATGAGCTATGTCCAGCTCACCGACTCCGCCAACCAGATCGTCCGTCTCCGCCGGGAGGCGGAGACCCTGGCCGACCAGCACGCCGACCTGATGACCCAGTATGAGCTGGCCTTCGATCTGAAGACGGTGGAGGAGCAGGTCACGGCGTCGGGCAAGATGGTCCAGCCCGGCGCGGGCCAGATGGTCACCTTGGATCTCTCCGAGCCGGACAGCGCCCGGCTTTACGAGACCCCCGAGGGAAACGCCCTGGGCGAGCTTTGGGAAAGCCTTACCGAGGCGGTCGAAAATATCGGGGCATTTTTCCGCTGAGCGGGCCATACACTGACCCGAGACAAAGCGTTCAAAGGGATTAAGAGGGGGACGCAAGAAATAACGTTTCTTGCATCCCCCTTTTGACTTGACAGGGGGGAGAGCTTTGGCCGAAAATAGACCGCGGAGCGCGGAGCCGGGCGGGCATCATGCCGAGGAGGACCGGCACAAAAAACAGCGCGTCTTTCGCCGTACCATCATCCTGATGGTGCTATTCGGCGTTTTGTCCTTTCTTCCCCTGGTCCACAAGCTTTACCAGCTCCAGATCCTTCAACACGAGGAGCTTCAGGAAAAGGCCGCCCATCAGCAGACCCGTGACATGGCGGTCTCCGCCGACCGGGGCACCATCTATGACAGCGAGGGGAACATCCTGGCCATCTCGGCCACGGTGCAGAACCTGGTGATCTCCCCCAAGGACATTCAGGAAAACGAGCTGGATAAGAGCCTCATTGCCACCGGCCTTTCCGAGCTCACCGGCGCGGACGCGGGGAAGATCCTGAAACGGCTGGAGAACACCAAGAGCCAGTATGAGGTCATTGCCCGGAAACTGGAGGAAGAGGACGCGGAAAAGGTCCGCGCCTTCATCAAGGATAACAAGCTGGCCGGCGGAGTGTATCTGGAGCCGGACTCCAAGCGGTATTATCCCTACTCATCCTTGGCTTCCCATGTGGTGGGCTTTGTGGGGGCGGAGAACCAGGGCCTCTATGGTACGGAGATGATCTACAACGATCTGCTCTCCGGGGTGGGCGGTCGGGTGGTCACCGCCAAAAACGGCGCGGGCACCGAGATGCTATCCAAGTATGAAAACTACATCGACGCCCAGGACGGCCGCAACCTGCACCTCACCCTCAACGCCACCATCCAGGGCTTTGCGGAAAAGGCGCTGGAGGAGGGCATTGAAAAATACGACATCCAAAACGGCGGCTTCTGCATCGTTATGGACCCCAACACCGGGGGCATCCTGGCCATGGCCTCCAACACGGGCTACGACCTCAACAACTTCTCCGTTATTGCCGATCCCCTGAAGGCGGAAGAGCTGGCGGCCATGAAGGAGGACCCCGCCGTTTCCGAGGAGGACTTCAAAACAGCCCTGGGCCAGGCGCAGCTGGAGCAGTGGCGCAACCGCTGTGTCAACGACACCTACGAGCCCGGCTCCACCTTTAAATCCGTGGTGCTTGCCTCCGCTCTGGAGGAGGGGGTGGTGGACCTGAACAGCCAGTTCTTCTGCAGCGGCTCCAAGCATGTGGGCGGCTTCGACATCCACTGCTCCAAGCGCACCGGCCACCTGGCCCAGGACCTGACCCTGGCGGTAAAGAACTCCTGCAACCCCGCCTTTATGGAGATCGGCCAGCTGCTGGGGGCGGACCGGTTCTACGACTATCTGGAGGACTTCGGCCTCCTGTCCGGCACGGGCATCGACCTCAACGGCGAGGGGGGTAGCCAGATCTGGTCCCGGAAGTTCTTCACCAGTGAAGAAGGTATCTCCTCCCTGGCTACCGCCTCCTTTGGACAGACCATGAAGATCACCCCCATCCAGCTGATCACCGCCGCCTCCGCCGTGGTCAACGGCGGGCATCTGGTCACCCCCCATGTGCTGGACTACACCACCGACTCGGAGGGTAACGTGGTGGATACCTACACGGTCAACGAGGTCCGCCAGGTGGTCTCGGAGGAGACCTCCAGGACGGTGCGGGACATTCTGGAGCAGGTAGTGGCCTCAGGCACGGGCAAGAACACCTACCAGGCCGGCTACCGCATCGGCGGCAAGACGGGCACCTCGGAGAAGACCGGAGCGGGGGAGAATGAGGACGACTACATCGTCTCCTTTCTGGGCGTGGCCCCCGCCAACGATCCCCAGGTGGTCCTCCTCCTGGCCTATGACACGCCCAAGCCCGCCACCCCCGGCTCCAGCTGGACGGCGGGAGGGACCTATATCTCCGGCGGCAACATTGCCGCCCCTATGGCCGGGCCCCTGCTGCGGCAGATCCTGGACTATCTGGGGGTGGAGAAGCAGTATTCCGCCGACGAGCTCTCCGGCGCTGACACGGTGGTGCCCCAGGCGGTTGGCTACAGCGAGCCCCAGGCCGCCAACATCCTGAAGGAGCGGGGCTTTACCTACCGGCTGGTGGGTACCGGTGACAAGGTCACCGGCCAGATCCCTGCGGCGGGCGCAATGGTGCCTGGGCGGAGCCAGATCATCCTCTATATGGGCGAGACCCGTCCCACCGATCCGGTGGCGGTCCCCGACCTCTCGGGCATGACTCCCGGCAACGCCCAGCAGGCGCTGGCCAATTTGAACCTTTTCCTGCGGGGCACCGGCTCCTCTGAATACTTCACCTCTGCCACCCTGGCCGCCAACCAGTCCATCACTCCCGGCACGTTGGTGGACCCGGGCACAGTGGTGGAAGTGACCTTCGTGGAAAAGATAGACGACTTTGCCCAGGACAACAACTTTAACAACGCTCTGCAGTAGGGAGGAATTTTGATGAAGCTGTCCAAGCTGACGCCGCTGCCCCGAGGCTTTGAGGACCGGGAGATCACCTCCATCGCCTGGGACACCCGCAAGCTGGCCCCCGGCGCTCTCTTCTTCGCGATGCCCGGCTTCAAGACGGACGGCGGCCTCTTTATCCAGGAGGCCTTTGACAAGGGCGCGGCGGCGGTGGTGTGTGCCGAGAGCGTGACGGACGAGCGGTGCATCCGAGTGGCCGATCCCCGAGTTGCCCTGGCGGAGGCCTCCGCGGTCTGGTTTGACCATCCCGCTGACCGGATGACCATGCTGGGCGTCACGGGCACCAACGGGAAGACCACCACCACCTATCTTCTGAAGGAGATCCTGGAGCGGACGCAAAAAGCCAAGGTGGGCCTCATCGGCACCAACCAGAACATCATCGGAGGCCAAAGCTTCGAGGCCCAGCGCACCACGCCTGAGTCCTATGAGCTCCAAGAGCTCTTTGCCCAAATGCGAGACGCGGGCTGTACCCACGTGGTCATGGAGGTCTCCTCCCACGCCCTGGCCCTTCACCGGGTCCATGGGATCCGCTTTGCCTGCGGCGTGTTCACCAACCTCACCGAGGACCACCTGGACTTCCACCACACCATGGAAGAATACCGGGACGCAAAGGCCCTCCTGTTCCGGCAGTGTGACCGGGGCGTGGTCAATCTGGATGACGAGGCGGGCCGTTTCTATGTGGAGCGGGGGGTCTGCCCCATGTTCACCTACTCGGAGAACAAGGCGTCGGCGGACCTTACCGCCAAGAACCTGCGCCTCCTCCCTGACAGGGTGGAGTTTGAGGCCCTTTCCGACCATGAGCTTTGCCGGGTGGTCCTGCCCATTCCCGGCGGGTTTTCTGTTTACAACGCCCTGGCGGCCCTGGGCTGCTGCGTGGCCCTGGGGCTGTCTCTGGAGTCCTGCGCCGCCGCGCTGAAGGAGGTCCACGGGGTCAAGGGCCGGGTGGAGGTGGTGCCCACCCCCACCGACTATACCGTCCTTATCGATTACGCCCACACCCCCGACGCCCTGGAGAACGTGCTCAATACCGTCCGGGGCTTTACAACAGGCCGGGTCATCTGCGTGTTCGGCTGCGGCGGCGACCGGGACCGGGCCAAGCGGCCCATCATGGGCGCCATCGGTGCGCGGCTGGCGGATATCCCGGTGGTCACCTCGGACAACCCCCGCACCGAGGACCCCGCCGCCATCGTGAATGAGGTGCTTGCGGGCTTCCGCCCCGGCGACCCCGAGCCGGTGGTGGAGGTGGACCGGCCTACCGCCATCCACAAGGCGTTGTCCATTGCCCGGACAGGGGACACCGTCGTCCTGGCGGGGAAGGGCCATGAGACTTATCAGGAGGTCAACGGGGTCAAGCGCCACATGGACGAACGTGAAATTGTGGCGGACTATTTCGAACGGGCAAGACAGTAGGGATGGTTAGCGTGTGGTGAAGGACATTTTCGCCTCATTTGTCCCTGTGTGACGGACACGTCATGGTTGTTCTTACTGTCGGCACGACAGAAGAACCGTCCCTCTGTCCGCCCTCTGTCCGAAATCTCGAAGAAACTGAAAAAGAGAGGGAACAACGTGGAAGCTCTGATCAAACTGGCCCTGTGCGCCGCCGTCGGCTTTATACTCACCGCCCTGCTGGGACTGTTCATCATCCCGGCCCTCCGCCGTGCCCATGTGGGTCAATCCATCAAGGCGGACGGTCCGGTGTGGCACAAGAGCAAGGAGGGCACCCCCACCATGGGCGGGGTCACCTTCATTTTGGCCTCCCTGGCGGTGGCTATCCTTTGGGCCGTGTGGCAAGGGGACTATAACCCACTGGCCCTGTTCGCTTTTGCCTTTGTCTTTGGCTGTATTGGCTTTTTGGACGACTATGCCAAGCTCCGTCACAAGGAGAACACCGGCCTGTCCGCTCCGGCCAAATTCCTGCTTCAACTGGCGGCCTCCATTTTGTTTCTGGTGGTCCTGCGCCACCCCGCCCTGGGGGGGCATTTATCCCCCACGCTGACCATACCCTTTACTACCCTCTCCCTTCAGCTCCCCTGGCCGGTGTACATGGTCTTCGCCGCGCTGGTGATGGTGGGCTGTGTCAACGCGGTGAATCTCACCGACGGGGTAGACGGCCTTTCCAGCAGCGTGACCCTGCCCGTTATGCTCACCTACACGGCTTTGGGGCTGAGCATTTCCAACAAGCTGGGCTTTGGAGCCTTCTCGGCGGGGCTGTTTGGCTGTCTGCTGGGCTTTCTCCTCTATAACCACCACCCTGCCAAGGTGTTTATGGGGGACACCGGTTCGCTTTTTCTGGGCGGCGCGGTGTGTGGCCTGGCCTTCGCCTACAATATGCCCCTGATCCTCATCTTCGTGGGGGTCATCTACATTGCCGAGACCCTTTCCGACATCATCCAGGTGACATATTTTAAAGCCACCCACGGCAAGCGGATCTTCCTTATGGCCCCCCTCCACCACCACTTTGAAAAGAAGGGCTGGAGCGAGGATAAGGTGGTCACCGTGTTCACCCTGGTGTCCTGCATCGGCTGTATTCTGGGTTTCCTGGCCTTTGGCAACGTGGCCCGGTAAGGCCGGACCGATATCCTGACAGAAGGGAGGCGTGGAAATGCCTCGACGCAAACGCGACCTCACCGCCCGCCAGCAGTTGGCCCGCGGTCCGGTGGATCTGCCCTTTTTGATGCTGGTGCTCATGCTCACCGCCATCGGCGTCATCGCCATGTTCTCCGCCTCCTATGCCTCGGCCTACTACGAGAGCAAGGACCACAACGCCACTTATTATTTTGTCCGTCAGGCCCTGTTCGCCATAGGCGGCGTGCTGGTCATGTGGCTTATCTCCCGCATCGACTACCAGACCTTCCGCTGGGTCTCCGTCTTTATTCTGGGCATTTCGATCGTCCTGCTGGTGCTGGTAAAGGTCCCCGGCTTTGGCCGCACCGTCAACGGCGCCAACCGCTGGGTCAAGCTTCCCGGCCTGCCCCAGTTCCAGCCTTCAGAGATCGCCAAGGTGGGGGTCATCCTATACTTTGCCTCCCGCATGTCCAAGCGGGACACGGTGAAAAAGAAGCCCTGGAACGCTAAGACCTGGCTGGGCCGCACGCTGGCCGCGCTGGAGAAGATCGGGCTTTTGGAGCTGTTGCCCTATGTGGGTATCCTGCTGGTGGTGGGCGGTCTGCTGCTGTGGGAGCCCCATATGTCGGGAACCATCCTCATCTTTGCCGGGGCGGCGGCTGTGCTCTTTGCCGGCGGTATTCACTGGGGCTGGTTCGCCGCCGGAGGCGCGGTGGTGGGCGGCGGCCTTTGGTTCATCATGAACAACACCGACTATATGCTCCGCCGCATCACCCTGTGGAAGGACCCCTGGTCCGAGCCCCGGGGCGGCGGCTTCCAGACCATCCAGTCGCTCTACGCCATTGGCTCCGGCGGTCTGCTGGGCAAGGGCTTTGGCAAGAGCATGCAGAAGTTCCTCTACCTGCCCGAGGAGCAAAACGACTTTGTCTTTGCTGTCTGGTGTGAGGAGATGGGTCTCATCGGCGCCATCGTGGTGCTGGCCCTCTTTGCTCTGCTCATCATCCGGGGCTACTGGCTGGCCATCCACGCCAGGGATAAATTTGGCGCCCTGCTCATCGTGGGGGTTACCACCCTGTTGGCGGTGCAGGTGTTTCTCAACATCGCCGTGGTCACAAACCTCATCCCCGTCACCGGCATCTCACTTCCCTTTTTCAGCTACGGGGGAACGGCGCTGATGATCCAGCTGGCGGAGATGGGAATGGTGCTGGGGGTGTCCCGGCAGATCCAGGCCCCACGCCAGGGCTGAGAAGGGGGCGGTAAGCGGTATGCGCGTGATCTTCACCTGCGGCGGCACCGCGGGACATATCAACCCTGCCCTGGCTCTGGCCAAGGGGCTCCAGGAGCGTAAGCCAGGGGCTAAAGTTCTCTTTGTGGGGGCGGCGGGGGACTCTATGGAGTCCCACCTGGTGCCCCAGGCGGGTTTCCCCCTCAAGCAGGTCAACGTCAACTCCTTTCGCCGCAAGCTGAGCGCCGAGGGGCTGAAGCATAACCTCATGGCGGCGCGAAACATCTTCCGCTCCCGCCGACAGGCGGCGGCCATCCTGAACGACTTTCAGCCTGACCTGGTGGTGGGCACCGGCGGCTTTGCCTCCTATCCCGCGGTGCGGGAGGCGGCTCGGCGGGGCATTCCTACCGCCATCCATGAGTCCAACGCCATCCCCGGTCTTACCACCAAGCGCCTGGCGTCCCATGTGGACCGGGTGATGCTGGGCATTGCCGACGCCAACACTGCGGCGGGCTACCCCCACCCCGACCGGGTGGTGGTCACCGGAACTCCGGTGCGCCCTGGCTTTTACGCCAGGACCCGCAAGGAGGCGCGAACGGCCTTGGGCCTGCGGGACGACAAGCCTCTGGTCCTCTCGTGCTGGGGCTCTTTGGGGGCGGTGGAGATGAACCGCCGCATGGTCGACTTCCTGGCCCTGTGCGCCAAGGATGGCTGCCCCTTCCACCACATCCACGGCACGGGGAAGTGGTACTATGACGACACGGTCCACGCCCTGAGGGAAAAGGGCGTGGAGCTGTCCCGGTTCCCGGCGCTGGACGTGCGGGCCTACATCGACGACATGGCCCTCTGCATGGCCGCGGCCGATGTGGTGCTGTGCCGGGCAGGAGCGTCCACCATCAGCGAGCTGATCGCCCTGGCAAAGCCCGCCGTTTTGGTCCCTTCTCCCAACGTCACAGGGGATCACCAGACCAAGAACGCCCGGGTGCTGGCAGACGCTGGCGGGGCGGTCCTTTTGCCAGAGGGGGAATGTGCTCCCCAACGGCTCTATGGGGAAGTGAGGCATCTGCTGGACGCCCCCGAAGAGCGAAAGACAATGGGGGAAGCGGTAGCCAAGCTGGCTCCCCCCGACGCCACCGAGCTGATCCTTGATACCCTGCTGACTCTGGTCCGGTAGCACCCCCGATCCCTCCCGCATAGGATGGCCCATGAAACAGGGGAGGGGATCAGCGTGGAGGCACTGAACATACAGGGCGGCAAGGCGTTGCGGGGAGAGCTGACGGTGCAGGGGGCGAAGAACAGCGTCCTCCCTCTGCTAGCGGCTACTCTGCTGGGGTCAGGGAGAAGCGTGATCCGCAACTGTCCCGGTCTCACCGATGTGACCGCGTCGCTGGATATCCTGCGCCACCTGGGCTGCTCGGTGGAGACGGTGGGGGATACAGTGGCAGTGGACGCCGGGACTCTGCGGGCCTGCGAGATCCCCGAGGCCCTCATGCGTGCCATGCGCTCCTCGGTGATCTTCCTTGGTCCTCTTCTGGCCAGGTTGGGCATGGCGGGGATGTGCTACCCCGGCGGCTGTGAGCTGGGCCCCCGGCCCATTGACCTGCATCTGGAGGCACTGCGCGCCCTTGGCTCGGAGGTCTCCGAGGGGACGGACGGACTGCGGTGTGCCGCAGTCTGCCTGCGGGGGAGTGACATTGCCCTGTCCCTTCCCAGCGTAGGCGCCACCGAAAACGCCATGCTGGCCGCCACCGCCGCGAAGGGTGTGACTACCATCCAAAACGCCGCCAGAGAGCCGGAGATCGTTCAGCTTCAGGACTTTTTACGGAGCATGGGCGCAGACGTCCGGGGGGCGGGGACCTCGGTCATTACCGTCCGGGGAAGCGGGGGACGGCCCCTGGACGGCGGAGAGGTCACCGTGATGGGTGACCGCATCGTCGCCGCCACGTACTTATCCTGCGCCGCCGCGGCAGGGGGCGAGATCTGTCTGAAGGGCGTGGACTACTGCCAGCTGTCCCCTGTGAGCGCCATTCTGGCGGAGGCCGGGTGCCTGGTGCGCAGCAAGGGAGATGAGATCACCCTCAAGCGGGACCCGGCCCTGCCCCTGAAGGCGGTCCGGCCCGTGCGCACCGCACCCTATCCGGGTTTTCCCACCGACGCCCAGGCCCCGGTCATGGCAAGCCTCTGTACCGCCAGAGGGGCGACTATGTTTGTAGAGAACATGTTCTCCAGCCGCTACCGCCACATCGACGAGCTTCGCAAAATGGGGGCGGATATCCGTACCGAGGGGCGGGTGGCGGTGGTGTGCGGGGTGGAAAGGCTCCACGCCGCCGCCTTAGAGGCCCACGATCTGCGGGGCGGCGCGGCGCTGGCCGTTGCGGCCCTGGGGGCGGAAGGAGAGAGCACCATCTATGGCCTGCGCCACATCCGACGGGGCTATGCCGACCTGGTCAGGGATCTGACCGCCTTGGACGCCAAGGTATATCTTGCAGAGAAAGAGTAGGGATCGTCATTATGCCGCAGCAACGCCGCCACAAGTCAAGACGCCGGACCAGAGGCCGCTTTCCCGGCCTCTATAAGGTGGTCTCCGCCGTGCTCATCCTGGCGGCGGTGGTCGCGGCGTGCGCTGTGTTCTTCCGGGTGGGGGAGATCCAGGTCACGGGGAATTCCCGCTACACCGCCCAGGAGATCATCGACGTTACCGGCGTCAAGGTGGGGGACAACCTATTTTTGCTGGACCGGGCCAGGTTGGCCCGGGAGATCCAGAGCCGGCTGCCCTACATCCAAACGGTGTCCGTTCGCCGCGCCCTGCCCGATGGGTTGATCATCACCGTTACCGAGGGCAAGGCGGTGGCCGCGGTGGCCCATGAGGGGCGCTGGTGGCTGTTGGATTCAGGGGGCAAGCTGCTGGAGGCGGCGTCCTCGGCCGGAGGCCATGCCACCATCACCGGCATTGCTCCCCTGGCCCCGGCCGCGGGGACAAGCCTGGCCACGGCGGAGGAGCAGCGCGGCAGTCTGGCACTGCTGCGGGAGCTGTTGGAGGCCTTGAAGGACAACGGCCTGCTGGACAGGCTGGACAGCGTGGACCTCTCCGAGGACCACCTGGTCCGCTTTGTGCTGGACGGGCGGTTCAGCGTGGAGCTGTCTACCGCTCTGGAAAAAGGGATGAGCTACTGGGTGCGCCGTCTGGCCGCCGCGGTAGAGGACCCCAGCGTAGTGGCGGGTCAGGCCTACCGGGTGGATATCACCGACAACAAGACCCTGCGCTTCATTCTGAAAAAAATAAATGAATAAATCCCGATTTCAAGACAAAAAAACCTTGACCTCGGGGGGGAAAGAGGCTACAATAGAGACTAGATCAAACTCAACATATAGGAAACCCACGAACGGCGGCACACAACCGCTTGTATATTTACTTAGGAGGGGCAGACATGGCGTTTCAAATGGACCCCGGTATGAACACCGACGATATCATCAAGGTAATTGGCGTAGGCGGGGGCGGCAATAACGTAGTCAACCGCATGGTGAAGGCCAACGTCAAGGGCGTGGACTTCATTGCCATCAATACGGACAAGCAGTTCCTGGATGTGTCCAGCGCGACCTATAAGGTCCAGATCGGGGAAAAGCTCACCGCTGGAAAAGGCGCGGGCTCCGACCCTGAGATGGGCCGCAAGTCCGCTGAGGAGAGCCGTGCGCAGATCGCAAAGCTCCTGGAGGGCACCGACATGGTGTTCATCACCGCCGGTATGGGCGGCGGCACGGGCACCGGCGCGGCCCCCATCGTAGCCGACATTGCCAAGGAGATGGGCATCCTCACCGTAGGCGTGGTCACCAAGCCCTTCTCTTTTGAAGGTGCCCGCCGCATGAAGCAGGCGGAGCAGGGGATCGCTGAGCTACGCACCAAGGTAGACTCCCTGGTCATCATCCCCAACGACCGTCTGCAGTACGCCACCGATCAGAAGATCACCTTCGCCAACGCCTTTGAGATCGCTGACGATGTCCTGCGCCAGGCGGTGCAGTCGGTGTCCGACCTTATCAAGATCACCGGCTTTATCAACCTGGACTTTGCCGACGTCACCGCAGTGATGAAGGACGCGGGCATGGCCCACATGGGCGTGGGCCGGGCCGCGGGCAAGAACAAGGCCCAGGAGGCGGCTAATATGGCCATCTCCAGCCCCCTGCTGGAGACCGCCATCGACGGCGCCCGGGGTGTGATCGTCAACGTCACCGGCTCCATGGATATGGACCTGGACGAGGTCACCGTGGCCACCAACATGATCCGCGAGGTGGCCGACCCCGACGCCCTCTTTATCTTCGGCGCCGCCTTTGATGAAAGCCTGGAGGACGAGATGTGCATCACCGTCATCGCCACCGGCTTTGAGGACCGCCAGCTCCCCGCCGGACAGAACCCATACAGCCGCAAGGAGGCCGCGTCTCCCGCTGGGCAGGCTCCCGCTCCCGCCGCGAGCGCTGCGGAGGAGAAGAAGGACATGCCTGAGAAGGGCGGCGAGGACAGCGACTTTGATATGATCCTCAAGATTTTCAACCGGGGCAACTAACTCAAGACGCAACAAAAAGCACCGCCTGTCGGCGGTGCTTTTTTGCGCTGTAAGGTCTTCTTACTTCCCGAAGAGCTTGCCCAGGCCATCCACCGCACCCTTGAGCTGGTCGCCGGTGAGCTTGGCCTTGACGCCGGTGACGATGTTGTCGATGGCGTCGGCGGGGACCTTGTCCCCCACCAGCTCCTTCACGGTGGCCACCGGGTCCTTCAAAAACTTGTCCTTCAGGCCGTTGTCCTTGGTGATGGAGCCCACGAGCTTTTCGATCTGTTCCTTAATGTCCATGGGGGTTCCTCCTTTTTATATTTTTGGGGACGAAAGGGCTGGTAAAGCCTATACTTGTATCTCTCATAAGGCATTTGCTTAAATTTTGCAAGAGGTTACGCAAAAACGCCGCGCACGGTTGGACGGCGCCCCTGCTGTCTGTGCAAGCTGTTTTACCGGATGCCCTGAGAGAGAGTCCAGATCCTCATGGAGAGCCGCTGGGGAAACACCTTGGAGGACAGATGGACGGCCTTTGGAAACAGGCCGCAGGAGGACATGTCCCTGCCGCGTTTCGCGTCCTTCAGCGCCGTGGCTGCCACCTTGTCCGGGGTGGTGAGGCCCACAAAGGAGCGGACGGTCTTGTCCGCCCCGGTGCGTGCCCGGTCAAAGAGACCGGTCCTCATCCAGCCGGGGCACACGGCGGTTGCGGTGATCCCCCGGTCCTTCAGCTCCACGTTGAGCGCCCGGGTGTAGTGGCGGACGAAGACTTTGGTGGCGGCGTATAGATCCATATAGGGCAGGGGCAAAAACGCCGCCATGGAGGCTATGTTAAGGATGTGCCCGCCCCGGTCCATGTAGGGGAGGGCAATCTGGCTCAACGCCGCCACGGCGGAGACGTTCAGGTCGATCATGTTGAGGGAGGTGTCCACATCCACCGCGTCTACCGGGCCGAACTTGTCAAACCCGGCGTTGTTGACGAGGAAGCGAAGGTCGGGCCGCTCCTGCTCCAGATGTGCCGCGATGGCCTTCAGGCTTGCCCGGTCGGTCAGGTCCAGGGGAAGGGGGACGACCTTCTCCCCCAGCTCAGAGCGCAGGACCTCCAGCTTGTCCGCCTTACGGGCCACGCACCAGAGCTTCTCCACCCCTGGCTCCCGGACCAGCAGCCGGACAAATTCTCGGCCAAAGCCGCCGTCCGCCCCGGTGACAATGGCAATGGGTCGCCGCTCCATAAAACCGCCTCCTGAAGTAAGTCATTGAGGATAGTATACCACAAAACCTCGGCGGCGGAGAGTCGGCTTTGACTTTCCAAATAGTTCGCTGTGGGTTCCCGTCCGCGTCAGGACGAACAGTGGCTCCCGGTCAGCGAGTGATCCGTATGCTTAGGCTCCAGCAGAACTTCCTGGGCCAACCACTCTACGATGTCCAGTAGCAGATCAACTTCCAGCCCCTCCCTACCCGCCTCATTGCCCCACGCGCCGCCGCCAAACCCGAAGCATTTACCCTATCAGAGCACAAAAAAGCACCGAGGCCCGCGCTCCGGTGCTCAACCACCCTCGTGTTTTTTATCCTCACCCTCTGTCCCATCTTTCACATTTCCCCTATACCAAGAACACACAACACACTCCGAATACCATAATGCCATAACACTAAGCGACACACACAGAGAAGACGAATATCCAGGTTATCATAAGCACTAAGATATTCAGAATATTTAGAATATTAAGAAATAAGACCTTAATCGCGCACGCACGGTAACATAGTAGTATAAAAGGCCGCCGCAAGGAATCTCACCAGGCAACGGCCTAACAAAGAAATTTTACCTACGGCGGCTACGGCCAACAGACCCCCGATCTGGTCGACCTGGAGGCCAGGCTGACCCAGCCCCCGGCGGCACGAACTCCAAGAGCTTAGCTACAAGGTCAAGTACAACCCCAACCATAACAGCTACGAGGTACATTTCAATGGCAAGCCCTCCGCACCCATCCGTGACGCATAGAAAGGGATTTCGCTTCCGCTGGTACCCCGCCGGTGGCTACTGGTGGGGCTACGCCCGGAAAAGGACATCATCGCCGCCCAGTTTTGATCAGGGCTGGCCGGGATAGCTGTGATGAACATACTTTTTTGCCCAAACATCGTTGCTGGTGTTGTCAGAGCTTGCAGTTGGGCAACCAGAAAATAAATCGTCCGCGATTTCGAGGATAGTATCTTTTAGCTCCAGGTGGGTGAGAAATTTCTCGGGGATGCCGCTGGCACCCAGATGGGCACCAAGAATGTTTCCGGTCACCGCACCGGTAGAGTCGCTGTCTCCGCCGTGGTTGACAGCGGCGACAACTGCTTTATCAAAGTCGTTTTTGTGGCGAAGCGCGCAATAGACGGCGATGGCCAGAGTTTCCTCAGCGACCCAGCCCTCGCCCAGTGTCCGAATCGCGTCCAAACCCTTTACAGAGGGGGTCTTTGCCAGACGAACCGCTTTGTCAATGAGTGTAAGGAGCTCTGTCAGGTGTGCGGCGCCTTTTCATTGCCGGACCATAGCCCCTTTGGCGTCTTCCACTGCGCGGAAAACGGAACAGTTGTCTGTGTGGGATAGTAAATGAATAATATGCGCCAGCATGGCGGCGGGGATATAGCCCAATTCGTGCCCGTGGGTCAACGAGGCTGCCTCCGCGGCGAGCCTGTCGATCTTATCGGAGAAGTATTTGTCTGCGAAATAAAGCCCGATGGGTGCTACCCGCATGATTCCACCGCAGCCCTTGTTGTTCTTTGGGTCAGATACCGAACCCAAGTTGTTGTGAATGAGTGCTTTCAGGCAGGTTCGCCCTGGCGCTCGGCTGTGGTTCATGGCGGGGAGGTTGTTCAACCAGGAATGCTCCGGCGGCGTAAAACTGAATTGTTCGGTTCCTTGAGTCCTGAGCCAATCCCGGTAGCAGGCAGCAAGGTAAGGTGGATAGGAGTCCACGATGCCCTCTGTGATCCCCCTTGCAGTTCCCAGAAGTAGGCCGTTGGCAGTGAAGAGGGTCATCTGTGTGTCGTCGGAGATAGGGGCAAGGCCGTTTTCCAGCTCATATTCGGTAATGCCCTATTCTCCATAATGCTGAAATAGCTCCGGTTCCTCCATAAACTCTACCGCGTGGCCCAGCCGTCCTGACCGCCAAAGTAGACCTCCGCCCCCTCCCGGCGTAATACCTCCGGGATGCGGCCCCAGTAACTCAGCCGCTTCCAGTCCCGAAAGCCCGTACCATGGACCAGCAGGATGGGATAACAGGTCGCGCAGGACTGTTCATCCATCGTATTCCCTCCTTTTCATCAAGATGCCGTCATTGTGTTATTTGTTTTCCGCGAACTCATACGCCTGGTCCACCCAGCCCCAGAACTCTCTGTCCAGCTCATCCTGAGAGCCGACTACAATGTGGGCGGTCCACCGCCCGGGATAAGGCTCGGTCTTCACCGCCACCCGGGGCGAGTCCAGCGGATTTGAAAGGCCCAGTGTAACCACGATGTAAGGGTCGGGCAGCTCCGCCTTTTTCTTCACCCGGGCAAAGGACACGCAGGCGTAAACATGGCGGTTGGAGAAAGTGATTTGGGACTTCTGCACCCGAATGGACGTGCCCGGAAAGCGCTTGAACAGCTCCCCGGCGAAAGCCTCGTAGAGTGGGACCGCCCCCAGGCGTCCCTCAAACAAGAAAAGCTCATCACCCCGCGCCCGGTACATCGTCTCGCTTCCTTTCGCGCTGATTTTTGCATCTATTTTATCATGGCCTCAGCTGTTTTGGAACCCTGCCGCTGGACGTACACGCCCATTCCCTGCACATGGGTATTATGTGGGAGGAACGGCGGCGGGCCAGGGAAAGCGGGCAGACTTTATTCGTCAACCGTTATCCGCTGGTGGAAATGGGCTGGACACGTGCCGACTGCTACGCCTACAACAAGAACGTATGGGGATTGGCAACAAGGGCGAGCTGCTGCCTGTTTTGCCCCTATCATACCAATTTTTCATTGGTGCGCCATAGAAGTAGTGAACCAATAGGATACCCCTTAAAAAGACTATCAATAAAGAACGCTACTTTTTCAGGTTCCCAGACAAAACCACGCTGAAACGAAGGAATCCTGATTTCTCCGGACAAAGTCTTATCAATTATTTTCCGAATAGATAAATCAGTCATAGCTAAACCTTCTTTCTTTAATTGGGCTTATCATTGTATAGAATAACTCATTTTACATCTTATAGCAACCCCCATATTAGTGTTGTTCAATTTCTCTCAACAGTGGAAATATACCTCAAATTAAGGTGCATTTGTCGACAAAATAAATCCCACGGTGGGACACGTTTCGGGACGGGGACTTAGGGGGCTGGAAAGCCTGCCGTTGAGAGCCCCATCCTTCCAAGATAGCAAGAGCCGGGCTTACGCCCGGCTCTTGTGGCGTTTGCCCTTGACAACAAAAAACTCCGCCGCCCGGTTCCGGTCAAGGCCCGGCCCGCCCTTTCCCTCGGGGGGTGGCCGGTTCATCTAGGGCTAAAAGATCGTAAAAAACCACGTAAGGGTCAAACGGGCATGAAAAAGCCTGCAACCCTTGGGGTTACAGGCTTTTCTCTGGCGCAGTGGGAGGGATTCGAACCCTCGGGCCCGTGAAGGCCACACGATTTCCAATCGTGCTCGTTATGACCACTTCGATACCACTGCAGGTCACAAAACTCTCTGCCCTGGCGGACAGCACAAATAATTATATCAGATTTTCCCGCAAAGTCAATACGCTTTTCAAATTTTGTCCCTGAAGCCTTGGAACGCCTTGCCTTTTCTTGTTAAGTAGTGTAGAATAACAGCAAGTGGTCTGTCAAATTTTGCTTAGGAGGGGTCCACATGGCCTTTGTTTACGCCGACTACAAGGAGAGCGCGGACTATTTACGCGCCCGCATCGGGGACTTTGTTCCCAAGACCCTGATGGTCCTGGGCTCCGGCCTGGGCTTTATGGGAGATGTGGTGGAGGACCCTGTGGCTGTGCCCTACGGAGACATCCCCCACTTTAAGCCCTCCACCGCCCCCGGCCATAAGGGCCAGCTGGTGTTCGGCACCCTGCGGGGCTGCCCGGTGGCGGTGATGCAGGGGCGGATGCACCACTATGAGGGTTATTCCTATGAAGAGGTAGCCTACGCCGTGCGGGTGCTCAAACTTCTGGGGGCGGAGACCATGATCGTCACCAACGCCGCGGGCTGCGTCAACACCCAATGGAACGTGGGGGAGCTGATGCTCATCACCGACCACATCAAGATCTTCATGGAGTCTCCCCTCCGGGGGACCAATGTGGACGAGTTTGGCCCCCGCTTCCCCGATGCCACCCACCTCTATACCCCCGCGCTGCGGGAGGTGGCCCGGGAGAAGGCGAAGGCGCTGGGGGTCACCCTGCGGGAGGGCGTTTATATGTACTTCCCCGGGCCGCAGTACGAGACGCCCGCCGAGGTGCGGCTGGCCCGGATCCTGGGCGCGGACGCGGTGGGGATGTCCACCGCCCCCGAGGTCATCGTGGCGGGGCACTGCGGCATGAAAGTGTTGGGTTTCACCCTCCTTTCCAATATGGCCGCGGGCATCTTGGACCAGCCCCTCACCGAGGGGGAGGTACTGGCCGCGGCGGCGGTGGCCAAGGACAAATTTTCTGCCTTGGTGCTGGCTTGCCTGGAAGCGATGTAAGGAGGGCACGATGGGCATTCTATTTTCCAACGTTACCGCCGTTTTGATGGACGAGGCCCGCACCGTTTTGCCTAACGCCTACGTGTTGGTAGAGGGCGGAAATATCGTCTCCGTCTCGCGGGAGCGGCCCGCGGGATTTGACGGTAAGCAGATCAATGGCGGCGGCAAGGTGCTGCTGCCCGGCTTTGTCAACGCCCACACCCACGTCCCCATGACCGCCATGCGGGGCTACGGCGGGGGACACGACCTTCAGTCCTGGCTCAACAATTACATTTTTCCCGCCGAGGACAAGTGGGATGACCGGGCGCTGCGCGCCTGCGCCGATTTGGGCCTGGCGGAGATGATCGCCTCCGGAGTGACCTGTATTGCCGACATGTATATGCGCATGGGTGTAGTTGCGCGGGCGGTGCTGGATGCCGGGATCTCCGCCAACCTGTGTAACGGCGCGGTGTACTTTGGCGACCCAGCGGAATTTTCCCCGGACAAATGCGGCGATTGCGAAAACCTGACGCGCCTCTATGAGGACTGGCACAACGCCGGGAACGGTCAGATCCTGGTGGATGCGTCTATTCATGCAGAATACACCTCCTGTGCCCCGGCGTGGGAATGGGCAGCGGGTTTTGCACGGGAGCGTGGGTTGGGGATGCATGTTCATCTGTCCGAAACCAAGCGGGAGCATGAGGAGTGTATCGCCCGCTACGGTATGACCCCGGCGGCGTTGTTTGCCAAGCATGGCGTGTTTGACGGCCGCGCTATCGCTGCCCACTGCGTCTGGACCACCTCCGAGGACTGGGCCATTATGGCAAAGCACGGGGTTTCCTGTATCCACAACCCTGCCAGCAACCTGAAGCTGGGCAGCGGGGTCGCCCCTATTCCCGCCATGAAAAAAGCGGGAGTGAACGTGGCCTTGGGCACCGACGGCGTGTCCTCCCACAACGCCACCGACTTCTTCTTTGATGTCAAGCTGGCCGCCATCCTCCACAACGGCGTGAACCGTGACCCGCTGGCCCTGACAGCCTGGGACGCGCTGGAGATGGCGACGGTGAACGGCGGCGCGGCCCTGGGCCGCAAGACCGGGCGCATTGCGCCGGGGTACGACGCAGACCTCATTTTGGTGGACTTCGACGCCCCCAATCTGATTCCCTGCCACGACGTGGCGGAGAACCTGGCCTTCTCCGCCCACGGGAGCAATGTTGTGATGAATATGTGCCGCGGCAAGGTCATATACAAGGACGGGGAATTCCTCACCATTGACATCGAACGGGTGAAGAAGGAGATGGACGGCTACGCCGTCCCCAAGCTGTTCGGCAAATAAGCGGCCGCGGCCGTTTTGATAGGAGCGTTTTCCTTGCAGAATGAGAAAAAGTCCACCTTCTTTGGCGGCGCGGCCATTTTGATGGTGGGCGTCATCATTGTCAAGATCATTGGGGCTGTCTACAAGATCCCACTGATGAACATTCTGGGAGACGTGGGCTACGGCCACTTCTCCGCCGCCTACACGGTGTTCAACGTCCTGCTGACCATCGCTACGGCGGGCTTGCCTGTGGCCCTGTCCCAGGCCATCGCCCAGGCTACCACCTTGGGACGGCAGAACCAGGCCCGCAAGACCTTCCGAATGGCCCTCATGGGATTCCTGGTCATGGGGTTGGCGGGATTTTTGGTGATGTTCTTTGGCGCGGAGCCTATTGCGCTGGCGCTGAAAGACTCCGGGGCAGTGCTGGCGATCCGCGCCTTAGCGCCTTGCGTTTTCTTTGTGTGCGGCATGGCCGCTTTTCGGGGCTATTACCAGGGCCATGGCAACATGACCCCCACCTCCGTATCCCAGATCATTGAAGCGTCGTTAAAGCTCCTCATCGGCCTGGGCCTTACCGCCTACGTCATGGGGTTGACCTTCCCCGACGAGAACGCCCGGCTGGAGACCGGCGCGGCGGCGGGTATCCTGGGGGTGACCATTGGCTCGGGAGTGGCCTTTGTGCTGTTGGTGGGATGGTTCCTCCGCTCCGGGCGGCAGACAGGGCAGGGGAGCGACGTGCCCAGCAGCGGACGGGCGATCCTCTCCCAGCTGATCCGGGTGGCGGTGCCCATCACCGTGGGCGCGTCCGCCTCCTCCATCGTTTCTCTGATCGACACTGGTCTGGTCCTGGAACGGCTCCAGGTGGGGCTGGGCATGACAGAGGAGGTGGCGGTGGGCCTCTATGGCACCTACCAGGGCTGTATGACCCTCTACAACCTCCCGGCGGCTTTCATGGTGCCCTTCACCGCCGCCGTGATCCCCGCCATTTCCGCCGCCTGTACCCGTCAGGACCACGCCGGGGCGGGGAAGGTGGCGGAGTCCGCTCTGCGGATCTCCGCACTGTTGGCTCTGCCCATGGCTGTGGGTCTCAGCGTCCTGGCCCATCCCATCATCGCCCTTCTGTATCCCAAGCTGGACGTGGCGGTGGCCGGGCCGCTGATGGCGGTGCTGGGGATCGCCTCCTTCTTTGTATGTATCTCGCTGGTGTGCAGCTCCATTCTTCAGGCCCACGGCCACGTGGTGGCCCCTGTGGCAGCCACCTTTGTGGGCGCGCTGGTGAAGCTGGCGGTGAATTATGTGCTGGTGGGCATCCCGGACGTGAACATCTTTGGCGCGCCGGTGGGCACGTTGGCTTGTTTTGTGGTGGTGGCGGCGGTGGATATGCTGCTCATTCGCCGTCTGATCCCCCAGCCGCCGAAATTCGTCCGGGCCTTCGCCAAGCCTCTGTTGGCCTCCCTTCTGATGGGGGGTGCGGCGTGGGCGGTGTGCGGACTGATCAGCCGTCTGGCCGGGGCGAAGCTGGGTTGTCTCTGCGGCATCGCCGCCGGGGGACTGGTCTATCTGGTCCTGGTCATTGTGCTGAAGGTCTTCTCCAAGGACGACCTGTCCCTGATGCCCAAGGGGGACAAGATCGCCAAGCTTTTGCGAATTTCGTAAAGCGCAAGCCCCTTGCTTTTGGAATTTTCATCCGTTTATTTCCAGCTTTAAAGCAAAAAACGAAAAAAATCCAAAATAGGGGTTGCAGAAAGAGGGAAAATATGATAGATTTTCAATGTCAGTCCAGCTATGACGTTTCCGACCTGGAGCGGATCGTAGCCATTCTGCGCGCGCCGGGAGGCTGCCCCTGGGACGCGGAGCAGGACCACCAGTCCATCCGCCGCAATCTGCTGGAGGAGGCCTATGAGGCCTGCGAGGCCATCGACGAGGGAAGCGCCGAGCATCTGCGCGAAGAGCTTGGTGACGTGCTCCTCCAGGTGGTGTTCCATACCCAGATGGAAAAGGAGCAGGGCGGCTTTACCTTGGATGATGTGGCGGACGGGGTGTGCAAGAAGCTCATCTTCCGCCATCCCCATGTGTTTGGGGATGTGGAGGTGGCCGATTCCGCCGAGGTGCTTACCAACTGGGAGGCCCTGAAGCGGGTGGAGAAGAGCCAGGAGAGCTACACCGACACCTTGAAGGCGGTCGCCACCTCGTTGCCCGCCCTGTGGCGGGCGGAGAAGGTGCAGAAGAAAGCGAAAAAGGCCGGGTTCGACTGGCCCGACGTCTCCGGCGCGGTGGACAAGCTCTCCGAGGAGATCGGTGAGCTGCGCCAGGCGATGGCGGAGGGAGACCCCGACGCCGTGGCCGAGGAGCTGGGGGACTTGCTGTTCGCGGCGGTGAACGTCTCCCGCTTTGTAAAGGTAGACAGCGAGGACGCCCTCAACGCCGCCACGGAAAAGTTTATCCGCCGCTTTGCCCTGGTGGAGAAAAAGGCCACGGGGCAGGGCAGAGACATGAAGGACATGACGCTGGCGGAGCTGGACGCGCTGTGGGACAGCGCCAAGGAAGACTTAAAGGGTGAGCCGTAAGGCCGCTTTTAAGTATAAAAGGGCCCGGTCAGGGCCGACACAAAATGTAGGAGGAATTACCAATGAACAAGGCAGAACTCATCAACGCCGTTGCCGAGAAGGCCGGCCTCAGCAAGAAGGACACCGAAGTGGCCGTCAACAGCCTCATCGAGGTCATCACCGCCGCTCTGAAGAAGGGCGACAAGGTGCAGCTGGTCGGCTTCGGCGGCTTTGAGGTTAAGGCCCGCGCCGCCCGCACCGGCCGCAACCCCAAGACCAAGGAGCCCATCAGCATCCCCGCCTCTAAGGTCCCCGTTTTCAAGGCCGGCAAGGCTCTGAAGGACGCCGTTGCGAAGTAAGTTCGACCTGAATCGATAAAAGACGCCGTGGAGTTCCACGGCGTCTTTTATTTCCCTTGCCATTTTTTGTCCGGCGGCGTATAATAATGGCAATGCTTATCACATTCAGGAGGGACAGCACATGGACATCAAAGGAATTCTCGGCCGCTGTGACCACACCCTGCTTAAGCAGGAGGCCACCTGGGAGCAGATCAAGGAGATCTGCGACGACGGCCTGAAATATCACTGCGCCAGCGTCTGCATCCCCGCCGCCTATGTTCACCGGGCCGCGGAGCACGTGGGCAACGACTTGAAGATTTGCACGGTGATCGGTTTTCCCAATGGCTATTCCACCACCGAGACCAAGGTGTTTGAGACCGAGGACGCCATCCGAAACGGCGCCGATGAGATCGACATGGTGGTCAACGTGGGCTGGGTGAAGGACGCGCGCTGGGGCGATATCCTGGCCGAGCTGAAGGCAGTGAAGACTGCCTGCCAGGGCCGCATTTTGAAGGTCATCATCGAGGCCTGTCTGCTGACAGAGGAGGAGAAGATCAAGCTCTGTGATCTGGTGAGCCTTTCGGGGGCGGACTTTATCAAGACCTCCACAGGCTTCTCTACCGGCGGCGCCACCCGGAAGGACGTGGCCCTCCTGCGCAAGCATGTGGCTCCCAACGTGAAGGTCAAGGCCGCCGGAGGTATTTCCACCCTTCAGGACGCCGAGGACTTTATCAAGCTGGGCGCCGACCGGCTGGGCACCTCCCGCATCGTGAAGTTGGTTAAAGGTCAACAGGGGGAAGGGTACTAAGCCGCGAACAAAACCAAAAAAACAGGACGGTTCTCACCTGAACCGTCCTGTTTTTTCTTCACCAGCACACACTATAATAATAGGTCCCGCCCGCGTGCTCTAATGTCCCCTGTACGCAATGCTCTGGCTCCGGCAGGGGAGACCAAGTGAATCCTCGTCCCAGCCGCTTGCAGTTGGCCTCCCGGGCAGTCCACCAGAGCAAAAATTCCCTCTTGCCGCCGTATCCCGCTTCTTTGGCCCGGGTCAGGAGGCGGGGGGAGACGGGCCGCGCCCGCTCCAGATCCACGCCCACCGCCGCTTCGCTGACGGCGCACATTGCCAGCGCGCCGGAGTGGCTGAGGGACACGTAGGGGCCGCCGGGGACATAGGGTCTGCCGCTCTCCGCAAAGCGCAGGGGACGGCCCGTCACCGTCTCGCACAGACGGTGGGCCACGGCGTGGCGGTCCGCCCGCGCGGCCACTTTGGTCCAATAGAGGGTCAACCCTTGGGACAACTCCAGCCGAAAAGCTTCCACTCTGCCACCTCCTTTTTTTGATTATACCGTGTTTTTCCAACGTGCGCAAGGGCTCCGCGGCGCATACTAAGGGAAAAGTGAGGGGGGAGCGGGATGGAGTCCATTTGGCAAAAAAACATGCCGGAGCTTGACCTGCCCACGCTGGACGGGGACAAACGCACCGACATCCTGATCATCGGCGGCGGTCTGGCCGGGGTGCTGTGCGCCTGGTTTCTGGACAAGGCGGGAGCGGACTATATATTGGCGGAGGCCAAAACGGTGGGGAGCGGCGTCACCGCCGGAACCACCGCTAAGGTCACTGCCCAGCACGGTCTGTTGTACCAGAAGCTGCTGCCTCTGTGGGGCAGGGAGCGGGCAGGACTGTATCTGGAGGCCAACCTCCGGGCGGTGGGACAGTACCGGGCCCTGTGCCGGGTGCTGGGCTGTGAATTTTTGGAGGAGACCTCCTATGTGTTCTCGCGGTCAGGGCGGGACAAGCTTTTGCGGGAGTTGGAGGCACTGAACGAGCTGGGAGTGGGGGTAGAGCTGAGGCAAAAGACGCCGCTGCCCTTTCCGGTGGCGGGGGCGCTGCCCCTGGAGGGCCAGGGCCGGCTCCATCCGCTGGAGTTTCTGCGTGCCCTGGCCAGAGATCTGCGGATCTATGAACACACCAAGGTGCAGGGACTCTCTCCCGGGACTGCCCTCACCGACCACGGGGTAGTCCGCTTCAACAAAGCGGTCATTGCCACCCACTTCCCCATCCTAAACAAGCACGGGCTCTATCCGTTCAAGCTCTATCAAAGCCGAAGCTATGTCCTGGCACTGCAGGACGCTCCGGTGCTTGACGGGATGTATGTGGAGGACAGGGACAACGGTCTCTCCTTTCGCCGGGCGGGAGAGCTGCTGCTGGTGGGGGGCGGAGGCCACCGCACCGGACGCAAGGGGGGCGGTTGGGAGCAGCTTCGTTCTCAGGTCAAGAAGTGGTATCCCCAGGCAAAGGAGAGGGCCCACTGGGCCACCCAGGACTGTATCACCCCGGACGGTGGGGCCTATGTGGGGCAATACAGTCCCCGCACGCCCGATCTGTTTGTGACCACAGGGTTCAACAAATGGGGCTGGACCACCGCCATGGCAGGGGCGGAGATCCTTTGCGATCTGCTCCAGGGCAAGGCCAATGTGTGCGCGCCTGCCTTTGCCCCGGACCGCCCTATGCCTGTGGCCGCCGCTGTAGGAAACGCCGCCGAGGCGGTGTGGGATATCCTGCGGCCCACCGTGCCCCGCTGTCCCCACATGGGCTGCGCCCTGCGGTACAACGCCGCAGAGCGCTCCTGGGACTGTCCCTGCCACGGGTCCCGGTTCGACGAAGCCGGTGGGCTGATGGACAACCCCGCCACCGACGACCTGAAACACCGCCCGCCGTCGCCCTGAGACGCGAAAAGGCCGTTTCCCCGAGGGGAAACGGCCTTTTTGTTCAGACATTGTGGTCATGCCTCCGCCTCGGTATACACCAGGCCGAAGCCGCCGGGACCGATGTGGCAGCCGATGGTGGCGCCAATCTCCTGGGGCTTGGAGACCACAAGATCTTTGAGCTGTTCGGCCATCTTGCCCAAAAACTCCAGGCAGTTGGCGTCCTCCTTGGCGAAGATGGGGACGATGGGGAAGCGCTTGTCGATGGGGTGGGCGGCAATGATGTCGCACAGCGCGCCCATGGCCCGCTTGAGGCCGGGGACCTTCTTGACCACCTCCACCTCGCCTCTGTCGGTAAAGGCGATGAGGGGCTTGATGCTGAGGGCGGAGCCTACCACCCCTGCGAGCTTAGACAGCCGCCCGCCCCGCACCAGATATTCCAGGGTGTCAATGCAGGCGAAGAGGCGCACCCGGGTGCGGTACTCGGTGAGCTCCTTGGCGATGGCCTCGGCGTCCTTACCCTCATCCCGGAGCTGGCAGGCCCGCAGCACCACCAGCTTCTCTGCCGCCGCACCGGCGGCCTTGCGGGCGTCCACGATGTGGATGTCGGAGTAGGAGGTCATGGTCTTGGCGGCCATGGCGGTCTGGTAGGTGCCAGACAGGGCGGAGGAGATGGAGACATAGACCACGCTGTCCTTCTTGTCCCGGGCGCTTTCAAAAATGTCCAGGAAGTTTTGTAGCGAGGGCTGGGAGGTGGTAAGGACCTCCCCGGTCTCCATGCGCTCCCAGAGCCGGGACATGGGGACGCTATGGTCGTCTACAAAGCTGTCGCCGCCGCACACCAGGCGCATGGGGATCAGCCCCACCTGATGCTCCCGCAGTTCCTCCGGCGTCATGTCGGACGCGGAGTCGGTATAGATGCGAAGGGTTCCCATGGTATAGCACGTCCTTTCCGTTCAAAAGCGTCTCTCTATCTTTTCTCCATTATATACCTATTCTGGGGAATAATCAACCCACAATTGCGGCCACAAAATATAGTGGAAAATTTTATGGTAAACCTATTGACACACTATATCTTGTGTGCTAGAATATCCCTCGACGCAAGATAGCCGGTCACGGCTCAATTATAAATAGAGTAGGAGAATCGCTATGAAGGTCATCAAACGAAACGGCTCTGAGGTGGTATTCGACATTGAAAAGATCATTGCCGCCATCACCAAGGCCAACGATTCTGTGGAGGAGGGGGCTCGTCTGACCCCCGTTCAGATCCAGCGCATCGCCCAGAGCGTGGAGCTACACTGTGTATCTATGAACCGTTCCCCCTCGGTGGAGGAGATCCAGGATCAGGTGGAGATCCAGATCATGGCCCACGGCGCTTTTGAGGTGGCCAAGCACTATATTACCTACCGTTACATCCGCTCCTTGGTCCGCCGGAGCAACACCACCGACGAGAAGATCCTCTCTCTCATCGAGTGCTGCAACGAGGAAGCCAAGCAGGAGAATGCCAATAAAAATCCGGTGGTCAACTCTACCCAGCGCGACTACATGGCAGGGGAGGTCTCCCGGGACATCACCGAGCGGGTGCTCCTCCCTGAGGACATTGTGGAGGCCCACCGGGACGGCATCATCCACTTCCACGACAGCGACTATTTTGCCCAACACATGCACAACTGCGACCTGGTGAACCTGGAGGACATGCTCCAAAACGGCACCGTCATCACCGGAACCATGATCGAGCGGCCCCACAGCTTCTCCACCGCCTGCAACATCGCCACCCAGATCATTGCCCAGGTGGCCTCCAACCAGTACGGTGGGCAGTCCATCTCCCTGACCCACCTGGCCCCCTTTGTGGACATCTCCCGCAAGAAGATCCGCAAGGTAGTGGAGGCCGAGCTGGCCCAGATCGGCGCGGAGCCCAACGAGGAGGCCGTCAGCAAGCTGGTGGAGACCCGCCTGCGCGAGGAGATCCGCCGGGGGGTGCAGACCATCCAGTATCAGGTGGTCACCCTGCTCACCACCAACGGACAGGCTCCCTTCGTCACCGTCTATATGTACCTCAACGAGGCCAAAAACGAGCAGGAGAAGCGTGACCTGGCCCTCATCATTGAGGAGACCCTGGAGCAGCGCTGCCAGGGTGTGAAGAACGAGGCTGGCGTGTGGGTCACTCCCGCCTTCCCCAAGCTCATCTATGTGTTGGAGGAAGACAACATTACCGACGACGCCCCCTACTACTACCTCACCAAGCTGGCCGCCAAGTGCACCGCCAAGCGGATGGTCCCCGACTACATTTCCGAGAAGAAGATGCTGGAGCTGAAGGGGGACGTCTACACCTGCATGGGCTGCCGCTCCTTCCTTACTCCCGACCGCTTTACTGAGACCGGCGTAGGCAATATTGCCAACGCGGGCAACTATGTTCCCGGCGAGCGTAAGTACTATGGCCGCTTTAACCAGGGCGTGGTCACCATCAACCTGCCCGATGTGGCCCTTTCCTCCGGGGGCAGCATGGACAAGTTCTGGGACATCTTTGAGGAGCGGCTGGAGCTGTGTCACAAGGCCCTGCGCTGCCGCCACGAGCGGCTGAAGGGCACCTTGTCCGACGCCGCCCCCATCCTCTGGCAGTATGGCGCTCTGGCCCGGCTGAAGAAGGGGGAACCCATCGACAAGCTGCTCTACGGAGGCTACTCCACCATTTCCCTGGGCTATGCAGGCCTCTATGAGTGCGTGAAGTTCATGACCGGCAAGTCCCACACCGACCCCGCCGCCACCCCCTTTGCTCTTCAGGTCATGCAGAAGATGAACGACAAGTGCAAGGAGTGGAAGCTGGCCGAGGACATTGACTACTCCCTCTACGGCACCCCCCTGGAGTCCACCACCTACAAGTTTGCCAAGTGCCTCCAGAAGCGGTTTGGCGTCATTGAAGGAATTACCGATAAGGGCTACATCACCAACTCCTACCACGTCCATGTTTCCGAAGAGATCGACGCCTTTGAGAAGCTTCGCTTTGAGGCCCAGTTCCAGGCCCTTAGCCCCGGCGGCGCCATCAGCTATGTGGAGGTCCCCGACATGCAGGACAATCTGGAGGCGGTCTTGCAGGTGATGAAGTTCATTTACGACAACATCATCTACGCCGAGCTGAACACCAAGTCCGACTTCTGCCAGGAGTGCGGCTACGACGGCGAGATCGAGATCGTGGAGGAGGACGGCAAGCTGGTGTGGCACTGCCCCCAGTGCGGCAACGAGGACCAGGACAAGATGAACGTGGCGCGCCGTACCTGCGGCTACATCGGCACCCAGTTCTGGAATCAGGGCCGCACCCAGGAGATCAAGGACAGAGTCCTCCACCTGTAAGCGCGAGAGAATATGTAGGGGCGGGTTCTAAACCCGCCCCTATTTTACCGCAGGGCGCGGCTTCCCCGATGCGCCGCCGTAAGGCCCGATGCCCTCATCGGGCCGCCCATCCTGTCCATAAGGAGAGATATCCATGTACTACGGCAACATTAAAAACTGCGACATTGCCGACGGCGAGGGGGTGCGGGTCACCCTCTTTGTCTCCGGCTGTACCAACCGCTGCCCCGGCTGCTTCCAGCCCCAGACCTGGGACTTCTGCTACGGCCAGCCCTTTACCGGGGAGACGGAGGACTATATTTTGGGCCTGTTGGCCCCCGACTATATCAACGGCCTTACCCTTCTGGGCGGCGAGCCCTTTGAGCCGGACAACCAGCGCGCCCTGCTTCCCTTTGTGAAGCGGGTGCGGGAGCGCTATCCCCACAAGACCGTCTGGGCCTTCTCCGGCTTCACGCTGGACAAGCTGTTGGAAGAGGGGGCGCATCCCCACTGCGAGGTCACAAAGGAGCTTTTGTCCCTCATCGACGTGCTGGTGGACGGTCCCTTTGTCCAGGAGAAGAAGAATCTGGCCCTACGCTTCCGGGGCAGCGAGAACCAGCGGCTCATTGACCTGAACGCCACCCGGGCGGCGGGAAAGCTGGTGTTTTTGCCCGACCGGGCGCGCTGAGAGTAGGGAAGGAAATATGATACGGCGCGGCAGGGACTGCGCCACGCAAAAGGGCCTCGGCAATTGCCGAGGCCCTTCCTTTTTGGTGATCACTTCGGTCTATCGGTCGCTATGCGTCTATGTTCACGCTTGGATCAGAGCAATGAACCGGTCGAGCATGACGGCGACCTCGGCGCGGGTGACTTCCGCCGTCGGGTCGAGGGTATCGTTGCCCTTGCCTTTGAGGATGCCGTTTGCCACGCACCAGGCCACACCGTCCACGGCCCAGGTCCCGGTCTCGTCACCGTCGGCAAACTTGTCAAGAGTCTCGGCATCAGCGGTGGTGTCCATGCCGATGAGCTTGGCGTAGCGGCACAGCATAACGGCCAGTTGCTCGCGGGTGATGACCTGGTCGGGGGCAAAGATGTCCTCGCTGATGCCCTTGACCACGTTGGCCTTGGCCGCCCAGGCCACGCCCTCAGCGTAATACTGGGTAGCGGCCACATCCTTAAAGACCTGCTGATAGTCGGTCTTGCCGTTGGACAGGCGGTGCAGGACGGTAGCCAGCGCGCCGCGGGTCATGGGAGCGACGGGGCTGTACTTGTTGCCGCCGGTGCCCTCCACCAGCTTGAGCCCGGCCACCTTGTGGATGGCTTCCTCCGCCCAGGGGGCTTGGTCGATATCCTCGAACTTGGCCTCGGGCTCAGTAATCTCTGCCGGAAGATCCACCTTAGCCAGCTGCTCGCCGTCGGCGTCGGTGGCGGTGATGGTCACGGCGCCGTCCTTGGTGGTGACCTTCTCGGTCTTGGCGCCCTCGGCGTCGGTCTTGGTCTCGGTGACGGTGCCGTCCTTCTTGGTCTCCACGACCTCCTTGGAGCCGTCGGGCTTCTCGGTGGTCACGGTCTTGGTGCCGTCGGGCTGGGTGACGGTGGTCACCTTGGTGCCGTCAGGCTTGGTGACGGTGCCGGTGGAGGAGGGACGGCCGGAGCTACCGGAGGAAGTGCTCTTGGTGCCGGTCTGAATGGCGTTATTGAAGGTCTCCACAGCAGCGTTCAGAGCGTCCACGGCGTTAGCCACACTGCCGTCTGTCTTGTTTTCGTTGTCCTTGGCCGCCTGGGCGGTGGCAATGGCTTCGGTCAAAGCGGTCTTCTGAGCGGTGGTGACGAACTTGGTGCCACTGGTCACGTCCTTGGGGTCCTTTTCCTCGGCGTAGTCCGTCACGCTCTTCATGGCGTCCTGGGCGGCCTTAATGGCGGCATCCAAAGCGTCGGTGTTCACCACAGGAGCCTCAGCAGTTTCGCTCTCTCCGGTCTTGATCGCGGCATCAAAGGTGCTCTTGGCGGTATTCAGTGCGGTCACAGCCGCGTTCAGCGTGGTCTGGTCCTTGTCTTCCGCATTTAGCGCGGCTTCGGCGGCCTTGATGGCTTCGTTGAACGCAGACATTTCGCCGGTGGTGACAAACTTGAGGTCCTTCTTCACGTTGGCCGCTTCGTCATCGATCACAAACAGGGGCTCCTTGGCCGCCTTGGCGTCGGCAATGGCGGTCTTCAGAGCGCTGTCGTCCATGGTGCCGGTTTTGATAGCGGCCCGGAAGGTAGTTACGGCGCCGTTCAGGGCGGTCACGGCCGTGTCCACGGCGTCCTGATCGTCCGCCTTCAGCGCAGCCTCAGCGGTGGCGATGGCGTCGGTCAGTGCCTTCATCTCGGCGGCGGTGACGAACTGAACGTCCTTCTCCACAGCGTTGGCGGCCTTGTCGGAGGTGGTAATACCTTCCTTGGCGGCCTCGGCAGCTTCGATGGCGGCCTCCAGCGCAGTGGTGTCCACCTCGCCGGGCTCCGGCGGAATGACAGGGGCGGCGGTGATGGTGACAGTGGCGCTGCCGGTGGCAGACGTCAGGCCCTCAGCCTCCACCTTGAAATAAATCGTGTACTCACCAATTTCCTTGTACTTTGGCTGGGTGGAGGTATACTCGCCGTCTTCTGTCTCGCTGTAGAGAATGGTGTAGCCCTCGGTAGGCTGGCTGACGACCACGGTGATGCTGTGATACTCGCCGTCATAGACAACGTTCACAGGAGCGGCAGTAGCGGCAACCTTGTCAGAGGGCGCACGGTCTACGCTCAGGGTGCAGTTGGCAGTCAGACCATTGACTGTGCGGGCATTGATACGCACCGTTCCAGCGCCGATGAGATTTACGGTAGCAGTGCTGCTATTGTTGGCGGTGACGGTCGCAATACCCTCGACGGGGGTATCTGCGCCTTCCTCAAAAACGCTCCAGGTGATGGTTTTATCGGTGGCGTTATTGGGCGCGATGGTGGCGGTCAGGGTAAAGGTCTCGCCCACCACGCCGGTGTGGGAGGGCTTATCGAGGCTGATTCCGGTGGGGAGAACCACCTTGGCGATCACAGGGCCGACAGCGGCAGATTCCGCAGTGCCGTCATAGTCATGTTCATTGTCGCCGGTCACTTTGACCTTGATCCATTTGCCAATGTCGTTGGCCGTCAAGGTGTAGGTTGCTGCAGTGGCATTTGTGATATTTTCATACGTGCCGTTCTGGGTGGCGCAGCTCATCCACTGGTAGCTGACCACGGCGTTAGCAGGGGCGGTGGTGGCGCTCAGGATGGTGTCCACCTGAAGATTGGCGGGCGTATCAATGGAAACGCCTGTCACCTGGTGGTATTGCCTCACGCCGTTGGCGGTGATGGTCACGTTGCCCGTCACGTTGGTGATGGAAATACCGCCGCTCCGATTATCGTAGGTATAAGTCGGGTTGTCGTTGCCCACCATGGTAACAGTAATGGTCTCGGGCAGGGCATAGCCGGTGTCGGTGGTCAACGTGCGGGTATAGGTGCCGCCGTGGTAGACCTTCTCTGTATCGGTAGGCCGGTTCAGGCCGGTCATGCCGGTATAGCTCACCGTATAGCTATTCAAAGTAGCGGCGGCAGTGATGCTGATGCTGGCGCGCAGGCCGTTGGTGCCAAAGCCCAGCACACCATTGCTGTAGGTCAGTGTGCCGGTATAATTTTCACCCTCTGTACCATTGTCATTGAGGACTTTCACAGTGATACCGGCTGTGCTGGTGGGTAGGGTATAGCCCTCGTCGGCAGTAAGGGAAATCGAGGTGACCTCGCCCCAATTGACTGTATGAACATGATCCTGGTCCGCGCTGGGTAGATTGCAACTCATGTTTGTCAGGTTGTGCTTGATCTTTACCTGGATCTTGCTGACCTCGGCAGTGACGGTCACATTGCTCTCAGGCATCGTAAACGTCCATGTGTTGCCGGTATCGGCCTTTGTGACCTGAACAGCGCCGTCATTGACCTTCACGGCGTCCACCTGCCAGCCCTCGGTGACGGTCAGGGCAATGGTCACAACCGTGTTCTTGGTTGCCTTGTCAGGGACAGTGATGGTTGCACCCTCGGTGGGATTAGTGGCCCCAATGGTGTATTCTACGGCATCGGCGTCTGCAATGGTGACCTCTGCCTCGGCGCTTTCCTTGTGCGTGTCAGATTCCTTGACCTTCACAAAGTATTTCCCCGGTGCTTTGCCTTCAATCTTACCTTCGGAAGTGACGGTAGCGTCTGCCCATTCGCCACCATCAACCTTGATTTGATAGGTGGCGCTGGAAGCGTAATTGGTGATGGTAATGGAGCCATCGTTGCCGTTCGGAGTGGAGGGCTTGGTGGGGGACAGGGTGGGCGCGGCAGGTCCATCTGCCTTGGCTACGACCGCGTCGGTCTTGGTGGATACGGTGCCCTCGTAGAAAAAGTCCTCGGCAGGCTCGGCCTTGACCTCGACAAAGATATATTTGCCGATGTCCGCAGCTACAGGTGTGTAAGTTTTGCCTGCAGTTCCCGTGCCGGTGTGAACCTGGGTTTTGCTGCTGCCGTCGGTGTTGCTATCGGTATACCAGGTGTAGACCAGCTTGCTCTTGGCGCTATTGCTCAACTCTTGCGAAGTTCCGACCACCAGTTGGGAAACGTCTGCCTCCATGTTCTGACCAAAGGTGGGTGCGTCCTTGCCACCCAGACCGATGGAGATGGGATTTGCCAAGTGGCGGAGCACGGTGGTGGTGAAGGTGAGTTCCTTGTTCAGATTCGTGCCTGCGTCGTTGCTTACCACCAACTTAAGTTCCTTCGTACCTACGTTCACAGCCTCGGTGCTGGCCGCCGTAATGGTGCGGGAGCCGCCTGCGGCATCGCCGGTGATGGTGATGAGGCCGGTATCATTGGGATTTACCCGGCTCCAGTTAAAAGCGGGAGTGCTGGCATCTGCGGGCAGGACCTCTACAGTAAGGGTGGCGCTGCTGGGGTAGGAATCAAGGCTGCGGTTGGCATAGATGGTCAGACCCTCGCCAGTCTGGGTGCTGTCGGTGCTGGCGACGATCTTGGCGCCATTCTTAATGGTGACGTTCTCCACCTTGGTTACTACAGTGATGGTCACGGTGTCGCGCTGCGTGCTGCCGTCGGCGGAGGTCGCCGTGGCGGTAACAGTGGCGGTGCCGTTTTTCACGGCGGTAATGGGCATGGAGAACGCGTTGTTTGTGCGGGTCCCGGTACCCAGCGTCACCGCATCGCCCGTCACCGTCCATGCCACTGTTTCATCGGCCAGTCCGGTGGCGTTGGCGGGCGCGACAGTGGCTGTCAGAGTAGTGCTATTGCCGCTTACCACAGTGTTGGTGGGGGAGGTGTTGTCGTTGTGAGTGCCGTCGCCGTTCTTGATCATCTTGATGGTCTCTCGGGCAATGGTCACCCCGGTGACTTCCACATCCGGTGCAGTCACCGTGCTGGTGGTCAGAGTTTTGATGCCTGCATAATCCTCGGTGCCTGTGACGACGACCTTCAGGGTTTTTCCCTGGTCTGCATCAACAGGCGTGTAGGTGGCGGAATTTTCGCCTACGGCTACCTCGCTGTTTGCGGCGGTCACCCGGTACCACTGGTAGGAAACGGTGGCTTCGATAGGATCAAGAGTCACAGTGTATGCTTTGCCTTGCTGGGGCGCGGCGCTAGGCAGTGTGGCAGTAAAGGAGTTCTTCAACTCGCCCGTGACAGTGACGGCATACTCCGGCATCGTGAACTGCCAAACGCCGTCATCTACCTGTGTGGCAGTCACGGTGGTGCCGGTCTCGTCTGTTTTGACCACAGTGAGCCCACCCAGGGCCTTGCCCGCGTCCAGACCGGTGCAGGTGACGCGGATCACGTCGCCTGCGTACGCCTGGCCGTTGATCAGGTCTTTGCCGTCGGGGTTGGAGCTGTCGACGATCTTGGCGGTAAGAGTCTTTTCGTTCAGCGGGTTTAGGGTCACGCTCTGGGCCTGATCCTCCCGGAAGATGTATAGGTTGTCAATGGTGATGGTACAAGGTACGCCAGTACCGTTATTGCCGCAGATAAAGCCTACATCCTGCGCATCCATGGGAAGTTTTGTTGCATCGGATTGATTGCCGATCTGCTGCTTGTCCGTATCAAAGATAGAAATACCGTCAATTTCCATCTCAACGGTACCTTCATTAATCGTTACTTTGAAGTGACGTGTCTCTCCGTGGCCGAAAGACACCGAAACAGGCATGCTTGAAAGATACCCACTGCTACTGGGATTATCGTTCCAGTATTCGTGGAACCATCTACCTGATTGCTGTTCAGAACCAACATAAATCCATTGGGCAGAGTCTCTAAGTCTCAGAGCCAGGCCAAACCGGCCTTGGGTATCGGCGCCTGTCCGGGTAGCGTCAAACTCAATGGTGCCGTTTTTTACACCAGTACCAGTGAGCTTGACAATGTTATCCATGCGGTTGATATTCTTAAAATTCAGCACCAACTTGTCATCTACATAGTCCGCTGTGGGATGGTTGTTGGCCTCGGAAATGCCCAACGTAGGACGACTATTTTCTGTCATGTCATAGGCAAATTTGGCGTTGCCAACGTCGATAGCGGGAAGGGTCACATTGGCGGTATGGCTCTGCTCCGCGTCTGCGTTGATAGTCACCGCATCGCTCAGCTTCGCGCCGTGACCGTCCTTGCTCACCCGGATACAGTAGCTGCCCTCTGCCACATAGTTGACGGAGAGAGAATAGCGACCGCTATCATCGGTTGTGCCCGCCGTAACACCGGAAACAAAGCTTTTGGCGGCGTTGTTCTGTACCAGCTCCACCTTCGCGCCTGCCAGAGGGGCGGAGCCGTCGGTGGTCACTGTGCCGCTGATGGTGCGGTTAGGAACAGGCAAGGTAAAATCCACTGTCGTGGAGGAATCGCTGATAGTAACCTCTTTCGTGTCGGCGACAAACTCACTGTCCGCGGGCGGTTGTGCGGTGGCTGTGATTGTTCCCTTGGGGACATACTCAAAGGAGTATTGACCGTTAGTATCGGTGGTTGTCGTCATGCCGCCGATGATAACAGTCGCATTGGCAACGCCGCTGCTATCAGCCGTGACTGTGCCGCTGACGGTCTGTCCCTCCGGCTCACCACTATAGCGGACATTGGAAATTGTTGCACTGGTTCCATTCCCTACACGGAACGCAAAATTCTGCGTAGTCTTATCAAGACCGGCAGCTTTCGTGGAGTCGATGGGGACAGTATAGTCGGTGTTGTCAATAGTAAGAGTGACCGTAGGGGTGCCACCGTCTGGGTCGGTCCAAGAAACCTTGACATGATGTGTATCCGTGCCAAAGCCACCGGTGGGATTCCCGGAAGCCCAGTCAGGCCAACCGGTTTGCTGACCAAAGTATTCGGTAAACCAAGAATTATCACTTTTGATAGCGCACTGGAACGCATGGGAGGTGTCCTTGGCCCACAGGCCGAAAGACCAGAAGGCAGAGTTGGTGCTCAACTTCATGTCAAAGGCCACCCAGCGGGTATCTCCGGTGTAACTTTGTAAGGCGGCATTAATAGTGGAGTTTGTCCACACACTGTTATTGCCACCACTGGCATTAAAGTTGTTGCCGTTGTAGTCGGCAGCCTGAAATTCCACAGAATTTTTCGTCTGAGAGACGGTTTTTGTTCTGGAACCAACAGAACCGGTAAGCTGCTCCCAACTCTCATAGCGTGTGTCCGGAGAGATAGTCTCTCCCTCCGCCAGCTGTGCAGGGGCGTTTTCGGCTCCGATCGGCAGCTCGGCGGTGTCCGCTGGGGTGACGGCGTCGGGAGCCTCGATGGCAATCTCCGAGTTGTCGATGCGCGCCGCCAGCGCGGTCACGGGCACCAAAGAGAGCACCATGACTAGCGCCAGAAGCAGCGCGCCAAGACGTCTTCCTCTTCTCTTCATAGTTTTTTCCACCCTTTCCTGAAAATTCGCCCCCCCTTCCGGGGAGGCGGCCTGTTTGTGTTCCGGGAGAAGACCGGAACACAAGGGGGCATTGCCCCTATGCTGGCGTATATTTTACTCCTTTCGCCGTCAAAATGCAATACTTTCACGAAAATTTCTCAAAAAATTTCGTCGTTGTTAACATAATGCACAAAAAGAAAAGACCGGAGCGTTCGCTCCGGTCTTTGGCCTGCATTGTCTTAAATAATGTCAATTCCTTGGAGTGCACGGTCATACAAAAACTGCATCAGCTCTTCCGCTGCCCCGGTATTGTAGAAATTCACAAGCAGCCGGTTAAATTCCTCCATGTTCTTCTCTGTGATGGTGAGCATACCTGCCCCGGCCTCAAGCAGGATCTTGTTGGCCAGGATCAGGCTGGTGCGTTTGTTGCCGTCCCAGAAGAATTGGCCCCGTGTGCCCCAGCAGAACAGCGTGATCGCTTTTTCAGCAGCAGAAACGGGCTGCTGCAGGAAAGAGTCTAATTGCTGTTCCACAGTTCGTTGGGTCGGAACGGGCGGCTCATAGTCCGTGCCGGAGATCGCTACCCGGCCTGTCCGCAGTTCGCCCCAGGTGAGGGCCTCATTCCGGGCGATAAGGCCATTGAGCTTGCAGAGGTATTTCAATGTCACCGGGGCGTCAAGCGTGTCAAGAAGAAAACGCCAAGCGTCCCGCATATTGAGAATGGCTTGGATATCGTCAAGCCGCACATTAGGGACGTTGACCCCCTCCAGGATCGTTTTGGTCTGGGGGAAGGTCACGGCCCGGTTTTCCATCTTCATGCCACAGTAAACGTTTTCATCCCACTTCTTCTTGGCCAGGAAGCGGCTCTGCTCTGGGGTAAGATGGTACTTGTCGTGATACATAGCGCTGTCGCCTCTTTTCATAAAGCGTAAATGAAGAAAAAACCTCAAAGAGATTCCCTCTTTGAGGTTTTTCCTGGCAGCGGGAGAAGGATTCGAACCCTCACAAACAGAGTCAGAGTCTGTCGTGCTACCCTTACACAATCCCGCTAAAGGCAGAGGCTATTATACCAACCTCCCGCCGCATTGTCAACCCCTTGGGGCAAAATTTCTCTCTGCCGGAATCTTTGTGAAAACACTTGCAATTTTACCCAAAACATAGTATACTCCGATTAGAATGCGGGAGGATGGGGTGCCGCCAAACCCGCGTTAGGTAAACCTCACAAATTTGGCGACATTTTCACCGTTTTTGGGGACAATATCCCTAAATATGTCTAATTGGAAAGAGGAGGCAACTTGATCGTGAAACAGGTTCAAATCACAGAGACTGTCCTGCGCGACGCCCAGCAGTCCCTCATCGCCACCCGGATGCCCTTCGCGGATTTCGAGGACATTCTGCCCGTGATGGACAAGGCGGGGTATTACTCGGTGGAGTGCTGGGGCGGCGCCACCTTCGATTCCTGCCTGCGCTATCTGGGCGAAGACCCGTGGGAGCGGCTGCGCAAGATCCGCGCGGCCATGCCCAACACCCGGCTTCAGATGCTGCTGCGGGGCCAGAACCTCCTGGGCTATAAGCACTACCACGACGACGTGGTGGAGAAGTTCGTGGAGCTCTCTATTAAGAATGGTATTGACATCATCCGCATCTTCGACGCCCTCAACGATTTCCGCAACATCAAGACCGCTCTGGAGGCCACCAAGAAGTATGCCACGCCCAAGACCATTGCCTCGGGCTGCATCTCCTACACCCAGAGCCCCGTCCACACGGTAGAGAAGTATGTGGAGATGTGCAAGGAGCTCAAGACCATGGGCTTTGACACCATCTGCCTGAAGGATATGGCGGGCACCATGAGCCCCTATGAGGCCGAGCACCTCATCAAGGGCATTAAGGACGCGGTGGGCGACATGCCCATCATCCTGCACACCCACTGCACCACCGGCATGGCCTACATGACCATCACCAAGGCCATCGAGAGCGGCGTGGACGTGATCGACTGCGCTTCCTCCGCCATGTCCAACGGCACCAGCCAGCCCGCCACCGAGACTCTGTTCTACGCGCTCCAGCAGTACGGCATCCCCTGCGGGCTGGACGAGAAGGTTATCAACCAGGTCAACGACCACTTCAAGCCCATGAAGCAGAAGTACATTGACTCCGGCCTTCTCAACCCCAAGAGCATGGGCACGGATTCTCAGGCGCTGGTCTACAAGGTCCCCGGCGGTATGCTCTCCAACATGATCGCCAACCTCAAGGACATGAACGCCATGGATAAGTTTGACGAGGCCCTGGCGGAGATCCCCTCCGTCCGCGCCGATTTGGGTTATCCTCCCCTGGTCACCCCCCTCTCTCAGATGGTGGGCAACCAGGCGGTGATCAATGTCCTCATGGGCGAGCGCTACAAGCAGATCTCCACCGAGATCAAGAACTACTTCAAGGGCGACTATGGCGTGGCCCCCGGCCCCGTGAGTAAGGAGCTGGAGGAAAAGATCCTGGGCGCGGGCGGCAAGCCCACCGACTGCCGCGTGGAGGACTCCAAGCGCACCGGCGAGGAGTTCAAGGCCGCCAAAGAGGCCCTGGGCGATCTGGCCCAGTCCGAGGAGGACGTGATGAGCTACATCTGCTTCCCTGATCAGGCCAAGAAGTTCCTGGAGGACCGCAAGGCCAAGGAAGAGAACGTCTGCACCTATACCATCACTGAGGCGTAAGGGGGAGACAAGCATGGATAAAATGCCGATTTTCCCTGACGCGCTGGTCAACGCCGTGATGGGTTACGGCGTGGTGTTCGTGGGCCTGATCCTGCTGATGGCTGTGGTGGTCATCATGGGCAAGGCCATGACGGCCAAGAAGGCGGCTCCCCAGGCTGCCGCCACGGGCAGCGCCCCTGCTCCCGCCGCCGCGCCTGCCAAGGACGGCCCCGTCGCCCCCGGCGTTGCCGGTCAGATCGCGCTCCACGACGTCGGCGACAAGGACGCGGCCATGATCATGGCCATTGTGGCCGACAAGCTGGGCAAGCCCCTGAACGAGCTGCGCTTTAAGTCCATCAAGGAGGTCAAGTGAGATGAAATATAAGGTTACTTTGAACGGCAAGACCTACGAGGTCGAGGTGGAGCAGGGCAAGGCCATGCTCCTGGACGAGTACGAGGCTGTGGCTCCCGCTGCTCCCGCCCCCGCTGCGGCTTCTGTTGCCGCCGCCCCTGCGGCTGCGCCCGCTCCTGCCACCGCGCCTGCGCCCGCCGCGGCTACCGCTGCCGGCGAGCCTGTGCCCGCCCCCATGCCCGGTACCGTTCTGCGGGTGGAGGTCAACCAGGGTCAGGCCGTGAAGGCCGGGGACCTGCTGGTGGTGCTGGAGGCCATGAAGATGGAGAACGAGATCTTCGCCCCCAAGGACGGCACTGTGGCTCAGATCGTCGCCCCCAAGGGCAGCACCGTGGAGACCGGCTCCCCCCTGATCGTGTTGGCATAAGGAGGGACTTCCATGGATATTTTAGGTACCCTGTCCGGCCTGGTACAGGAGTCCGGCTTCGCCGGGTTCCTGGCTGCGGGCGGCTGGAAGAACCTCATTATGATCGCCGTGGCCTGCGTGCTGCTGTACCTGGGCATCGGCAAGAAGTTTGAGCCGCTGCTGATGGTGGGCATCGCCTTCGGCGTGCTCCTCACCAACATTCCCGGCGGCGGGCTCTACCACATGGGTATGTGGGACTCCTACGTCTACGAGGCCCCCTACGACGTGATGTACGACTACGCCCTCTACAATAAGGCGGAGACCCGGGCCTACACCCAGGAGGAGTTCACTTACTATGTCTACGCCCGGGCCTGTGGTCACTCCGAGGCCGAGATCGAGGCGTATTTTGAGGACCACAAGGCCTCCGGCAGCGACATCTACACCGATGTCATGAACCTCATGGCCTCCCCCGACTTTGACCAGAGCCTGGTGGAGCGGTTACAGGCGGACGAGAAGGGTGAGACGGAGTGGGAGGTCAAGAACGAACTCTCCTTCACCGACATCATCCACCTGGGCGGTCTGCTGGATATCCTCTACATCGGCGTCAAGGCCGGTATCTACCCCTGCCTGATCTTCATCGGCATCGGCGCCATGACCGACTTTGGTCCGCTCATCTCCCGGCCGTCCTCCCTGATTTTGGGCGCGGCGGCCCAGCTGGGCGTGTTCCTGGCCTTCTTTGGGGCGGTGGCTATGGGCTTTACCGGCCCGGAGGCAGGCTCCATAGGCATCATAGGCGGCGCGGACGGGCCGACAGCTATTTTGACCACGTCAAAGCTGGCGCCCCATCTCCTTGGCCCCATCGCCATCGCCGCCTATTCCTACATGGCCCTCATCCCGCTGATCCAGCCCCCCATCATGCGGGCGCTGACCACCAAGAAGGAGCGGGAGGTCAAGATGGAGCAGACCCGGCCCGTGTCCAAGGTGGAGAAGATCGTCTTCCCCATCTTGGTGGCTACCTTCATCATTCTGCTTATCCCCTCCACCGCGCCCCTCATCGGCTGCCTCATGTTCGGCAACCTGCTCCGTGAGACGGGCTGCACAGACCGCCTCTCCGACACCGCCCAGAACGCTCTCATGAACATCGTCACCCTGTTCCTGGGCATTTCCGTGGGCGCGACTACCGTGGCCTCCCGGTTCCTGAACCTCCAGACCCTCATGATCATCGCCCTGGGCCTCATTGCCTTCTCTCTGAGTACCGTGGGCGGCCTGTTGGTGGGCAAGCTCATGTATGTGGTCACCGGCGGCAAGGTCAACCCCCTCATCGGCTCCGCCGGCGTGTCCGCGGTGCCCATGGCCGCCCGGGTGGCCCAGGTGGAGGGCCAGAAGGCCAACCCCAGCAACTTCCTGCTGATGCACGCCAT